>ERZ1066121.2110-NODE-2110-length-13013-cov-6.174950_pt1 | contig 13013 bp, 14 predicted proteins | sample MGYA00382768_ERZ1066121 | MGnify/ENA primary metagenome ERZ1066121 (study PRJEB33369, sample SAMEA5778351) | biofilm metagenome | biome: Industrial cooling water; feature: Water cooling tower basin; material: Biofilm | place: United Arab Emirates | collected... | reverse complement strand
CCTTCAGCGTCGTTCCCAGTACGCGGGCATCGGCGCGGATCGGCAGGGCATCGGCATCGGCGTCAAAGCCGCTCGCCAGAACCTGCCAGTCGCCCGAGCGGTCGCCTTTCGGAAAAGGCTTGGTGCCCCAGCTCGGCGCATTGCCTGTGCGTTTGGGCATGATCCAGATCTGGAAGATGGTGGTAGGCTCATCCTCCAGATTATATTCCGAATGGCGGATGCCGGTCCCGGCGCTCATCACCTGCACATCGCCGGCAACGGTGCGGCCCTTATTGCCCAGGCTGTCCTGGTGGGTGATCGCGCCGGTGCGGACATAGGTGATGATTTCCATGTCCGAATGCGGGTGCGGCGGAAAGCCGGTCTGCGGCTGGATGATATCGTCATTCCAGACGCGGATGCTGCCCCAGCCCATGCGTGCGGGATCATAATAGTTGGCGAAGGAGAAATGGTGATGCGCATCTAGCCAGCCATGGTTCGCTGCGCCCAGCGAAGCAAAGGGGCGGATGTCGATTTTTGCCTTGGTCTCGATCATGTCGGTCGCTCCTGATTGAGGGTGGTTGTTGGCAGCAGAGATAGGCTCTGCATTGGGGATTGAAATAGAAACATTGGAAACATATTGTTTCCGATATGCGCCTTCCCGATTTTGAAGCCTGGAGCATTTTTGCGACCGTTGCGCAGCAGGGCGGCTTTTCGCGCGCTGCCGCTGCGCTTGGCATGTCGAAAGCGACGGTATCGAAAGCCATCACGCGGCTGGAGCAGCAGATCGGTGCGCCGCTGTTCCACCGTACCTCGCGGCGGCTGGCATTGAGCGAGACGGGCGCAAAGCTGCTCGATCATGCGCAGCGCATCCTTGCCGAGGGCGAGGCGGCGGTCGAGGCTGCGCGCGATGAGGCAAGCGCACCATCGGGGCTGGTGCGGCTGGCGGTGCCGATGAGCTTCGGGCTGCGCCGCGCAGCGCCGCTGATCGCCGACTTTCTGACCGCGAACCCCGCAATCAGCGTGGAAATGCAATTGAGCGATGCGCAGGTCGACCTGATCGGCGAAGGCTTTGATCTTGCTTTACGGATCGCGCAACTGCCCGACAGCAGTTTGAGGAGCAGACGGCTGTGCGATGTCCGGTTGTTGACCGTTGCCTCGCCCCTCTATCTTCGCCGCTACGGCGAGCCGCGCCACCCGGCAGCGCTGGGCGAGCATCATTGCATCGTCTATGCGCATTCGGGCGGGGCGGTGACCTGGCATTACCGACATGTCGATGGCGGCGAGGCAGCGGTGCGTCCGGCAGGGCCCGTGCGGATGAACAATGGCGATGCCATGCTGCCCGCGCTCTGTGCCGGGCTTGGCATTGCGCAACTGCCCGACTTTATCTGCAACGACGATATCCGCGCCGGACGGCTAGTGTCTCTGCTGCGCGACTGGAGCCCGCCGCCGCTGGGGCTGCATCTCTTAAGCCCGCCGGGCACCCTCCGCCCGCGCCGCGTGACCGCGCTGTTCGATTTTCTGGTCGAGCGGCTGGCGGTTTAGCGCTGCTTGCGAAAGGGCCAGTCGGTTACTTCGCCAACCCATAGCGCGAGCCAGATGATCAGCGGCTGTGCCACCAGGCGCGGGCCATGGTACCACCAGCTCAATGGCTCGCCGCCGGGAAAGGCAATGTTGCTGAAGGCATGGTTGAAATTGGCGGGCCAGACGCAGAGCGCATAGAGCGCAAGACCAATGCCCGCTGCCGGACGTGCCCAGGCGATGACGGTGCGCGGGATCATCAAGCCGATGGCGCCTGCAATTTCGACAATGCCGGTGAAGGCGACAATCTCTTCAGGAAAGGGCACCCAATCGGGCGTAATCGCCAGAAAGCCTGCCGGGCTGCGCAAATGCAGCACCCCTGCACCCAAATAGAAAAGCGCCAGCAGCCAGCGCAGGGCGGTGCGGATCACACGACGGCGGATTCGAGCAGGCGTAGCGTCCCGGCATCGGCGTCGATTTCGGCCAGCGCGCCCACGGGCAGGCTGAACTGGTCGGCAATATGGCCGAACCATGCGCCCTGATAGGCGGGGACACCAAGCGAGCCGATATGCTGTTCGAGCAAGGCGCTCAGCGTAAAGCCGCCGCCCGGGCCGCTGCCGTCGGGGTCGCGGCAATTGGTGCACTGGCCGAACACCACGCCTGCCAGCTTTGACAGTACGCCCGCCTGCCCTAACTGGGTCAGCATCCGGTCGATGCGATATTCAGCCTCGTCAATATCCTCAAGGAACAGGATCGCACCGGTAAAATCGGGCATATATTGCGTGCCGGCCAGCGCGGTCAGCACGGTCAGATTGCCGCCCAGCAAGCGCCCCTGCGCCTTGCCGCCCGTCAGTTTCTGCGTGCGGAAACGACGCTGCACCAGCCGGTCGTCGCTTGCCACCGGGTTTTTGTACAGCGGCATCGCGCCGTCAAAGGCCACCGCCTTGAAACTCTCAAGCGAGCTTTTGCCCCATGCGCTCGAGCCATTGGGCCCGTGGATGGTATAGGCACCGCCCTTCGCCGCAATCGCCATATGCAGCGCGGTAATGTCGCTGAACCCGATCAGCATTTTGGGGTTGGCGCGCACCACCTCCCAATCGACAAAGGGAAGCAGCCGTGCCGAGCCCCAGCCGCCGCGCACGCACATGATTGCGCGCACTTCGGGGTCGGCGAACATCGCGGTCACATCGGCAGCTCGATCCTTGTCCTGCCCGCCCAGATAGCCGTGGCGGTCCAGCACATGCTTGCCGCGCTTGGGCTTCAAGCCCATCGCGACCATTGCCTCCTCAACCAGCGTGATGTCGAACGGCTCGCTACTTGCCGAGGCAGGCTCGATCAGGCCGATCGTGTCGCCAGCGCGTAGGCGCGGGGGTTTGGCCCGTGTCGCGGCCTTTGCAGGTGCGAGGGTAGCGGGAAGGGCCGGCGCCGCCATCAGCGCCGCCAGCCCTGCCATCACATGTCTGCGTTCCAGAATCAGAACTTCACCTCTGCCGCAACGATGAACGAGCGGCCACGCGGGTCTGCTACGCGCGGCTCCCAGCTCGAACCCGCGCCGGTATTGCCGTCATAGGTGATTGCGAAGGGCGGATCCTTGTCGAACAGGTTCTTGATCCCGCCGGTCAGCTTGAAATTGGGGCCAAGCCCCAGATAGCTGATGTTGAGATTGTAGATCGCATAGTCCGACACGCGCGGATTGTAGTCGGGCCGTGTTACCGTGCCATTGGCGATGCCGGGCAAGGCGAAATTCTTATAGCCCTTGCGGAAAATCTGGCTGAACGACAGCGAGATATTGTCATTTGCCCAGGTGACGAAGGCGTTATGCTTCCACTCGATGCCAAGGTCGCCTGCAAAGGTGAACACACCGATCTGGCTTGGGCCAAAGGGCGCAGCCTGCGTCAGCTTTTCCTTCTTCTTGAGCAGATAGGTGCCGTCGAGCCCGGCGGTGAACCGACCGCCAAAGCCATCGACTGCACCGCGCAGCGAGACTTCCAGACCCTGCGTCCTCCGCGCGCCTGCATTGACCCAGCGCTGGTCAATGAAGGTGATGTTCCCGGCTGCATCGCGGATGAAGCGGTCGGGGAACAGCGCCGCGTTTTCGATGAGCTGGCGCAGCGTCAATATCGCAAGCGTATCGTCAACCGCAATCGACCACCAGTCGAACGAGGCGCTGAAATCGGGGGTTGGCTGGATCACGACGCCGAGGCTGAACTGCTTTGCCGTTTCAGGCCCAAGGTCCGGGGTACCGCCTGTGACAATGTCAGGCCGGATTTGCGCGCAGGGCTGGCCGCTGCCAAAGGCGCTGGTCGGCACGCCGCCGGGGCAACGCACCGGATCGGCAAGGTCGCTTCCCGAATAGGGCGAAATCGTCGCACCGTTGAAAATCTGGTTGAACGAAGGCACGCGGAAACCGGTGTTGTACGACCCACGGAACATGATCGGTTCCCACGGCCGCCATTTGAACGAAACTTTCGGATTGGTCGTGCCGCCGAAGCCCGAATAATCGTCGTGCCGGATCGCACCGGTCAGCTCGAACCCGTCGAACAGCGGGACCAGCACTTCGGCATAGGCGGCTTTTACCTCGCGCTTCTTGGGGGTCAGTGCGTTGACATTGTCGAATGCGGCAAGGAAAATCACCGGTGCCGTGGCGGCTGCCGCGTCGGAGCCGTTAAACGAATAGGTTTCCTGCCGGTAATCGATACCGGCCGCCACCTGGACGCTGCCACCCCAAATGTCGAAAAGCGGACCAGATACCGAATAGTCGAGCTGCTTCACCTCATATTGCCCGCCATAAAGCGTGGTGCCCTCTGCCGAGATCGAGGCAAGCGCGGCGAGGCCAGCGTCAGTCTGCGTCAGGCTGAACGGATTGAGCAGGCCGCTGTTGATCGCGCCGACAAGGCCACGGAAGCCTGCAGGTGCGCCTGCAACCTGCGGGGCCAGCGGATCATAGGAGCCGTTCTGCAACGTCCCACGGAAATAATAGCCGCTGCCCAATAGCGAGGAAGATTCGCTCTTCGCATAGGATGCACCGGCGCGATAATCCCAGCCGCCTGCAATCGGCCCTTCGATGCCAATCGCGGCGCGGAAGGTTGTCGTCGTGGTTTCATATTCGCGCACACCGCACGCAATGCAGCGCCAGCGACCGGAAATCGGGCGTTGCAGCGCCGCGCGGGCATTGAATGCGGCAAGCTGCGCCGGATCGGTGATGATGCTGCGAATACCGGCAACCACAGCGTCATAGGTCGCGGCCGTCGCAGCGGTGCGCGGCATGGCCCAGTTCAGATTGGTTGTATTTGCCGAAAGCTGCGCATTGCTGAACCGTTTTGCCGAATTTGCATCCGATCCGGTGATTTCAAGGCTGATTTCATGGTCGTCAAATATGCGTCCGACGGCGCGGCCATAATAGGTCAGTGTCTCAATCGGCTGCTGGATTACGGCAGCGCGACCCGTATCCCATGCGCAGGCAAAGGCGGTGGCCGGGTTGTTCCACAGCTGCGAATCATAAGCGAGGCCGCCGTCCATGCTTTCGCAACCAGCCTGGCCGGGCAGGTCGAGCAGGTTGATCCCGCCGCCTGCAAAATTGACCGTGCTCGATCCAATGGTCAGACCGGTCAGCAAAGTGCCATTAGGGTTCTGGAATGCGTTCGCCCCGATGTTGAAGGCGGTTGCTAGCGGCGTTCCGCGCGTGTCGATCGAAAGCCCGCGATTGGGCTGGTTGCCATTGACGAAGCTGCGCTGCGAGCCGTTCAGCGCCTTGTTCCAGCTATAGGCGACCGAGGCCATGATGTTGAAACCCTGGTCATTAAGGTCGCCATAGCCCGCGATGCCAGACAGGCGATAAATATTGCCGCCGCCAGCCTCGGTCACATCGACCGAGCCCTGCAAGCCCAATCCGACATAATCCTTGCGCGTGATGAAGTTGATCACCCCGCCGACGGCATCGGTGCCGTAAATCGCCGATGCGCCGTCCTTCAGCACCTCGACCCGCTCCATCGCGGCAAAGGGGATCTGGTTTACGTCAACCGCCGAACCCGAAAGCCCGTGCGCAGCCACGCGGCGACCGTTCAGCAGCACCAGCGTCGCGGCATTACCCTGCCCACGAAGGTTGGCCGATGACAGCCCGTTGGTGCCGCGCTGGGCGCCGGTCACGACATCGGCGTTGGAGGCCAGATTGTCCGCGCCCGTGCCGTTGGTCGAAAGGAACATCAAAAGCTGTTCGGGATTGTTGATCCCCTCACGCTCGATATCGGCATTGGTGATGATCTGCAGCGGCAGCGAGCTATCATTGGGGTCGCGCTTGATCCGCGATCCGGTCACGACGATCGACTTGCCTTCTTCCTCGCTGACGGTCTCGCTGGCTTGTGGTGCGGTCTGCGATACTTCCTGCGCCAGCACGGGGGTGGCGATCAGGCTTGCCGAAAGAAGCAGCGCCGATTTGGTGAATTTCATGTGATAGGCTCCCTGTTGCATGACAGCGCCGTTCCGTATCGGAATCGACGCATGTCTCCCTGAAATTTCAGGCTAGCAAGCAGCATTCCGGTTGGCAAATGCCAATTCGACGAAAAGCCGCATGTTTCAGCAGCTTCAGGGCGCCTCGACCGGGACCGTTTCGACAAGGGGATAAAGGCTGTTGTTTTCGCGCATGATGCGCGTTGCGAGCATGTCGAGCAATTCGGTCGTTTCATGGACGAAAGTCGGCCAATATTCGACAGCTAGCTCGGTCGGCCAGCGGATTGACCATTCCTTATAGGCCGACATCAGCCCGCCCATTTCATCGACAAAGCTTCGCGCGATGCGCGCGACCTGCGGGTCCGGGCTTTTGCCGAGCGCGGGATAGAGCAGCATGTCCTCGCGGGCTAGATGGGCGAGCATCTCTTTGGAGAACGCGGTGCGGAATTTGACGAGGTCGATCCCCGGCGGCGGCTGCGTCCTTGCAACCAGCAACCGGAATTCGGTTGCAAGCTGGGTAAGGCGGTCATGATCGGCGCGTAAAATGGCAGTGATGTGGTTCACAGCGGTTACTCCCGGCACCGGTTGGTGCATTGCGTCGGATTGCCCCATTGATCGCGTTCCTGTGCTTAACGAAGAGTCACCAAAACCAGGCCGGACGGCATCGATTGCTCCGTTGTGGATGCAAAGCGAGCGAAAGGCGGAAAAAAATCGGGCGCGGCATCAAGCCACAAAAACCGCAGAATTGAGTCATTTATCGCGCATCGAGAGCGCGCGACTCGCGGGTTTCTGCGCGTTAAGACGAAATTAACCTTTTCAGTTCATTCCTCCTATGGTTAATGAATTGCCGATGCGGGGTCCGGGTCGCGACGCGGTGCCTGCATTGGGGGTCAAAATGATAGAGGGGCCAGCTAGCCATGCGCGTGTTGCTGATTGAAGACGAACCGACCACCGCGAAAGCCATCGAAATGATGCTCGCGACCGAGGGGTTCAATGTCTATACGACCGACCTTGGCGAGGAAGGCCTCGATCTCGGCAAGCTCTATGATTACGATATCATCCTGCTCGACCTCAACCTGCCCGACATGCATGGCTATGATGTGCTAAAAAAGCTGCGCGTCGCAAAGGTGCAGACGCCGGTGCTGATCCTTTCGGGCATCAGCGAAATGGATTCAAAGGTGCGCAGCTTCGGCTTCGGTGCCGACGATTATGTCACCAAGCCGTTCCATCGCGAAGAACTGGTCGCCCGCATCCATGCGGTTGTGCGCCGTTCGAAAGGCCACAGCCAATCGGTCATCCGCACCGGCAAGCTGGCGGTCAACCTTGATGCCAAAACCGTCGAAGTCGATGGTGCGCGCGTCCACCTGACCGGCAAGGAATATGCAATGCTCGAGCTGCTGTCGCTACGCAAGGGCACCACGCTCACCAAGGAAATGTTCCTCAACCACCTTTATGGCGGGATGGACGAGCCCGAACTCAAGATCATCGACGTGTTCATCTGCAAGCTGCGCAAGAAACTGGCCCTGGCGTGCGGCGGCGACAATTATATCGAGACCGTATGGGGCCGCGGCTATGTGCTGCGCGATATGGAAGACGAAAGCGAGCGGCAGAAGGTCGCCTGATAGAATTTTTCACCCGGAAGTTTAAAGGGAGCGCGGCCATCAAAGCCGCGCTCCTTTTTTATGCGCGTTCCGACAGATAATAGCGATCCACAGCGTTCAGCGCATCGTCCAGTTCATAGACAATTGGCTGCCCGGTAGGGATTTCGAGGCCGGTGATGTCCGCATCGGATATGCCCGACAGATGCTTGACCAAGGCGCGCAGGCTGTTGCCATGCGCAGAGATCAGCACGGTTTTGCCTTGAGCCAGCTCAGGCGCAATCGCGCTTTCATAATAGGGCAGTACGCGGGCAATCGTATCTTTCAGGCTCTCGGTCGAAGGAATCGCGATTCCGGCATAGCGCGGGTCGGATGACAGGTCATAGGGCGAACCTGCCTCCAGCACCGGCGGCGGAATGTCAAAGCTGCGCCGCCAGATCTTGACCTGATCGTCGCCATGCTTCGCTGCGGTCTCGGCCTTGTCGAGGCCGGTCAGCCCGCCATAATGCCGCTCATTGAGCCGCCAGTCCTTGGTCACCGGCAGCCATAGCCGACCCATCGCCTCGAGCGCGAGATTGAGCGTCTTGATCGCGCGGGTCTGCACGCTGGTGAAGCAGGTGTCCGGTGCAATCCCCCTGTCGCGCATCAACTCGCCCGCCGCCCAGGCCTCCGCCGCGCCTTTTTCGGTCACATCGACATCCCACCAGCCGGTGAAGCGGTTTTCAAGATTCCATTGCGACTGGCCGTGGCGGATGAGGATGAGTTTGGGCATTTGTCGTCTTTCAAAGGGTTTGTGCGCCCTTAGCGGCGCGGTGCGTGCTGCACAATCGGACTTGGGTTTTTCGGCTGATGTCGTGCCATGGATTTCCTCAGAAGGAATAAGAAAAAGAAGCAATAAGATATAGTGTCCGTCGACAAGCCCATGCGCCACGCAAGCGCAGCCTTCTTTTTTATTCGCTTATTCCTTCTGAGGGAATACGTGGCACGACCTTGCAAACCGCCCGGCGGTTCCAATCATAGCGCCAGGGTCATAAAACGGCTGAACGGGTCTTCCCGGTAATCTGCAAATGGCCCGCAGTACATAAAACCATAGCGCAGATAGAGCGCATGCGCGGGGTCGAAGGCCGGGCCCGACCCTGTCTCAAGGCTCAACCTACGCAGCCCCCGCGCCCGCGCGGTTGCGATGATATGTTCGAGCATCGCTGCGCCTGCCCCTTTGCGCAAATGATCCTCATGCGTGCGCATCGATTTGATTTCGCCCAGCACATCATCATGCTGCTTCAGCGCCCCGCAGCCCATCAGCGCGGCATCGTCCCACACCGACCAGAATGTAACCCCCGGCCCCTTCAACCCCTCAAAGTCGAGGAAATGGCAACTATCCTTCGGCGAATTGGCAAGCATACCAGCGAAATGTGTTTCCAGCAGCGCGCGGATTTCAGGGCCGGTGAGGTCGTCTTCGATGATGTGCATGGCGCGATCGACTTACCCGGTCACCGCAATGTCAGAAAGATATTGATCCGGTCTTCGACCGTTTGACCCGTTGCATTGCGCGCAGCGATATAGTTGACCTTGTTCATCAACTGATCGCAAAATCGAAAGTCGAGAGCGTCAACAAGAGACGGCGAGGAAAGCCAGCAGCGCGTCGGCTTACCATCGGCATTGACCGTCACTGATGCGCCAATGCCATAGGCATCGGTTGCCGCTCGGTCCGCTTGCAAAATCCCCAGCGATTCCCAGCTAACGGGATCGACCGGGCGGGCGCTGTGCCGCGGGGCTGCATTTTCGACGATGGATGTAGCGACGGTCTGCACATAAAGGCTTAGCAGATAGGATAGATTGGCCTCCTGCACGACACCCACCCGTTTGCCTTCATTATTGAGCGCCGGAACGAACAAGGCGTAGCGCAGGATATGTGCGCAGGCATGCGCATCAAGATCGCCATGGCCGCTTGATCCAGTCACCGAACATTCGGTGGCCTTTCCGTCCGCACTGATGGCCAAATTCAGCGTAACAATCCCTTCGGCGCCAGCCTTCAACGCCTTGGGGGGGTAGGGCCCGATCTGCAGGCTGGATTTTCGCCAGTCAAATTCGGCCATGCGGTAAATGGCGGGGTTTTGGGGTGGTACGAGGTTGAATCCAACCTGTGCCAGACGCATATTGCCATCGGCACCGACCCATTCGCTGCCAAGATGTCCGCGTGGCGGCTTTTTCGTTTTGGCGGCAACGCCTGCACCGGCGGCGAACAACGCCGCGCAGATCAGAGCCAGCGCCAGCGACCGCATCAAACCATCTCCGCCAGCACCGCCAAACACTCGCGCGCCAGCAGCTTGCAGCGTTCGGGCGACCAGCCCTGGTCGGGGTCGTTGCCGTGCACCGTGTCCTTATAGGGCATTTCCAGCGTCATCGAGACGGCACCGAAACGTTCGGCCAACTGGTTGGTGGACATGGAAAGATTGGCTTTGCCCGGCGCAGCCTTCACATAGCCAAGCTCGGTCTGGAAATCGGGGGTGCGCTGCGCAAGCCGTTCGACAAAACGGGTGTAGCGTTCGCCAAGCCCGTCGGTCCATGATGGGATGCCTTCAAAGCCCGCCATGAAGGCCGCCGGAATGGCTTCGTCGCCATGAACGTCCATTGCCCAATGGACGCCGCTTTCGTCCATCGCGTTGCGGATCGCAAGCACTTCGGGGCTGCGTTCGGCGCTGGGCTCGGCCCATTCGCGGTTGAGGTTCACGCCGACAAAATTGGTGCGCAGATGCCCGCGCCGCGACCCATCAGGATTGCAATTGGGCACGACATGGATGCGGCATTTATCGAGCAGTTTTCGCGCATGCGGGTCGGCCGGGTCGGTCAGCATGTCGAGCGCGCCTTCCATCCACCATTCGGCCTGCGTCTCGCCCGGGTGCTGGCGCGCATAAAGCCAGACCTGCGTCGCACCGCTGCCCATGACGAGGCAATCTATCGGCTGGCCTTCCAGGCTATGGCCAAGGCAGCGATATTCGACGCCCTCGACGCCAGCGATCTCGGCAACCAGATCATGGTGGCGTTCCATGCTGTAGGGCGCGAAATAGGCGAACCAGGCGATACCGCTTAAGGGGGTGTAGCTAATGGTCAGCGTGCCGCCATCGACATCCTTGTCATAGCTTGTATCGGCGCGGCCCCAATAGTCGCGGTCTTCGGATACACAGGCGCGGTAATCGGGCCAGCCGCTGGGATAGGCGCTCGATTCGAGGTTGGTGATGCGCAGCGTCACTTCCTCGCCCGGCGTTGCCGCCAGACGGAAATGGAACCATTGCGCAAATTCGCTGTCCTTGTCCTTGGCGATGCCTAGCGTTGCGGTTGTGCCATCAATGGCGTGAATGATGATGTTGCCGCTGTCGAATGCGGCGTCGATATGGTGGATTGTCATGTGGGTTCCTTTAGCGGGCTTTTCTGGGAAATAAACCGCTCACCCTGAGCGAAGTCAAAGGGTCCGTTCGAGCGTAGCCGAGAACCCGCAACGTCAAAAGGTCTCGGCTTTGCTCGATCTAGTCCCTCGACTTCGCTCGGGATAGTCGGATCAAGGGATCGTGACTGTCTCGCCGGACTTACCCGGAAAATCCTTGAACAGTGCCGCTGCCAGTTTGGAGGCTGCAATGCCCGGTTGCGCTGCGGGGGATTTGGCATCGGCGCTCTGTGCAGCGCGCCCCTCCCAGATGACCAGATCGTCGGCACGGCGCAGCAGGCGGACGTTGAGCGTCGTGGTCACGCGCTCGCCCGTGCCGCCGCCAAGATTGATGCCCACGCCAAGGCCGACGCCCGAACCGTAGCTGCCCGTCGATCCCCCAACGCCTACCGATACGGGTGAGCCTTTTTTGACATCGGCGCGCACGACATCGACCCTGACCTCGGCGATGACATCGCTGCCAACCGCTGCTTCGCTATAGCCGACGCGCTGCATCTCGCGGGCGACAGCGGCGAGATAGGGCGACAGCATCAGCGCGTCGGCATCGGTCCTGACGCTGTAACTGCCGCTGCCATAGACAAAGCCCTCTGCAGCGCGGTTGAAACGGGTTACCTCGACCGGACCGGTCGGGATGGCGCAGGCCGACAGCGCAAGGCTGGAAAGCGCAGCAAGGGCAAGTTTGCGGAACATGGCGCCAAGTGTAGCGGATTATCGCCCGCTGTCGAGTAAAGTGCGTTAGACTGGCGCTTGACTTTCTGGAACATCGCCCTTAGTGGCGCGCCTTCAAATCCGGCCTGTGGCCCCAAAATTTACGGACAAATCCGATGAAAATCGTCAATTCCCTGAAGTCGCTCAAGGGCCGTCACCGCGACAACCGCGTGATTCGCCGCCGTGGCCGCACCTATGTGATCAACAAGACCAACCGCCGCTTCAAGGCGCGCCAGGGCTGATTCCTGTTTCACAGGCGCAATCGCGCCAGGCATTGACCGCCCCGATCATTCGCGGGCGGTTTTTTGCGTTTGGGCGGATTTGATTTCATAAAAGCCACAGAGGGAAAAAGGAAAAAGGCTTTTATCTTCTTCCCTTTGTGGCTTTCATGAAACTGGAGGCATGCAGTGCAAAGCATTACGACAGTGGTGTTCGATGTCGGCCGGGTGCTGGTGCAGTGGGATCTGCGCCGCCTGTTTGTAAAGCTGATCGACGATCCGGCAGAATTGGAATGGTTCGTCACCAATGTCGTGACGCCTGAATGGCATTTCCAGCATGATGCCGGACGCCCGCTGGTCGAGATGACCGCGGAACTTGCTGCTCAATATCCCCAATATGCGGGACAAATAGAGGCCTATCGCACCCGGTTCAACGAGACAATTCCGGGGCCCATCCCCGGCTCTTATGAAATTGTAGAGGAGCTTGCGGCGCGCGGCGTGCCACTGTTCGCGATAACCAATTTCGGCGCGGAATTCTGGGAAGGTTTTCGCCCCACGCAGCCGATATTCGATCATTTTGGCGACATCATCGTTTCGGGCATTGAGAAAATGGTGAAGCCCGACGCTGCCATCTACCAGCTCGCCCTCGAACGCTTTGGCCTTGCACCGGGCGAGGCGATATTTATCGATGACAGCCTGCCCAATGTCGTCGCAGCGCGTGAAAACGGCTTTGTCGGACATCATTTTACAGATGCGGCGGTCCTGCGATCAGAGTTGGTCGCGCTGGGGCTGCTTTGAGGGAAGTGGTTCATGCAGAGTTCGCAGAGTGTGCCGATTTTTGATGCAATTCTCAGCGATCTTAGCGGCCTCTGCGTGAACAAAAACATGTTTTCCAAGCCTTCCATTGAAGGTGAAGCTGTGCTTAAGCGCTAGCGACTTCGCATCTGAAAAGGACGCTTTCTCCCATGAACATTCACGAATATCAGGCCAAGGAACTGCTCGCAAAATTCGGCGTTGCCGTGCCAAAGGGCATTGCCGCGCTCAGCGTGGAAGAGGCGGTTGCCGCTGCGCCTGCGCTTGCTGCGGATTGCATCGCGGCTTTGG
>ERZ1066121.2106-NODE-2106-length-13022-cov-59.781291_pt1 | contig 13022 bp, 8 predicted proteins | sample MGYA00382768_ERZ1066121 | MGnify/ENA primary metagenome ERZ1066121 (study PRJEB33369, sample SAMEA5778351) | biofilm metagenome | biome: Industrial cooling water; feature: Water cooling tower basin; material: Biofilm | place: United Arab Emirates | collected... | reverse complement strand
GGCTCAAGCCGCCGCCGAACAGCAGGGCGATGCCCCACGGGATGCGCTCGGCGGTGGGCCAGTCGAGCAGCGCCTCGCCGGTCGCGCGGCCGCTCGGGATCAGGAACAGCGCGAGCACCCCGGCGAGCGCGACGCCCAGGTCGGTGAGGCCGGCGAGGCCCGGCAGATCGACCAGCAGCGGGCGCAGCATCCAGGCCAGCGCCACCGCGCCGAAGACGAGCGCCACCCGCGTTTCGGCGGCGCTGCGCGGCCCCAGCGCGGCCAGCGCGTCGAGCACCACGCCGCGCGCGGCGCGCGCGCCGGCAAGGTCGTCCGAATCCCCCGCGGTGGCGCCCGTCGCGCCATGGGCTTCCGTGCGGCCGGCTTCGACGCCGCCGCGGCGCGCCAGCCGGGATAGCGAAAAGCCGACCACCAGCAGCATCAGCGCCATCACCGGCACGGCCAGGGCCATCCACGACGGAAAGCTCATCGACAGGCCCTCGCGCTCCAGGTAGCCCATCGCCACGAGGTTGGTCGGCGAGCCCACCGGCGTACCGATGCCGCCGATCGACGCGCCGTAGGCCACGGCGAGCGCGAGCACGCCGGCGAAGGGCAGCGGCGACGCGTCGTCGGGCCGCAGCGCGCGCGCCACGCCGAGCGCGATCGGCATCAGCATCAGCGCCGTCGCGGTGTTCGAGATCCACATCGACAGCGCCGCCGTCGCGCCGAGGAAGGCCCAGGCCATGCGGTCCGGGCGCGTGCCGGCGCGCAGCGCGATGTTGAACGCCAGCCGAGAATGCAGGCCCCAGCGCTCGACCGCGGCGGCGAGCATGAAGCCGGCGATGAACAGGAAGATCACCGGGTCGGCGTACGGCGCGGCGGCGGCCACGGGGGTGGCTGCGCCGGCCAGGGGCAGCACGAGCAGCGGCAGCAGGGCGGTCACCGCCACCGGAACGGCTTCGGTGATCCACCACGCGGCCATCCACGCCAGCAGCGCGACGGCGGCCCAACCCGGCGCAGCCAGGCCCGGGGGCGCCCCGGCGGCGAGCAGGCCGGCGAACGCGGCTGGCCCGGCGACCAGCGCCAGCAGGCGCCAAGCGACCGACACGGGCGGCGTCAGAACTTGTAGACGAGCCCGACCGCGTAGGTGCGTCCGAAGTCGTTCACCGCCTCGTCGGCCGGGAAGCCGCCGGCGGCGTCGCCGCGGAAGACCGTGACGTCCTTGCGGTCGTTGAGGTTCGTGCCGTCGAAGTACACCTGCACGCCGTCGAACACGTTCCAGCGCAGGTTGAAGTCGACGCTGGTCCAAGCCTGCAGCACCTGGTCCAGCTGCGCGTTGCTCGCCAGCACGTCGAGCTGCTCGCCGCGGTAGTTGCCGGCCACGCGGACGCTGACGCGCTCGTTCTCCCAGCCGAGCGACAGATTGGCGATGCGGTCGGCCTGGTCGGGCAGCACCACCGACTCGCTGGGCCGGAGCAGCGGCACCGAGGCCTCGCTGTCGAGCAGGGTCACGTTGCCGCTGACGAAAACGCCCGAAAGCCAGCCGGGCAGCTCGACGAAGGCCTTCTCGAACGCGAGCTCGATGCCCTGCACGGTGGCCTCGTCGCCATTCAGCACGACGTTGGCGAGATCGAAGCCGCCGGTCAGCGTGCCGTTGCCCACCGGCAGGCCGACGCGCGTGACGGCCGGGCCGATGAACTGGCCGTCGACGAAGAAGTTGTCGATCGTCTTGTGGAACAGGCCGGCGTAAAGGAACGAGGATTCGGTCGGATACCAGCCCACCGACAGGTCGAACTGGTTCGCCGAAAGCGGATCGAGCAGCGGGTTGCCGCCGGAGTAGGTGCGGAAGAACGTCCCCGGCGCGCTGATCTGTTCGCGCGAGGTGACCGAGCGCGTGGCCGACCCTTCGTCGAAGTTCGGGCGGATCACCGCGTTGGTCCACGCCGCGCGGACCACGAGGTCGCTGCGCGGCTCCCAGCGCAGGTGCACGCTGGGCAGCACGTTGTCGTACTCGTTGCGCACCGGTGCGAGCGCGCGCACGCTCAGCCGGTCGGCGCCGACCAGCGGATCGACGGTTTCCAGTTCGTTGCCGGAGGTCGTCCAGCGGGTGCGCTCGACCCGCACGCCGGTGATCAGCGACAGCGTGTCGCTGAGGCGGACGGTGCCCATGGCGTAGCCGGCCGCCACGTCCTCGCCCACGGCGAAGTCCTCGGCGGCGCTGTTCACGGCGTTGGGCTGCAGCGCCGCCAGCGAGGCGCGGAACAGGCCCAGCGTGGGTCCAGCCACCGGCATCAGGCCGTAGCCGGGGATGCGCGTGTTGGGGGCGAACGTGGGCAACCCGGCGAGGTTCGTCGCGGGCAGCCCGGGCAGGCCGGCCGGATTGCCGCTGGTCTCCTGCCGGTCGACCTTCTTGTCGCGCTGGCTGACCTCCACGCCGAGCTTGATCTCGCCCGGCAGGTTGGCGATGTCGAGCTCCCGCCCGGCATCGAACTGCGCGCTGAGGATGTCGTCGGTGCGGGCCTCGGTGACGAGCGTGAGGTTGTCGTAGAGGTAGTTGGCGAGGTTGCCGGGATCGCTGGTGGCCGCGGTGCCGGGACGGGGCGTGGCCACGATGCTGTCCTCGGTCTGCGCAAGGTCGACCGTGATGCCGCGGACGCGGAAGCGGCCGGTGAGCTGCTGCGGCACGTCGAGCTCGTTGCCGCTGGCGCCCATCCAGTAGTTGAAGGTCCACGTGTCGAGCGCGCTGCGCCCGCCGAGCTGGGCCATCCACGTGTCCTCGCTGCGCTCGAGGAAGTTCGCCTGCTTGCGCAGTTCGGCGTTGCGGAACGTGCCCGTCCGCGGGCCGAGCGCCAGCACGACCTGGTTGGTCGCGGTGGGCGTCGAGGGGTTCGCGGGGATCTGGTAGCGATTGGTGTACTGCACGTCCTCGCGATCGAGGCGGCTGCCCACCGTGCGCAGGTAGAACTCGTGGGCCTCGTTCGGCGCCCAGTACAGGTTGGCGGAGACGCCGAGGCGCGTGCGCTCGCTCTGGTCGAAACGCTGCTCGGCGCGCACGCTGCGCAGCACCCAGCCCTCCGTCGGCGTGCTGCGGTCGGGGAAGCCGACGCGGCTGTACGTCGGCGTGTCGCGGTTGCGCAGCACGTCGCCCTCGAGGTCGCGGGCGCTGTAGCTGCCGGCCAGCGATACGCCCCAGCGGCCGCCGCCAGCGTCCTCCCAGTCGGTGGTGTAGACGCCGCTCAGGCGCGGCGTCACTTCGCCGGAATACTGCTGGCGTCCGGCCTCGACGCGGACGAGCCCACCCGGATCGCGCTCGAAAGGATCGATCGACTTCAGGTCGACGGCGCCGCCAACGGCGTCGCCGTCCATGTCCGGCGTCAGCGTCTTGGTGACCTCGAGCGTGCCGAGCAGGTCGTTCGGGAGCAGGTCGACCACGGCGTCGCGATCGAGGTCGGAGCTGCCGATCAGCATGCCGTTCAGTCGCACCGGGTTGAACAGCGGGCCAAGCCCGCGGATCGAAAGCCGGCGCGCTTCGCCGGCGTCGCGGTCGACCGAGATGCCGGGCACGCGCTGCAGCGACTCGGCGGCGCTCTGGTCGGCGAATTGGCCGACGTCGTCGGCGCTGACGATGTTGCTGATGACGTCGCGCTCGCGCTCGAGCTCGCGGGCGTTGAGCAGCGCCGCGCGGATGCCGGTGACGATCACGGCGTCGAGCTCCTTCGCGTCGTCGCCGGACGGCGCAGCGGCGGGCGCGGCGGGCGATTGCGGCGCGGCGTCCTGCGCGGCGACCGGGAGGGCCGCGCAGAGTGCGGCGGCGACAGCGAGCGAAAGCGAGCGACGGATCGGCAGGCGCTGGGACATCGGAGGCTCCTTCGGTGCGGCGGTGGCCGATGACGGCCAGATTTAGAGTCGTGGCTCCACCGTAGAGGTATGACCAATACAGGTCAAGTGGTTTTGCCCTTAATGGCGCGTTTCGCCGATGTTTTTTCGACTTTTCCTAGATTGGTCTTGCCAATTTAGGCGATCGCTTCCGCGCGCACGCGGGCGGCGTCGACGCGCAGCCCCAGTCCCGGCGCATCCGGGACGCGCATCCGGCCGCCCGCCCACGGCAGGGGCGCCTCGAAGAAGCGCCACAGCTCCTTGAGCCGCTCCGGACCCGGATGCTCCTGCGGGCGATCGGCGGTGCGGCAGCTGGCGAGGTAGTGCAGATGCGCGGCCGTCAGCAGGGTCGGGCGGGCGTTGTGTGCCGCGATGCCCTTGTCGAAGGCCTCGGCGAGCGCGGCGACCTTCTTGCCTTCGGTGATGCCGCCCAGCACGGCCACGTCCGGATTGATGACGTCGACGCGGCCACGGGTGAGCAGATCGCGGAACTGCCATCGGGTGGCCAGCAGCTCGCCCGCGGCCACCTCCACGTCGAGCGCATCGGCGACCTCGGCGAGTCCGTCGAGGTTGAACGCCGCCACCGGGCTTTCGTAGACGCGGATGCCCACCTCCTCCTCGAGCTGTCGGCCCACGCGGATCGCCCGTGCGACGCTGTAGCCCTCGTTGGGATCGGCGTACAGGGCCACGTCGTCCCCGACGGCGCGGCGCACCGCGCGCATGCACGGCAGCATCGGGTCATCGGCGGGATCGCGGCGCTCCTCGCGGATCGCCATGCGCACCTTGATCGTCTTGAACCCGAGCGCGACCAGCGACTCGGCGCGCGCGGCGCACTCGGCCGGGGTGAGGAATCCGCCTTCGCCGTTGTCGCGCGAGAACGAGCCGTAAAGATCGAACTCGTCGCGGTACTTGCCGCCGATGAGCCGCCAGACCGGCAGGCCGAGCAGCTTGCCGCGCAGGTCCCACAGCGCGCAGTCGATGCCCGACATCGCGTAGGCGACGAGGCCCGCGGGACCCAACTCGTCGGCCTCGAAGTACAGGCGATCCCAGGCGGCCTCGGCCGCAAACACGTCGGTGCCTTCGAGCAGCGAATCCAGCCGGCCGTTGACCAGCCGCGCGCTGTCGGCGCCACCCTCGTGGCCGGCCTCGCCCCAGCCCTCGGTGCCGTCGTCGGCGATGACCTGCACGTAGACCGCGCGCGGCACCGCATAGGCGCGGATCTCGGCGATCTTGGCCTGCCCGCGCTCGGCGGCGAACAGCCCCGACCATGGCGTTGCCGCCAGCGCGAGACCCCCGCCGGCCATCGCAAGGGCGTTGGCGAGGAAGCGGCGACGCGCGACAGACGCGCCGGATCGGATCGCGACGGCGCGGTGCACGCGCGGAATCGGCGGGGTGGTGGACGGGGGACGGCGGCGCATCGGACGCTCCTTTCAGTCAAGCAGGCCGAGCGCGCGCGGCAGCGCGAGCGTCAGCGCGGGGACGAAGCTCACCAGCAGCAGCACGCCGATGCTGATGGCCATGATCGGCAGCATCGGCCGCAGCATCGACGCGAGCGACACGCGCGCGATGCCGGCGGCGATGAACAGCGTGGTGCCCGCCGGCGGCGTGACGAGGCCGAGGCACAGGTTGAACACCAGCACGATGCCGAAGTGGTACTTCATCTGCTCCGGCGTGAGGCCCATCTCGGGCGCCACCAGCAGGGCCAGCGGCAGGAAGATCGGGGTGAAGATCAGCAGCGCCGGCGTGATGTCCATGAAGGTGCCGACCACCAGCAGCACGAGGTTGATCGCGAGCAGCAGCAGCCACGGATGCTCGACCAGCACGCCGAAGGCGCCGACGATCAGGCCCGGCACGTCGGCGTAGGCGAAGATCCACGCGAGGCAAACGGAGGTGCCGATCAGCAGGAACACCATGCCCGTGGTGGCCGCGGTCTCTGCCAGCAATCGCGGCAGATCGCGCCAGCCGATCTCGCGGTAGACGGCAAGCGCGAGTACCGCCGAATACACCACGGCGACGGCGCTCGACTCGGTCGCGGTGAACAGGCCGCTGACGATGCCGCCCATCACGATCACCAGCAGCACGGCGCTGGGCAGCACGCCCGCGGTGGCCGACAGCAGCGCGCGCCAGCCCGCGAACGGCAGCCGCTCGCCGTGGCCGTGACGCGCCGATGTGAGCGCGGCCAGCGCCATCAGCGCGAGACCGAGCATCAGGCCCGGCACGTAGCCGGCGACGAACAGCGCGCTGATCGACACGCCGCCCGCGACCACGGCGTACACCAGCATCACGTTCGACGGCGGGATCAGCAGGCCCGTGGTCGCCGCGGTGGCGGTGAGCGCCGCGGCGTAAGGGCGCGGGTAGTTCTCCTTCGCCATCGCCGGGATCATGAAGCCGCCGATGCCGCTGGCCGCCGCCGCCGCCGAGCCGCTGACCGAGCCGAACATCATGTTCGCCAGGACGTTGGTGACGGCGAGGCCGCCGGGCCACGAGCCGACCGCCACGCGCGCGAAGTCGATCAGCCGCCGCGCGACGCCGCCGCTGGCCATCAGCTTGCCGGCGAGGATGAACAGCGGAATCGCGATCAGCGTGAAGCTGAAGCCCGACACCGCGACGCGCTGCGCCAGCGTGGCGGCGCTGGTGGTTGGCGGCAGCTCGAGCAGCAGCGCGGCGAAAGCGGCGAAGCCGATGGCCACGGCGATCGGCACGCGCAGCATCAGCAGCAGCAGGAACACGCCGCCGAGCAGGGCGAGCGTCATGCGCCGCTCTCCGGGTGGTCGATGTAGACCCGCTCCGCGGCAAAGGCCGCGAGCAGCAGCCCGGCCAGCGGCAGCACCGCGTAGACCGCGCCCATGGGCCAGCCGAGCGCCGGCGTGCGCTGATCCAGCGCCCACGTGAGCGCCGTCAGCCACGCGCCGCCGCCAGCGAGCAGCAGGCCGAACAGCGCCACGGCCGCGCGGGCCAGCGCATCGATGCGGCCGCGGCCGCGCGCGCCGAAGCGCGCGTACAGCAGGTCGAGGCCGATGTGCTCGCCGCGACGCAGCGCGTAGGCCGCGCCCAGCAGCGCGGTCCACGCCAGCAGGAAGGACGCCAGCTCCTCGGTCCAGCGCGAGGGCTCGATCGGCGTCGGCAGCTCCAGCGCCAAGGCGACGCGCGCCGTGAGCCGGGTGGCCACCTGCCACAGCACCGTCAGCGCCAGCGCGCCGCACAGCGCAGCGACGACGGGGCGGAGCGCCGCCTCGGCGCGCACGTTGAAGCGCGCGAGCCGCGACAGCGGCGCAGTCGGCGCCGAACCCCCGGCGCTCACGGCACCGGCTCCCGCACGGATGCAGGCGTTTCGCGGGTCGCATCGATGGCCGCGAGCAGCGGCGCCACGCTGGGCCGCTCGGCGCGCAGCGCGTCGTCGAAGCCGGCCGTTGCCGCGCGGAAGCCGGCCACGTCGACGTCGTCGATCACGTCGACGCCGGCGGCGCGGATGGCGGCCAGCGAGCGCGCCTCCTCCTCGGCCCAGAGCCGCCGCTGAACGGCCATCGAGGCCTGCGCGGCCTCGCGCAGCAGCTGCTGGTCATCGGCCGACAGGCGCGACCAGGCCGCCGTGCCAATCACCAGCACGTCCGGCAGCAGCAAGTGGCCGTTGAGGCTGTAGCTGCCCGCCACCTCGAACTGCCGGGAGGTGAACAGCGACGGCGCGTTGTTCTCCGCGCCGTCGACGGTGCCGCTGTCGATCGCGGTGTAGAGCTCGCCGAACGGAATGGGCACGGGCTTGGCGCCGAAGGCCTCTACCATGCGCATCGCGGTGCGGCTCGGCATCACGCGCAGGCTCAGGCCGGCGAGGTCCTCGACGCGACGCACGGGCGGTTTGCCGCGGGCGAGGTAGAAGCTGCGGACGCCGGCGTCGTAGAAGGTCAGGCCGACGAGGTTACGGCGCTCGCTCGACGCGAGCAGCGCTTCGGCCGCGGGCGTGGCCGCGAAGCGCCAGAAGTGCGCACCGTCGTCGAACAGGTACGGCAGGCCGAACACCATGTAGTCGGGCGCGAAGGCCTCGAGCTGGCCGGCCGAGGCCTTCGTCAGCGCGAGGCTCCCGAGCTGCACCTGCTCGACGAGCTCGCGCTCGCTGCCCAGCTTGCCGTCGGCGACGATCTCGACGCGCAGCCGGCCGTCGGAGCGGCGCGCGACCTCGTCGGCGAAGGCCACCATGCCGCCGTGCACCGGATGCTCGGTGTTCAGCGCATGGGCGAGGCGCAGCACGGTGGCGTCCGCGCCGGGCGCGGTGGCGCGCAGCCATCCGGCGAGCGCGAGCAGTGCGACGGGCAGCAGCAGGAACGCCGGCGCCCCGCGCGAGGGCCGCGGCTCAGTCATCGTCGACGGCCTGCATCACCGGGTACTCGTAGGGCTTGGCGCGCCGGAGGATGCCCTCGACGTCGTAGGTGAGCCCGAAGCCGGGGCCGTCGGGAACGGCGATGCGCCCGTCGCGGATGGTGAGTCGCGGCGCGTAGTCGTAGGCGCCGTCGCCGAGTGCGGCCTTCGCCGAGAACTCGTGGAACTCGCCGGGTTTGTCGATCGCGGCGATGAAGTGCAGCATCGTCGCCGCGCCGGCGTGGGCACGCGGCGCGTGCGGGATGCAGGGCATGCCGGCGGCCGCCGCCGCCCTGGCGATGCGCAGCGTGCGCAGGAAGCCACCGGCGTAGAAGAGGTCGGGCTGCACGATGTCGTACATCCGGTTGGTGATCATCCAGCGCCACTTCGCCGCGCTCGCGTCCTGCTCGCCGCCGCCGGTCGGGATGTCGAGTGCGGCGGTGACCTGCGCCGTCATCTCGAATTCCTCGAACGGACAGGGTTCCTCGAAGAACCACACGCCGTAGCGCTCGAGCATGCGCCCGACCTCGATGCCGTGCTTGGCGTCGTAGCTGCCGTTGGCGTCGGCGATGACGGTCATGCCGTCGCCGAGCACGCGGCGCGCGCGCGCGATCAGCGCCTCGCTGCGGCCCTCCCAGGCGTCGACGTTGCGGCTCATGCGCCCGCCGATGCCGAGCTTGATCGCCTTCGCACCCGTGCGCTCGAGCCGCGGCACGAGGAATTCGTCGATCTCCTGCTCGGGCGTCGTGGTGCGCTCGCGCGTGCTCAGGTACACCGCCACCTCGCGGCGCTTGGCGCCGCCGACGAGGTCGTACACGGGCTTCTTCGCGGCCTGCCCGATGGCCTCGAGCGCCAGCATCTCGATGGTGCCGACCGCGTTCCAGAACGGCAGGCCGACGATCTTGTAGTTGGCGCGGTGGCAGGCCTCGATGCGCGCCTCGATGAAGCGCAGGTCCTGCCCGAGGAAGTAGGGCAGCACGCGGCCCGTGAACAGCGGCAGGTCGTCGCCGAAGCGCTTGTTGGTGGGCAGGTAGGCGGTGAGGCCGCCGGCGAAGCGCCCGACCATCAGGTGCTCGTTGCGGTTGATCCAGTAAAGCTCGAGCGCCTCGAGCACCAGTGGGCTCGACACGAAGCGCGTGAAATCGTGCTCCGCCACCGGCTCGTCGGCGAAGCCGAACAGGCCGGACGTGGCGCCCAGTCCCACGCCGCGGGCTGGCCCGACGCCCGCGCGTGCCGCCAGCGCCGCCGCGTCCTCGGCTGTGTTCGCCAGCGCCGAGGCGCGAAGCCCGAAGGCCGCGCCGGCCGCCCCCAGCGCCGCGACGCCGCCGCGCAGCGCGTCCCGCCGTGAGATCGCCATCGCTCAGTCCTCCGGTTGCGCCCAGCCTTGGCCAAGCGCGAGATCGCGCACCTCGATGTCGCCGTGGCCGTCGTCGTCGAGCCAAGGCCGCGCGGGGGCGCCGCCGCTGATCAGCGCATCGTGAAGCAGCACGCGGTCGACCTGGCGCAGGGCCAGCGCCGCGCGCGCGCCGAGATCCGCCGCCGCGCCGTGCAGGCGCAGGCCGTCGATGCGCAGCGCGCGCACGTGCCCGGCCGTGACGTGGGCGCTGACCGGCGCGAAGTCCGCCCCCGGCACCTGCCCGGCCAGCATCGCGTTGCCGCGCGGCTTGCCGGTGAGCGTGGCGGTGTCGACCGGCGTGGCGACGGTGAGATCGATGTTCTCGAGGCGCAGGTCGTCGATCGGGGCGTCCGGGTGGCCGCCGAACAGCAGGTTGCCGCGCGTCTCGATGCGCGCGTTGGCGATGCGCACGTGGCGGATGGCGCCGAGTTTCGAATCGGGGAAGCGGCGGTCGAGGTCGACGTAGACCGGATAGTCGGTGCGGTGGCGCGAGCCGGTAACGATCGACAGCCCATCGATGTCGAGATGCTCGAAGGCGCCGCCGTCCTTCATGAACAGCGCGATGCCGATGCGCGTGTTGGCGATCTGCACGTCGCTCATCCGCACGTGGCGGATCGGGTGCGTGCTGCCGGTGCCGAACTTGAACGCGGAGTCGTCGCTTTCGAGGTAGCTGTCGCTGATCGTCACGTGCTCGATCGGCGCATTGCTGCTCTTCAGCACGATGGCGTCGTCGCCGGTGCGGATGCTGACGCCGCGGATGCGGTAGTCGCGCCCGCCCTCGATCTGGATGCCGTCGCTGTTCGGGCTCAGCGGATGCGCGCGGATGCGCACGCCGTCGACGTCGACGTCGCTGCTCGTCTCGAAGCTCAGGAAGTAGCTCGGCGAGTCGATCAGCGTGACGTCGCGAACCGTCACTTGCTTCGCGTCGCGGAACCAGATCCACGGCCGCGGCCGCGGCGTGGTCGGGCGCCCCATGCCGCTCGTCAGGAAGCCCTCGTCCCAGAACTTCTCGCCTTGCCCGTCGATGGTGCCGAAGCCGGTGATCGCCACGTCCTCGACGTCGCGGGCGTAGATCAGCGCGCGCTGGCCTTCGGCCTCATTGACGGCGAGCTTTTCGGGGTCGGCGACGACCGCCTGCGCGATCGACTTGTTGTGGTCGTCCAAGCGCCGGTCGAGCCACGGGTAGTCGGCCATCGACGGGCTGCCGCGCAGCACGGCGCCCATCGCGAGATGCAGCTCGATGCGCGATTTCAGGATCAGCGTGCCGGTGGTCCAGCGCCCGGCCGGCACCAGCACGCGGCCGCCGCCGGCGTTCGCGCAGGCGTCGATGGCGGACTGGATGGCGCGCGTCTGCGGCGCATCGCCGGGCACGGCGCCAAAGCGCGCGATGTCGCAGACGCCGGCCACCGGCAACGCGGACGACGCGGCGGCCAGCGCCGGCATGGCGGCCACGAAGGCGGCAGCGGCGAGCACCGCCGCGGGATTGGCGCGCATCGGGGGCCTGCGTGATGCCGGAACGGTCAACGGTGGAACATGCATCGTCATCGCAATCTCCAGTTTCAGCCGCGACCCAGCGCGGCAACGAGCAGGGCAAGGCCGAGGATGAGGGCCACCAGCGCCGCGGCGGCGAGGAAGCCGAGCAGGTCGACGCGGTAGCGGGCGAACGAGAAGCGCTCGTGCAGGCTCAGCGCGCCGACCGCGATGAGGCCCTGCGGCACGCCGCGGCTGACGGCACCTTTGCGGTCCTGCGCCGCCGCGTCGCCGGCGTCGACGACTTCGATGCCCTGCTCGCGCAAGGCCGCTTCGTCGCCAACCGGGGTGGCCAGCAGCGCGTAGAACGCGCGCGTCGCCGCCTCCGGCTCCGGCTTCGTGAGCAGGCTGACGATCACCAAGGTCGCGAAGCCGGCGGGCAGGTATACGGCGATCTGCGTGGGCAGCGACCAGTCGAGGCCGAGGTCGCCGGTGCCGACGATCAACCCGAGCGTCACGGCGAGGCTCGCCGCCATGCCGTAGCGGTTCGCGCGCTTGAAGAACAGCGCGCCCCAGAAGGCGATGCCGAAGGCCGCGGCCGAGGTCCACAAGAGCTTGAGGCCAGCGATCAGGCTCGGCAGCAGCAGGGCCAGCGCCACGCCGAGCGCGACCACCGCGAGGCTCGACAGCCGGCCGACGCGCAGCTGCTCGGCGTCGTCGGCGTCGGGGCGCACGTAGCGCAGGTGCAGGTTCCGCGTGTACAGCGCGCCCGACCCGACCATGAAGGCGTCGCAGGTGCTGATCACCGCCGCTGCCATGCAGGCGATCATCACGCCGATCAGCCCGGCGGGCAGCAGGTTCGTCACCAGCGTGCCGAAGGCCATCTCGCGGTTCTCGAGGCTCGGGTAGAGCACGGCGGCGAGGATGCCGGTGATCGCCCAGGCCAGGGTCAGGAAGCGCTTGATGAAGTTGCCGTAGGTCCAGCCGGTGCGGCTGGCGAGCTCGCTCTTGGCCGCGCCGCACACGGCCATGTGGTGCGGCTCGACCACCACGCCGACCAGCGCGTTGCAGACCACCATCACCACGAAGAACAGCGTCACTTCCTGCGGCGCGATGAAGCTCCACATCTCGGTCGGTACGCGCTGCTGCACCGCGCTCCAGCCCCCCACGGCGTCGATGGCGAAGGGCAGCAGCAGGATCGACAGGCCGATGATCAGCGCGCCCTGCAGCAGATCGTTGGTGATCGCCGCCGTGAGCCCGCCGGCGTAGCTGTAGAGCACGAACAGCGCGGTCAGCACGAAGACGACGGCGGTGAACGGCATCGCGCCACCGCTGATCGCGTCGATCGTCAGCGCGGTGCCCTTCAGCATCAGCGCGATCGAGACGATGAAGTTGAACAGCCCCAAGCCCGTGTACGCCGCGCCCATCGCGCTGCCGTAACGACGCTCGAAGAAGTCGCCCATCGTCATGTAGCGCAGGCGGCGATACACCGGCGCCAGCAGCCAATAGAACGGGGTGGCGAACAGGTACAGCCACTGGTACCAGATGCCCGCCAACCCCAGTTGATACGTCGCGCCGGCGACGGTCACGGGCTGCTCGGTCGAGGTGCCGGTGCCGAGCGCGTGCGCGACCATGTAGGCGCGGCCGAAGCGGCGCCCGCCCATGAAGTAGTCGGACGCGCCCTTCACCGCGCGCGCGGCGCGCAGGCCCAGCCACGTGGTCAGCGCGAAGTACGCGATGACCGCCAGCCAGTCCATCCAGTGCAGTCCGAGCATCAGGCCTCTCCAGCCGCCAGGCCGCGCCACAGCTGGCGGATGCGCCACGCCGCGGCTTTCGGATCGCGCGTGCGGGTGAACACGCCCTTGTGGTTCAGCACCACGCGACGGAAGTGCTGGGCGGTGCGGAAGTCGGCGAGGTTCCACACGTGGCCGCCGATGCACTGCGGGTGCGA
>ERZ1066121.2103-NODE-2103-length-13033-cov-6.161966_pt1 | contig 13033 bp, 11 predicted proteins | sample MGYA00382768_ERZ1066121 | MGnify/ENA primary metagenome ERZ1066121 (study PRJEB33369, sample SAMEA5778351) | biofilm metagenome | biome: Industrial cooling water; feature: Water cooling tower basin; material: Biofilm | place: United Arab Emirates | collected... | reverse complement strand
GCTCTGGACGATGCCCAACACGCCCTAAGGCACCCGCGGCAAGGGTCCGCGGGTGCCTTAGGGCGTGTTGGGCATGGGCGGGCTCGATGTGGGCTGGACGGGGCTTGGCTTTTGGGCGCATAACGTCGGCATGTTACTGCCATGGAATTCGGGTGCGGCTTATCCGCAGCTGCGGCTGCGGCGGGTGCGGCGTGAAGAGTGGTGTCGGCGTTTGGTGCGGGAACACGGGTTGAGCGTTTCCGACTTGATTTGGACGGCGTTCGTGCGCGAAGGGACCGGGGAAGCTGAGCCGGTTGCCTCTATGCCCGGCGTGTTTCGCTACTCGATCGAGGGGCTGGTTGGCCAGGCTTGTCGTGCTGCCTCGCTCGGGATTCCGGCGCTTGCGCTTTTTCCTGTCGTGCCGGCGGAGAAGAAGACGGCTCGGGGGGAGGAGGCGACGCGGGGGGATAACCTTGTTTGCCGGGCGATTCGTGCGGTGAAGCAGGCTTGTCCGCAGCTCGGGGTGATCGCTGATGTTGCCCTCGATCCTTACACTACCCATGGTCATGACGGCATCGTCGAAGGTGGGGAGGTGCTCAATGACGCCACTCTCGAGGTGCTCGCTGCGCAGGCGCGGGTGCAGGCGGAGGCGGGCTGCGACATCATTGCGCCCTCCGATATGATGGACGGGCGCGTTGGGGTCTTGCGCGAGGCGCTCGATCAGGCGGGCTTCGAGCGGGTGTGCATTTTGGCCTATGCGGCCAAATACGCCTCGGCATTTTATGGGCCTTTCCGCGATGCCTTGGGCTCGGCGGCTTCGCTCGGGGGGGCGAGCAAGGCTACCTACCAGATGGATCCGGCCAACACCGATGAGGCCCTGCGCGAGGTCGCCCTCGATCTGCAGGAGGGGGCCGATATGGTCATGGTCAAACCGGGCATGCCCTATCTCGACATCGTCGCGCGGGTCAAAGCGGCTTTTGGCGTTCCCGTCTTCGCCTATCAGGTGAGCGGCGAATACGCGATGTTGCGTGCGGCGGCCGATCGCGGCTGCTTGGACTGGCGTCGCGCCATGCTCGAGAGCTTGCTCGCGTTCAAGCGCGCGGGGGCGGACGGCATTCTGAGCTATGCGGCCATTGAGGCTGCCGAGTGGCTCAGCGCGCCCCCGGCAGCGTAGGTGGCTTTTACAAGGGGAGCTTTTGCAGCAGGGCGCTGATCGCCTTGGAGGATTGCATTACGTAGTAGTGCAGCGAAGGCACGCCTTTTTCGAGCAGCTCTTCGCTCTGTTTGCGGGCCCATTCGACGCCAATGTCGACGACGTGTTCCGCTTTGGCGGCTTCGACTTCCTCGCAGAGGGCCCGCGGGATTTCGCATTGGAAGGTGCGCGGCAAGCTCTTTAGGTGGGCCTTGCTGGTGAGGATCTTAATGCCCGGGATGATCGGCACCTCGATGCCCGCTTCTCTGCAGGAGTCGACGAAGCGGAAGTAGTGCCGGTTGTCGAAGAACATCTGGGTGACCAGGTATTCGGCGCCCGCCTGCACCTTCTCGATTGTGCGCCGCAGGCAGGTCTCCAGATTGGGTGCGTCGAGATGCTTCTCCGGGTAGGCGGCGGCGCCGATGCAGAAGGAGCTCGGATCGGCGCTTTCGCCGCTGCCGAGGTAACGCCCCTCGTTCATGTCGCGGATCTGCCGGATGAGGTCGATGGCGAAGGTGTTGGTGGTGCGGCCCTCGCTGACGGCCTTGCGGGGCGTATGGTCGTCGCCGCGCAGGGCGAGGACGTTGTCGATGCCCAGGTAGCGGAGCTCGATGAGGAAATCTTCGGTCTCTTCGCGCGTGAAGCTGTGGCAGAGCACATGCGGCACCGCGTCGACGCCGTATTTGTTTTGGATCAGGGCGCAGAGGCCGAGGGTGCCCGGGCGCTTGCGGACCATGCGCCGCTGCAAGCCTTGGGGGGTCTCCTCGTAGACGACCTCGGCGGGGTGGCTGGTGATGTCGATGAAGGGCGGCCGATATTTCACCAGGTCGTCGACCAGGGCCAAGAGGGCGCGCAGCTCGCCGCCGCGGCGTGGAGGGATGATCTCGAAGCTAATCAAGGGCGCTTTGGCGCGCTGCAGGTGTTCGATAACCTTCATGTCCGCCTCCTTAGCACCGGCATCCGGGCCTAGCACGACGACAGCGCTTCTCGCCGCCTCGCCATCTGGGCTATGCTTTGACTTTCGATGAAAACGCCGCCCGACGCGCCCAGGAGCCGCCGCCGCGAGTTCGTGCGCACGACGCTGATCGGAAGCGTCGGCTTGGGACTCGTAGGCTGCCCGAAAAGCGCCGCGCCGCTGCGTCAACAGCAGAGCCGGGAGGCCAACCCGGTATGCCATGCAGTCCGCGACGGCCGAAGTTTGCCGCGCCCGGCGGCCGACGAGCGGGTGGACGTCGCCATCGTCGGCGGCGGTCCGAGCGGTTTGATCGCCGCGTACCGGATGCGCGACACCAAAGTTTGCCTCCTCGAGAAGGAGCCGAGCTTCGGCGGCAACTGCCGCATCGACCGTTGGCGCGGGCTTTCGTTGAGCACCGGCGGCGCCTTTTACTCGGAAGAAGAAGAGGAGCTTGCGGCCCTCTTCGACGAGATTGGGCTGCGCAGCATAGCGGTCCGGGGCGGTGATGCGCTCGTCCTGCAGGGCGAAAGCTTTCTCGATTTTCTAGGCGAGGGCGCCAAAGATTTGCCCCTTTCCGCCAAAATCCGCGACGACCTCGCGCGTTTCGCAGAGCAGGCGTCGCGGCAGCTGCGCGACACGCCTCCTGCGCGTCTGGAGCGCCTCTCCTTCGCGACCCTGCTACGCGACTACGATCCTTGGCTGACGCGCTTTTGGGATCGCTTCGGCCTCTCCAACTGGGGTGGACGTACCAAAGACACGGCCGCGCGGACCGGCCTCGAGGCGACGCTCTGGGCGGCCGGCCGTAGCCCCCGGCGGAGCTTTCCGGGCGGCATGGCGGCGGCTTCGGAAGCCTTGCGCGCGCGTCTGCAGGCCGAGGGCGGCGAGATCCTCCGGCCGGGCAGCGCGGTGTACGCGATCGAGGTCGAGGGTGACGAAGCCATCGTGCGCTATTTCCAAGGCTCCCGCGCCCGGGCGTTGCGCGCCAAAGGAGTGATCGTCGCGCTGCCCAAGTTTTATGCGCGCCGCATCGTCGCGGGTTTGAGCGACGCACAGAGCGCAGCGATGGCCGCCCTGCGTTATGCGCCCTATTTGGTCTTCAACCTCTGCTTCTCGCGGATGCCGCCTCCGGCCGCCTACGACAGCTGGTTCCTCGACACCCCCTTCACCGACGCCATCGCTGCCGATTGGGTGTTGCACCAAGGGGTCGACCCCAAGAAGGGTCCGAGCGCCTGGACGGTTTATCAACCCATGCACGAGAAGGAGCGAGCCTTTCTGCTCGAGCCGGCGGAAGTCGAGCGGCGGGTCGAGCGCAGCGTGCGCGCAATGGAGCGGCACTTCCCCAAGCTCCGGGAGAGCTTGGTCGAGGCGCGCGCGATGGTGCGCGGGCATCCGATGGCCATCTCCTTCCCGGGCCGGCGCCCTTTCATCGAAGCGGCTTCAGCGCCTTTCGGCCCCGTGTTTTTTGCCAACACCGACGGCGACCCGGGCGTCTCCAGCTTTCACGGCGCTTGCGTCAGTGCCCAGCGCGCCCTCGCGCAGCTGCGCGCCCACCTCGCGGGCTGAGACGCGGCGCGTCCCGCTCGACATAAGGATTGCCATTGCCTTGCAGGGCGCGGATGCGTCGGTTGCGTTCGCGCTCCCAGGCGTCGGGCGGGTCGTCGCGATGCCAGCGCAGGAAGCGTTGCTTCTCGAGAGGCTCGAGCACCACGCCGTAGCGCTCCGCCATGTAGAGGTAGGCCCGCGCGATGTCGCCGCGCAGGCGGGGATCGACTTCCACCTTCTTGCGCGCGCCGTCGACCTCGAAGTCGCAAGCGCCGAAGTCGCGCGCCTCGCCCTCGATCTCATCGAAGTCAAAATTCGATCGCGCGGCGTTGAGCTCGCCGAGTTCGGGCACCAGGTTGTGCAAATCGGCTTCCATGCGGCGGAAGGTGGCGTCGACATGGCCGCAGCAACGCCGCCCCCGCTCGCCGATGCAGCCGACGCCATCCCAGCAGGGAAGCGCGCTGCCGAAACGATGCGCGGGTACCAAGTGTTCCCACTCGATGCGCAGCGCGCGCGCGTTACGCCGTCTGGGCTGGTAGCCGCAGCTCGAGGCATCGATCTGGCGCAACGCGTCGAAGGGGCAAGCGCAGTAGAAGGTGCGCAAATGGTCGCTGTAGAGCTTCAGCCCCTCGCGTTTGGCTTCGGCAAAGTTTTGCGGCGCGCCCGGGGGCGCTGCATCGAGGGGAGAGGAGGGCGCCTTCGCCGCGGCGCGCGTGTCTCCGGCGCTCTCCTCGGCCTCGACCGACTCTGGCGGCAGGGCCAAGGTGGCGACCGGAGGCGCTCCCCATCCTTTCCAGACGAGGAAACCAAGCAAGAGCACGAGGAGCGAAAAGGCCTGTTTAAAGGAGAAGAACTTCATCGACACTCGAAGGATTTACGCCTTCGTCCCTGGCGAGCGCATTACCTTCGCTTCGCCGCGGGGCAGACTGGCCGAGGGAAAGATCGCGGGCAAATCGAGCTCCGCAGAAAAAAAGACGCCCGATTCTCCCCCCTTTGGCCAAGTTAAGGTAGACCCCACCTTCATGAACGCGAAGCGGGACGCCGACTATCGAGTGCAGACGGTCTGCCTCATCATCCTGGCGACCGTGGCGACCGGAACGGCAATGCATTGGCTGCGCGCCGTGATGATCCCCTTCGTCTTGGCCGTGTTTACCGCGCTGGGCTGTTCGGCCCTGACCGACGCGTTGATGCAGCGCCTGCGTTGGCCGCGGGCGCTGGCGCTGGCCGGTACGCTCTCGGCGGGCTTGCTCGCCTTCGCCGCCTTGGGTGCGATCATCTCGGCCTCGATCTCGCAGATGATCGCCAAGGCCGCGACCTACAAAGACCAGGTCGCCGTCCTCGTCGAAGACTTCTACGCCGCCTTGCCGCAGGAGCTGCGCCGCTTGGCGCCGGCGCAGGGCTTCGACTTCTTCTCCGAGATCCCGATGAACACCGTCGGTGAGCTCCTCGCCAGCACCACGACGGCCGTCATCGATGTGCTCTCCGAGGCCTTTCTGGTGCTCGTCTTCGCCGCCTATCTGCTCATCGGCGGCGCGCAGCAAGGCACGCTCAAAAGCAAGGTGTGGACGGATATCGAGCTGCAGGTGAAGCGTTACCTTCTCGCCAAATTCCTCATCTCCGCGGCGGTGGGCGCGCTGGTGGGCGTCATCCTCCTGGTGCTCGGTGTCGACTTGGCCATCGTCTTTGGCCTGCTCACCTTCTTGCTCAACTTCATCCCCAACGTCGGGCCGGTGATCGCCACCCTCTTGCCGCTGCCGGTGGTCGTCGTCAGCCCGGAACTCTCGGGCACGCAAGCCGTGCTCGCCATGGTGCTGCCGACCTTCGCGCATATGGTGATCGGGCATATTTTGGAACCGAAGATCTTCGGTGACTCGCTCGACCTCCACCCCGTGGTCGTCTTGCTGACGCTCATCTTGTGGGGCGTCATCTGGGGATTGATGGGCATGTTCCTGGCGACGCCGATCACCGCGGTGCTCAAGATCCTCTTTGAGAAGTTTGAGTCGACCCGTCCCCTTGCGCACCTCCTCGCGGGGCGCATCCATGCGCTGCGGCCGCGCGTGCCGGTCGAAATGCCTCCCGCCATCCCCAGTTCATGAAGCTGCGCAGATTTCGCGATCAGGAGATTGCTTTGCGGGCCTCCCGCTAGTTCCGGGAGCCCCGCGCGCCCTTATTCCCTTAGAGCGTCGTTTCGTGGCGTTCTGCCCCAACGTGACGTTCACGCATTTTGCGGCTCTCCCCAACTCAAGGTGGTGCGGCGACGCAAAGGAAGACCGGCTCGTGTTTCTCATAAGAAAAACAGTCGCTTGATGACACCGGAGGATCACAGCTGCGTTTGGAACGGGACTTGCGACTTCGCCCGCTCCTACATCCTATGACTACATCCAAAAAAGCTTCCAAGGCCCTAACAAAAGACAGCAGCGAGGCGAAGCGAAGCGCCGATCGCGCTGCGGCGCGCAAGACCGAGAGCGGGCCGAGTCGACCACCCGCTCAGGGAAGCGGCGATGCGCTAGCGCAACAGGCGCTCGACACCCACGAGACCGTGGCTGGTTTTCCTTTTAACGAAAACAAAGCCGCAGAGCACGGCCGCGCGCACGCGGTCGCGCCGCCCGAAGGCCAACATCGTGCGCCTACTTCCGCGGAAGTGACGGCCAGCACCCTCACCGAGGCGAATCCCTCGCTCAAGACCGGCGCGGCAGCCGCTGCGGGGCAGAACCCCAACGTGGGTCCGCTGACGCGCGTGCGCACCGACAACGAGGGCCAAAGGCTGACGACCAATCAAGGGGTTGCCATCAGCGACAACCAGAACTCGTTGAAGGCAGGCCTGCGCGGACCCGCGTTGCTGAAAGACTTCATCCTGCGCGAGAAGATCACGCATTTCGATCACGAGCGCATCCCCGAACGTATTGTGCACGCCCGTGGCTCGGCAGCCCACGGCTACTTCGAGGCCTACGAAGCGCTCGGCGATTTGACGCGCGCCGCTCCTTTCCAGGAGGCCGGCAAGGTGACGCCTGTCTTCGTGCGATTTTCGACGGTCGCAGGTGAGCGCGGCTCGAAAGACACCGCGCGCGATGTGCGTGGCTTTGCGGTGAAGTTCTATAGCGACGAGGGCAACTGGGACTTGGTAGGCAACAACATCCCGGTCTTTTTCATCCAGGACGCCATCAAGTTTCCCGACCTCGTTCATGCGGTGAAACCGGAGCCCCACCACGGCATGCCGCAGGCGGCGTCGGCGCACGACACCTTTTGGGACTTCGTCTCCCTCATGCCCGAGTCCACGCATATGCTTCTGTGGCAGATGTCGGACCGCACCCTCCCGCGCAGCTACCGCATGATGCAAGGCTTTGGCGTGCATACCTTCCGTTTGGTCAACGCGGCGGGTGAGTCGTCTTTGGTCAAGTTTCATTGGACGCCGAAGTGCGGCACGCACTCTCTCGTCTGGGACGAAGCGGTGAAAATCTCTGGCGCCGATCCGGACTACCATCGACGTGATCTCTGGGAAGCGATCGAAGCCGGCGAATACCCGGAGTGGGAGCTCGGGCTGCAAGTCTTCAGCGAGGAGCAAGCGGCAAGTTTCAGCTTCGATGTCCTCGACTCGACCAAGCTGATTCCCGAGGAGCTGGTGCCGCTGCGACCGGTCGGGCGCATGGTGCTGAATCGCAACCCCGACAACTTCTTCGCCGAGACGGAGCAGGTGGCGTTTTGCACCGCGCATGTGATCCCGGGCATCGACTTTACCAACGACCCCTTGCTCGCGGGACGTATCCACTCCTACGTCGATACGCAGATCTCGCGCTTGGGCGGGCCAAACTTCCACGAGATCCCAATCAATGCGCCTATCGCCCCCATCCACAACAACCAGCGCGACGGCAAACATCGGCAGGCGATCGATCGCGGCCGCGTTGCCTACGAGCCCAACTCGCTCGCTGGCGGATGCCCTTTCCAAGCGGGCAGCGCGGGTTATGTGTCGTTTCCCGAGCCGGTGCAGCACGATGAGCTCCGCGGCAAGCCCGAGAAGTTCGCCGAGCACTTCAATCAAGCCACGCTCTTTTTTGAGAGCCAAACGCCCGTCGAGCAAGCGCATATCGTGGCGGCCTTTCGCTTCGAGCTCAGCAAAGTCAGGGTGCCGGCCATTCGCAAGCGCGTCGTCTCGATGTTGATGAACGTCTCCACGACGCTCGCCAGCCAAGTGGCGGCGGGATTGGGCATGGATCTGCCAGCCGCCATGCCGCGTGCCCTTGAAGAGGTGCCCACACCCGAGGTGAGCCGCTCACCTTCGCTCTCGCTCCAGGCGCGCCCGGGAGAATGTGGAATCCGTAGCCGCCAGATCGCGCTCCTCGTCGCCGATGGCGTCGAGGGGACGAGCCTAGACGCGCTCCACCAGACTCTGTCCAGCGAAGGCGCGATCGTCCGTCAGGTGGGGAGCCGCATTGGTGCCTTTACTACGGCGGAGGGTGAACGACGGGAGGCGGACGCCTCGATGGAGAACGAGCCGATGGTGGTCTTCGACGCCTTGATCTTGGCAGGAGGCGAGAGCGTCGCCGCGAAGCTCGGGCAAGACGGACATACCTTCGAGTTCATCAAAGATGCCTACCGTCATTGCAAGACGATCATGGCATTGCCCGGCGCCGAACTCTTGCTCGAACAAGCGGGCGTTCCACTCGAGGAGGACGACCGCGGCCTCATTCTCGGAGCGGCCGACGACTCGACGACGCAACGTTTCATCGGAGCGCTCGCGGCGCATCGGCATTTCGAGCGCGAGAGCGATCCCCCGCGCCTTTAGAGTACAAGGTGCGATTCTCCCTCGCTGGTCTTCATGAGGGCCACGCAGATGACGTTGCGACCAGAAGCGTGGGGCCTTGGAGGTCGCGATTTTCGCGCGTCAAGTCCTTCGGGCGCGTGCGCTCGGCGCGGGCCGGGGCCCTTCGCGAGCTCACGTTCTGCCGCCGGGAAATTTGGGGAGGTTCAGCAGAGGCTTGGCTTCATCGCATAGCTTTTCAGTTTGCGATAAAGGGTGGCCGAGCCGATCTGGAGCTGAGCCGCGGTACGTATCTGATTCCCTTCATTGAGCGCCAGTGCCGCGAGGATATAGTCCTTCTCGATCTCTCTGAGCGGTCGAACCGTGCCACCTTGGTTTGCGACCTCGGGGAAAATCGGTCGGAGCTCTTCCGGAAGATCCTCGCGCTCCACGCGTCGACTTCTCGCGAACGCTACGTCCCGTTCAATGGCATTCTAGAGCTTGCGCACATTCCCCGGCCAGGGGTAGCCGAGGAGTTGCGCAGCGACACCGGGCGCCAAGGCGAAAATCGGGCGTTTCATTCGCAACGCGGCCTCTGCGAGCAATGCGTACGCCAAAGGAAGGATGTCTTCCCGACGTTCACGCAAAGCCGGCACGTGGAGCTCCACCACTTTGAGCCGGTAATACAGATCTTGACGAAAGTTGCCTCCCGCAACCCCATGGGCGAGATCGCGGTTGGTAGCCGCTACGATACGAACGTCGACTTTTCGATTCTTGTTCTCGCCGACTCGTCTCACCTCTCGTTCCTGCAGCGCACGCAAGAGCTTGACCTGCATCCCAGGCGAAACCTCTCCGACTTCGTCGAGTAAGAGTGTACCGTGTTGGGCGGCCTCGAAAAGCCCGGGACGGTCGTGTGTCGCGCCGGTAAACGCCCCCCGTGCATGTCCAAAAAGCTCAGCCTCGAGCAGAGACTCGGTAATCGCACCGCAGTTCACCGCGACGAAGGGTCCTGTCGCACGGCTCGACCCTTCGTGCAGCAAGCGCGCGATACGTTCCTTTCCCGAACCGCTTTCACCGCGAATGAGCACGGTCGAGTCCACTTTGGCGACGCGATACGCCAAGTCCACGAGCCGACGCATCGCCACGCTTTTGGCCACGATTCCAAGAGCCTCATCGCGGTCTGGCGCGAGGCGGACCCACGCGCGGCGATGGTCGCGAAGCTTCCTACCTGCCACTTCTAAAGATTCCGTCATCCGCTGTGGCGACTTTTCGAGGCAAGCTTCGAGCTGCGTTGCTTCAAAAAAGAGAAGTTTCTCCGCTTGTTCGTCCCCCCGCGCTTCTCGAACACCACTTGAAAGACGACTCGCCGCGTCGTCTTTGCCGCCGCGATGCCTTTCGAGGACGTAAATCTCTTTCGCCGAGGCAAGGCGCTCCCCCGCGAAAGCAAACTGGGTGAGCACGGTGCGCGCCGCCGTGAGCCCAAAGTTCGCAGCGAGATACTTGCGTAAAACATCCATCGCGACCGCGTCGAGCAAGATCGCCCGCTGAGCCGCGAAGTGAATCAGCCCGCCTTCGGCTTCCATGACCAGGAGGGCCTGATGGTTCAGGTTTTCTACACGCATCAGTCACCTCAATCAATTTGAATGAAAAGGTACTTCATATTGATAGGGGACGCCAGTCGACCAGGCGCTCCTGTTCGCTATTTGTTCATGAATTCGTCGCGGCACGAAAGATGCCTATAGAAAAGAAACGGGAGCCGGCGTCTTCTGGGAAAATAAGGTTCGGCAAAAAGGAGAGTCTAAACAAATGAATTGGAATCAAATCGAGAAACAGTGGCATCAAATCACGGATCATATCAAAGAGAAATGGGCGAAGCTCAACGATGAGGACCTCAAGGGTGTCCAAGGAAAAAAAGAGGAGCTGATCGGCAAGATCCAGGAGCGTTACGGGCTCAAGAAGAACGAAGCCGAAACGCAGGTCGAGGGGTGGGCCGCTAGCTACAAACCATCGCCTGACACGACGCAAGGTGAGCATGCGGAGTCGAGTCCCGTCGTGGACCCACGCGTAAACTCGTCGAAGGTATACTCATAGAACATCATCTGGACGCTCTACAGCAAACCCAATCGCATCTCATTCCCGGGGGGGATTCCACAATGTTGCTAGATAATAACCGCAGGTTCGTCGTCCGGTCTTTTTCTCTGAGTCTAATCGTCGGAAGCTTGGGTTGCGCGAGTGCGCCATTGCATACCGAAGGCTCGAGTTCGAGCATCCGCGCCGCAGAGGAAGTCGGTGCGGCGAAAGTTCCTCGTGCTGGCCTGCATCTGCAGCTCGCCAAAGAAGAGCTGCAAAAAGCCAAGCGTCTAGAAGAAGAAGGAGAAAAGGAGGAGGCCAGCTCCATGCTCATGCGCTCCGAAGCCGACGCCGAGTTGGCTGTCGCGCTTTCGCGCGATGAGAGAGAAAGAGCGGAGGGCCGCGCCGCTGTCGAGAAGGTACGCCAGTTGCGCATGAACAACCGGCCGTCGAGCGGCGCTAATCCCAGCAGCAATGAAGGCGGCACCCTATGAAACGATATCTCGCCCCCATCACTTTTGCTTTTTTTGCCATTCTCGCCGGCTGCAGCTCCACGGTGCCGCGAGAGCTCAGCAGCGCGCGGGAAGCCTACCGTCGCGCAAGCACCGGACACGCCGCGCGTGTGGCACCAGCAAAGCTCCATGTGGCCAATCAAGCGCTCGCCAAAGCCGAAGTGGCATATCAAGACGACCCGGAATCGTATCGTGCGCGCGACCTCGCTTATGTCGCAGAGCGAAAGGCTGAACTCGCCGAAGTTGCGGCTTCCATCGCTTTAGCGAAGAAAAGCAAAGTCGATGCAAACAATGAGTACCAGAGCACGCAGGGAAAACTTGTCAGCGAAACCAAACAAGACCTGAGTGAGACGCGCAATGAACTGGCTGCCTCGGAGCGTAGTGGCCAGCGTACGGCCGAGCGCTTGTCCGAAGAGCAGAAGGCGCGCAGTGCAGCCGACGAGCGAGCGGCGAGCGCCTTGGCGAAGTTGGCCGCGGTGAAGGAGGACTCTAGAGGGACCATCATTACGCTCTCGGGAAGTGTCCTTTTTGCGTCCAATCGCTCAACCTTGTTGCCCGACGCACGTACGCGGCTCGATCAAGTTGCCGCCGTGCTGCTCGACACCCGTGAGCGCAATATCGTCATCGAGGGGCATACGGATTCTCGTGGCTCCGACCGCAGCAATCTCGAACTCTCGCAGCAGCGGGCCGATGCCGTTCGCAACTATTTGGTTCAGCGGGACTATCAAGCCGATCGCATCCAGGCGCGTGGTCTCGGCGAAACGCAACCTGTCGCCGGCAACACGAGCGCCGAAGGTCGCGCCAACAACCGACGTGTGGAAATCATCATCGAACGCGAATCCCGTACGTCGAGTCGTTAGTCACCACCCTGACCTGGTGGAAGTAGGAAGACACGTAGCGCCTACTGACGCAGCGCTGCGCGAGGAAGCCGCGGTGAGCCCATTGGGTTTCATTGTGGCTTCCTTCGTCCGCAAGTCCCGTTTCTGCACCGTGACGTCGAGCCGGAGATGATAATCTCGTTTTCATGGTGCAAGGTCGACGAAAAGCGCCTCTTTGGCGCCACGTTCTTCCCCCTTTGAGCTACGCCTTCGGCGCTGTCCTCGCGCTCTCGTGCGGTGAGGCTTCCGATGCGAACACCATGCAAGGCGAGGGTTCACCCCTAGATGTCGACAGCGCCAACCCCACCGATTTGCAATGGATGGACGCCGCCGGGCCCGCACCTGCGCTCGGCCCGCAGCTGGTGGCCTTGACCTATGCCGGCGGCGGGGGCGACCAGTTCATCCGCACGCTGCGCTTCGAGGCGGACGGCAGCGTGGTCGCGCAAGGCGAAGGCTTTGCCCTGCGCTACGCTGCAGACGGCACCAGCGGGGCGCTGGAGGGAAACGCCGCGCAGCCCGATACGAAGAGCTTTTCTCCGCGGCCCGGCTCTCCAGGCGACCCGGGCACCGCCTACAACGACCTGCGCAACGGCCTCGGCTACCGGGTGGGGCATCGGCAGGCGAGCGGCAGCTTGCAGCTCCCGATCTTCCGAGCTTTTCAGGGGGATAGGCGTCTCTGGGGCTTGTGGGCGCATGCGGCGGTCGACGTTCAGGAGCGCGCCTTGGGTGCGGACAGCCGGTGTTACCGGGCCTGGGCGATGCCCGCCGGCGCCCTGGGGCTGCAATGCTGGACCGATGGCGGCAACAGCGTCTTGGCCAAAGATCCGCGCGACCTTGCCTCGCCCGGCTTCGACCCGGCCTTTGCGCAAGGTGCTTTCCAGAGCTCTCCAGGCGGCATGGCGAGCCTTTACGCCCTCATCGACCCCTCTGGGCAGGGCGCGCTACTCTCGGGCACCTTCGTGGCGAGTCACGTCGCGCCTCTGGCGGTCGATGCTTGGGGACGCGTCTACGTCGCGCAGACCACGCAGAGTCGCTCCACATCGGCAGACGACATCGCCAACCCCTTTCAGCAATCCACCGAGGCCGAGAGCGGCTTCTTCGTCCTCGACCCTTCGCTCAAGCAAATGCTCGCCAACCTCCGCATCGGCGGCGATTGCGATGGCGGCATGC
>ERZ1066121.2102-NODE-2102-length-13036-cov-5.038441_pt1 | contig 13036 bp, 10 predicted proteins | sample MGYA00382768_ERZ1066121 | MGnify/ENA primary metagenome ERZ1066121 (study PRJEB33369, sample SAMEA5778351) | biofilm metagenome | biome: Industrial cooling water; feature: Water cooling tower basin; material: Biofilm | place: United Arab Emirates | collected... | reverse complement strand
CCTTTAAAGCATTGCTACTCAGAACTCAAAGGCCGTTTGGGTAATTGGAATGTGGTTGGGCTGACACGCCACGTCGGCTAACCAACGGCGGACGTTAATGAAACGCTCCAGGTCAAAGCCACCTTCGTGAGCGACGTGAGTGTAGGCGTAGAGGGCAATGTCTGCGATCGTGTAGCGGTCTTCAACAAAATACCTATGGTTCGTCAGGTGCTGATCCATCACAGCTAGGGCCTGGTAGCCCTGCTCTTGCTTGTAGGGCAAGGCCGTTTTTTGATAGGTGTTGAGTTCGGGCACGTGGCAGAGCCAAAACCGAGGCGTGGCGATATTGGGTTCGTGGCTGTACTGCTCAAAAAATAGCCAGCTCAACACCTGGGTTTGCGCCAGCTTGTGCTCTGGCCAGAACGCAGTTCCCTGCGCCAAGTAGAACAGAATCGCGTTCGATTCGGCCAGGTAGTGACCAGGTTCAGTCTCCAGCAACGGAATCCGCCCATTCGGGTTTTTGGCTAAAAAGTCTGGGGTGCGGGTTTCGCCTTTGAGGATGTCGAGTTCAACATATTCAAATGGGATGGCAAGCTGAGAGAGTAGCAGTCTGACCTTGTAGCCATTGCCAGAGGGCCGGTAGTCGTAGAGACGGTACATAGAGTCTAATCTTGCTGAGTGGAGAACTGGCGGGCACCAATCGCAGCCAAAACCGCCGCCACTACCACCAAAACTGGAATCGTGTACCAGGGGAACTCAACTAGGGGCTGATAGGCCGCTGCCCGCAGGCCCACGGTGGTATAGGTCAGCGGCAGCAGGTAGACGATCGCCTTCAGCGCTACGGGCAGCGTTGCCGGATCAAAGAACGTGCCGCCCAAAAACGACATCGGCACAATCAAAAAGTTGTTGAACAGGCCCACGCTCTCCAGAGATTTTACGTTTAGCCCGACGATCACCCCCAGGCCCGCAAACACGGCACAGTTGAGCACGACCAATAGCAAAAACAGCGGGTTGATAAAGCTCCAGAACCGCCCGGTGAACAGAATCGCCACCAGAATGACCGAGCCCGCCGTCATCAGGCCGCGCACAATGCCCGCCAGCATTTTACCCAGGTGCAGGGCCAGGGGGTGCACCGGGTAGAGCAGCATTTCTTCAAAAGTTTTGGTGAAGAGGCGATCGCCGCAAATCGAGAACGTGGTGCCACCAAAGCTAATCACCATCGACGACAGCGCCACCATGCCCGGCAAAATAAACTCCAGGTAGTTTTCGCCCGCCGGGGGTGTGGTCACCTGGTCGATGGCGCTGCCCAGGCCCAGGCCAAAGGCCAAAATGTAGATCAACGGCGACACCAGCCCCGAGGCCGCCACCTGGGGAATGCGGACCCGCAGATCGAGCCAGTCGCCCCAAAACACCGTGAGCATGTCAGCCCAGAGGGTGCGCAGGGGCAGCGAGGTGACCTGCTTTTCGCGAGGACGGGAGAGAATGTTGGTCAAGGGGCGGCTCCTGCAATGTTTCTTAATAGCCTGTTACTAGCTTACGCCCTGACTATCTCCAAAGAAAGCGATCGCAGGGTAGAGAAGCCGCAACTGTATATATCCATTGCAGCAAAGACACGAAAAGTTAGACAAGCTTGTGGGCTGATCCCCAGATTTTTTAGCATGGAGGTAGGCGGTACATCCTCAAGCAAAGCCCCTTTCAGGAAAATCGCCCGGCTTTGGCCCTTTTTCTCAGCTCTTGCTCAAGCGAGTGAACGGTTCGGTGAGCAGAGACGGCGGGGGTTAGCAAGCCTGCTTTTATCAATACTTGTATGAGGTGGCGACATGGTAGCTACGTCTGTGGTTCAGCAGTCCTCAAACCAGCGCGAGCAGGAGCTGGTGCTCTGGCTCGACGAGCTGCGGCTTGAGGATGTGCCAATTGTGGGCGGCAAAAACGCCTCCCTTGGCGAAATGATTCAGCAGCTCACGCCCAAAGGGGTGCGGGTGCCCTCGGGCTTTGCCACCACCTCCTACGCCTACCGCTACTTTATTGAGAAAACCGGTCTCGACGCGCAGCTGCGCGAGGTGCTGAGCGGCTTTGATGTCAGCGATGTGACCGAGCTGAGGCGGCGGGGCCGAAAGGCGCGATCGCTGATTCTCAACGCCACCTTCCCTGACGACCTCAAGGCGGCCATTCTCGATGCTTACCACCACATGTGCGAAACGGCGGGCCAGAACCTCTGTTTTGACGACGAGTCTTGCCTGGCCGACCACGCCTACACCGAGGTCGATGTGGCTGTGCGCTCCAGCGCCACCGCCGAAGACTTGCCCGACGCCAGCTTTGCCGGTCAGCAGGAAACCTACCTCAACGTCTACGGCGACCAGGCGGTGCTGATTGCGTGCAAGAAGTGCTACGCCTCGCTGTTTACCGATCGCGCCATCTCCTACCGCACCACCAAAAACTTTGATCACTTTGAGGTGGCCCTTTCGGTCTGCATTCAGCGTATGGTGCGATCGGATCTGGCCACCTCCGGGGTGATGTTCTCGATCGATACTGAGACCGGCTTTCAGAACGCGGTGCTGATTACCGCCGCCTACGGCCTGGGCGAAAACGTGGTGCAGGGCAGCGTCAACCCCGACGAATACGTGGTGTTTAAGCCCACCCTCAAGAGCGGTCACGCCCCAATTTTGAGCAAGCGCCTGGGCACCAAATCGCTGCGCATGGTCTACGACACCACCGGCACCGAGCTGACCAAAAACGAGCCCGTGCCCCTGAGCGACCAGGCCCGCTTTGCGATCGCAGACGAGGACATTTTGCAGCTGGCCCACTGGGCCTGCACCATCGAAGACCACTACACCCAGCTGCGCGGCACCTACAGCCCGATGGATATCGAATGGGCCAAGGACGGTCTGACCGGGGAACTGTTTATTGTGCAGGCCCGGCCCGAAACGGTGCAGTCGCAGAAATCGCAGACCGAGCTGCGATCGTACATTTTAGACGTGCCCGACGGGGCCGAACCCGTGGCCACAGGCCGCGCCGTGGGCGATCTGATTGGCCAGGGCGAAGCCTGCGTGATTTTGGATGTTTCTGAAATTGGGCAGTTTCGCCCCGGAGAGGTGCTGGTCACCGCCCGCACCGACCCCGACTGGGAGCCAATTATGAAGCAGGCCAGTGCGATCGTCACCGACCAGGGAGGGCGCACCTGCCACGCCGCGATCATCGCCCGAGAGCTGGGCATTCCGGCGATCGTTGGCTGTGACAATGCCACCCAGGTACTCACCACGGGCGAACCCGTCACCGTCACCTGCGCTGGCGGCGAAGAGGGCCTGATTTACCGCGGTGAGATTCCCTACCGGGTCGAAACCACCCAGATCGACAGCCTGCCCGAAACCCGCACCAAGATCATGATGAACGTGGGCAACCCCGAGCTGGCCTTTACCCTGGCGGCCCTGCCCAACGACGGCGTTGGTCTGGCCCGTTTAGAATTCATCATCGCCAACCACATTCAGGTGCATCCGCTAGCCTTGCTCAACTTTGGACAGCTGCCCGATGGGGCCGAAAAGCGCCAGATTCAGCAGCTCACCGCCCTCTACGAGCAAAAGCCCCAGTACTTCGTCGACAAGCTAGCCTATGGGGTAGGCACTTTGGCCGCGGCCTTCTACCCCAAACCTGTTGTGGTGCGCCTCTCAGACTTTAAGAGCAATGAGTATGCCCACCTGCTGGGCGGCAGCACCTTTGAACCCGCCGAAGAAAACCCCATGATTGGCTGGCGTGGGGCCTCGCGCTACTACGACGATCGCTACTGCGACGGTTTTGCTCTAGAGTGCCAGGCCCTCAAGCGCGTGCGCGATGATATGGGCCTTACCAATGTCATTCTTATGGTGCCCTTCTGCCGCACCCCCGACGAAGGCCGCCGGGTGCTCGAAGAAATGGCCAAACACGGCCTGGTGCGCGGTGAAAACGGCCTGCAAGTCTATGTGATGTGCGAGCTGCCCAACAACGTGATTTTGGCCGACGAGTTTAGCCAGGTGTTTGACGGGTTCTCAATCGGCTCGAATGATCTCACCCAGCTCACCCTGGGGCTCGATCGCGACTCGGCTCTGGTCGCTCACCTGTTTGATGAGCGCAGCCCCGGAGTGAAGCGGATGGTGAAAATGGCGATTCAAACCGCCAAGGAAAATAACCGCAAAATCGGCATCTGCGGCCAGGGGCCAAGCGACTACCCCGAATTTGCTCGCTTTTTGGTGGAGCAGGGCATTGACTCGATTAGCCTCAACCCCGACACGGTGATTAAAACCCGTCTGGAGATTGCTGATATGGAGCAGCAGATGGGTTGAAGGGCGGCAGACTTCCAGAGTTGTGGAAGTAACTCTGGAAGTCGTTTGACACGAAACCTGAGTGAGTGCATTTTGATTCGTCATTAGGTCCTCCAGGGGCGTAGCATGCTGCGCCCCTACAAATTGCAAACAAAGCTAACCTGAGTTCGGGATAAGAAAATTTTCTGCAAAAGCAGGCAAGCCGTCCCCTCCTGGGAGGGGTAGGGGTGGGTCAGTCGGGGCAAGAGGTGGAAAATCACCGTATGCAGCTGATTACTTGCTGTAGCAGTTTTGACCCACCCCGCCCTTCGGGCACCCCTCCAAAGGAGGGGACGGCGCTATCCCGAACTGAGGTAAAGCTACGATCGCGTCCCTCGCCTGCGGGGCATCACGGCGATGTACTGGCCGCTGCGCCCGGTGGGGATGGGGTCTGACCAGCCTACTCTGTCGCTGTAGTGCTCAGCCCCAGGTTAGAACCAAATTAGGGCCTACAGCACTCGCCCCGATGCTCCCCGGGGCAGATATGCGCCCATGCCCGATCGCCCCAGCCAGTCATCCCCATCCACAATGCACTGGCCCCGCAAAAAGCACCAGGTCGGCATCGCTGCCCACCGCGATCGTGCCCTTGCGGGGAAACAGGCCAAACATTTTGGCTGGGGCGGTGGCGGTGAGCTGCACAAAGCGGTTGAGGTTAATGCGTCCCGCTCTTACGCCGCCATCGTAGAGCAGTGTCAGGCGCAGCTCGACCCCAGGAGCACCGTTGGGAATGCGGTTGAAATTGTCGCGACCAAACTGTTTTGACTTGAGAATGCCCAGGGGATTCTCATTCATGCAGAAGGGGCAGTGGTCGGTGGCCACCAGCTGCAAATCGTCGAACCGCAGGCCGCGCCAGAGGGCATGCTGGCAGTCGTGGTCGCGCAGGGGCGGGGTCATCACGTACTTGGCCGCTTCAAAACCCGGAGCGTCGTACTCCGATTCATCTAGAAATAAGTAGTGGGGACAGGTTTCGGCAAAGGCATGGATACCGCGATCGCGCGCCTCCACTACCGCCTCCAGGGCCTCCTTGGCCGACAGGTGCACAATGTACACCGGCACCTCCGCCAGCTCCGCAATCCGAATCACCCGATGGGCCGCCTCCCCCTCCATCAGGCGAGGCCGGGTGAGTTGGTGGTACTTGGGCGAGGTGTTCCCCTGCTCCAGCGCTTCCTCGATCAGTGCCTGAATGACGACTCCGTTTTCGGCGTGCAGGTTGACCATGCCGCCATGGTCGCCCGTGCGCCGCATCGTCTTAAAAATGGCCGCATCATCCACCATCAGCACGCCAGGGTAGGCCATATAGAGCTTAAAGCTAGACACCCCGTCCTTATTAATTAGGTCAGGAAGTTCGGCCAGAGAGCCAGGATTGACGTCAGTGAGAATCACGTGGAAGGCGTAGTCGACGCAGCACTGGGGCTCTGCCGCCGCCAGTCGCCTATCCAACGCCGCCTTGGGGCTGTCGTCGTGAAACTGCTGGGCAAAGTCAATAATCGTGGTGGTGCCGCCAAAGGCCGCTGACCGGGTACCCGTCTCAAACGTGTCGCAGGTGTAGACATCGTTGCCCATGGGGGTTTCCATGTGCACGTGGGCGTCAATGCCGCCGGGCAAGACGAGCAGTCCTGCAGCATCGTGACATTCTGCATTGTCTACCGAAAGCTGGCGGCCAATGGCCTCGATGCGGCCATCCTGAATGAGAATGTCGCCCACGTAGTCGTCTACGGCGGTGACAATGCGGCCACCCTGAATCAATACCGAAGTCATAGCAACGCCCCCAAAAGCGAAACGGTTGGCCGAGTTGCAGCAGTCCTTCAAGGGGAGCGCAACGTTGCTACGACTATAGTGAGAGACCCGGCACTTGCCTATTAAATAAATGTGCAGCTAGTACTTGCCCAAGCTGATTTTGACAGGGGGCAGCTGTTCTGGGTGCAAGGTATACGGTCTACGGCTCGCCCTGAACCTGAAACCTTGAACTGTATACCCCACTGACCCGTCATCTTTAGCTTGGCAGTCTACTAGTTACGATAGTGCAGTTCTTCGAGCCAGGTGCGCAGTTCGTCAGCCGAGGCGTGGTCAATCGCCATTTGAGTAATCGGATCGTAGGCACTCCACAGCGTTTTGCCTGCGGCGTCGGCAGATTTCCAAACCTTAGGTTCAGTGGTGGCGTCCAGACGGGTCAGCAACGTCTCCCAAACAGCTTTGAGTTGCGTCGCCAAGCTGCGTCTGGGGCTGAAACCGTGGATTGGCCAATAGCTAGTATTCATAATTAGATCTCCTGTTGCGTGTGTACAGCTGAGCCAGTCTGGGTATGACAATTTTTCTAAAAACGTTCGAACGTTCAAACGTTTCTCAGGCTTCTGATTGTCCTGACCCAGGTGACTATGGCTATGGGGCTTTTCACCCACAACAACAAGATAAATTTCTGTAGCTAAAAGTACAAAAACATTCAGTCATGGCTAATATGAACAACTTTCATGCAGCCATGGCTGAGTTTTGCCCTCTGTGTAGAATTGTCAAAAGCCGAGATTCTCGAAAAACCGTAGCGTATTATACAGATATAAAGTTAATCGTTCATCTCACTGCCAGCAGATTTAGTGCATGCCCCTCAGGCACTTCGGCAAAGAGACGGAAGTAGGGACACTCCCGAAGGAACGCGCCTCACTACGCATCGCTTCTAGGAGGCGACATTATGAAACTCACCTATCGCGGCATCAGCTACGACACGACGCCTACCCCCGCTCCGAAACTGGGCGAAACCATTGCTACAGGACACTATCGCGGTGCGCCAGTCGTGTTTAATGCTCTGGCCGAAGTACCCGCCCAGCCCGCTGCCGATTTGACCTGGCGCGGCGTGCCCTACCGCACTGGTGTGGCCGCTCCTGTTGCCTCTGCCGCTCCGATTGAAATTCCCGCCGTTGCGGCTAGTCTGGCTACCCCGGTAATTGTCACCGAAGTTGTCACCGAAACCGTAGTCGTAATTGAACCAGTTGTGAGCAGCACACCCATGACGACCAATATTCCTGACCTGGCCAGAAACCTGTTTATTCGTCGCCACCAGCGCAGCCGTCGCCGCGAGCAGGGCATGATGGTGCGCTTAGCCGCTGAAGTTGGCCTTCCTGTCGAGGATGCGGCCCACTACGAAAGCCACATTCAGGGCAAAATGCCCCACGATTTCTCTGGATACGATCGCGGCTCAGCAGCCATGAGCTAGCCTCGGCAAAATACGGCAGATGGCTCGGAGCACTGGCACTCCGGGCCATTTTTTTGCGCTAGTGCGTGAATTTGACCCCATTCCTGCTGGCTGAAAGGCTGGAGCACGAGCTGGCAGTCAAAGCAGTCTTGTGAGGCCTGGGTTAGCGCTTCAATCACCTCGGACAGGGTTAACCCGTTTTGCACCGCTAGCTGAGCCTGATTTGGCGGTGGCCCCGGTGTTTGAAATACCTGCTGCCAGAGTTCAGGATCTGGTGCTAGCCCCATCGAGCCATGCTGTAACAGGTAGGGACCGCGCCGCAGTTGAGCACTACCAATGACTTTGCGACCCCAAGCATCCACCAGGTCGGCACCTGTGGAAAGTGCAAAGCAGTTGGGCGATCGCATATAGTCTCGGCCTGGCTGGCCAAACTCCAGCGGCACGCCCAGCTTGGCCCAACCTGCAATCAAAAATTGACAGAGGAAGCGGTAGACCTGACTGCGACTGCCCTCAACCGCAGACGTAACCAGGGCATAAGTCAAGTCGCCCTGGTGCAACACCCCGCGCCCACCGGTCGGTCGCTGCACCAGATCCACGGGCTGCCCATCCCAGACGAGGGTTTTCCAGTGTTCAGGGATCTGCCGCCGCTGGCTGACCCCCAGCGAGATAGCGACGGGTTTCCACGTGTAAAACCGCAGGGTGGGCGGGTGATCGTGGTGCTGATGCTGGTCGAGCAGCCAGGTATCGATCGCCATCTGCACCGCACCGGGCGCTTCCAGTGGGGGAATGAAACGCCAGGTTGTGGTCAAGGCTTTTCCCCAGCGTGGTACGAGCTGCGCACCAGCGGACCAGAGCGCACGTGCTCAAAGCCGAGTTCGCGAGCAATATCGCCCAGCCGATCAAACTCGGCGGGCGTCCAGTAGCGATCGACCGGGCGGTGATCAAGGGAGGGGCGCATATATTGGCCGATGGTGAGGCGATCGCACCCTACCGCCCGCAAATCCCGCATCGCCTCGATCAGTTCGGCCTCGGTTTCGCCGTGGCCTACCATCAGCCCTGACTTAGTAGGAATGCTAGGGTCAAATTCCTTTACCAGAGCGAGCACGCACAGGGAGCGATCGTACTTGGCCCCGCGCCGCACTGGATCTTGCAGCCGCCGCACGGTTTCCAGGTTGTGGTTGTAGCAGGCAGGTTTGGCGACCACTACGGTTTGAATGCGATCGGCCTGTCCAGCGTCGCGGGTTGGTCCACCCCAGAAGTCGGGAGTGAGCACCTCAATCTCGGTTCCTGGGTTCACCTGACGAATGGATTCCATCACCTGAACGAACCAGCTCGCCCCGTGGTCGGGCAAATCGTCCCGCGCCACCGATGTCAGCACCACGTAGCGCAGGCCCAGCAGCCGCACCGACTCAGCCACTTTCTCGGGCTCATGGGGGTCGAGGGTCATCGGCGCGTGGCCTTTCTCGACCTGGCAAAACGAGCAGGCGCGGGTGCACACCGACCCCATCAGCAAAAAGGTAGCGGTGCGGTTGGCGTAGCATTCGCCCCGGTTGGGACAGCGGCCCTCTTCGCAAATCGTGTGGATCTGCCGCTCTTTAACAATGCGCTGCACCGCCGAAATCTCGCTGGCATTGCCGATCGGGCGACGCAGCCAGTCAGGCATGCGCTCCAGTTCGGCTCTAAGCTGCTGACGCGAATGGGTTGAAGAAGAAGTCATGAGCCACCGTAGGGTGGGCACGGCCCACCAGAGTCTTTGCCGCCAACAGGATTAACAATCCCACAGGCCCAAGGCAAACGACCGTTTGCCCCTACCGAATTCTATCGCGGCTAATCTCGACTGCGACCTGGCCTGTGTAGTCGGGAATGGGCGGGGTGAGTTTAGTCACCTTGACGGTAACTCGTTGTAAGCGCGGATCGCTGTCTAGGGCTGAGGAGGCGATCGCCCCTGCCAGCCGCTCAATCAGCGCAAATTTCGCCTCGCGGATAATCTGCTGGGTACCGCTAATGACGGTGCGATAGTCATGGGTGTCGTCGAGGCGATCGCTCTGAGCCGCCTCAGCCAGATCTATATATAGAACAATGTCGGCCTGAAACCACTGGCCCAGCACGTTTTCTTCGGGCAGTGCCCCCGTGTAGCCGTAGGCGCGAATGTTAGTGAGGTGAATGGCATCCATGGTTGAGGGGTGCTTTGGATAGCGAGTCGTTCGCTTGAATTAAGGGGGGCAGGGGGGATCTGGAGAAGGGATCGTCAAGCGGAATTCTTTGAATACTGCAAGTATCTGAGGCCAAACCACTGTTTGCCCCTACTTGAGCCAGCCTTTCAGGCGGGCTGCCACCTGGGGCCGCCGCAGCTTGCGCATGGCCTTGGTTTGAATTTGGCGCACCCGCTCCCGCGACAGGTTGAAAATGCCGCCCACCTCTTCGAGGGTGTGGGTTTCACCCGTGGCCAGGCCGTAGCGAAGGGTAATAATGTCTTTTTCGCGCTCAGTCAGCACTTCGCCCAGCACGCTGGTGATTTCCTGGCGCATCATGTTTTCGCTGATTTTAGACTCCGGCGTTTGGGTGCTGCTGTCTTCGAGTAGTTCCATCAGTTCGGTATCTTCGCCTTTGCCAACGCGGTGGTTAAGCGAAAGCGATCGCCTGCGCACCTGCTGCAAACTTCTGAGCTGCTCGACCGATACATCGAGAGCATCGGCCAGCTCTTGCTCGCTGGGGTTGCGCTGCAAATCGCGGCGCAGATCGCGGTGGGCTTTTTTGAGCTTGTTCAGCTTTTCCACAATGTGGATGGGCAGACGAATGGTGCGGGCATCGTTGGCAATGGTGCGGGTAATGCCCTGACGAATCCACCAGTAGGCGTAGGTCGAAAACTTATAGCCCTTGTCGGGATCAAATTTTTCGGTGGCACGGTTCAGGCCCAGCGCGCCCTCCTGGATCAGATCTAGAAAAGGCACACCACGGTTTAAATAACGCTTCGCGATCGACACTACGAGCCGCAGATTGGAGCGGATCATTCTGCGCTTAGCCGTTCTGCCATCATGAAGCTTTTGGGTAAACTCTGCTTCGCTTAGCTTCAATTTCTCCACCAGCTCTTGTCGAGTTGGTTTACGACCTAGCTCCTTCTGCAGTTTTTCACTGGTGGTTTCCACCTTAGACAAGAACCGTACCTGCCGAGCCAGCTCAATTTCTTCGCTGGGCTTGAGCAATGGATAGCGGGCCATCTCTTTAAAGAATGCGCCAACGGCATCGTCAGTGAGGGTCTTGCTGTAGCCCGTTAGCCCCATCTCCGACATCGCTTCTGACTGAGAAAACTTAGCCAGCACCTCCCGATCTTCGTCCCAGGCGGTGAGGTCAGGGGCGAGTTGGCTATCCGCAGCGGAGACTTTTTCAGCCATCCGATTTAGGTCGGTGTCGAACCCATCTATGGATTCGTCGGGCCAAGCAATAGAACTGTCTCTGTCAGAGTTATATGTAGTAGTCATGGGGTAAATAGAACTGTATACCTACAGGTCGAAGCATGCAGATTTGGGGCATGTATATTCGGGTTACCCTGCCGACGGCAACCGCTTACAAAACGCTTGATCCCGGGAATGGATCTTAGACTTATTTTGTGAGTCCACAATACGGATATTTTTGTGAATTCCAAGGCAATGTAACATTTCTTTGGCAACTTGCGTAGTGTAGCAGCCAAATCAAAAAACGGACTAAAAATATAAGGAAAACCTTAACGGATTTTTGCTATCCTCAGGTATTTTGCCTAAGCATTGATCGAAGTCTAGGAATAATCGCTTACGACCTTCGGTAGAGCAGGTTGCTGTTGGCGGCAGTAGAAATCTCTACTCCTTTTTTTGTTAGCCTGTCAGGCCAGGTTTTCCACAGGGTGGAAAAGTTTTCCACAGAAAATATGCTGTGGAAAATCGCTGCGTTTTGAGGGGGCTAAACCATCAACCTCCTGCGCAGCCTCTTACACTGGCATAGGTAGATATAGGTGGTGTTGCAAGCGTGGGCCTTGGTGAGAGTAGTACCCAGCCGCAGTGGGTCAACGTTTTGGTGGACTATGGCGGCCAGCCCGCAGAGTATACCTATGCGGTACCCGCTCACCTGATAGTACAGATGGGCGACATCTTAACGGTGCCCTTTCGTCAGCAGAGCATTGGAGCGATCGCGCTTTCCCTTTCCACGACCCCGCCCGCCAACCTGGTGCCCGCTCAAATTCGCCCTGTAGAAGGGGTGGTCGAGCAGCGGTTTTTTGCCCCTGCCTACTGGGTGCTGCTGCAGCGGGTGGCCCACCACTACCAGGTGCCGCTCATACAGGTGCTCAAGACAGCGCTGCCGCCGGGGCTATTGGCCAAGTCGCAGCGACGACTGCGGTTGAGGCGCGATCGCATCCCCCATCCCCTGCCAAATCCCTTAACGTCGGGGCTGAAAGATCTATTAGACGATCTGCAGCGATCGCCCACGGGCGACTACACCTGGCCCTATCTCCAGCGGCGCGGCCACAACTATCGGACCATGCAGCAGCTGATTCAGCTGGGCTGGGCCGAGTCGTACCTGGCCCCACCCCAGCCGCCCCAGGCCAAACAGCGCCAGGCCGTTACGCTGGTGTGTGGCGACACCCTACCTCCCGACCTGACGTCTCGACAGCAAGATATTGTGGCTACCCTGCGTCGTCAGGGCGGCGATCTGTGGCTGAGCGATGTCCTGCAGCTGTGCCAGACCACCAGCCCCACCCTCAAGCGGCTCGCCCAGGCGGGCTGCCTGGTGATCGAACCCCGCGAGCAGCTGCGGGCCGAAGCTGGGCCAGTGCTCTCCCCCGATCAGCCCAAGCCGCTCACCCCTCTTCAGAGTCAGGCTCTCGATCCTATTAATAGGTGTCAGCAGGGCGGGCAGTTTTTGCTGCACGGGGTCACCGGGTCGGGCAAAACGGAGGTGTACTTGCAGGCGATCGCCCCTCGCCTGGCCGCCGGGCAGTCGGCCCTGGTGCTGGTGCCCGAGATTGGCCTCACGCCCCAGCTCACCGATCGCTTTCGCCGTCGCTTTGGGTCGCAGGTGCTGGTCTACCATAGCGGCCTGGCCGATGGCGAACGCTACGACACCTGGCGGCAGAGCCTCAAACCCCACAAACCGCTAGTCATTGTGGGCACCCGTTCCGCCATTTTTATGCCCCTACCCAACCTGGGGCTGATCATTCTCGATGAGGAACACGACAGCAGCTACAAGCAAGACGTCCCCCCCTGCTACCACGCTCGCACCGTAGCCCGCTGGCGAGCGGAATTAGAAAACTGTCCCCTGGTGCTCGGCTCCGCCACCCCCTCCCTCGACACCTGGGTGCAGTGCCAGGGCCTGGGCCAGGCATCTCCTAACGATAGGACCTCTGATGTCGTGGTAGTCCCCCGTAAGGGCGCACCGCAGTGCGCCCCGACAGAGATATCTCCCCTGCCCTGGACCTACCTGTCGCTGCCCGAACGAGTGCAGGCCCAGCCGCTGCCGACCGTGAACGTAGTCGATATGCGCGACGAATTGCAGGAGGGCAACCGCAGCATTC
>ERZ1066121.2101-NODE-2101-length-13046-cov-8.077746_pt1 | contig 13046 bp, 11 predicted proteins | sample MGYA00382768_ERZ1066121 | MGnify/ENA primary metagenome ERZ1066121 (study PRJEB33369, sample SAMEA5778351) | biofilm metagenome | biome: Industrial cooling water; feature: Water cooling tower basin; material: Biofilm | place: United Arab Emirates | collected... | reverse complement strand
GGTGATGAGCTGCTGCGAGGAATTGATGAAGCCGAACAATGCGCCGAACACCAGCGCGCTGCCGATCACATAGCCCGCCACGCTCGGCATCACGAGCGCGCGGGTCATGTTGGCGGCGATGATGCGCGGGATGATCGGCTGGCGGTTATCCTCGGTGAGGCTTTCGGGCAGGCGCACATAGACCCAGCCGCCCATCAGCACGCCCAGCACCGCCATCGCGCCGAAGATCGCGCGCCAGTTGCCGATCTGGAGGATCGCCTCCCCGATCGCCGGGGCGACCGCGGGGACCATCAGGAAGATCACGAAGATGAGGCTCATCATGCGCGCCATCTTGTCGCCGCCCACCCGGTCGCGGATGATCGCGGGCGGCAGGGCGACGATCCCGGCCGCGAAGAACCCCTGCGCCGCGCGCACGGCGATCAGCGCGTCATAGGTGGGCGCCAGCGCCGAGAGGATCGAGAGCGCGATGTAGACCGCGACCGCGCCGAGCAGGATCGGTCGCCGCCCGAAGCGGTCGGCGAGCGCGCCGGGCACCAGCGAGCCGAGCCCGCCGGTCAGCAGGTAGACGCCGATGACGAACTGCCGGTCGTTGCCGCCCACCGCAAGATCGGCCGCGAGCGCATCCAGCGCGGGAAGGATCGCGTCGATGCCGAAGGCATTCAATGCCATCAGCATCGCCATCATCCACAAGAGCTCGGTCTCGCCGAGGCGCTTGGCGTTGGGCGCGGAGGGAGCGAGCGAGGTGGCCATGGCCCCGCCCTTGCCCAACGGTTCGCCGGAAGACCACTGTTCTTTTCGCATCTGCACAAAATGGCAGGTGAGCTGAATTGTTCCAGCAACGGTTCCCTCGTGCGAGGGAAGGTTCTATTTGCGTCAGGCATGACCCGGCCGGCTCCGTCAGACGACAGCGATGATGTGCGCGCTGGCGAGCTTGGCCTGCGCAAGATCATCCATGTCGACATGGACGCCTTCTTCGCCAGCGTCGAACAGCGCGACAATCCCGAGCTGAAGGGCAAGCCGGTCGCGGTCGGAGGGGCGGGCGGGCGCGGGGTCGTCGCTGCCGCGAGCTACGAGGCGAGGAAGTTCGGGGTGAGGAGCGCCATGCCCTCGGTCACCGCAAGCCGCCTGTGCCCCGACCTCGTCTTCGTGCGCCCGCGCTTCGATGCCTACAAGGAAGCGAGCCGCCAGATCCGCCGGGTGTTCGAGCATTACACGAGCGTGATCGAGCCCCTGAGCCTCGACGAGGCCTATCTCGATGTCACCGACGACCGGCTCGGCATCGGCAGTGCCACGCGCATTGCCGAGCTGATTCGGCAGGAAATCCGCGCCAAGACGAAGCTGACCGCGAGCGCGGGGGTGAGCTACAACAAGTTCCTTGCGAAGCTCGCCAGCGACCAGAACAAGCCCGATGGCCTGTGCGTGATCCGCCCGGGCGAAGGCGCGCAATTTGTTGCGGGCCTGCCGATCCGGCGCTTCCACGGGGTCGGGCCGAAAGCCGAGGAGCGGATGCAGAAGCTCGGCATCCTCACCGGCGCAGACCTGGCGGCAAAGGACATCGCCTTCCTGCGCGCGCATTTCGGCAGCATGGCCGACTACCTGTTCCGCGCCGCCCGCGGCATCGACTTGAGGCCGGTGGCGGCGCACCGCATCAGGAAATCGGTTGGCGGGGAGCGCACCTTTTCCGAGGATATCGGGAGCGGCGCGGCGCTGCGGGACACGATCGAGACCATCATCGATATCGTCTGGGAGCGGATCGAGGCAGCGGGCGCGCGAGGGCGGACGGTAACCCTAAAGCTGAAGTTCACCGATTTCCGGATCATGACCCGCGCCATGTCGCTGCCGCACCTCGTCGCCGACAAGGCCGAATTCGGCAGGCTTGCCCGCGCGCTGCTGGAGGCGGAGCTGCCCTTGCGCGGGCCGATCCGGCTGATGGGGCTGACGCTGTCAGGCCTTGAGGGGGCAGAGGACGACAAGCCTGCGAGGGACGAGGCACAGTTGCGATTGTTGTGAATGGCGCGTGCCTGGTTTGGATTCACGCGGAGACGCGTGAGTCCAACCGAAACCGCCCCCTAACCCACCCCGCGCGCCCGCCACACCGCGATCCGGGCGCGGGTGGTCGTCCCTAGCGATTCGTGCGGCGAGCGCGAGGATCTGCAGCGCGCTGCTGGTAGGCAGCGCAGGTCGGGCCTCGGCTGGCGGTCGCAGACGCCGGTGAAGATATGCGCGGTATGGGGCGAGCCCGAGAGCATTTCCTCGAGCGTTCCGACCGGCTCGATCCGGGCAAGCTCCACGCCCAGTTCCTCGCGCACTTCGCGCCGCGCGGCCTCCAGCGGATCCTCCCCGCGCCCGAGCCCGCCGCCCGGCAGGCTCCATACCGCAGGGCCGTAGGAATGGCGCAGCAGCAGCACGTCGCCGCCGAGATTGGTGACGATCACGCTCACCCCGGCGATCGGCGCCTTGCGCCAGCGCCGCCAGTAATGGCGCACCATATGCGCCAGCGGCATCAGCGCGCGGTGGAGCGGAGGGGGGACGAGGCGCCACATGGGATCAGGTGAAGACGGTGACGGGCAGGCCGCGCGCCCGCGCCGCGCACAGCAGGCGGGCGACCGGCAGATCGTGATCGCCGCGCACCGCGCTCTCGAACACCGCGCGCTTGTCCGCCGCGCCGCCGAGCGTGAAGAGGACCGCGTCCGTATCGACCAGTGCCGGGATCGTCAGGGTGATGCGATCGAACGGCGCGTGGGGCGGCAGGGGATCGGGGGTAAGGCGGCGCACCGCTTGGCGATCGTCCGGCGCAGGATCGGTGTTCGGGAACAGCGAGGCGATATGCCCGTCCGGCCCCATGCCGAGCCAGGTCAGCGCGAAGTGCGGCGGCTGCGCGTCCTCGGCCAAGGCCGCGATCTGCGCGCCTGCCGGTTCGAGCAGCGCCCGCATCCTGCCGGTGTTCGACGCCTCGTGATCCTCGGGCACGATGCGGTCGTCGTTCGGCCACACCTGCCATCCGGCCCAGTCGATGCCGCCGCGTTCGATCAGCGCGGCAAGGATGGGAAAGGGTGTCGATCCGCCGGGGATGGTGATGGTGCCCGTCCTGCCGAGCCGCGCTGCCAGCCAATCGGCTACCGCGCCTTCGTCGGCGCCTTCGATGATCGTGATGTCGGCCATGCCCGCGACCATAGCAAAAGGGCCGCCCCCGGCAATGGGGACGGCCCTTCGCAAAGCTATGCGCAAGGGGGTGCGATCAGGCGAGAATCGAGCGCAGGAACCACGCGCGCTGTTCGGCCATGTCAGTCCAGTCGTCGAGCAGCCCGTCGGTGGCGTTGTCACCCGTCTCCTCGGTGAGATCCTTCATGCCCTTGAGGCGCTTGATGAGCGTCTCGTTGTCCGCCAGCAGTTCGGCCACCATGTCTTCTGCCGACAGCCTGGTGCTGTCCTGGTCCTTGATCTGGGTCGCCTTGCTGACGCTGCCGGGCGAGGTCAGCGTGTCGGCGTCGAGCTTGCGCACACGTTCCGCGATGAGGTCGATCTGGTCGCGCACTTCGAGCGCCTGTGTGTCGAACAACAGGTGCAGATCGTGAAAGCGCGGGCCTCTTACGTGCCAGTGAAAGTTCTTCGTCTTGATGAACAATGCGAAATGGTCGGCGAGGAGCCCGTTGAGTTCATCTACAAGAGCGGCTTTCGAATTGGCCTTGGCATCGGACATGATTGTCTCCGTTATTGAGAGGCTGCGGTTTGGCAAGGGTGCTGATATAGGCGCTATCCCAATGCACCAACATGGTTTGGGTTGCGGCAAAGATTAGGTTTTGGTGATCGGCCGATGCGATCACATTGCGGCGAAGCGGGCATCGAGCCCGATGAAGAGCGCGGCGACGGCCAGGCCCGCCGACAGCGCGATCCGCACTGCGCGCAGGGGCAAGCGGGCGAGCGTCTCTGCACCCGCCGCCCAGCCCAGCGCCAGCGCCGCCGCTCCGCCGATCGCTCCGCCCAGCCCGGCGGTGAGCGGCCAGGCGCTCCACGCCGCCAGGGCGAAAACCGCAAAGCGCGCCCCGTCGCCGATCTGCCGGGCGGCAAGCACGATGGCGAGGGCGGCGAGCGAGCGGGTCGGCTCTCGCGCCGCGGGTGGACGCACCGGCAGGGCCAGTTCGGCGGCGGCCAGCGCCAGCGCCAAGGCGACCAGCATCTGCCCGGCCCGGCGCGGCAGCAGGGCGGCAAATTCGGCCCCGATCCACGCCATCGCAACAGCAGTAAGGCAGGCACAGGCCGTCGCCACCGCGAGCAGCTGCCCGCTGCGCCCCAGCCTTTGCGCCCACAGCGCCACCATCACCTGATCGCGCCCGCCGGTGGCGAGCGCCGCGACCAGCAGCAAGGCCAGAAGAAAGCCGTCCACGCCTGCCGGTCAGGCCGCCCACGGCCCGGTGATCGCGAGTGTCGCCGTGGGAGAATAGGCGTTGACGAACAGCCACTTTCCATCGGGCGAGAAGCACCCGCCCGCAAGTTCCGTCTGAGAGCGCAGCAAGGCCAGCGTGTAGGCACATCCCTCGGGCGTGATGCCGCGGATGTGGTTGTCGACCACCGCAGTGTACTGGTCCTCGCACACGATCAGGTGGCCGTTCGCGGCAACGGTGAGGTTGTCCCCGTAGTTGAACTGCTCGGTGCTCTCGCTCTCGAAGAACAGCTCGACCGTGTCGGGCGCACCGGCAAGACCGGGGGTGAGCTTGAAGATCTGGCCGAGCTGCCTTGCCCCGCCACTGGTGGCGCAGGCGAAGACCGCGTTCTCGCCCATGTGCAACCCCTCGCCCCGTGCGATGAGCGCCGCGCCCCTGGCGGCGGCGCGCTGGCGCAGGTCGTCGCGCGGAGCCTCCACATCGTCGCAATCGACCCAGCTGACGCGGAAGGGCTTGCCGACCGGCATGGCGGCGCTCGACCAGTTGCGGGTGTCGGCGATCCCCTCGATCGCCATCGCCTGCAGGCGCCCGCCTTCCGCGAGGCGGCCCGGCACGCGGGGGGCGAAGCGGTAGAGCACCCCGTCGTCACGGTCTTCGGTCTGGTAGACGATGCCCGTCGCCGGATCGACCGCGGCGGCTTCGTGGTTGAAGCGTCCCATCGCCTTGAGCGGCACAGGATCGACCAGACCGCGCGCGGCTGCGGGGACCTCGAACACCCAGCCGTGATCCTGCTCCAGCCCCTCGCCGCGCGGTTGGCCGGGGCCGGTCGGCGCTTCTTCGCAAGACAGCCAGCTTCCCCACGGCGTCACTCCGCCCGAACAGTTGCGGATCGTGCCGCCGAGGCTGCGGAACTGGCGCTTGACCGCAAGGCTTGCCGCATCGAGCACGATGGTGGTGGTGCCGCCGGGCACGAACAGCCCGTCCCGCTTGCCATAGCCCTTGGCGATCGGCCCGCCCGCATCGTGCTGCGGCTGAAGCTCGTGGTTGCGCACCAGCGCGATCTCGCCGCCGCCCAGATCGAAGCAGCCCATCCCGTCGGCCCGGTCGGGCACGGTGCCGCCATCGTCCATCGCATCGCCGAGGCGCGAGAGGACGCGGTAGGAGAAGCCTTGCGGAAGATCGAGAAAGCCCGCCGGATCGGGCCGCAGCGCGCCATAGCCGGCAAAACCCCCACCAGCCGGACAGGCGCGCGCGGCGGTCATGCCGCTGCGGGTCGTGCACCCGCTCGCGGCAAGCGCGGCGAAGGCAGTGGCGGTCGCGGCGAGGAAGCGGCGGCGGTCGGGCGTTGTGAAAGGCGCGGACATGCCGAGCCGATTACTTCCGCTCGCCGAGCGCGGCAAGGACCTCGTCCCAGCGGGCATATTTGAAGTTCTGCGCAGATGGCGCATTGACCCCGTCCTGCGCGATGAACAGGCCGCCCGGGAAGTCGGGTCCGAAGTCGCGACTGTCGAGCTCGATCCCGTCGGTTTCCTCGACGCTGCCGAAAGTCCCGGCTGCAATGCGGAAGCGGCCCACCGGGGTCACGCCGGGCAGGCGGAATACCGCATAGGCATTGTCGCCCTGCGATGAGGCGACGAGGAAGCCGCCGTCTTCGCCTTCGGGCGCGATGGCGAGGCCTTCGACGTCGGCGACCAGCATTCTGTTGTCGACCGCCGCGACCATCCGCTTGGCGCCGCTGCCCATGTCGATCGCCCAGATCCCGGTGTCTTCCTCGCCGATGTAGAGCGTGTTCGTGCGCGGGTCGGCGATGCAGCCTTCGGTCTGGGTCGCGACTGCGGCGAGGGTGATGGTGGTGCCGGTGAAGGCCCCGTTCGCCTCGCGGATCACGGTGCGATAGATCGTCCCGCTCTTGGGCGCGGAGAAGGCGATGATGCCCTCTGCGCCCGCAGGCTTGACCATGCAGATGCCATAGCCCTCGCCCGGCCCGACCACGATCCTGCCCGCAGGCGCCAGCCTGCCGGTGGCGGTGTCGAGCAACGCGAGGAACAGCTTCACCGTCGCAAGGTCGCTGCGGTCGCTCGCCGCCACCAGCACGCGGCCATCGGCCAAGTCGATCAGGTCGACATTGTTGAGCCCCGGCGCGGCCAGAAAGCTCTTCTGCGCGCCCTTCAGGTCATAGACGTAGAGCCCGCCCTTCTTGTCGGTGCCCACCACGAGGCTGGCCGACGGATCGGACGGATTGCGCCAGATCGCCGGATCGTCAGCCGCATCCTCGCGCGCGGTGCCCACGGGGGGCGTCTCCGCGCGCGCGGTAACGGTGACGGCGGGATCGCCGGTGATCGCCGGGGGGACCGTCGCACAGGCGGCGGCGATCCCCAGCGTCAGCAGGGCAAGACCGTGGAAGGGTCGGAGCATCACGGGCCGATGTCAGAAGGTGAGGCGCAAGCCCGCCTTCATCGTCCAGTTGTATTTCTCGAACTGGAGCGCGTTCTGCTGCCCGCCCAGCCGATTGAACGCGAAATACTCCGCGTCGTTGATGTTGATCCACTCGAAGTAAGCCTGGAAATTCTTGTTGATCATGTAGCGGCCCGAGAAGTCGAGCTGGAACAGGCTGTCGACAAAACGGTCCTCATCGGCGTCGCCCTGGATTTCGTCGAGATACAGATCGCGGTAGGTGCCCGCCAGACGCAGCGAGAAGGGACCCTTCTCGTAGCCCAGCACGGCGTTGAAGGTATGACGGCTCGCGCTCGGCAGGGTGATTTCGCGGAAGGTGGGCGCATCGGTGATCGCATCGATGTCGCCATCGGAGATCAGGCCCTTGGCATCGGTGAAGGTGTAGTTGGCCTGCACCAGGAAGCCCGACAGCAGACCGGGCAGGAAATCGAGCTTCTGCGAGAAGCCGAGTTCCACACCGAAGATTTCCGCCGTCCGGCCGTTGAGGGTCGTGTCCAGCCGGGTGATGTCGATCCCCAGCAGCGGAGCGGGGTCGTTGATCCGCTGGCTGAAGATGAAGTTGTCGATTTCCTTGTAGAACAGCCCTGCGGTGATCGCGCCGTTGTTCGACATGTAATATTCGATCGTGGCATCGAAATTCCACGCCTCGTAGGGCACCAGATTGGGATTGCCGGCCTCGGCCTCGTCATCCTCGATGATGGTGCGCGGGGCAAGATCGGCGATGTTCGGGCGCACCAGGCTGCGATAGGCCGCCGCGCGCAGGATCAGATCGGGCTGAACGGCATAGCGGATGTTGAGGCTGGGCAGCCAGTGATCGTAACTGCGCTCGGTCGTGGTCGGCGTGACCAGCACGGTGTCTTCGGTGGCGATGCCGCCGCCCGGCAGGGTGCCGTCTTCCTCGATCAGCTGCACCAGATTGCCGGTCAGACGGTTGAAGGTGCGCTCATAGCGCACCCCGCCGATTACCAGCAGTTTGCTGCTTTTCCCAGCGACCCAGCAGATAGCTGGCGAAAATGTCTTCATCGACCGAGAAGTTCTCGACATTGCTGGCCAGCGCGGTGTCGATCTCGTTGAGCTCGAAGGCGCTGCGGTTGGCGTTGAAGAACTCGGTCGCCTCGGTGAAGCCGGGGAGCGGGGAAATGTCGATGAGGCGATAGGTCTGCCCGGCGCCGAGCACGTCGGCCAGCGTCAGATCGTCGTTCTCCCAGAACTCGAACCGCCCGACGAAAGCCTTCTCGCGCCAGCGCGACTTGACGCCGCCCTGGATCGTCAGCGTCCCGGCATCGCTGTAGATTTCATAGCCGAGATCGAAGCGCCCGGCGAATTCCTCGTCCTCGCCCTGCGAGAGTTGCGTGAATTCGATCGAGTTCAGCCCGTAATTGTTCGGGTTGAGGAAGCCGGCGCTATTGCCCGTGACCGAATAAAGCGGAATGCGCGGGTCGCTGTAATCGAACCCGATCTGCAAGCCGGAATTGCGGAAGTTGGCATCGAAGCGCGTCGGGTCAAGCGAACCATCCTTGGTTTCGGAAGACTTGGCCCAGCTCAGGGCATAGTCGGCCTTGAGCGCGCCAAACCGGCTTTCGCCGCCGAACACCACAGTGCGGATCTTGCTCGATTCGAAGCGATCCTTCACCCGGCGCCGCATTTGAATTCTGGCACCGTTGCTATCATCGAACAGCGCATTGGTACCGCTGCCCGAGACATTGGCGCGTTCGAGCCGGAAGATCACGTCGCGGCGGAATTCCTGATCGTTGAATTCGCTGTAGACGCCCTTCAGGTAAAGCTCGGTGTGCGAACCGATCCGCGCGTCGAACCCGAGCGTGGCGCTGATGCGCTCGCGCTCGACGTCGTAATCGCGATACTGGACCTCCTCGGCATAGATCAGATTGCCGTCCTGCTGCCAGCCGTCGGCTTCGATATTGTCGCTTTCGAATTCGCGGTTGTAGTAGGACAGGCCGCCGGTCACGCCGAAGTTGTCGGAGAGCTTGGTGGCGAAGTCGAACCCGACATCAGGCGTGAGCTGGCCCGAATAGTCGTTGTAGCTGCCGCCGAGCTTGACGACATAGAGATCCTTCTTGCGGTCGAATGCGCTGGTGGTCTTGATCTCGATCGAGGCACCGATGGTATCGGCGTCCATGTCGGGGGTGAGCGACTTCTTGACCTCGATCGATTCGATGATTTCCGAGGAGATCACGTCAAGCGCTACGCCGCGTTCGTCGATGCCGGGAGCAGGCACGCGCACGCCGTTGAGCGAGGTGGCGTTGAGATTGGGGTCAAGCCCGCGCACGGTCACGAAGCGGCCTTCGCCCTGATCGTTGAGCACGTTGATGCCGGGCAGGCGGCGCAGCGATTCGGCGACGTTCTGATCGGGGAACTGGCCGATGGCATCACGGGTCAGCACGTCGGACACGCCATCGGCGGCACGCTTGCGCGACAGGGCCGAAGCAAGGTTCGCACCCTGCCCAAGCACCAGAATGTTGGACCCGCTCTGGCCCAGCGTGAAGTCCTGCCGGACCGTGCCCTCGGCCGGCACGGTGACGCTGGCGCGCACGGCTTCGGCACCGACATAGCGCGCGGTGAGGGTGTAGGTGCCTGCAGGCACATCATTGAAGATGAAGCTGCCGTCGCCGCTGGTGACGGCTCGGCGGCCAAGTTCCTCGATCACGACCTCGGCGGCGCGCAGGCCTGCCGTATTGGTGGGATCGGCGACAATGCCGGCCACTTCGCCCGCAAAGACGGGCGTGGCGGTCAGCGCGGTCAGCGCGGCGATGGCGCTGCCGACGAACAGTTGCGTGCGAAGCATTTCGAATTCCCCCTTGTGGCCGTCCGTGAATCGGCACCGTTCCGGGGGTTGGCGCTAATGCCCTCTCATGACGGATGAGCGACCGCATCGCGACCACTGCACGACCGCGCGATGACTTTTCGATGACGCTGCGGCGCTGCTGGCCTGCTGCAATTCGACAGCTGGCGCAGCGCGCCGCATCGGACTAGCGCAGGGGAAAAGCACAAGAGGAGAGCGCAGCAATGAAGATCGAACCGGGCATGGCAGCGGTCGTCACCGGCGGCGCGAGCGGCCTTGGCAAGGCGAGCGCCGCCGCCTTCGCCGCAGCCGGAATGAAGGTCGCGATCTTCGACATCAACGATGAGGCGGGCGAGACGCACGCCGCGGCGATCGGCGGCACCTTCCACCATGTCGACATCATGGACGAGGCTAGCGTCGAGGCAGGCTTCGCCGCCGCCCGCGCCGCCCACGGGCAGGAGCGCGTGACGCTCCACTGCGCCATGGCAAGCCGGCGCGGCAAGACGCTGGGCTGGGACAAGGAGGCCGGGGCCTACAAGCGCCTTTCGACCGAGGATTACGCTTTCGGAGCGCAGGGCATCCTTGTCGCCAGCTACCGCGTCGCGAGCCTTTCGGCGCTGGGGATGGCCAATGCAGAAGCCCTCAACGCCGACGGCGAGCGCGGGTGCATCATCCTCACCGCCAGCGTCGCCGCGCAGGACGGGCAGATCGGGCAGGTGATCTACGGGAGCTGCAAGGCCGGGGTGAACGGCCTCGTCCTGCCGATGGCGCGCGACCTGATGGACCTCGGCATCCGGGTGAATTCAGTCATGCCCGGGATCTTCGCCACCCCCCTGATGCTGGGGATGAAGGACCGGAACCCGCCGATGTGGGCGCAGCTCAATGCCAGCGTGCCCTTCCCCAAGCGCCTCGGCGAGCCCGAGGAGTTTGCCAGCCTGGTGCTGGAGATCGCCCGCAACAGCTACATCAACGCACACCAGTTCCGGCTCGACGGGGCGATCCGGATGCCGCCCAAGTAAGGTGCTGCGGCGCAGCGATGATGATCGCAAAGGCGGCGCGGCTGCGGGCGCGAGCGGGCGGCTGCCACCGCCGCGCGCTAAGCCATATCTTCGAATATTCTAATTCTCATATACCAATATATGCGAAGCTCAATATGAGTACAGGTAGATGAAATTGAATTTGTCGCTCGAACGCAACACCAAGTGAACAATGTGACACTTGTGAAAACATACCGAATTGTGCGGCCCGTGCACTACGCTATTTAGCCGACTTGCTGCGAACACGGTCCATTCGCAAGAAAAGAAGGCCACGGCGCAGCACGCAGGCGGAACGATCCCACCTCTCAATCAGGAGCGTTCCTTATGACAGTTCGTTTTGCTTGCGCCGTCTCGGCGCTGACCCTCGGGTGTGCCCTTTCGGCTCCGGCCTTCGCGCAAGGGCCTGACAGCGTCGCCATCGACGCCGCCGCTGCGACCGTCATCGTCAAGACCGCCGAAGCCGACAAGGATGCCGTCGCAAGCTTCGATCTCAACCGCGCCGCCGCGCCGACCACCCCGGCCATCGCCGTGGGCGCAGGCAGCAGCGACGTTGCTGTATCGAGTGCCGCCCTCGCCGCCGCCGCACAGGGCCCCGCCCAGCGCGACGAGCGCTTCAGCGTCGTGCTGAACCAGGATTCGTTCTTCGGCTTCTACCCGACCTTCAACGGCCTGATCCCGGTCAGCGACAACGTCGACCTCAGCTTCTACGGCATCCTGTGGACCACCGATGCCTTCTCTTCGGCCGGCCCCGATGGCGACGGCGGGACCGTTCTCAACATCGGGTCGGACCTTTGGACCGAGTTCGGCATCGGCGCCAACTTCATCCTCAGCGACGGCAAGCTCCAGATCAAGCCGCAGGTCGGCCTGACCAACGGCTTCCTGCTGTCACGCGGTGTGCGTGACGAGGATGGCGTTCCGACCGGCACCGGCGGCAAATTCGCTGACGGCATCGTGCCGAGCCTCACCATCAACTATTCGGACGACACCTTCGAAGCCGAATATTACGGCGGCTACTACGCCGCGCTGCGCAACCGCAACGACCCCGGCTCGCTCGACTTCCTGCACACCTGGATCAACGCTGGCTACAAGTTCACCAGCAACTTCTCGGCCGGTGCGCATTACGAACTGCTCAGCAACACCCGCGCCCAAGGTGGTAGCAGCTCGGTGGTCTACCAGTGGGTCGGCCCCTATGTGCAGTTCTCGCTGAAGAAGGGCTTCTTCGCCCGCTTCACCGCCGGTGCCGATATCGAAGAGGGCAACGACGGCGATTTCTACAAGCTCGCCGTCGGCATGTCGTTCTGACGCTCCGACACGTGTGACGCCGCGAGGGGGCGCTGTCGCCGCGAGGCGACAGCGCCCTTGTTGCGTGCGCCGCCGGTGGCGCATACCGACCCTTCAATACTTCTTAGTCTGCAATCTTCAGACTGTTGCAGGAAAGCCACGCAATAAGATAATAACTGGGATGCATCTCACATAAGCTTTGTGCGCGCCTGCAACATGAAAGAAGATGCTCGCGACGTGACGGGACCACGATTCTCGGGATAAAGAAGGCCTGCACGTCGCGCAGGTGGAACGATCCAAACCTCTCTATGGAGCGTTCCTTATGTTCATTCGTTTCGCCTCAGCCGCATCGGCTGTCGCTCTTGCCGCCACCTTCGCCGCGCCCGCTCTTGCCGGGGAGGCTAACGTCGCCGCGGCGGTCGAAACCGAAACCCGGACCGAAATCACCGTCGTCGATCCTGCCGCGCCCGCCCCGGCAGCTGCCGCGCCGACCTCGCTTGCCATGCCCGCCATCGCGCCGGTCGACATGGCGACCGCCTCGAAGCAGGCAGAAGACACCCCGGCAATCACCATCTCCGGCTCGGCTACCCTGACCTCCGACTACCGCTTCCGCGGCGTGTCGCAAAGCGATGAAGGCATGGCGGTGCAGGGCGGCTTCACCATCAGCCACGAAAGCGGGCTCTATGTCGGCACCTGGGGTTCGAACCTTGCCGGCTGGGGCACCTTCGGCGGCGCCAATATGGAACTCGACATCTACGCCGGCTACAAGCTGCCGGTGGGAGAAGGCACGCTCGATGTCGGCGGCACCTGGTTCATGTACCCGAGCGGCGCGGACACGACCGACTTCGTCGAATTCTACGCCAAGCTCGGCGGCAGCGTCGGGCCGGTCGGCCTGACCGCGACGGTCGCCTATGCGCCGCAGCAGGAAGCACTCGGCAATGCCTTCCCGGTCGGCGCACCGGCCGATCCCGGCGACAAGGAGGACAACCTCTACCTCGCCGGCGATGCGACCTACGCGGTCGACGGCGCGCCCATCACCTTCAAGGCGCACCTCGGCTATTCGGACGGCAACCCGGGCCTAGGCCCCAACGG
>ERZ1066121.2100-NODE-2100-length-13046-cov-13.609807_pt1 | contig 13046 bp, 15 predicted proteins | sample MGYA00382768_ERZ1066121 | MGnify/ENA primary metagenome ERZ1066121 (study PRJEB33369, sample SAMEA5778351) | biofilm metagenome | biome: Industrial cooling water; feature: Water cooling tower basin; material: Biofilm | place: United Arab Emirates | collected... | reverse complement strand
TGTCCTCGGGCGCGCTTACGCAGAGCTTCCCGACGCTGTCGGAGGCGATGCGCAGGGCGGGCGCCGTGCTCGGGAGCTCCGGCAGCGGGGCCGTGCCGGGCGGCGTCATCGTGTAGGGGCGGAGCCGGCTCCCGAGGCGCGCCCCGTAGACCTGCACGCGCGTGGCGGGGGGCAGGTCCTCGTCGACCGCCAGCACCCACCACCACCACTCGCCGGCGCGCGGCTCGGGGCCGGCCGCGCGCCACGTGCTCGCCGCGTTCGTGCTGCCGTTGGTGTAGCGGCGCACCCACTCGAGCGCCTGCCCCGTGGTGCTGGTGTAGCGCCAGGTCCACCCGGTCGTGCCGCCGCTGTCGCGCGCGAGCAGGCGGGCCGTGGAGGCGAGCCCCGCGGCCGGGCGCACGAGCACGGCCAACGTGAGCTGCCGCGGCGCCGCCCACCCCGGGACGGAGCCGATGAGGATCCCGCTGGCGCTCGCCGCCCCGCCGGGCAGGCGCAGCGCCAGCGGCGCCTGCGCCCGGTCGATCGGGTCGGCGGGTCCGGCGCCGCGCGCCGCCGCGCGCTCCGGAAGAGCGATCGCCATGATGGGCCTACCGTCGTCGCGTGCGGTCGCCCGTCAGACGAGCACGTCGGGCACGGGGGTCAGCCGCAGCTCGAGATCGGCGCCGGTGCCCGAGAGCGCCACGCCGGTGTCGTTGAACAGCCCGACGATGACGTGCCGCGCGCGCAGCCACAGCTCCCCGCTCCGCGCGTAGGTCGCGCCCACCGCGGTGGTGTCGGTCTCGAGCGGGGCGCCGGCGAGCGTGACGTTGCGGAAGACGTCCTCCGTGGCGGCCGCGCCGCCGGCCGGGGCGAGCGCCCCGTCGAAGGTGACGCCGTCGTTGGAGGTCGCCACGTAGAGCCGGACGCTCCGGCCGAGCGCGGGCGCGGTGGCGGTCTTCACGCGCAGCCGCCAGCGGTAGACGCTCGGCCGCTCGGCCGGGTAGCGCGTGGCCAGGTCGAACGCCGGCGACCAGCGCGCCGCGCCGGTGGCGAGCGAGACCCACGGCACGACGACGTCGGGCGCCGGCGCGCCGTCGGCCGGCGCGAAGACGATCGGCGGCTCGTCCGCCGTGAGGACCTTGATCGGGGGCATGCGGGTGTCGAGGAGCGAGGGGGGACGGCGGAGCGCGGCGCCGAGGGCGTTGCGCCGACGGCGCTACGCCGACTGCGCTACGAGGCCGTGGGCGTCGGCATCGGCACGGGCGCCAGGAGGGCGTCCACGCGCGCCGGGTCGATGAGGCCGAGGGCGGCGAGCGCCTCGACGCCGCCGATCGTGAGGGGGTCGGCCGGGTCGACCGCGCGGACCTCGGCGAGCGCGCTCCGGAGCGCGCGCACGGTGGCGCGCGTGGTCGCCGGGATCGGCGTCACCCCGTCGGCGGCCAGCCCATCGAGCGCCAGCTCGAGCGCGACCTGCTCGGCGAGCGTGAAGCGCTCGCGGAACGCCTTGTGGGTGAGGGTCGCCGGCGCCGCCGGCGCCGCCGGGGCGCCGGGTGCCGGGGGCTCGGGGGACGCCGCCGGCCCCGGCGCGGCGACGGGGCGCACGGCCTCGCCGGCGCCCGGGGTGGGCAGCGCCGCGAGCGTCGGCGCCGGCCCGGCCAGCAGGGCGCCCGTCGCCGCGTCGACCAGCCCGTACCAGGTGGCCGCCGTGTCGGCCGTCTCAGCACGCATCAGGGCACCTGCCACGGCAGCGCGGTGATGGTGACGACCTGCCCGCTGGCGATCGAGACGTTGTCGAGCGTCAGGTCGCCGGCGCCGCTCGTGTGCGTGACGTCGCCGTCGGCGCGGTGCACGCCGTCGGCGCTCTCCAGGCGGTACCAGCTCGCCGCGGTGCCCGTCCCGGCCGCGGGCAGCCCGGTGACGGTGAGCGCCTGGTTCAGGTCCTTCGCCGCGCCCGCGGCGGCGCTGGCCGGCGCGTACAGGTCGGCCGGCAGCGGGGCCGCCTCGGCGATCAGCGTGCCGGTGGGTGCGGCGGCGGCCGACGCGGGGCGCGCGCCGGCGTAGAGGCGGAGCCGGCCGCCGTTGAACGTCGCGTCGAGCGCGTCCAGCATCAGGCGGCGGACGCTATCGGTGAGCGTGATGGCCATCGGAGTGGTCCCGGGGGAGGCAGGGCAAGGAGGAGTCGTAAGGGAGACGGGCGACGCGTGGGGCGGTCACCGGGCGGGGGCCCGGCGCCGGCACGGCGCCGGCACGGCGGGCGACCTCGCCCACGACGCCCAGCCGCCGGCGCGGACGGCGCCGTAGGCGAGGTGCCGCCGCACGCGCCCGACGCCGTCGGCCGCGAGCAGGTCGCGGTACAGGCAGTCGGCCTCAGCCCGCGTGTAGACGGTGCCGCACGGCAGCCGGCCCCCGTGGCGGTAGAGCCAGTCGTGCGCGAGCGCGGCCCGGTCGCCGAGCGTGTCCTCGGAGAAGAGCGCCCGTGCCGGGCGCGGCGCCGAGTGCCCGTCCAGCCGGAACCCGGCCGGGATGTCGAACGCGCGCATCCGCGCGGGGTCGATGACGACGACCGCGTTGGTCAGCTCGAGGCGCTCGCCGCGCGGGCGGCGCAGGTCGCGCACGAGGGCCGGCGCGGGGATGACCCCCGCGAGCAGGAGGGAGGTCATGGCGTGCGGGTCCAGCGGTAGTCCTCGACCTGGTACGTGCGCTTGCTGAAGACCGAGGTCTTGACCGTGTCGCCCTGGTTGCCGCCGAAGATCGTGATCGAGCCGGCATCCTCGGCGAGCCAGAAGCCGACGTGGTAGCCCGAGGGCGACCCGGTGGCGCGATCGACGGTGGCCGCGCCGCCGTGGCGTCGCCGAATGACGACGATGCACCAGGTGCGGGGGGCGGCGAGCGGACGCCCCCAGGTGAGCCAGCTGCGCGCCGCGGCGCTCCGGGTCCCGCGGAGCGCGAGTGGGCAGCGCTGCAGCACCCAGTTCACGAACGACGAGCACCACGGGACCTCGTCGCTCGTCGCCCGGAGGTCGCACGCCTGGTGGTACGCAACGATGCGCGGGTTGTGCGCGCGGCCGGGCTGCTCGGCCTGCCCGCGCTCGCCCAGGGCGACGGCCGCCCAGGCCGGGAGCGGCTCGGGTTCGGGGCGCGGCACGGGGTGCGGCGGGGGGTGCGGCGTGGGGCGCGGTGCCGGCGCGCTCATCGCCGACGCCCCTCGAGATCGCGCAGCCGGAGCTCCTGCGCGTCGTGCAGGCGCTCGGCGGCGTCGTGTCGGGCCTCGATCGCGGCCGCCTGCGTCTCGAGCCGCTGCACGCGGGGCTCGAGCCCGCGCAGCCCGGCGATGTCGCGCTGGAGCGCGCGCAGGTGCTCGCCCTGCACGCGCTGCGTGTCCGCCACCGCGGCGACCTGCAGCTCGATGCGCGACGCCGTGGCGGGCACCTCGGCCATGCGGACGGCGAAGGCCACCGTGGCCCACGCGCCCGCGGCCAGCGGCACGAGCGAGGCGCCGAGCGTCAGGGCGCGCGGCGAGATGTGGAGCCCGCGATGATCGCGCGAGACGAGCGGGCGCGCGCGGCGCTCGGCGAGCGTCATCGCGCTGGGACTGGCGCTCGTGGCGGCGCTCGTGGCGGCGCTCGCCGCGAGGCTGGGGTGCTCGCCGGTGAGCTGGGGGGGTGGGGGCGCGTGGGAGGACATGGGAAGGCCGGGCCGTGCCGGAGGCGGGAGTGGCGAGGGGCGGGAGCGGATCGCGCGGCCGGATTCGGCCGCCGCGGGAGGCGAAGCGGGGGGGTGGAACGACGACGGCCCGGCGCCTCGGGCGAGGCGTCGGGCCGGGGAGTGCGGCGATCGGATTGTGCGGGGCTGCGGCATCACCGCAGCGGTGGTGCGTCGGTCGTGCGTCGGTCGTGCGTCCGCGCGACCGGCGCGCTACGAGCCGGCGAGCGCGATGCCGTAGAGCGTGCCGAGGTACGCGGCGAGGGTGGTGCGATCGGTCGCGGAGAGCGCGGCCGTGTAGATCATCCCGCGGGCGATGTCGCCGGCGAAGCCGTGCACCCCCGGGGCGGCCGCGCCCAGCATCAGGACGCCGCCGCCGCTTGGCGCGGTGCTCCACGTTTCGCCGACGTCGGCGTTGTTCACGTAGAGCCGCAGCGTCCCGGCCGCACGGACCGCGACGAGGAGCTGCCACCCCTCCGCGAGGTCCCGCTGCGACGTGTGCCACGCCACGCCGCCGTAGAGGACGCCGAGCTTCCCCGGCGCGTTCGCGAGCGCCGCGATGTGGGCATGGCTATCGAGCCCGGCGCCGATGACGCACTCGGTCGTGCGCGCCCCGAAGCCGTCCGCCGGGCGGCAGACGGCGACGAGCGTCCAGTCGTCGAGCCCGGGGAGGTTCGCCATGGCCGCCCCGCCAGAGGCGGAGGCGCCAAGGAAGTCCGCCCCGTCGAAGCGCAGCACGGGCAACCCGTTGACTACCCCGTCCACCCACTGCGGCCGGGCGCTCGGCGCATCCGTGTTGGTCGCGGCGTTGCCGTTGCCCGACTGGTCGGCGATGCGCGAGACCAGCCCGGCGGCGTCGGCGGTGACGCCGGCGCGCGGATCCCAGTCGACCGTCAGGCCAGCGCGCACCGGGTTGTCCGTGAGGACGCGCGACGCCGCGTGGCCGAGCAGGCTGCGGAAGAACGCCATGGTCAGGCGAACCCCTTGCCGAGCGTCCAGTAGAACTGCGCGCCGTCGAAGAGCCACGCGAGCACGTCGACCGCGCCCGGGGCACTGGAGAGCGCGAGCGCGCCGCCCTCGCGCCGGCTGCTCGCCGGGAGGGTGAGCGTGCGACCGCCGACCGCGTCCTGCGTGACGATCAGCACCCCGGTGGCGCCCGGGATCGCGCCGGTGATCTCGAGCGTCCGGTTCCCCGCGAGCGTCACGCGCGCATGGCGCACGCGCGCGCCCTCGGTGGCCCAGGTGATCGACGCGCCATCGGGCAGATCGGCGAACGCGACGGCCGCCGCCCCCTCGACGGCGCTGAGGGTGATCGCGCCGGTGGCCTCGTCGATCGTCTGCGTGACGTTGTCGCCGGCGCGCACCTCGACGCGGCGCAGCAGCTGCGCATCCGCGAGCGGGGTCTCGTTCCCGTCGGCGTCGTAGCCGAGCACGCCGATCCACACCGGCGCGCCGAGCCGCACGGTGGGCATCGACACGTAGGTGTCGTCGCCCGGGAAGCGCCGCACCGGCGGCGCGCCCCCGCTCTCCCCACCTGCCCCACCACTCGCCCCACCAGTCGCCGCAGGAGGCGCGGCGGCCGCGGTCAGCGGCGCCGCGCGCACGGCGGCGCGGGTCACCGGCCCCGCGCTGCTGGTGGCGAGCCGATAGCGGATCGCGCGCTGGTGCGACACCGCGACGCGCAGCGCTCCGTCCGGCTCGTCGATCGCGGCGCTCAGCTGCGGCGGCAGCCCGTGGTCGGTCACCGGCGTGAGCGTGACGCGAGTCCACGCGCTGCGGACCGGGGGGTCCGTCTGCTGGTCGCGCGCGTCGACCGTCGCGGCCTGCACCCACACGGTCGCGCCGACCGGGAACGGGCCGAGCACGCGCGTGGGGGCGTCTGCCCCGTAGTCGAAGTGTCCGCCGTGGAACGTCGTCGTCTCCTCGCCGGTGGGCTCCGTCGCCGACAGCACCGTGGCGAGCACCGTGCGCCAGCCCCCCGGGCCGAACGCCGCCGCGTTGGTGAGCGTCACGCGGAGGTGGGTCGTCGGCGCAGCCGGGTCCCGCACGACGCCCAGCACCGCCGCGGGCACGGCCGGGCGACCCGCGGGCGGCGGCGCCGCCGCGGGCGCGACGGTGAAGGTGGCCACCTCCTCGAGCTGGAGCGCGGCGCCCCAGGGCCGCGGCGAGCGGCGGAGCACCTGCATCGGGCGCGCGGTGCCCCGCTGCGCGACGGGCTGCTGCGCCGGATCCGCGCCGGGCTTGTGCGGCACCTCGACGAGGACCTCGGCCCCGACCGGATAGTCGCCGGAGGGGAGCACGTCGAGCTCCGCGAACACGCCGCCGCGGCCGCGGCGCGCCAGGAGGGGAACCGCCATCGCGTCCGCGAAGGCGATCGGATCGGCGGGCGTCCACCCGGCCGCCACGAGCGGGGCGCCCGGCAGCCGGTAGGTCTGCTCCCGCGGCGGGGTGCCCTCGATCGGGGCGAGCGGGCCGGTCGTCGGGCTCGTGCCCTCGACCCGGAGCGGCACGCTCACCAGGCCGTCGGCTGGGCGCTCGCCGTCCTCGCGGGTCCACGGGCGGAAGCGCGCGAACTCGTACGTGACCCCCGTGATCGCCGACCCTGCGTCGAGCGTGAAGGCGGGCGGGTCGGCGGTGGCGAGGTCGGCCGCGGTGATCGTGCCGGCGGGCGCCAGCGGGCGCATGCGCACGGCCTGCGCGACGCGGCGGCCCTGGCCATCGCGCGTGATCGCGACCCCGAAGGGCCCCCCGATCCAGTCGCGCTCGAACGCCTCGAGCGTGGGCGGCTCGGTGACGCGGAGCGCGGCGCGGAGCCACGGGTAGCGCTCGCGCAGCGCGGTCAGCGCCTCGCCGTCGTAGGCCAGCCCGAGCTGGCGCCACCCGGCCGCCAGCAGGTCGGCCACGTGCCCGGCGACCAGATACGGGGTCGCCGGCGTGGCGTCGAGGGCGTAGACGACCACGTCGACCTCGGTGCCGATCGCCGGTCGCGGCGCGGCGCGGCCCGCGGCGACGTCGGCGAGCGGCCAGTGCAGGTGCATCGACGGCCGCCCGGGGAACTCCCATGTGCCCGCCATGAAGGTCAGATCGCTGACGACGCGGTAGAAGTGCTGCGCCACCTGCTCGCCCTCCCGCTCCCCGCGGTACCACTCGCGCGCCGCCAGCGGGATGCGGGTATCGAGCACCGCGCCGTTCCCGGGACCACCGGGCGCGCCGTCGGCGGCGCGCACCTCGCAGCGGAGGCGCGGGAACCACCCCGCGATGCCGCGCGACGCCCAGAGCGCGTAGAGCGGGTCGCTTGCGACGTCCTGCGTGAACGGCACGAACCAGGGGCGGGCGACGTCGGCGACGCGCATGCGTTCGCGCTCCTGGTCGACGCCGGAGAGCCGCCCGCTCTTGATCGCCGGCGGCGGCGGCGTGTAGACCGCGTCGAGCCCGATCCCCTCGGCGAAGTGCGAGACGACGCGCAGGCGCCAGCGCTGGCGCAGCGTCGCCGCGGGCGCCTCGCCGCCGGGCCACGGGCCGAGCACCGGGCCGCCGACCACGCACGAGGGCGTCCCCGTGCCGATCCAGCGCGCCATCCCGCGGGAGACCGCGCTCGCCGGCTCGAGCTCGGCGTCCAGACGCGCGAACACGCGCGTCTCGCGCGCGTCGCGCGGGTCGTCGCCGACGGTGAGCTCCCAGACGAGCGGCCGCGGGAGCGTGAGCCGCGTGAGGGCGCCCGCCTGCAGCACCGTCACGCGCGCCGGGTCCGTCGGGAAGCGCCACCCGGTCCCGGGCTCGTACGTGCAGTCGGCGAGGCGCGCCTCGTCGAGGATGGCGCGCCGGTTGAGGAGCTGCGGCCGCCCGGCGCTGTCGGCCAGCACGCGGGTCACGACCCGGTCGTCGGCCGCGAGCGTCCGCGTGCGCACGATGCGGACGTCGTCGAGGAAGACCTGGCGCTCGTGGATGACCGTGGCCACGGTGACGTTCGCGACCCCGCACTCCACGCGGAGCGCGCCGGTGGCGTCGGTGGCGCCCTGCGCGCGCAGCGCGACCCAGCGGCCAGCGGGTGACCGGGCCGCGTCGCGTCGCGTCAGGAGCGTGCGATCCGAGACGCGGGTCTCACCCACGAGCGCGCTGCTGGCGGCGTCGCGCACGCGCAGCACGATGTCGGTCTGCGAGCGCTGCGCATCATGGCCGATCGAGTAGTCCAGGCACACGCGGGCGCTGACCTCGACTGGCGTCGCCGGCGGCAGCCCGGTGAAGACGCGCGCGATGACGCGATCGGGACGCAGGTACGACTGCCCCGCCCCGGTCGGCTCCTCAGCGCCCGCGCCGTCGCTGAGCGAGAGCACGGCGGCCTCGCTCGCGGCACTGGTCGAGGTCCCGGGCGACGCGTGCCAGAGGTGGAGCGCGCGATCCGGCGGCGGCGTCCAGACGGCGCGCAGGGCGTCGCTGTCACGGTACCCGGCGAAGTCGTCGCCGCCGAGCACCACGAGCGGATCGGCCGCGCGCACCATCGCGTCGATCACGCGGACGGTGGCGGCGCCCCGGGTGACCGCGCCGGTCAGCGGGTCCAGCGTGGCGCCGTCGACGTCGGGCGCCTCGGCCAGATACGGGTGGCTCGGCCGCGTGCCCGGCGCGTGGTGCCCCTCCGGGAGCGAGGTCACCTGCAGCAGCGGCTCCGCGTCGGCGTCGTCCCCGAACACCCGGAGGCGGTAGACGCGATCGGTGCGGGTCATCGGCCGGGTCCTCGGGCGCCGATCACGGGTAGATGCACAGCAGCTCGCCCGCGTCGTCCGCGCCCACGCCGGCGACGGCCGGGGCGGCGACGTTGCGCACGGTGAGCGTCAGCGTCCACTCGAGCAGCGCGCGATCGGCGAGCTCGAGCTGCGGCGGCTCGCCGTCGACCAGCTGGCAGGCCGGATAGGTGCGGCCGTCGGCGTCGTCGGTCGCGACGCTGACGACGCCGCCTCCGAGCAGGTGGCGCACCAGGCGCGCGAGCAGCGGCTGCGCCGTGTTGGGGATGTGCTCGAGGCGGAACGTCGCGTCGTAGCGCGGGCCGAAGGCGAAGACGTGGAGCACGCCGTCGCCGAGCGCGTGCGCGCGGTCGGCCTCGAGCCCCGGGCGCGGCGTCCAGCCGGCGAAGCGGTCCGCCGGGGCGGGCTTGCCGTTGGTGAGCGTCGCCGTGCCGGCAGCGTCGGTCCAGGTGAGCGAAGCCATGGGCGGCGCCTCAGCGGATCAGGCCGCGCTGGGCGGCGCGGTTGTACATGTCGGCGAACTCGCGCTCCTGCGTGGGCGTGAGCGTGCCGAGCGACACGTGGGTGACGTGCACGGGGGCCACCGCGCGTGCGGCGGCCGAGGGCGCAGCGCCAGCCGCCCCGGCGCCCTGCGTCTGCCCGATCGTGTAGCGGAGCGCGTCGTCATCGCGCGACACGGACGCGCCGCCAGCGGCCGTGGCGACGGCGCCACCGCCCGGGCCTCCGGGGCCGCCGCGTCCGGTCGCGATGCCCCCGAGGATGCCGCCGAGCGCGAGGAGCGCGGCCCCCGCGGCGAGCATCGCCGGCCCGCTCGTCAGGGGGTTCGTGAGCGCGGGGAGCAGGCCGACGAGGATCGCGCCCTGCTTCACCAGCGCGGCGCCCATCTGCGACATGATGCTCCCGAGTCCGCGGAGCACGACGCGCCCCGCGTTCCCGAACCCCTCGGCGAACGCGGTCGAGAGTCCGTCGACGAACACGTCGGCGATGCCGGCGGTGAGGTTCGCGAACAGCCGGTCGGTCTCCGCCTTCACGTCGGTGAAGGCCTCGAGCCAGTGCTGCGTGTCGATGCTCGGCTTCGGGAGGGTGATCGTCTTCGGCAGCCCGGCCATGATCGCCTCCGGCACCTGACCGAAGAGCCCGCCGCCCTTCATGCGGAAGCCGGCCACGACCTGCGCGTCGAGGTCCGCTCGGGCGCGGCGCTCGAACGCGGTGAGCGCGTCGGCGGCGCGTCCCTCCGCCTCCTCGCGCGCGGCCGCGGCCGCGCGCGCGGCGTCCCGCGACGCCTGGCGCTCGGTCCGCGGCGCGGCGGCGGTCGTGACGATCGGCTGGACGGTGCGCGTGAGCGATGGGCCGGGCGCGAGGATCCGGCGCTGGACGTCCTGCAGGCGCGTCTCGAGCGGTGCCAGCTTCGCCTCGAGCGCCGCGATCTCCCGCTCCAGTCGCCGGACGAAGAGCGGCCCCTGCGTCTTGCTGAACGCGTCGAGATCGCGCTGGCGCTCGGCCAGCTGGGCGCGCAACGCCTTGATCCCGTCGGTGAAGCCCTGCGAGGCGCTCCCCTCGTAGAGCGCCTTGGCCTGCGCCGTCAGGCCCGCGACGTCGCCGGTGTTCTGCATCGTGTCGAGCGAGCGCTTGAACTCTTCGGCGGCCTCCTTGGCCTCCTTAGCCGCTTTGCGTGCCGAGCCGCCGAGTGCCTCGTACGCGCGCCCGAGCACCGTAATGCCGGCGAGGACGAGCGCCGTCACCGTGCCGCCGACCGCCATCGGCAGCAGCGCGGCGGTGAGCGTCCCGAACGACTGCGGGATGCCCACGGCGCTCGCGGCGAGCCCGTTGAACGAGTAGATCAGCGACTGGACGAGCTCACTGTTCTTCCCCATGCCCTTCGTCGCGTCGGCGACCTTCGCGCCCGCGGCCGCGGTGCCGCGCCCCGCCTCATCGGCGGCGCGCCGGAGCCCGCCGAGCTGGCGCTCGACGCGCCCGATCTGGGCGACCGTGAGGTCGACCCCCTCGGCGCGGAGCGCAACGGCGATCTCGGACAGCTTGTAGCCCATGGAGCGGAACCTCGGTCAGGCAGCGGTCAGGCAGCGGTCAGCCAGCGGTCAGGTGACGGGCGCGAGGGGTCGCGCGGGGGCGGCCGTCGCCAGCGTGGCGACGAGCGCCGCGACGCGCGTGCGCTCCTCAGCGGTGAGCGGCCCGCGACGCGGCGCCGCCGTGGCGGGCGCCGTGGGTGTCGCCCAGAGGCGGGCGTGGAACGCCGTCGCTTCCTGGTTCAGGCGCCGCGGGTCGTTGACGGCGTAGTTCACGAGATAGGCGAGGCGCAGGGCGTCGGCCTCGCGCACCAGCCGCTCGTGGCGCTCGAGTTCGTCGAGGCGCTCGGCCTCGTCGAGGACCTCGCTGAGCGGCACGTCGGCGAGAGCCCAGAAGCGCTGGCCGGTGGCGCGGGCGACGCGGGCGACCGCGTAGCTCAGCGGGTGGTCGACCGCGAACGCCGGCGCGATGGCGCCGGCGCCGGGGCCGGCGCCGGCGGTCGCGGCGCGGGCCCGGCGGCGTTTCCCAGGTGCTCGAGCAGCGCCGCCTCGGCCTGCTTCGCGGCGCCGATCAGCGCGCTGACCTCCGGCGAGGCGAGGTCCAACGCCGCCTCCGCGCTGATCGCCCCGTCGGTCATGCGCGTCACGAGCTCGGCGATGTGCGGCGCCGCCGCGGCGGAGTCGTCGCCCGCCGTCGCCGCCGCCTCCCAGAGCAGCTGCATGCGCAGCGTCCAGGGCCGCACCCGCACCGCGCGCCCGTCGGCCAGGGGCACCAGGCCCCCGCGCGGCGGCAGGGTGCCGAGGGCGCCCGGCGCTCCGGCGCTCACGGTGGCGCTGACGGTGGCGCTCACGGCGTCACCGCCGGATCGACCACCACGATGTGGTAAGGCGGGCTGTCCGTGCTCGCGTCGGGTCCCGACAGGTCGAGGCGCGCCTCGAAGGCGGCCTTCACCTCCGCCTCGCTGTTGTCCTGCCCCTGCAGACTGTACTCCCGGCAGATCGCCAGCGGGAAGACGACCGACGCCGTGCCACCGCCGAGCCGCTGGTAGGTCAGGGTGAGGGCGGTGATGAGTGCCCCGGCCGGGATCAGCGTCGACGCGTCGTGCGGCGTGATCTTCGTGCTCGTGCCGGTCTGCGTCGCCGTGGAGGCGGGCTCGAGGTCGGCGAGCTGCGACGTGCCGAACTGGATGAACGTGCCGCTGATCTCGGCGGAGTGCGACGTGATGCGGTCCAAGCCGGCGATCGGCGAGCGCTTCCCGTCGAACTCGACGTTGCGCATCTCCTTGCGCGGCGAGAAGGTCAGGCCGCCGCGGCTGACGCCGAACGGGACCTGCTGCGTGTCGATCTTGCGCGACAGCACCGCCACGTCGAGCAGCGTGTCGTTCGGGAGGTCGGACGTGTAGCCGGACGGCATGGCGGGATCTCAGAGCAAGGGAGAAGGGGACGCACGACGGCCCGCGGCCACGCCGCGGGGGCGGCGTGGGGCGGGCCGGGGATCGGCGGAACACGGGATGTGGAGACTGCCGCGGAGCGGCCGGGTCGGCCGGATCCGGCCGGAGCCGGCCGACGCGCGGCCGCGATCTCGCGGCAGCGATCTATACGGTCTCGCGCGTGGACCAGGTGGCGACGACGACGCCGGATGCGCCGAGGTCGTCGCGCTCCTCGTAGTGCGCGGTTTCGAGGCGCTGGAGCTGGACGAGCTGCAGTCCACCGCGCGTGCGCGCGCTGCCGGGGGCGCTGGCGAGCGCCAGGAGCGCGCCGCGCAGCGCCCGCAGCCCGTAGGCGACGTCGCACGCCGCCCGCTGGGACTCCGGATGACGCACGACGAGCTGCACCGCGATCGCGACGGTGCCATGCGCCACCCGCGCGCCGCGGCTCGTCGTCTTGATCGACGGATCGAGGGTCGCCGGATCGGGCGCGAGTGAGACGACGACGAGCGGCAGCGCGGCCGGCTCGCCGCGCGGCAGCAGGCCGCGCGCGGCCCACCCGGTGCGCGTCGTGTCGGCGATCGTGGCGATCGGGGGCGGCGCGGGGTCATCCCCGTCGCGCGGCACGCGGGCCAGGTGCGCGTTCACGCCCTCGGTGGCGTCCGCGAGCCAGTCGGCGACGCAGCGGATGGCGGCGACCATGGGGCTCTCCTCGTCGGTCTCGGTGCGCCGGCCGCGCTCAGCAGGCGGCGAGCCCGATGATGGTGAGTCGCCCGTCCTCGCCGGTCCCCGCGAGGCGGGCGCGCCACCGCCGACCGGCGACGTGGAGCACCGTGTCGTCGGTGAGGCCGGCCAGCGCCTCGCCCGCCGTGAAGCGGAGCGTCGGCACGGCGACCCACGCCCGGCGGCGCCCGAGATCGGCGGCGTCGGTCGTCAGGGCGAGCGCCTCGCGCGAGGCCCCGAGCTCGGTCTCGAACTCGGTGAAGATGCCGCGCGTGCGCCGCGCCGTCGGTCCGTCGCCGCGCACGACGTCAGTGCCGAGCGGCCCCTGACACATGGTGATGAGGTCCAGATCGCCGAACGGGCTCGGCATCATCTCAGCTTCCTCCGCGGCGCGTGGCCGCACCGCGGTTCGCCGGTGTGCCCGCGGGCGCGCGCTCGAGCGCGCGCTCCGC
>ERZ1066121.2099-NODE-2099-length-13049-cov-15.221641_pt1 | contig 13049 bp, 11 predicted proteins | sample MGYA00382768_ERZ1066121 | MGnify/ENA primary metagenome ERZ1066121 (study PRJEB33369, sample SAMEA5778351) | biofilm metagenome | biome: Industrial cooling water; feature: Water cooling tower basin; material: Biofilm | place: United Arab Emirates | collected... | reverse complement strand
TGGTACGTCGCGTCGAAGAACTGCTGGGGGCTGCGGCGCTTGAACCAGACGGTGGCGGTCAGCGAGTCGAGGGCGCTGACGGAGTCGAGGTCGGCCAGCAGCGGGGCGACCGGGCTGGCGGTGCGCGCGTCGGTGTAGAGGCGGAAGCTGAAGGCGACGTCGCCGGCGCGCACGGGGCGGCCGTCGTGCCAGCGGGCGCGCGGGTCGAGCCGGAAGCTGAGGGCGAGCGAGTCGGGGGCCCAGCTCCACGCGGTGGCCAGGCGTGGGCGGAAGCCGCGGTCGCCGACCACTGTGAGCGAGTCGCCGGGCTCCGCCAACCGATCGAACAGCTGCGCGACGATCGGCAGCGCCTCGCCCCCCACGGCGAGCGGCGGCGCCAGCGTGGCGGGCTCGGCGGCCGCCGCCACCACCACGGTCCCCCCGGTGATCCCCTCCCCCCCGGCTTCCCCCGCGCTCTCGGGGGCGCAGCCGAGCGCGAGCAGGACGGCGCCAGCCACCAATCGCCACCGAGCGAGGGGGCGCTCCGGGCGGGACCCGCCCGTGTGCCCCGCGGCCGGGGTGGCCGGGTCGGGCACGGAGGAGGTCGCGGACGGGTCGGGGCACGAGGGGCGGTGGAGCACGGGCAGGGTGGGGTCGGTGGTCGGGAGGCGACGGCGCGGCGGCCGCGGCCGGGTCACCGGCGCCACGTCCATGCCACCCCCTCGTAGCGCCCCACCCGGGCGGCCGCCCCCTCGCGCAGCGCCTCGTCCGGCTGGAGGAGGTCGGCGCACGGATCCTCCCCCACCCGGGCGGCGTGCAGCACGGCGGCGGCGATCTCGTCGAGCGTCGGCGCGCGGCCGAGCAGCTGGCGGAGGGTGGCCGGCGGAGGCGGCGGCGGGGCGGGGGGCCTCACGAGCGTGGCGACGGCGCTCTGGTCGTCGTCGATGAGGATCGAGCCGTGCTGGAGGAGGGCGCCGTCGTCCTGCCACTGCGCCGAGCCGACGAGCTTGCGCAGAGTGCCCTCCTGCTCGGCGACGATCTCCCCCGCCGTCGGGCGCTCGAAGCACGGAGCGCCGTCGGGGTGCGGGGTGCGCCCCGCCGGGCGGGCCTCGCGGGCGTCGACGCCGAGCGCGGCGAGCGCACCCACCAGGAGCCGGTTGATGCGGGCGTAGGCCACGCGGAGCGGGGCGCCAGCGGGCGCGAGGACGCCGACGGCGGCGGTGACGCTGTAGGTCACCTCGCGCCAGTGCAGCACGGCGCGGCCGCCGGTGGGGCGCCGCACCACGTCGAGCCCGCGCTCGGCGAGCCCGACCGGATCGTACTGGCCGACCGCGCGCTGGTTGCGACCGAACGACAGCGTCGGCCGAGCCCAGCCGTAGACTCGCACGACCACCTCGCCCGCTGCCGGGCCGAGCGCGCGGGCGCGGGCGAGCAGCGCCTCGTCGAGCGCCATGTTCGCGGCGCCGGGAGCGGGTGGGGTGACGAGGAGGCGAACGTGCACGGCGTGGCGGACGGTGGGGCGGGCGGCGGAAACATAGCCGGGCGCGCGGGCGCCGCACCCGCCACCCCGGGCGCGCCACGGGGTAGCAAACGGTTGGACGTCCGGGTGCCCGAACGAAGTGCGAACGGACCGACGCGTCCTTAGCTTTACCTCGCGTCGCGCTGGCCGTGGACGCGAGGCGCCGGGGGGTGACCGGCTGCCGGCGGGCCCGACCGGCATGGCGACCTCCCATCCCGACCGTCGGGGCGCCGTCGCGCCCCCGAGCCCTCCCGATGACCACGATCCGTCCGCAGACCGCCGCGCTCCCCGCCGACAGCTTCGTGCGCCGCCACATCGGCCCGAGCGAGGCCGAGCAGCAGGCGATGCTCGCCGCCCTGGGCTACGACTCGCTCGACGCCTTCGTCGAGGCCGCCGTGCCGGCCAGCATCCGCCTCCGCCGCCCGCTCGCCATCGGGCCGGCGCGCACCGAGGCGGACGTGCTCGCCGAGCTCGGGGAGATCGCGGCGCACAACGAGGTGTGGCGCTCGTATCTCGGCATGGGCTACCACGGGACGGTGACGCCGCCGGTGATCCTGCGCAACGTGCTCGAGAACCCGGCCTGGTACACGGCCTACACCCCCTATCAGGCGGAGATCGCCCAGGGGCGGCTCGAGGCGCTGCTCAACTTCCAGACGATGGTCATCGACCTGACCGGGCTGGAGATCGCCAACGCCTCGCTGCTCGACGAGGCGACGGCGGCGGCGGAGGCGATGGCGATGAGCTACGGGGCGCGCGGGAGGCCGGGGAAGGAGACCTTCTTCGTCGCCGCCGACTGCCACCCGCAGACGATCGCCGTGGTGCGGCTGCGGGCGGCGGCGCGCGGGGTGAAGGTGGTCGTCGGCGACCACCGCACCTTCGCCTTCGGCCCCGAGGTGTTCGGCGCCCTCGTGCAGTACCCGGCCACCGACGGCGCCGTGTACGACCATCGGGCGTTCGCCGAGCGGGCGCACGCGGCCGGGGCGCTGGTGGTCGCCGCGTGCGACCTGCTGGCGCTGACGCTGCTCACCCCGCCCGGCGAGTGGGGCGCCGACGTCGCGGTGGGGAGCACGCAGCGCTTCGGCGTGCCGATGGGGTACGGCGGCCCGCACGCGGCGTTCTTCGCGACGCGCGACGAGTTCAAGCGCGTCATCCCCGGGCGGATCATCGGCGTCAGCCGCGACGCCGACGGGCGGCCGGCGGTGCGCATGGCGCTGCAGACGCGCGAGCAGCACATCCGGCGCGAGAAGGCGACGAGCAACGTCTGCACGGCGCAGGTGCTGCTGGCGGTGATGGCGAGCATGTACGCGGTCTGGCACGGCCCCTCGGGGCTCACGGCGATCGCCCGGCGGGTGCGGGCGCACGCCGCCGCGCTGCGCGCCGGGCTCGAGCGGCTGGGCTACCACGCCGGCGCCGAGGAGTACTTCGACACCGTGCGCGTCGAGGTGGGGACGCACGGGCAGGACGAGGTGCTCGCCGCCGCGGCGGCGCGGCGCATCAACCTGCGCGTGCTCGAGCCCGGGGTCCTCGCCATCGCCCTCGACGAGACGGTCGGGGCGGCGGACGTGCTCGACGTGCTCGCCTGCTTCGACGGCGACGCCGCGGGCGACCTCGACTTCGCCGAGCTGCTCGCCGAGGCCGACGTGCGCTACGACGAGCGCTTCGCCCGCACGAGCCCCTTCCTGCAGCACCCGGTGTTCGACCGGCACCACAGCGAGACCGAGATGCTCCGCTACCTGCACGCGCTGCAGGCGAAGGATCTCTCGCTCGTGCACTCGATGATCCCGCTCGGCAGCTGCACGATGAAGCTCAACGCCACCGCCGAGATGATCCCGGTGACGTGGCCCGAGTTCGGGCAGCTGCACCCGTTCGCGCCCCCCGAGCAGGCGGCGGGCTACGCGACGCTGTTCGCCTCGCTCGAGCGCGATCTGGCGGAGATCACCGGCTTCGCCCGCGTGTCGCTGCAGCCGAACGCCGGCTCGCAGGGGGAGTACGCCGGGCTGCTCGTCATCCGCGCCTACCACCGCGCGCGCGGCGAGGGGCACCGCGACGTGTGCCTGATCCCGCAGAGCGCCCACGGCACCAACCCGGCGAGCGCGGTGATGGCCGGGATGAAGGTGGTCGTCGTCGGCACGGACGCGAACGGCAACGTGGACGTCGCCGACCTGCGCCGCAAGGCGGAGCAGCACTCGGCCGACCTCGCGGCGCTGATGATCACCTATCCGTCGACGCACGGCGTCTTCGAGGAGGCGGTGCGCGACGTCTGCGCGATCGTCCACGAGCACGGCGGGCAGGTCTACATGGACGGCGCGAACATGAACGCGATGGTCGGCGTGGCGCGCCCGGGCGACATCGGCGCCGACGTCTGCCACCTGAACCTGCACAAGACGTTCTGCATCCCGCACGGCGGCGGCGGGCCGGGGATGGGGCCGATCGGCGTCGCCCCGCAGCTCGTCCCCTTCCTCCCCGGGCACCCGGTGGTCCGCACCGGGGGGGAGCAGGCGATCGGCCCGGTGTCGGCGGCGCCGTGGGGGAGCGCGAGCATCCTCCCGATCTCGTGGGTCTACATCAAGCTGATGGGGGGCGAGGGGCTGGCGACGGCGACGAAGGTGGCGATGCTGAGCGCGAACTACGTCGCCCACCGGCTGCAGGGCGCCTTCCCGGTGCTCTACAAGGGGGCGCGCGGGCTCGTGGCGCACGAGTGCATCGTCGACACGCGCGTGGTGCGGGCCGCCAGCGGCGTCGAGGTCGAGGACATCGCCAAGCGGCTGATGGACTACGGCTTCCACGCGCCGACGGTGAGCTTCCCGGTGGCCGGCACGCTGATGATCGAGCCGACCGAGAGCGAGGCGAAGCCGGAGCTCGACCGCTTCTGCGACGCGCTGATCGCGATCCGCGAGGAGATCCGCGAGATCGAGCTCGGCACCGCCGACCGCGCCGACAACCTGCTCAAGAACGCTCCGCACCCCGCCGAGCGCGTCGTCGCCGACGAGTGGGCGCACCCGTACCCGCGCAGCCGCGCGGCGTACCCGGCGCCGTGGACGCGGCTGCGCAAGTTCTGGCCGGCGGTGGGGCGCGTCGAGAGCGCCTTCGGCGACCGCAACCTCGTGTGCGCCTGCCTGCCGACGGAGAGCTACGCGGTGGCCGGCGGGGCGGCGTCGCTGGCGCAGGAGACCAACTGAGCCCGACCGGGGGCGCCGCACTTCGCGCCGGAGGGCGGATGCGCACGGGGGGCGGAGCCGGCGAGGCCCGCCCCACGTGCGCGCGCCGGGCGCCCTACCGCGGCAACCGGGCGATCGTCGAGTCGAGCGCCGTGAGGATGCGCCCCATCCCCTCGTCGATCTGCGCCGAGATCTGCCGCGAGTCGACGACGTACGCGTTGAAGGTCAGCAGCCACTGCATGACCCGGGCGTCGTCGAACGCCAGCGGGTTGAACAGCGCGGCGCTCGCCTCGCGCTGGAACTCGACGAGCATCGCCTGCGCGTCGTAGAGGCGGGCGACGCGGAAGGCGAGGGGGCGCGGCACGTAGTTCAGCGACTGCGTGGCGAGGGCGAGCTCCCACGCCGTGCGGTCGAAGCGCACCGGGTTGAGCCCCTCCCACCCCAGCCGCTCGAACACCTCGGTCATCCGCCGCGGCGGACGGTCGCCGCGGCGCTCCGCCGCCTGCAGCGTGTCGGCGTAGCGCTGGTAGATCGGCCGGTATCGGGCGAGCCGCTCGCGGTTGGTGAGCAGCTCGGTGCGGAAGTCGACGAGCGTGGCGCGCGCGGCCTGTCGGTGCTCGCGGTCCTCCTTCCACTGATCGGCCTGGATGCCGAGGAAGACGCCGCTCCCGATGAAGAAGAACTGCGCGAGGAGCGACCAGGCGCCCTGCAGCAGATACGCGGCGCCCGCGGCGCCGGCCAGGGCGCCGCGGGCGCGCGCCTCGCCGCGCTCCCGCTCCACGTCCCGCTCCTCCGCCTCGGCCGGGGGGGCGGACGGTGGCGGCTCGTAGGCGGCCGGCGCGGTGGGCGCCCCGGCACGACGGTCGATCACCCGCCCCCCGCGCGGGGGCCGTCCGCGCCGGGGCGCCGCACCCCGCTCACTGCCCGACGAGCGTGCCGTAGGCGGCGGCGTCCATGAGCGCCGAGCGGTCCGCGCCGTCGCTCACCCGCAGCTTGATCATCCACCCGTCGCCGTACGGATCGCTGTTGACCAGCGCCGGCTCGCCGTCGAGGCGCGGGTTGACCTCGACGACCTCGCCGGCGAGCGGCGAGAACAGCTCCGAGACCGCCTTGACCGCCTCGATCGTGCCGAAGACGCCGTGCGCGTCGAACGACGCCCCCGGCTTGGGCAGGTCGACGTAGACGATGTCCCCCAGCTCCCCCTGCGCGTAGTCGGTGATGCCGACGACGACCACCGCCGGGTCGTCGGTGGCGCGCACGTACTCGTGCTCCTTGGTGTACTGCAGGTCCTGCGGGATGTTGGCCACGTCGCGCTCCTGGAGCTGCCGAGGGATCGCCGAAGGCGGAAGGTCGGGGTCGGGAACGGGCGACAGTCTAGGGCGCGGCCGGCGCAGGCGTCAAGCGCGCCGGCGCCGGGGCGCGTGCCGCCGCGCGCTCCTGCAGCGTCGCCCAGAGCGCGTCCACCTGCGCCTGCAGCTCCTCAGGGGTGCCGCCGTTCTCGAGGACCACGTCGGCGCGGGCGCGCTTGAGCTCCGCGGGCATCTGCGCGGCGATCATCGCCTGCGCCTCGCGCTCGGCGAGCCCGCGCAGCGCCGTCAGCCGCGCCAGGCGCGTCTCGCGCGGCGCGTCGACGAGGACGATGACGTCGAAGTCGCCGGCGAGGTTGCGCTCGAAGAGGAGCGGGATGTCGCACACGAGGATCTCCGCCCCGGCGGCGCGCGCGGCCGCGAGGGCCTCGTCGCGCAGCCGCCCCACCTCGGGGTGGACGATCGCGTTGAGCGCCTCGAGCTCGGCGGGGTGGTCGAAGACGCGGGCGCGCAGCCGGGCGCGGTCGAGCGTGCCGTCGGGCGCGAGCATCTCGGGGCCCCAGCGCTCGACGATCTGCGCGAGCGCGGGGGTGCCGGCGCGCACGGCGTCGCGGGCGAGCTCGTCGGCGTCGACGAGGGTGGCACCGAGCTCGGCCAGGCGGCGCGCGGCCGTGGACTTGCCGCTGGCGATGTTGCCGGTGAGGCCGACGAGGAGCATGGGACGGGCGGGTGGGCGCGCGGCGGCGCGCGGGACGCGAGTGGCGGAGCCCGACCGTCGGGTGACGGGCCCCGAGGGCGCGCCGCAGTGCGCGCCCGGTCGCCGCAATGCTGTGCGGACCGGCGCCCCGGCGCCAGAGCGCCGGCGCCACGGGATCGCCCGCCGGGCGCGGCCGCGCGCCCTGGGACGTACCGGCCGCCCAACACGGCGATCATCTTCCCGCGCATGCCCACCGCCTCCGATCCGCCCGCACCGGCAGTCGCCCCCGAAACGTCCCCGGCGCACGGCGCGCCCGCGCACCCCGCGCACCCCGCGCACCCCGTGGCGCAGTCGCCCGTCGCACCGGTGGACGAGCACGCCGCGCTCGTCGCGCGGATGCTCGCCCTGCTCGGCGAGGACCCGCAGCGCGACGGGCTCGTGCGCACGCCGCGCCGCGTCGCCGAGGCGCTCGGCTGGCTGACGCGCGGCACGCGGCTGCGGGTGCAGGACGTCGTCGGCGACGCCGTGCACGAGGCACCCCACGACGAGATGGTGCTCGTGCGCGACGTCGAGTTCTACTCGCTGTGCGAGCACCACATGCTGCCGTTCTTCGGGCGGGCGCACGTGGCGTACATTCCCGACGGGCGCATCGTCGGCCTCTCCGCGATCCCCCGCGTCGTCGAGCTGTTCGCCCGCCGGCTGCAGGTGCAGGAGCGGCTGACCGAGCAGATCGCCGGTGCCCTCGACGACGTGCTGCGCCCGCGCGGCGTGGGCGTGGTGCTCGACGCCGTGCACCTGTGCATGATGATGCGCGGCGTCGAGAAGCAGAACTCGCGCACGGTGACGAGCGCGCTGCGCGGGGCGTTCCGCGACGATCCCCGCACGCGCGACGAGTTCCTCGGGCTGGCGCACCGCCGGCGCGCCTGACCCGGTCGCGCGTCGGGGCGCGTCGCGGGGCGCGTCATGGGGAGCGAGGCCGGGCGCGTGACCGGAGGCGCGCTGCGTCGTCTGAGGGGTGTAAGCAGCCCCGACCGTAACTTCCGCGTCACGCGGAGCGCGCGGGGGGCTCGCACCCGACGCACGTGCCGCCTGGCCGGACCCACTCCCCGCCCCCCGCCGCTCCCTGCGCCCGGCGCGCCCGCCGCGCCGTGGCGCCGCGGCGCGCCGGCGTGACGCTCGTCGAGCTGCTGGTCGCGCTCGTCCTGCTCGGGATCCTCGCCGGCGCCGCGCTGCCGCGGCTGGACCCGGCTGCCCACCGCGCCGACGCGGGGATGCGTCAGGTGCGCGGCGCGCTCCAGCAGGCCCAGCGCATCGCGGTGCAGCACCAGTACGACGTGGTGGTGAGCTTCGACGTCCGCGCCGGGAGCATCCGCGTCGCCGAGGACAGCACGAACGACCGGGTGATTGCCGGGGAGCGGGTGCGCTGGCTCCCGCTCGACCCCGGGGTGCGCTTCGTCCGTCCGGCGTCGCCCGTGCCGGGGGGCGTCGGCGGCGCCGAGGTGGCCGGCCCCGGCGTGCGGTCGGTCGACGGCCTCCCCTCGGTGGTCTTTCGGCGGAGCGGTGCGGCGAGCGGCGACCTCGAGGTCTACCTCGCCGCCGCCCGCCGCGGGGCCGGCGACGACGTGCGCGCCGTCACCGTGGTGCACGGCACCGGGCGCACCGCCTGGTTCCGCCTCACCGACCGCGGATGGACGGGGGGCGAGCTGTGAGGAGCGCGGCGCGGCGCCGCCCTGCGCCCGGCGCGCCGTCGCCGTCGCCGGTGCGGCGCCGGGCCGGCGTCTCGCTGGTCGAGGTGATCGTCGCCGTGGCGATCCTCGCGGGCGCGCTGCTGGCGATGGGGCACCTCACCGGGCAGCTCGGGCGCACGGTGACGCTCACCGACCTGCGCGCCCAGGCCGCCGAGGTGGCCGCCGAGCGGCTCGAGACGGTCAAGAGCGCGACGAGCTTCGACGCGATCGACTCGCTCTACGCCGAGCCGACGCCGCGGGTGGTCGGCGGCCGCCCGCGCTTCCGCCGGCAGACGCTGATCCGCCGCGTCGGGGGCGGGAGCGGCGACCTGGTGGACTACAAGGTGATCACCGTCGTCGTCACCGCCGCGCGCCTCACCACCGCCGTGCGCCGCACGACGGTGATCGGCGACTTCTGAGGAGGATGCGGATGCGCCCCCCGTCGACCCGTTCCCCCCGCCGCCGCGGCTTCACGCTGGCCGAGGTCCTGGTCACCATCACGCTGGTCGCGGTCGTCTTCGCCGTCGCCATCCCGTTCGTGCACACGCAGGCGCGCGGCGTGGCGCGCCAGGGCTTCCGGCTGGACGCGCAGCTCAACGCGCGCTTCGGCGCGAGCACGATCGAGCGCGAGCTGCGCGCCGCCGGCGTCGGGGTGCTCGACGACCAGCCGCTGCTCGTGCAGGCGCACCCGCTCGCGGTGACCTTCAACGCCGACCTGGTGAGCCGCGACACGCTGTTCGACGGCGCGGTGAACGTCGACCCCGACGCGCGCCCCGGCGCCACCGGCGGGATGACGGCCGCCGAGCGCCGGCGCCTGCCGCTCGGCGCCTGGCTCTACCCGGCGCGCACCTACCTGCAGCAGGGGAACGCGACGCGCGCCGAGACGATCGCCTTCTGGCTCTCCCCCGACTCGACCAGCCCGCGCGCGGACGAGCACATCCTCTGGCGGCGGGCGAACGCGATGCCCCCCGAGGTGGTCGCCCGTGGGCTGGTGGTCCGCCCGGGGGAGCGCGTCTTCCGCTACTTCCGGGCGAACGCCGCGGGGACGCTCGTCGAGATCGACTCGCTGCCGATCGAGCACCGCGCCGAGCAGCATGGGAGCGCCGCCGACACCGGGCGTTCGGCGCTCACCGACAGCGTCCGCGTCGTGCGCGTGCAGCTCGTGGCGCGCTCCACCGACCGGCGCACCGGGCGGCAGACCGTCGACACGGTGCGCGCGAGCGTGCGGCTGATGAACGCCGGGCTGCTGCGCCGCAAGACGTGCGGCGACGCGCCGCTGGCGGCGACGCCGCTGTTCACCACCGCCGTCGAGCAGGTCGACGGCGTGCCGCGCGTGCGTCTCGCCTGGCTGCGCACCGGGGAGGAGGCGGCCGGGGAGCGCGACGTCGAGCGCTACGTCATCTACCGCCGCCGCCTCGCCGAGCCCGACTTCGGCGAGCCGCTCGCCAGCGTCGCCGCCGGGAGCGCCGCCTACACCTACGTCGACCCCGCCGTCGCCCGCGAGAGCACCTACGTCTACGCCCTCGCGGCGCAGGACTGCACGCCGCAGAACTCGGCGCCGTCGGTGGCGGCGCCGGTGACCATCCTTCCATGACCAGGCGCCCGTGACGACGCGCACCCTGCCGCGCCGGCGCCGCGTCGCCCGCGCCCGACTCCGCCCCCGCGCGCGCGCGGCATCCGCGCGCCGCGGCGTCGCGCTGCTGCTCGTGCTCGTCCTCACCGTCGGCATGGCGGCGCTCGTGCTCGGCGCCATCCACGTCGGGGCGAACGCGACGCTGCTCGGGCGCGCCTACGACCGCGAGCAGGACTTCAAGTACGCCGCCGACGCGGCGGTGGCGATCGGGAAGAGCCAGCTCAACCACGATCCGTACGCGCTCCCCGACACCGGCTACCGCACGCTGCTGCGCGAGGGGGCGGTCGTCGGCGCCGACGGACGGTCGGTGCCGGGGCTCGTGGTCAACGTGTACGCGGGCCCCACCGGGTCGACCACCGGGCAGTTCGGCCGCTTCGCCAGCGTCGTCGCCGAGGCGCGCGACCTGCGCGGCGCCCGCTGGGTGCGGCGGCTCGAGGTCACGCAGGAGAGCTTCGCCCGCTTCGCGTACTGGTCCAACCGCGAGACGCAGCCGAACGGCGACCCCATCTACTTTGCCGGCGGCGACCAGCTGTGGGGGCCGGTCTGGTCCAACGACGCCATCCAGGTGGGCGGCTTCGGCGGGGCGACGTTCCACGACGTGGTGGGGACGGCGCGCACGATCGTCGGCAAGGGGAACGGCGTCTTCAAGAAGCCGTACCAGGAGAACCAAGACCGCATCGAGCTGCCGACGCCGGCGAAGCTCGGCCGGCTGCCGGGCTTCGCCGCCTCGGGGCGGCTGCGCTTCGACGCCCCCACCGACGGCAACGAGCAGACGGCGCGGCTGCGGCTGGAGTTCGTCGCGCTCGACCTGTCGCAGCCCGCCGACGGCGACTCGACCGACGCCGACGAGGGGTTCGTGCGCGCCTACACGGCGTACGCCCCGGCGCTCGCCGGCGGCGTGCAGGGGGCGAACTGGCTGCGCGGCGACTACACCGCCTTCAACTGCGGCGACTGGCACAACGTCGCCCCCGCCGGGAGCGCCCCCGAGTGGCGCTTCTTCCCAGCGGCCGTGCACCGCGACGCGGCGCTCCGCGCTGCCTGGCGCAGCGCCCAGAACGGGACGCTCCCGGCGCGCCACCGCGACCTGGGGGGCACGCGCGCCTCCCCTGGCGCCACCGACGCGCAGCTGCGCCAGATCATGGGGGCGGCCGCGGGGCAGACGCAGGAGCGCTGGCTCGAGCCGGGGGCGCCGGCGCCGCGCTGCTTCCTCGGCGGCGACCCGCACCTCGCGCCGGTGGAGCGCTCCGACTGGGCGGCGGGGCGCGCCGGGGCGTTCGAGGGGGGGAGCCCGCGCACCTTCACCGCCCGCGGGCGCTACGGCGAGTGGGCCGAGTGGGGGGGCGCGCCGTACGCGCCGCTCGAGGCGCTCGCCGGCGGCGCCGTCCCCCCGGCCCGCCGGCGGACGATCGACGAGGTGCGCACCGCCTTCCCGCTCGGGCGGGGGGCGAACCCTGGCACGATGGGCGTCCTCTACGTGAAGGGGACCGCCGGGGTGAGCGGGGTGCTCCGCGGCAAGGTGACGATCTACGCGAGCGCCCACCTCGTCGTGCTCGACGACGCGCGCTACGCCACCGACCCCGCGGCCACCGACGCGTCGCGGCAGGCCGGACGCTGCGCCGACGTGCTCGGGTTGCTCGCCGACCGCAACGTCGTCGTCGCCGACAACGCGCTGCTGACGCCCCAGACGACCGACGCCGGCGTGCGCGCCCTCGACGACACGCCGCGGCTCGACCTGCACGCCGTCGTCATGGCGATGCAGACCTCGTTCGTCGTCGAGGACTACGACGACCCGCCGGCGAACGCGAGCCCGTGCGAGGCGTCCCCCTCGGGGCGCGGCTGCCTGTACCTGGTCGGCGGGGTGATCCAGGATCGTCGCGGCGCGGTCGGCACGGCGGCCGGCACCGGGTTCGTCAAGCGCTACAGCTACGACCGCTGCGCCGCGGTGAACCCGCCGCCGTACTTCCCGACGACGGGGCGCTTCGAGGACAACCGCTACTACGAGATCGACCCCGTGCGCTTCGACGTCGCCGCGCTCTTCCGCCGCCTGACGCCGAGCTACTGACGCCGGGCTACTGACGCCGGGCCGCCGACGCCGGACCTGCGCCCCCGCCTCCGGGCGCCGCGCCCCGCCGGGAGCCGGTCACAGCAGCCGCCCCTGCCCGGCGTCGCGGCGCGGCACCTCGTGGCACGCCCGGCACCGCGCCTCGTACGAGTCGGCGGCGCCGACCATGATCGTCGGCGAGTCGTACGGGGCCGGCCGGCCGTCGAGCAGGCGCTGCGTCCGGCTCGCCGGCGCGCCGCAGAGCACGCAGATGGCGTGCAGCTTGTCGACCATCTCGGCGACCGCCATCAGCTGCGGCATCGGCCCGAACGGCTCGCCGCGGAAGTCGGTGTCGAGCCCGGCGAGGATCACCCGCCGCCCGCGCTCGGCGAGCGCCGTGGCCGCCCGCACGACGCCGTCGTCGAGGAACTGCGCCTCGTCGATCGCCACCACCTGCGCCGTGGGGTCGAGCCGCTGCACGAGCTGCGCGGAGGAGTCGACCGGGATCGCCTCCACCGTGCGCCGGTCGTGGCTCGAGACGGCGAACAGCCCGGCGTAGCGCGCGTCCAGGTGCGACTTGAACACCTGCACGCGCTTGCGCGCGATCATCGCCCGTCGCACCCGCCGGATCAGCTCCTCGCTCTTCCCGCTGAACATCACGCCGGCGATCACCTCGATCCATCCGCCGGCCGTCTGGAACCCGTCGGCCACCAGCGCTCAGCCCTCGTCCGGGTCGGCGTCGGCGCGCGTCGGGCGGGGGCCGAAGATTCCGCGGTCTGGCGCCTCCGCCCCCCCCTCCTCCCCCGGGCCGCCACGGCGGGCGCGGCGCAGCCGCTCGGCGCGCTCCGCCCACTCCCCGTGCTGCTCGGCGCGCTCCCGCACTCCCCGGTCGTCGCGCGCGCCGAAGCCGCGCGGCCCCTCGCGCACCGCGTCGAAGCCGCGCCCACCCCCGGGACCACCCCCGCCCGGCCGCCGCTCGCCGCCGCGC
>ERZ1066121.2096-NODE-2096-length-13062-cov-23.023833_pt1 | contig 13062 bp, 10 predicted proteins | sample MGYA00382768_ERZ1066121 | MGnify/ENA primary metagenome ERZ1066121 (study PRJEB33369, sample SAMEA5778351) | biofilm metagenome | biome: Industrial cooling water; feature: Water cooling tower basin; material: Biofilm | place: United Arab Emirates | collected... | reverse complement strand
TCGAGCTGCAGGAGATCATCGAGTTCCTGAAGGACCCGCAGAAGTTCACGAAGCTGGGCGGCCGCCTCCCCAAGGGTGCGCTCCTCGTGGGCCCGCCGGGGACCGGCAAGACGCTCCTCGCGCGCGCGGTCGCGGGCGAGGCGGGGCGGCCGTTCTTCAGCATGTCGGGCTCCGACTTCGTCGAGATGTTCGTCGGCGTCGGCGCGAGCCGCGTGCGCGACCTCTTCGAGCAGGGGAAGGCCAACGCCCCCTGCATCATCTTCATCGACGAGATCGACGCCGTCGGCCGGCACCGCGGCGCGGGGCTCGGCGGCGGGCACGACGAGCGCGAGCAGACGCTCAACCAGCTGCTCGTCGAGATGGACGGCTTCGAGTCGAACGACGGCGTGATCCTCATCGCCGCGACCAACCGCCCCGACGTGCTCGACCCGGCGCTCCTGCGCCCGGGGCGCTTCGACCGGCAGATCGTCGTCGACGCCCCCGACCTGCGCGGCCGCGAGGGGATCCTCCGCGTGCACCTGCGCAACAAGCCGATCGCCGACGACGTCGACGTCACCGCCCTCGCCCGCGGCACCCCGGGCATGGCCGGCGCCGACCTCGCGAACCTCGTCAACGAGGGCGCGCTGCTCGCCGCGCGCCGCGGCCACGACAAGATCTACATGGCCGACCTCGAGGAGGCGAAGGACAAGGTGCAGCTCGGCGCCGAGCGCAAGTCGCTCGTCATGAAGGAGGAGGAGCGCCGCCTCACCGCCTACCACGAGGCCGGGCACGCCGTCTGCGCGCTCAAGGTCAAGGGCAACGATCCGCTCCACAAGGTGACGATCGTCCCCCGCGGCCGCGCCCTCGGCGTCGCCTTCACGCTCCCCGAGGACGACCGCGTCTCGGTCACCCGCGAGCAGATCGAGGCGCGGCTCGCGATGGCCTACGGCGGCCGCGTCGCCGAGGAGCTCATCTTCGGCCGCGACCGCGTCACCACCGGCGCGTCGAGCGACATCCAGCAGGCCACCGGCATCGCGCGGCGCTACGTCACGCAGTGGGGGCTCTCCGACGCGATCGGCCCGATCCTCGTCGGCGACAACGAGCAGGAGATGTTTCTCGGCCGCGAGCTCATGTCGCGCCGCGAGACGAGCGAGAAGACGGCGCAGCTCGTGGACGCCGAGGTCTCGCGCGTCATCGGCGACGCCTACGCCAAGGCGCGCCACGTGCTCGAGGAGCACAACGACCTCCTGCACGCGATCGCCAAGGGGCTGCTCGAGCGCGAGACGCTCTCGCGCGAGGAGATCAACTACCTCGTCGACGGGCGCCAGCTCCCGCCCCGCGTCACGCCGCCCTCGTCGGTCACGCCGCCGACGCCGGCCGCCGCGCCGGTGATCGTCGAGCCCAAGCGCTCGCCGCCGCCGCTCCTCGGCGGCCCGGAGCCCTCGCCCGCCTGAGCCGCACGACGGTGCCCGACACGTGGACGGCCGCTCCCGCACCCGGGGGCGGCCGTTCGCGCACGGCGCCACGCCGTCGCGTGGTATCTTCGGCGCGTGACCACGCCACCCGCCGCCGCCGGCACGACGATCGCGACGCACTGGCGCGTGCGCGGCCGCACGCTCGCGCTCGCGCGCCCGCTGGTCATGGGGATCGTCAACGTCACCCCCGACTCGTTCAGCGACGGCGGGACGAGCGCGACGCCCGACGCCGCCGTCGCCCGCGCGCTGGCGCTGCTGGCGCAGGGCGCCGACCTGCTCGACGTCGGCGGCGAGAGCACAGCGCCCGGTCGCATCCCCGTCGACGCGGCGACCGAGTGCGCGCGCATCGTCCCGGTCGTCGAGGCGATCGCGGCGCGGTGGCCGCACGTCGTCGTGAGCGTCGACACGATGAAGGGCGACGTCGCGCGCGCCGCGCTCGCCGCCGGCGCGCACGTCGTCAACGACGTAACCGCCGGGCGCAACGACCCGTCGCTCCTCGAGGTCGTCGCGGCCGCGGGCGCGGGCATCGTGCTGATGCACTCGCGTGGTGGCCCCGGCTCGCTGGCGAGCTACGAGCACGCGCGCTTCGACGACGTGGTGGCCGAGACCGTGGGCGAACTCGCGGCGCGGTGCGACGCCGCGCGGGCGGCGGGGATCGCCGATGCGGCGATCGTCGTCGACCCGGGGATCGGCTTCGGCAAGCGCACCGCCGACTCGGTGGCGCTGCTGCGCGCCCTGCCGGCGCTCGCCGCGCTCGGGCACCCGCTGCTCGTCGGCGTCTCGCGCAAGCGCGTCGTCGGCGACCTCACCGGCGTCGCCGATCCGCTCGCGCGCGTGCACGGCGGCGTCGGGCTCCACGTCGCGGCGGTCGCGCGGGGCGCGGCGATCGTCCGCACGCACGACGTCGCGGCCACGCGCCAGGCGCTCGACGCCGCGTGGCCGGTGCTCGCCCCCGACGCGTGAGCGCGCCCCCCGCGCACACCGCCCGCCTCGCCGGCCTCGCCGGCCTCGCCGCCGCCGTCGTCCTCGCGGCGTGCTACGCCGCGACCGCCGCGCGCGACGTCACCTTCTGGGACGCGGGCGAGTTCGCGACCGCGATCGGCACGTGGGGGATCCCGCACCCGCCGGGCACGCCGCTCTACGTCATGCTCGCCCGCACGCTCGCCCTCCTCCTCCCCGGCGTCTCGCCGGTGCAGGCGGGGATCGCGACCAGCGTCGTCGCCTCGGCCGCCGCCGGCGGCGTCGCCGCGTGGGCGATGGCGCGCGCGCTCGGGCGCCCGGTCGTCGGGGCCGCGGCCGGCGTCGCGGCCGGCGCGATGGGGAGCGTCTGGCTCAATGCGACCGAGGTCGAGGTGTACGGCGTGGCGCTCGCGTGCGTCGCGGCGCAGTGGGCGCTCGCCTGGCGCGCGCACGTGCACGACGACGACCGCGCGCGCGCCGCGACCTGCGCCGCCGCCGCGCTCGCGGTCCCGATCCACCTGAGCGCGCTCGTCCCGGCGCCGGCCGCGCTCCTCCTCGCCTGCACCGCGCGCGACGGCACGGTGCGCTGGCGCGCGTGGGTGGGCGGTGGCGGGTGCCTCTTCGCCGTGGCGCTCGCGAGCACCGGGCGCCTGATCGCCGCGCTCGTCGTGCTCGGCGCGGTGGCGCTCGCGGGGCGCCTCGCCGGCGGGACGCTGCGCTGGCTCCCGCGTGCGGCGCTGGGGACCGCGCTCGCGGCGAGCGCCGTCCTCGTGCTCTGGCTGCGCGCGCGGCACGCGCCGTGGCTCGCGCAGGGCGACCCGTCGACGTGGGAGCGCTTCGTCGCCGTCGTGGCGCGCGAGCAGTACGCGATCGCCGGCCCGTGGCCGCGGCGCGCGCCGTGGTGGCTGCAGCTCGGCAACGTCGCGCAGTGGGCCGACTGGCAGGTCCTGCTCTCGGCGTGGGGCGACGTCACGCCGCATCCGGTGCGCACCACGGCGACGGTGGCGATGGCGCTCCTCGGGGCGATCGGCGCCCGCGCGCACTGGCGCGCGCACCGTGCGACCGCGCGTGCGTGGGGCGCGCTCCTCGCCTTCGCGACGCTCGGCGTCGCGGCGGCGCTCAACCTGCGCGCGGGGCCGAGTTACGGGCACGGCATCCTCACCCCCGGGACGCCGCGCGAGGCGCGCGAGCGCGACTACTTCTTCGCGATGGGCTTCTGGGCGTGGGGGGCGTGGGCCGCGGTCGGTGCGGCGACGCTCGCGGGGCCGGCTGGGGCGCCCCTGCTCGCGCTGGCGGTCGTCGCGGGGAACTGGCGCGCCGTCTCGCGTCGCACGCCCGACGCCGACCGGCTCCCGCGCGCCTTCGCCGCCGCCCTCCTCGCCGACGCGCCACGCGAGGCGCTGCTGCTCACCGCCGGCGACAACGACACCTACCCCGCGTGGTACCTGCAGGGCGTCGAGGGGACGCGACGCGACGTGCGCGTCGTCGTCACGCCGCTGCTCGGGGCGCCGTGGTACGTGACGGAGTCGTGGCGTGCGATCGGTGCCCGGCCCCTGCCGCGCGGCGCCTTCGACGGCGGGGCACTCGACCGGGCGGCGGCGCTCGCCGCGGGGTGGCGGGCGGCGGGGCGGCCGGTGGCGGTCGCGCTCACGATGACGGCGACCGAGCGGGCCGCCCTCGCGCGCGGGGCGGCGATCGCCTGCTGGCAGCGACGCGGCCTGGTCGACGTGGCGGTGACGCCCGGCGCCGACGGGCGCTGCCCCGCGCGGATCGACGTGGCGGCGGCGCAGGGAGCGGCGGCGCGACTCGCGGCGTGGGAGCGGCGTCCCCCGCCTCCACGGGGCCCCGACGGGACGGCCGCGGCGTGGCGCGCCATGCTCCGCTGCCCCGGGGCGGCGGCGCGTGGCGACACGTTGCTTGAACGCGCGTGTAACCTCCGGTAACTTCACGGCTTATGCCGTTCCACGGGCTGTCCGGCCGCCTCGCCGAGATCCAGGATCGCATCGCGGCGGCCCGGGCGCGCGGGGGGCACGGGCAGGCGGTGCGGATCGTCGCCGTCACCAAGACGCACGGGCCCGACGCCGTCGAGGCGGCGGTCGCGTGCGGGCTCGGCGACGTGGGCGAGAACAAGGTGCAGGAAGCGCTCGACAAGATGGCCGCCGTCGCCGTGCCGGTGCGGTGGCACCTGATCGGCCACCTGCAGCGGAACAAGGCGAAGTTCGCGACGCGCTTCGCGCTCGTGCACGGCGTCGACTCGCCTCGCCTCGCCGAGGCGCTCGCGAAGGCGGCGAGCGAGGCGGGGACGGTGCTCGACGTGCTGGTGCAGGTGAACGTGTCGGGCGAGGCGAGCAAGTCGGGGGTCGCGCCGGGCGAGCTGCCGGCGCTCGCCGAGGCGCTCGCCGCGCTCCCCGCGCTGCGCGTGCGCGGGGCGATGACGATGGCGCCGTACGAGGCACCCGAGGGCGAGCTGCGCCGCTGCTTCGCGGGGGCGCGGGAGGCGCGCGCGGTGCTGCGGGCGGCGGGGCACGTGTCGGCCGACGAGCTCTCGATGGGCATGTCGGGCGACTACGAGATCGCGATCGAGGAAGGCGCGACGCTGGTGCGCCTGGGGACCATCCTGTTCGGGGCGAGGGGCTGAATGACCGACGAGCAGTTCCGACTGACGCCGCTCGACGTGCGGCGCTGGGAGTTCGGCACCGCGATCCGCGGCTACGACCGCGCGCGGGTCGACGAGTTCAAGGCGCGCGTCGCCGACGAGCTCGAGGAGCTCACGCGCCGCATCAACGACCTCGATGGCAAGGCGCGCGGCTTCCACGAGCAGCTGCGGGCGTTCCGCGAGCGCGACAAGGCGCTGAACGACGCGCTGGTGAGCGCGCAGCAGCTGCGCGGCGAGATCCGCGAGCAGGCCGACAAGGAGGGGCAGCTCCTCCTGGCGGAGGCGCGGGCCGAGGCCGAGAAGCTCGTCAACGAGGCGAAGCTCGAGGCGCAGCGGACGGTGAACGAGGCCCGCGCCGAGGCCGACCGGCTCGCGCACGAGGCGCGCACCGAGGCCGACACGCTCTCGCTCGGCGTGAAGGCGCGCTCGGAGCAGCTGCTGCGCGAGGCGCAGGGCGAGGCGGAGCGCACGGTGCGCGCGGCGCGCGACGAGGCGCGGGCTCTGGCCGAGGCGGCGCAGTCGGAGCACCAGCGGCTCGCCTTCGAGGTCGACCAGCTCCAGCGCACGCGCGCCTCGACCCTCGGCCAGCTCAAGGCGCTCGCCGACCGCGTGCTCGCCGACGTCGAGGCGGCGCGCGCGGTGGCGGGGATGCCCTCGTCGATCTCGCCGGCGACGGTGAGCGCGGTCGCGGCGAGCGCGCCCGCGCCGGCCGCGCCTCCCGCCGCGCCGGCACCGATCCCGCCGTCGCTCACCGAGACGCAGATGTGGGCGGTGCCCTCGCTCGCGCCGTCGCTGCCGTCGGCCGAGGTCTCGACGGGGGCCGACCCCGCCGTACCGGCGCTCGTCTCGCCGGCGACGGCGCCCGCGTCGGCCGAGGACGACGAGGAGTCGATCGTCGAGGCGCGCATCCGCGAGCGGCGCACCCCCGCCACGAAGCCGGGGCGCCCGACGCCGCGCGACACGCGCTCGCAGTCATGAGCGCGCACGAGACGCCGGCGCACCATCCGTCGCTGCACGCGACGCTGGAGCTGCGCGCGATGGCGAAGGTCGCCGCCGTGCCGGCGCCGCACGCGCTCGAGCGCATCTCGGCGGCGGTGCAGGCGATCCGCGCGCGCTTCGACGCGGTGCCGACCGAGGCGATCATCCTCGGCACCGGGCTCGGCGACCTCGCCGCGCGCATCGACGTCGCCGCGGTGATCGACTACGCCGACATCCCGCACTTCCCGCTCAGCACCGTCGAGAGCCATGCGGGACGGCTCCTCTGCGGCACCCTCGGCGGGCGCACCGTCGTCGCGATGCAGGGGCGCTTCCACCGCTACGAGGGGTACTCGCTGCAGGAGGTCACCTTCCCGGTGCGCGTGCTCCGCGCGCTCGGGGCGACGACGCTCGTGGTGAGCAACGCCTGCGGCGGGATGCACCCGCTCTGGCAGCGGGGCGACGTCATGGTCATCGCGGACCACATCAACCTGCTCGGCGACAACCCGCTCATCGGCCCCAACGACGACGCGCTCGGGCCGCGCTTCCCCGACATGTCGCAGCCGTACGACCCGGCGCTCCGCGCGCTCGCGCACGAGGTCGCGCGCGCGCAGGGGATCACGCTGCGCGAGGGGGTATACGTGGCGGTGCAGGGGCCCAACCTCGAGACCCGGGCCGAGTACCGGATGCTGCGCGCCCTCGGCGCCGACGTCGTGGGGATGAGCACCGTCCCCGAGGTGATCGTCGCGCGGCACGGCGGGATGCGCGTGCTCGGGATGAGCATCGTCACCGACATGTGCCTCCCCGACGCGCTCGCCGAGGCGACGCTCGAGGAGATCGTCGCCGTCGCCAACGAGGCGCAGCCGCGCCTGACCGCGCTCGTCACCGGCGTGCTGGAGCGCCTGGGCACGCCGTGAGCAGTCCCGTCTCCGCCGCCATGCGCTACGCCCCGCTCCCCGCCGACCGCACGCCCGACGACCTCGAGCGCGAGCTCCTCGACACCTGGCGCGCCGAGGGGCTCTTCGACCCGTCGTTCGACGCCGCGCCGGGACAGCCGAGCTTCGTCTTCTACGAGGGGCCGCCGACCGCCAACGGGCGCCCCGGCATCCACCACGTCTTCGCGCGCACCGTCAAGGACCTCGTCTGCCGCCACCGCGCGATGAAGGGGGCGCACGTCACGCGCAAGGCGGGGTGGGACACGCACGGGCTCCCGGTCGAGATCGAGGTCGAGAAGTCGCTCGGCATCAGCGGCAAGCGCGAGATCGAGCGGATCGGCGTCGCCGAGTTCAACCGGCTGTCGCGCGAGAGCGTCTTCCGGTACCGCGGCGACTGGGAGCGGCTGAGCGAGCGGATCGCGTTCTGGCTCGACTACGAGCGGCCGTACGTCACCTACTCGCACGAGTACGTCGAGAGCGTCTGGTGGGCGCTGAAGACGCTGCACGACAAGGGGCTCCTCGTGCAGGGGCACAAGATCCTCCCCTACTGCCCGCGCTGCGAGACGGCGCTCTCGAGCCACGAGGTGGCGCAGGGCTACAAGGACGTCGAGGACCCCAGCACCTACGTCGCGCTCGACCTGGTCGACGACGCCTCGCCGGTGCGCCGCCGCATCCTCGTCTGGACGACGACCCCGTGGACGCTCGTGTCCAACGCGGCGCTCGCCGTCTCGCCGACGCTCGCCTACGCCGAGGTGCGCAAGCGCAGCGGGGCGGCGTTCACGCTCGTCCTCGCCGAGTCGCGCCTGGCGGGCGTGCTCGGCGCCGACTGGGCGGACCGCTGGGAGGTCGTCGCCACGCACGCCGGGGCGTCGCTCGCGGGGCTGCGCTACCGCCGGCCGCTCGACTGGGTCGAGTACCCGGCCGGGAGCGCGCACGAGGTGATCGTCGCCGAGGACTTCGTGAGCGCCGACGACGGCTCGGGGGTGGTGCACATGGCCCCCGCCTTCGGCGCCGACGACTACGCGGCGGGGCAGCGCCACGGGCTCGCCTTCGTGCAGCCGGTGGACGCGCGCGGGCGCTTCCCGGAGGGGATGCCGGTCGTCGGCGGGCGCTTCGTGAAGGAGGCCGACCCGCTGATCGTCGAGGAGCTGCGGCGGCGCGACGTGCTCTGGAAGGACGGGCGCTTCGTGCACGCCTACCCGCACTGCTGGCGCTGCTCGACGCCGCTGCTCTACTACGCGCGCGGCTCCTGGTTCGTGCGGACGACGGCGATCAAGGACGAGATGCTCGCCCGCAACGCGCAGGTGCGCTGGCAGCCGGCCGAGGTGGGGGCGGGGCGCTTCGGCCAGTGGCTCGAGAACAACGTCGACTGGGCGATCTCGCGTGACCGCTTCTGGGGGACGCCGCTCCCGGTGTGGGTGAACGACGCCGACCCGACCGAGATCGCCGTGATCGGCTCGTACGCCGAGCTCGCGGAGCGGACGGGGCGCCCGCTCCCCGCCGACTTCGACCCGCACAAGCCGCACGTCGACGGCTACACGTGGCCCGCGCCGAGCGGGACGGGGACGATGCGGCGCGTCCCGGAGGTGATCGACACCTGGTTCGACTCGGGGTCGATGCCGTTCGCGCAGTGGCACTACCCGTTCGCCCCGGGGAGCCGCGAGCGCGTCGCGGCGCACTTCCCGGCCGACTACATCGCCGAGGGGGTCGACCAGACGCGCGGCTGGTTCTACTCGCTCCTCGCGATCGCGACCGGGCTCGGCGACGCGCTGCCGAACAACGCGCCGGGGACCGCCGCGCCGTACCGCGCGGTGATCGTCAACGACCTCGTGCTGGACGCGAACGGGCAGAAGATGTCGAAGAGCCGGGGGAACACCGTCGACCCGTGGACGGTGATCCCCGAGCACGGCGTCGACGCGATCCGGCTCTTCCTCGTGAGCGCGAGCCAGGTGTGGATCCCGCGGCGCTTCGACGAGGCGACGATCCGCGAGACGGCGGGGCGCTTCCTCGTCACGCTGCGCAACACGTACAGCGGGATCTTCGCGCAGTACGCGAACTTCGGCTGGGCGCCGTCGGAGCGCGACCCGGCGCCGGCGGCGCGCCCGGCGCTCGACCGGTGGGTGCTGTCGCGGCTCGCGGCGGTCGAGGGCGAGGTCGACCGGCTGCTCGAGGCCTACGAGCCGACGCTCGCGGCGCGCGCGATCATGGAGTTCGTCGACGAGGACGTGAGCAAGTGGTACGTGCGGCTCTCGCGCGCCCGCTTCTACGACGTCGACACCGACGACGCGCGCGCGGCGTTCGCGACGCTGCACGAGGTGCTGCTGGTGTCGTGCCGGCTGCTCGCCCCGTTCGCCCCGTTCGTCACGGACTGGATGCACCGCCAGCTGGCCGACGGGCGGTCGGTGCACCGCGCGCCCTTCGTGCGCGGGGCGGGGGCGGCGCCGCGCGACGAGGGGCTCGAGGCGGCGATGGCGGCGGTGCGCACGCTCGCGGGGCTCGGGCGCGCGGCGCGCGAGGAGGCCGGCCTCCGCGTGCGCCAGCCGCTGGCGCGGCTCGTGGGCGTCGTCCCGCGCGCGCTCGAGGCGGGGGCGGCGGCGCTCGCGCCGCTGCTGCAGGCGGAGCTCAACGTGAAGGCGGTGGTGCTCGCCGCCTCGGCCGACGACCTCGTGACGCTGAGCGCCAGGGCCAACTTCCGCACGCTGGGCAAGAAGTTCGGCAAGGCGACGCCGGCGGCGGCGGCGCAGGTCGCGGCACTCGACGCGGCGACGCTGCGCGCGATCGAACGGGGCGACGTCGTCACGATCACGGTCGACGACGTGACGCAGCCGCTGTCGGCCGAGGACGTCGTGATCACCCGTGCCGCCACCGGCGACTACGTGGTGGCCGGCGACGGCGTGTATCTTGCCGCCGTCGACCCGGTCCTCACCGACGCGTTGCGGCGCGAGGGGACGGCCCGCGAGCTCGTCAGCCGACTGCAGCGCATGCGGAAGGAGGCGGGGCTGGCGGTGAGCGACCGGATCCGCGTCCGGATCGGGGGGGCCCCGAGCGTCATCGAGGCCGCCCGCGGGTACGAGGCGTGGATCGCAGGTGAAGTGCTCGCCACGTCGTACGAGGTGGTCGAGGCGGCGGCGCCCCCGGGCCCGGCCGTCGCGACGGACCTCGACGGCGTGACCGCGTGGATGACCATCGACCGGGACACCCCATGACGCCAACCGGCGGCGCCGCTCCCAAGAAGGCCGTCAAGCCGTTCTCCGAGAAGGAGCTCAAGCACTTCGAGAAGCGCCTGCTCGAGGAGCGGAAGCGCGTCCTCAAGGAGATCGGCAAGCACGACGAGGTGAAGAACGAGGAGTCCGAGGTCGAGAACCCGTACTCGTTCCACATGGCGGACCAGGGGACCGACGCCATGGAGCGCGAGAAGCAGTTCCTCTTCGCGAGCAAGGAGGGACGCTTCCTGTGGCACCTCAACCAGGCGCTCCGGCGGCTCTACCAGAGCCCCGAGACCTTCGGCCTCTGCCACTCCTGCGGCGAGCCCCTGGGCTACGACCGCCTCGACGCGCTGCCGCACGCCCGCTACTGCATCGCGTGCAAGCAGAAGGAGGAAGATGGCAAGCGGTGACGGGGCGCCCGCCGGGCGCTTCTGGCCGCTCGTCGGCGGCATCCTCGTCGCCGACGTGGCCACGAAGTACTGGGCCGAGCGCGCGCTCGTCCCGATGCACGTCCCGCACGACGTCCTCGGCGACGTCGTGCGCTTCACGCTGCTGTACAACCCGGGGGCGGCCTTCGGCCTGTATCTCGGGAGCGCCTCGCGCTGGATCTTCATGGCGCTCACGGTCGTCGCCGCGGTGATCATCGTGCGCATGTACCGGCAGACGCGCGGCGACGACTGGCCGCGCGTCGTCGCGCTCGCGATGATCCTCGCCGGCGCGATCGGCAACCTCATCGACCGCATCCGCTCCGAGCGCGGCGTCGTCGACTTCATCGACATCGGCATCGGCGACGCGCGCTGGCCGACGTTCAACGTCGCCGACATCGGCGTCTCGTGCGGCGCGCTCCTGCTCGCGTGGGTCCTCTGGCGCGAGGACCGCGCCCTCGCCGCCGCGCAGGCGGCCGCGGCCCCGGGCGGCTCGTCGCCCGCGGCGTCGTGACGGCGCCGCACGGCGCGGCCCCCCGGCGGTTCGACCTCGTCGCCCGCGGCGACGGCCAGCGCCTCGACCTCCTCGTCGCCGCCGCCGCCGACTGCTCGCGCACGCAGGCCGCGACGCTCGTCGCCGGCGGCCACGTCACCGTCGACGGACGCCGAGAGAAGGCGGGGTACCGCCCGCGCCCGGGCGAGGCGATCGCGATCACCGTCCCGCCCCCGCGCGGCATCGACGTCGTCGGCGAGGCGATCCCGCTCGACGTCGTGTACGAGGACGACGTCATGCTCGTCGTCGACAAGCCGGCCGGGATGGTCGTCCACCCCGCGCCCGGCAACTGGACGGGAACGCTCGTCAACGCGCTTAAGGGGCGCGGCGGGCCTCTGAGCGGCACCGCGGGCGACGAGCGCGCCGGCATCGTGCACCGCCTCGACAAGGAGACGTCGGGGCTCCTCATCGTCGCCAAGGACGACCGCGCGCACCGCACGCTGAGCGCGGCGCTCGCGCGGCGCGAGGTGAGCCGGCGCTACGCCGCCCTCTCGTGGGGGCACCTCCGCGAGGATCGCCTGACCATCGAGGCCCCGCTCGCGCGCGACCCGCGCGACCGTCGCAAGGTCGCGGTGGTGCAGGGCGGGCGGCACGCGCGCACCGACATCACGCGCCTCGCGCGGTTCGACGGCGGCGACCTGCTGCGCTGCCGCCTCCACACCGGGCGCACGCACCAGATCCGCGTCCACCTGCAGAGCATCGGCCACCCCGTCCTCGGCGACGACAGCTACGGCGGCGGCGGCGGGCGCCGGCTCACGGGGCTCCCGCCGGGGCGCCACGCGCTCCACGCCGCGTCGCTCCGCCTGCGTCACCCGGTGAGCGGCGAGGCGATGTCGTTCCGCGCCCCGCTCCCGCCCGACCTCGAGCGCGCGCTCCGCGCGCTCGCCGGGCCGTACGCCCCGCCCGAGGGCACCGATCCCCTCGCCCACTTCGGCTTCTGGGACGGCGACGACGACGCGATCACCGGCGGCGCCCCCGACGACGGCGACGGTGGCGAGGACGACGAGCTGGCCTGACGGGCGGGGCACACGGGCGTTTCCGCCCGTTGCATGCGCCCACCACGGATCGTCCATGCACGCGACCGCCGGTCCCACGGGCCCGGTGCCCGCCGCGTGCCGCCCGGCCCGCGGCGCCACGTCCACGCCAGCCCGGGGCGCGCCGCTGCGCCCCGACCGGGAGGAAAGCCGCCGATGCACGCTCGCGTCCTCGTCTGCGACGACGCCCTCTTCATGCGCGCCATGGTGGGCGAGATCCTCGCCCGCGCGGGCTACGCCGTCGTCGGCGAGGCCGGCACCGGGGCCGAGGCCATCGAGGCGTACAAGGCGCTCCGCCCAGACCTCGTCACGATGGACGTCGTCATGCCCGAGATGGGCGGGATCGACGCGGTGCGCGAGATCACGCGCCTCGACCCGCGCGCGCGCATCCTGATGTGCAGCGCCGCGGGGCAGCAGGCGCTCGTGCAGGAGGCGCTCGACGCCGGGGCCGCGGACTTCGTCGTCAAGCCCTTCCAGGCCAGTCGCGTGCTCGAGGCGGCCGAGCGACTGCTGCAGTGATGCGCGGTCGCACGGCATGACGCTCGCCCCCGCGGCACCGCCGGACGCCGAGTGCGCACGGCTGCGTGCGCTCGCGGCGCGCGTGCCGTCGTCGGACGCGACGTCGCTCAACGCGTGCGGCGTCGTGCTCGCGCGGCGCGGCCTCCTCGCCGAGGGGGCGGCGCTGGTGGGGCGCGCGCTCGACGCCGACCCGCGCGCGGCCGTCGCCGCCGACAACCTCCGTCGCCTCGCGACGTGGGGGACGCTCGACCGCGACACCGTGGCGGCCCTCGAGGCGCACCTCGCCGCCGCGCCCGGCGACGCCGACGCGGCGCGCCGGCTGGCCCGGTGGCACCTGCGCACCGG
>ERZ1066121.2095-NODE-2095-length-13064-cov-5.594511_pt1 | contig 13064 bp, 4 predicted proteins | sample MGYA00382768_ERZ1066121 | MGnify/ENA primary metagenome ERZ1066121 (study PRJEB33369, sample SAMEA5778351) | biofilm metagenome | biome: Industrial cooling water; feature: Water cooling tower basin; material: Biofilm | place: United Arab Emirates | collected... | reverse complement strand
GTGGTGGTGACGCGGTTCAGGTCGTCGTAAGCGTAAGCGGTGGTGCGGCCGAGCGTGTCGTAAGTGGTGCGGAAGACACGGGCGAGCGGGTCGGTGACGTCCTGGACGAAGCCGGCGGAGTCGTAGAGGTAGCTCGTCACCAGGACCGTGTCGGAGCGGGCGGGCACGGCGGCGGGCCGGGTCCAGGCGACACCGTTATTGGTGCCGACGTCGACGACGGCCGTCAGCCGGTCGCCGATGTCGTAGTAACTGGCGGCGTAACTCACGCGGGCTTTCACCCCGGTCGTCGGCGTGCCGAGGGCACCCGTGCCCGTTTCGCCGTCGAAGCGCTGGCGGGTGGTGACCTGGATCGGGTTGCCGACCTTGTCGTAGGCGAACTCCGCCTGAGCCAGCACCTTGTCGCCAGCGACCGTAAGAGCGTTCGACCAGCCCGTGCCGCCGGACCCGTCGGTGGTGGAGGTGGCGGTCGGCTGTCCGAGGCCATCGTAGGCGAGCTTCTCGGTGCGGCCGCCGGGACTGCGGACGGCGGCGGTCAGGCCGCGGAGGTCGTACCAGACGTCGGTGACCAGCGGGGTCGTGGTCAACGCCCCGGTGAGTTGGTTCGCGCCGAAGACGCTCGTCCGGTAGACGCGGCCGAGGGCGTCGTAGGCGGTTTCCGTCTTGCCGCGGAGTAGGCCCGCCGCCGGTGCGTCCGGCACGCCGTCGGCGTTGGCGTCGACCGGGGTGACGCCGTCGCCATCGGACACCGACACTGACACCGCACGGCCGAGGTTGTCGTAGCCGGCGTACGCGAGTGGACGGTTCACGGTCGCCGTTTCGACCGCCTCGACGCCCTGCTTGACGGCCACCGGCCGGTTCCGCCAGTCGTACCACGTTCGGGTGACCCGCGGGGCCGCGGTGCCGCCCGGGTACAGCGTGACGGCGGTCAGGTTGCCGTCGCCGACCCCGCCGCCGTCGTAGGCGTAGCCGGCCACCTGGACCGTGTCGGTGCCGGCGAGGTTGGACGGCGACCAGAAGCCGGTCGTCGGCGTGTCGTCGGTCCCGACCCAGGTGCCCAGCACCCGGCCGAGCCCGTCGTACACGGTCCGGGTGATCGTTCCGGCCGGGCTCACCGCCTTGTTCGGCCGGCCCTGCTTGTCGTAGTCCTGCGTCGTGCGGTAGAAGTGCGTGCCGAGCGTGCCGAGGGCCAGGGCCGTCGAGTACGTGACGCCCGTCAGGTTGAAGTAGTCGTCGGAGGCAACTGTCTGGCCGGCGGCATTCAGCCGCGTCCGCGTCAGGGTGCGAAGCGAGCCGATCGCTTCCGTGCCGGTCGGCCGACCGCCGCTCACCGCGGGGGTGGCGGACATGGAAAAACTGTCGACGAAGCGGCCGCTCGGGTCGACCTTGGTCACCAGCGTCGGCCCGGTCGGCCGGTTGGTGGTCGCGTTCCAGCCCGGGTAGGTGCGGACCTCGCGGCCGGCGTCGCGGTAGACCGTGTAAGTCACGTTGCCGTTGGCGTCGGTGACTTTCGTGACACGGCCCTGGGCGTCGACCTCGGCCAGCGTGACGCGGTGCTGTCCGCCCCCGACCGGCGTCGTCCAGCCGGCCGGCAGGCCCGAGAATTCCGCCGTTCGTGAAACGTCGACGTCCTCGATCACCTTGACGACCGCGCCCGTGGCGGGGTCGTACTGGGTGTAGGTGAGGAAGCCGGCCGGGTCCTTGCCCCAGACCGGCCGGCCCCAGGCGTCGAGGACCGAGGTCCCGGCGGTCGCGACGCCGGGCCCGTTCTCGGCGGCCGATACGATAGGCAGGGTGACGGTGACCGCCGAGACCTGGTGCGTGTCCGGGACCCACTCGTAGCTGTAACTCGTCGTCAGCGCCCCGGTGCCGTCGGAGTTCCGGTACACCGTGTCGGCGGCGGTCTGATAGGTCGTCACCCCGCCCGCGGTGCGGGCCACGTAGCTCGTCGCCTGCTGGGGCACCGGGGTGCCGAACTCGCCGCGACGGACGTGCCAGCCGGCACGGTAGCCGTCGGGACCGCCGGTCTGCGTCGTGTGGTAGCGGTACGAGGTGACGACCCCCGCCGCGTCCCGCAGGTAGGGGGCGTTCCCCTGGTCGGCCCCGACCAGGTCGCGGAAGCACTCGTCGTAGCCGGTCACCGCGGACGGGGCCGCCTCGAGCACCAGCCGCCCGTCGCCGTCGTAGCGGTAGTAGGTGAGCCACTCCTGGCCCGAGACCGTGTCCCGGAAGACGTCGAGGATCACCTGGCCGAAGGCGTTCGTGTAGACGACGTTCCGATTGCCGTCGGGCAGCGTCTCGGTGGTCCGCATGGCCCAGGAGTTGACGCCGGGCCGGTAGCTCGGCTTCGGGTTGGCGTGGTACTCGAGCCGGAAGTCCCCCTGCCCGCCGGAGCAGGCCGAGCACCCCTCGCCCGAGGCGACCTCCCGCGTCACCCGCCCGGCCCCGTCGTACTCGAAGTAGTGGTTGGCGTAGGTCCCGAGTTGGGAGTCGCTCGCGGTGAAGGGGGTGCCGACCGCCGCGGCGTACTGGTCGTACTGGGCCCCCTCGACCAGGTACTTGAGCCCGCCCGGGAACGGGCCGGACGTGTAGTACCGCTGGTACTTCGTCGACACCCGGGCCCCCGCGGCGTCGAAAGTAGTGGCCGTCTTGAGGTCCCCGAGTCGGCCGTGGGCCTCGACGCCGTCGTAGTAGGCGTAACTCGCGGAACCGGCGGTGACGAAGGCCCCGCCGGCCACGGACCGGGCGAGGGTCGCCGTCGCCACCTTGCCGGCGTTCGGACCCGACGCGTGCCGGGTCAGGGCGACCCGCTCGACGACGGTCTGGCCGTTGACCGTGCCGGATCGCGAGACCGAGGCGAGGCGGCCCGAGCCGTCGTAGGCGTAGGTCGTGGAGCCGCCGCCGGCATGCGCGATTCCCGTTCCGCGGCCGCGGAGGTTGGCTGGGTGGCTGACGCCGAAGTCGTTGAACGTGAAGACCTGGCCCGTCGAGTCGGTCAGCACGAGGGTGCCGGTGCCGACGTCGTGCCGGAGTTTCTCGTGACGGGGACCCACGACGACGTAGCTGTCGTCGGGCAGGCGGGCGAAGCCGACCGCCGCGGTGCCGTTGAGAACCACCCAGACGCGGTCGGGATAGTCGCCGTCCTGGACGAGCCGCGGAGCTTGCGTGACGACTTGATTGTTGCCGAAGTCGCGGGCGTCGTCGGCGTAGCCGCCGCCGTTGGTGTACGACCGGAACAGCCCCCAGGAGTCGCCAAAGGTCGTCGAGAACAGGTCGACGCTGGCGATCCGCGCCACGCCGTCGGCGTAACGGACCGGCGCTTTCGTCTCCGGATTGCCGGAGAGGAACGATTCCGACCCGCCCGACGAGTGGAGTTCGGCCCCGGCAAGGTTCGTTTCGCACGGACCGCCGGGCGGACAGGTCGAATAGACCGACTTGTCGAGGGGGCCGAGGTCCTCGGCGTCGAGGATCGAAATGAAGGCGGAGTCGAGTTCCCCCGCCGCGTAGTTCGGGCCGTCCACCACCCGCACGGACACCGTTTCCAGGCCTTCGGGCAGGAAGTCGACGAGCGGCGTCACCGCCACGTCGAAGCTCGCCGCCCCCGCCGCGAACTCGAGCCCGCCGGCGAAGGGCAGGTAGTCGGCGACCGCCTCGGCCTCCCCGCCGACCTGCACCGCGATCGGGAGCTTCGCCGTCAGGTCGCCGACCCGCGAGAGGTAGAAGTGGCCGGCGACGGCCCCCTCCTCGGACGCGTCGTCGACCGCCAGAACGCTGACGATTTGGGCGTCGTTGTCGAGGATCGAGACCGGGCCGGCGTTCGGCAGCCACGGGCTGTAGGCCGACCCCTTCTCGACCGTGAGCTTGACGACCTCGGTCGCCTCCGAGGCCGCGTCGTCGACGGGGGTCAGCTGCACCGTGGCGTACTTCGCGTTCGCCGCGAAGGTGACCGTGAACTTTGCGGTGGGGACCGACTGGCCGACGACGGTGTAGTCGACGCCGAGGTCCGCCGTGCCGTCGAGGGAGACGGTGGCCGTCAGGGCCTTCGTCAGGTCGCCGCCGGCGCGTTCGAGGGTGAAGGTGCCGGGCGTCGGGCTCGGGTCCTCGCGGGTGCCGGTCGCCGAGGCGAGCCAGACGTAGGCCGCCGGCTGCGGCGGGGGCACGTCGTTGTCGAGGATGGTGAGCGTGCTCGTGGCGTAGCTCGGGCCGTACCGCGGGGACGGGAGCAGCCGGAAGGTGACCGTCTCGTTGGGGTCGACCTCGGCGTCGTCGACGGCCGCGATCGTCACGGACGCCGACGTCTGCCCCGCCGCGATGGTGACGCTGCCGGTCGCGGACGGGGCGTAGTCCGCCTCCGAGGCGGTCCCGCCGAGTTCGAAGAACACTTCCACGTCGTCGTCCGATCCGACGCCCGCCGGTCGGGAAACGGTAAACTTCCCGACCGTACCGGCCTCGCTGGCGTGGGCGGCCGCAATCGTGAGGAGTGGCGTGTCGTTGTCGTACAGTTCCATCGTCTGGGAAGACGGATCGACCCGTTCGTACCCCGTCGCATCGGTGAGACTCAGCTCCACGAGTTTGCCCGGGTCCCAGACGTTGTCCTCGAGGCCGACGATGGCCACGTAGGCCGTCGTCTGGTTGGCCGCGAACGTCACTTCGGTTTTGCTGTACCCGGTCAACATCCGGTAATCGGTGTCGTAGACCGCCGTGCCGCCAAGTGCGTACTGCACCGTCAGGGCCTTCGAGGGGTCCCCGCCCGCGCGCCGCAAGACGAACGAAGCGGAGCCGGGCTCGTCCCCCTCCCCGGTGGCAAGGTCCTGAGCCGACTCGACCCACACCCCCGCTGGCGGCGTGGAGACCGTCGTGCCGTCGGCGTCGTTCACGGTCAGGTACGCCGAGTTCTTCCGGGTGACGTAGTAATCGTGGTAGTTCCACGGGCGGTAGCGGTCGGTGCCGACCACCTCGGCGACGACCGACTCGGACGGCTCCCAAAGGCCGTCGCCCGGGACGGTCACCGTCACCGTCGTCGACGTCGAGCCGGCCGGGATGACGACGTTCACCGGGGTCCGCTGGTAGTCGCCCGGCAGCGCCGAACCGGTCCAGACGATCGACACCGGCAGGTCGTCGTCGATCCCGAGGTCGCCGCCCGCGGGGATGAAGGGGTCGTAGCCGTCCAGCGACCGCGTCACGGTCAGGACGACCGCCGGGGCCCCCTCGACGAGCACGACGCCGGCCGGGGTGATCGAGACGTAGGGGCGGTCGTCGTCGAGGATCGACAGGGTGTCCTTGCCGACGCTCGCCGGGGTGTACCCCGCGGGGTTGACGATGGCGAGGGTGACGGTCTCGGTCGGCTCGTACTTCTGGTCCTGGACCGGGGTCAGCGTCACCGTCGCGAAGAACTGGTTCGCCCCGAAGTTCGCCGTCAGCGACGGGACCGTGTAGTCCGTCCCCGCGGCCGCCGTCCCCGAAAGCGAGACTGTCACCGTGGCGGCCTGGGACACGTTGCCCGACCGCTGCAGGGTGAAGGTGGCGGCCGTCCCCGACTCGGACCCGTCGGACGCCGCCGACACCCAGACGCTGCCGCTCCCCGGCGTCGCGTAGACGTCGTTGTCGACGACCGTCACCGAGGCGTAGGCCGGGGCGAACCACCCGTTCGACGGGTAGACGGAGTACCGCTCCGTCGGGACCGCTTCGATCGTCAGGGTTTCGTTGGCCTCGTCGAACGCGTCGTCGACCGCCGAAACGGTTACGGTCGTCGACATCTGCCCGGCCGGGATGACGATGTTGCCCAATCCCGGCGCGATCGTCGCGTCGTCGATCGCTCCCGACAGCAGGGCGGAAATGGAAATCGCATCGTCCATGGCGACCGCTGAGCGGCGGGAGAAGGTGAACGTCGCCGGACTCCCCCCCCTCGATCGCGCTGCCCGATGCGGTCACCTGAACTTGCACGCGGTCGTTGTCGTCGATCCCGGCCGACGCGGAGGTGCGGCTCCAGAGGCGGTAGCCCGGGTCGGCTGCCAGCGTCAGCGCGACCTCTTCGCGGGGCTCGAACTTCTGGTCATCCACCACGTCGAAGAAGACCGTTGCGTACTTCTGTGAGGCGGCGAACGTGATCGAAGTCGGCGTGACTCCGGCCCGCAGGGTGTAGTCCTCGGTCAACTTCGCGTCGCCGCCGAGCGCGTAGCTCACCGTCAGCGACTTCGTCAGGTCGCCGGCCCGTTCCAGTTGAATCCAGGCCGGCATCGGGCCGTCTTCGGGATGCCCCCCTTCGAGTCCGACGCCGCGACTGGACACCCAGACGAAGGGCAGCGGCGGGGCCGGTGGCACGTCGTTGTCCAGAATCGAGACCTGCGCCGAGCCAAAGAATGGCTCGGGGGCATACGACTCACCGGGGAGGATCGCCAGGACCACCGATTCCGACGGCTCGTCTTCCGTGTCCTCGAGGGCCGCCAGCGTCACCGTCGCTTCGGTCGTGCCCGCGGCAATCGTCACGCTGTCGGTTGCCGAAAGGAGGTAGTCCGAGTCCTTCGCGGTTCCCCCCTTCGAGAACTTCACGGTCAGGTCGCTCTGCAACCCTTCCATCCCGACGCGCGTGAAGGTGAAGGTCGCCCCGGCTCCCCCCTCCGCGGGCGTGCCCGATGCCTGGATGCGAACCCGGCCGCGGTCGCTGTCGGCGATCCACAGCGGTTGACTTGCCGGCTCCGAGGGCTGGTAGCCCGGTCCCGATTGCAGGACCAGTTCGATCGACTCGGTCGGCTCGAACTGGAAGTCGCGGACGAACTGCACCCCCACCGTCCGCGTCGCCTGGCCGATGCCGAACGTGACCGAGGCGTTCGACGAGCCGGCGGACATGACGTAGTCCGGGCCGAACTTCGCGTCGCCCTCGAGCGCGTAGTTCACCGTCAGCGTCTGCGACAGGTTGCCGGACCGCTTCAGCGTGAACTGGCCGGTGCCGGCCCCGTCCTCGTCGCTCCACTCGAGACCGCCCGACGCGGCGTCGACCCAGACGGCGGTGCCGTTCGGCACCGGGAACGGCTCGTCGTCGGCCAGGAACAGTGGAAGTTCCGACGGCCCGTCGCCGCCCCACGCGGGACCGAGGTCGACGATCACGTCCTCGACCCCCTCGCCGATCCCGTCGTCGATGGGGATCAAGTAGACGAACGCCGTCGACTGCCCGCAATCGAACGAGACGGCCCCGTCGACCAGACCCGAGACGGTGTAGTCGACTCCGATCGTCGCCGTGCCGCGGAAGGTCGGGGCGAACGCCCAGTCCCCGCCGACGTCGCCGGATCGGACGACGGCGAACCGCATCGGCGTGCCGGCCTCCGTGCCGTCCGCCCGCGCATCCATTTGGAACGCGGCCGTCGGCGGCGGGACCGAGGAATTCGCCGCGAGGGCCGAGGGACTACCGCCGGGCAGCTCGCAGCCGCAATCCTCCCCGGCTCCGGCGGTCAGGCCGACGTCGCCGGTCGGCCCGGCTGACGGCCGGCCGGGAAGTGCGCCCGTCGAACCGGCCGCGCCGGGCACTGGCACGGCTGCGGGTGACGCGGCGGCGGGGCCGGACGGAGCCGGTTCGGACGTCGGCGCGGGGGCCGGGGTGCCGGCGGGCCCGGTCGAGATCGAGGACGAGTCCGGATCGTTGGAGGCGGGCCAAAGCGGGGCGGGGGTCGCGTCCGTCGAACCGACCGGCGGCGGCGAACCGCCTCCCGCATCCGCTCCCCCCGGCAGGGGCGGGGTGGCCGACCCGCCCCCGGTCGAGACGTAGACGCCCGTAAACCAGCCCCAGTCGTACCACTCCTCGTCGGCGAACCGTTCTCGGGCCGTCGGGCCGCTCGACCCCGGAGGTTCGGGTTCGACGACCGCCGCGACCGGCGTCGGCTCCTCCGGCGGCGGCACCCAGACCCAGTTCGGGTCCGTCCAGGTCGCGGAGGCGAACGTCGGGCTCACCGACTCCGCGGTGAAGATGGGCAAAGGACCGGGTGCGTCGACGAGCAGTGTCGAGGCCAGCAGCGCGTCGAGCACCGAGCCCGGCTGTTCGCGAGATTCGAGCGACTGCACGCCCAACACCGGCCGGCGGCGCGGCGGCGTCCGCTCCAGGCGACGGGCCGCCCGGCCGGGCAGCATCTTGGCGATCGCGCGAAACCACTGCCAGCGGTGCAGGCGGCGCATGCCGTCGTCCCTCGTCGTTCGGTTCGTCCGTGTCGGCTGGGCACGGAACAATCAACGGGCGTAACGAACAAAGGACAAGATCGACGAGATGAATAAACGAAGAAGATTGAGCTTCCCGCCGCCCGCGATCTGAGGGAGTGGGATTCAATCGCGCCAACGCCTGTCCCACGCTTGCATAATCGCCATTATCGGAGACGGTCACCCCCAACGTTCGACCTCCGGCTGGAGATATCGACACAAACGATTCCGTATGACAGACTCGGGTAGAGTGAACGTCGAGCGGAAGGGCAGCCCAAGTCCGAACGTGAATCCGGAACCGAACTCGTTAGGTCAAGTCGTCTGACGACACTTCATGACTTTGGTCTACCGACCTGTGCGGGAAGGGTTCCTCGTGTAAAAATCCTACCTCGTCTACAGCAAGTCGTCTGCCACGGAGTCGGAGGCACCGAGACGAACCCGCGGAACGGCGGTGTCAGGGAGATCGTCATGAAGTTGGCCGACCTCAAGCCCGGACTCGCCCTCGTCGGCCTGGAACCGGACCGCGTCTGCAACGTCATCCAAGTCACACCGTACGCCGACAACGCGGTTCAGGTCTTCTACAAGCTTCCGGACGGGACTTTCAAGGAGCGGCTACTCGGCCCGACCGATGAAGCGACCATCTCTCTCGCGACAGTCGAGCGGCCCTGGGCCTTCGATGGGGACGCAGCCGCCTTCCAACTCGCTTGCGAGGCCAAGCGGATCGACCTCGCGTTCCTGTTCGATCCGATGATGGCGGTTCACACGTCGAACGTCGACCCGCTGCCGCACCAGATCACCGCCGTGTACGAGTCGATGTTACCCCGCCAGCCGCTGCGGTACGTCCTCGCCGACGACCCCGGGGCTGGCAAGACGATCATGGCCGGGCTGTACATCCGCGAGCTCATCATGCGGGCGGACGCGCGCCGGCTCCTCATCGTCGCCCCCGGAAGCCTGGTCGATCAGTGGAAAGACGAACTTTTCGAGAAGTTCGGCCTGACCTTCCACGTCTTCGCGGGTGGCGATGCGGCCTCGCCGAGTGGCAATGTCTTCGAGGATCACAACCTGCTGATCGTGCGGCTCGATCAGTTTTCCCGTGGGGAGGAAGACGACGGCAACGAAAAGAAGCCGGGCCTGCTCCAGGCGAAACTTTGCTCCGCGGGGTGGGACCTCGTGGTATTCGACGAGGCCCACAAGCTCGCCGCCCACTTCTTCGGGTCGAAGATTGACAAGACCGCGCGATTCCGGTTTGCCGAACGACTCGGCAAGGACACCCGGCACCTGCTGCTGATGACGGCCACGCCGCACAACGGCAAGGAGGAAGACTTCCAACTCTTCCTCTCGCTCCTCGATTCGGATCGCTTCTACGGCAAGCCCCGCGACGGTGCCCACAAGGTCGACACCAGCGACCTGATGCGGAGGATGGTGAAGGAGGAACTGGTCAAGTTCGACAACACGCCGCTGTTCCCGGAACGCAAGGCGTACACCGTGAACTACAAACTGTCGAACGCCGAGGCGGCACTGTACGAGGCCGTGACGAACTACGTGCGGACGGAAATGGGCAAGGCCGATCAACTCGGCGGCTCGCGCAAGGGCTCGGTCGGCTTCGCCCTCACCACGCTGCAGCGCCGACTCGCCTCCAGCCCCGAGGCGATCTACCAATCGCTTCGCCGCCGGAAAGACCGCTTGAGCGAACGCCTTCGGGCCGAGAAGCTCGGCGACCGCGGCAAGCAACTCTTGGCCGAGACGGTCGATAACGTTCCCGACGACGACGATGATTTGAACGCCGACGAGCAAGAAATCCTTGAAGAAAAGCTCGTCGATCAGGCGACGGCCGCGAAGACCATCGCCGAACTCGAGGCGGAAATCCTCATCCTCGCGGACTTGGAGAATCGGGCCAAGGACGTGGTCGTCTCCGGCAACGACCGCAAGTGGGACGAACTCTCGAAACTGCTACAGAACAACCCGGAGATGCTCGACGCCGACGGCCGGCTGCACAAGATCATCATCTTTTCCGAGCACCGCGACACGCTCAACTACCTGCACGCCAGAATCGCCGGGGTGCTCGGCTCGGCCAACAGCATCATCACCATCCACGGCGGCACCAACCGGGAGGACCGCAAGAAGGCACAGGCCCTCTTCCGTTCGGACCCCGATACCCGCGTGCTGATCGCCACCGATGCCGCGGGCGAAGGCGTGAACCTCCAGTGTGCCCACCTGATGGTGAACTACGACCTGCCCTGGAACCCCAACCGGCTCGAACAGCGGTTCGGCCGCATCCACCGCATCGGTCAAACCGAAGTCTGCCACCTCTGGAGCCTCGTCGCCAAGGAGACCCGCGAAGGCGATGTCTGGCACCGACTCCTCGAAAAGCTCGCCGTCGAGTGCGAGGCGCTCAAAGGCAAGGTCTTCAACATTCTCGGCGACGTGTTCGAGGAAAAGAGCCTGAAGGAACTGCTCATCGAAGCCATCCGCTACGGCGACCGGCCCGAAATCCGAGCGAAGCTCACCCAGAGCATCGAACACGCCTTCGACCACGAGCACCTGAAGAATCTGCTCAACCGCAGCGCCCTGGCCCAGGAAACCATGTCCGCCGAGCGGCTCTTCAAGGTGAAGGAAGAGATGGAGAAGGCCGAGGCCCGGCGGCTGCAGCCGTTCTTCGTGCGGTCGTTCTTCCTCAAGGCCTTCGACAGCCTCGGCGGCACCATCCACAAGCGGGAGTCCGAACGGTGGGAGATCACCCACGTTCCCGCCGCGATTCGGGAGCGTGACCGCCGCCTCACTGGCCGCAACCGCCGTGAGAACGAGCCGGTTCTCAAGCGATACGACCGCGTCGCCTTCACCCGCGAAGCGATCCAGCCGAGCGACAAGCCCGGCCTCGCCCGCGCCGTGCTCATGCACCCCGGCCACCCGCTCATGCTCTCCCTGACGGACATGATCCTCGAGCAGAACGCCAACCTGCTCCGTCGCGGCACGGTGCTGCTCGACCCGGCCGATGACGGCGCGACCCCCTGGCTGCTCTTCCTGCTCACGCACGAGGTCAAAGGAGGCGACGGCGTCGTCCTCTCCAAGCGGATGCAGTTCATCCGCGTGAACCCGGACGGCTCCGCCGCGTTTGCCGGCTGGGCACCCCACCTCGATCTCGAACCGTTGCCCGACGCCGACCGGCCCCGCATCGCCGACCTGCTCAACGCCGATTGGATTCGCACCGACCAGGAGCAGAAGGCCATCGCCCTCGCGGCCGGGTCACTGGTGCCGGAGCACTTCGCGGAAGTTGCCGGGCGGCGGATCGAGCACGTCGACAAAACCCTCGCCGCCGTCCACGAACGGCTCACCAAGGAAATCGCCTTCTGGACCGACCGCGAAATCAAGTTCAATGCCGAGCGGGCCAAGGGACATCGCGTCGTCGATGTGAGTAAGGAAAAATGCGGCTGGGATGTCACAAGCTACCCGCCGGTGGTCGGAACTGGTCGCCTACGAACTCCACCGCGAGCGACTGGTCGCCGACCTGGCCACCGTGTTCGGATTCCGCGCGGGCTCGGCGGTCGTGGCCCCGTCTCCGTTCGCGTGGCCGGTCGGGGTGTACGAACCGCTCGCCGGGTTCGCGTTCCCGGCGTTCCTGGCCATCACGACCGAACGCATCCGCCTGACACGAGTGGTCACGGAGCTTGCCGAGGCATCGTCGCGCCCGTTCCTATTGCTCACCCCAACCGCCATGAAGGTCTCGCCCGCGGTGATGGAAGTCGTCGAGCGGCGGAAGCTGGGGTTGGTTCCGCTGTGTGATGTTGTGGAGGTGTCGGCGACGGGACTGCAGCCGACGCCGGCTGCCGAGGTGATTCTGACTCGGTTCCGCGCTGCCCAACTGCCCGCGACCACCCCGACCCGCGGCGACGGTTTCTTCCCAACACCGGCGGGAACGAGGTGGGAACACGTCCACATCCGGTTCCTCGACGGGCACAGCGTGTCGGTACGCGTCGGCACGTTGACGGCGGTCTACGAGTACGGCCAGCTCGGCATGGCGGACAAGCGAAGCGCCAAGCCGACACAGCAGTGGGAACTGCTTCGTGCCTTCGCCCGGCACGGCGGCGAGCTCCACTGGGACGACGCGGAGGCCGATCGACGGAACAAGAAACGGCGGGAACGCCTATCTGCCGACCTCCGGGCATTCTTCCGCATCGACGGCGAACCGATCGTGGCCACCGCCGATGGCAAAAGTTGGAGAACACTGATGGATTTGAGGTCGGATGAATGAGCTTTCCACTGCACTGAAGGCATCTGTGCTCCTTGCCCCCCGGTGTAAATCCAAGAATCGAGACGAAAAAGTTCCTTGTACGAAGACGACCCATGTCGGCCGATTAGAACGACTTCGGCTTCCTGTTGGGACCGGTAGCTCGGATTAACCTGTGCGAGTTACTCTCCGAGTCGATGACCGAGCGCATAGTTAATTTCGAGAACGTTAATCAGCGGCTCGCCCCCGGCGAGGCCTGCCATTGGCTCGAACGCACCGTGGTTCAGCACGGCTTCTACAGCGTTCCGGACGTGGGCCGGGTCAAGGTGATGCTTCGCCACCCTAGCCGCCACGACGCGGTCCAGTTGCGCTTTGGCGTTCTTTAGGGTGATGTGTGGGTCCAGGCCCGAGCCGGATGCCGTCACCGCGTCGGCCGGCACGCGGGCGGTCTCCGAACGAGTCTTGAGCAGTTCTTCGACCCGCTCCCGCAGCTTCGGGTTGTTGGCTCCAAAGTTCGACCCGCCCGACGCATTCGCCGTGTACCCGACCGCCGACGGGCGGGGCTGGAACCACTCGTCCCCCTTGAATTCCTGGGCGACCAATCTCGCTCCGAGGGCCTTGCCGTCGGGGCCAACGAGGATGTCACCCGATGCCTTCGATG
>ERZ1066121.2092-NODE-2092-length-13084-cov-7.327730_pt1 | contig 13084 bp, 15 predicted proteins | sample MGYA00382768_ERZ1066121 | MGnify/ENA primary metagenome ERZ1066121 (study PRJEB33369, sample SAMEA5778351) | biofilm metagenome | biome: Industrial cooling water; feature: Water cooling tower basin; material: Biofilm | place: United Arab Emirates | collected... | reverse complement strand
GCGCCGAGCGCTGTGACATCTACACCGATGTCGACGGCGTCTACACAACCGATCCGCGCATCGTGCCGCGCGCGCGCAAGCTCGCCAAGATCACCTACGAAGAAATGCTGGAGCTGGCGAGCGTGGGTGCCAAGGTGCTGCAGACCCGCTCGGTCGGGCTCGCCATGAAAGAGAAGGTCCGCCTGCAGGTGCTGTCGTCCTTCGACGACCGGCCGGGCACGCTGATCGTGGGCGATGAGGAAGTGGAGGATATGGAACGCCAGCTCATCACCGGCATCGCGCACGACAAGAACGAGGCCAAGATCACGCTGACGGCGGTGCCCGACCGCCCGGGCGCGGTCGCATCGATCTTCGCGCCCCTGTCCGAGGCCGACATCAATGTCGACATGATCGTGCAGAACATCGCGCACGATACCGGCTCGACGGACGTGACCTTCACTGTGCCGTCGGCCGAGCTGGCGCGTTCGCTCGATGCGCTGGAAAAGTCGAAGGAGGCGATCGGCTATGAGCGGCTAGTGCACGACACCAACGTCGCCAAGATCACGATCGTGGGCGTGGGCATGCGCAGCCATGCGGGCGTTGCGGCCAAGATGTTCAAGACGCTGGGCGATCGCGGCATCAACATCCAGGCGATCACCACCTCCGAGATCAAGGTCAGCGTGCTGATCGAGGAAGACTATACCGAGCTCGCCGTGCGCGTGCTGCACACGGCCTATGGACTGGACGGCGAGGCCGCGGCTTAGAACAGCATGCCGCGCCGGCCGTTTGGCCAGCACAAAGCGAGATAATCACGTGCGTAACGAGAAAGATGACGAAGCCGGCGGCGTCCGTATCCAGGCGGGCGCGGCCACGATAAGCCCGCGCTTGTCCGCTCTCATGGCGCGCGGCACGGCGTTCCTCGGGTGCGAGGTCGCGATCATGTGCGGGGCCATGTCGTGGGTGTCGGAGCGGAACTTGGTCGCGGCCATATCGAACGCGGGCGGGTTCGGCGTGATTGCGTGCGGGGCGATGACGCCCGAGCTGCTCGACGCGGAGATCGCGGGCACCAGAGCCCTCACGGAGCGGCCATTCGGCGTCAACCTCATAACCATGCATCCGCAGCTGCAGGAGCTGATCGCGGTCTGCGGGCGGCACGGCGTCGGCCATGTGGTGCTCGCGGGCGGGCTGCCGCCGGCCGGGAGCCTCGAGGCGATCAAGGCTATCGGGGCCAAGCTCATCTGCTTCGCCCCTGCGCTTGCCCTTGCCAGGAAGCTGATCCGGTCGGGCGTCGACGCGCTGGTGATCGAGGGCATGGAGGCGGGCGGGCATATCGGCCCGGTCTCGACCTCGGTCCTGGCGCAGGAGATCCTGCCCGAAGTCGCGGACGCGCTGCCCGTGTTCGTGGCGGGCGGGATCGGGCGCGGCGAGGCGATCGCGGGCTATCTGGAGATGGGCGCGGCGGGCGTGCAGCTCGGCACCCGCTTTGCCGCCGCTACAGAGAGCATCGCGCACCCGAACTTCAAGCGTGCCTTTATCCGCGCCTCGGCGCGCGATGCGGTCGCGAGCGTGCAGGTCGACCCACGCCTCCCCGTCATCCCGGTACGCGCGCTCAAGAACGCCGGCACCGAGCTGTTCACCGCCAAGCAGCGTGAGGTGGCCGCCTCGCTCGACGGCGGCGGGGTCGAGATGGCGGAGGCGCAGCTCCAGATCGAGCATTATTGGGCCGGCGCGCTCCGCCGTGCGGTGGTCGACGGCGACGTGGAGCATGGCAGCCTGATGGCCGGCCAATCGGTGGGTATGGTCAAGGCCGAGGAGCCCGTCGCCGCGATCATCGCCACGCTAATGGACGGGGCGGCGGGAGCGCTGGCCCGGCGCGCCCAAGTTGACGCGCGTTCATGACCAGTCTACATGACCAGTCATGGAACTGACCGTCACGGCAACCGAGTTCAAGGCCAAGTGCCTTGAATTGTTCGATCGTCTCAGTTCCCGCAACCTCGACCGTGTGACCGTGACCAAGCGTGGGAAGCCGGTTGCCGTGGTGGAAGCGCCGCGGACGCCTGTGCAGCTCGACTCGCCCATTGGGGCATTGCGAGGCAGAGTGATCGCGCCACCGGATTTCGATTGGTTCGCGCCGGTGCTTGACGGGCCAACAGATGCGGAACTCGGGATTCTGCATAATTGATCGGAGGAGTCCTCCTCGACACGCATGCGGCGATCTGGATGGCCGAAGGGACCATCGGTGTGGCACCTGCAGAGCGGATCGAGGACGCCATGCGCCGATCAGCGATCTACGTGTCCATCGTGACGGCATGGGAGGTCGGCATGCTTTCGGTGCCTCGTCGCGACGGTCGGGAACTTCAGGTCGATGCCGTCGAATGGTTCAGGGATTTGCTGTCGCTGCCCGGCGTCAGGCTTGCACCATGCACACCCACGATCTCGGTCGCTGCGTCGCGCCTGCCGGACTTTGCGCATCGTGATCCGGCCGACCGACTGCTGATTGCCACCGCACGAGAGCTGAAGGTGCCGATGATCACGCGCGACGACAGGATCCAGGCTTACGCGGAGACGGGTGCGCTTGCGGTCATCCCCTGCTGATCAGGGCAGCAGCAGCGAGGCGTCGCCGTAGCTGTAGAAACGGTAGCCGTTTGCGATTGCGTGTTCGTAGGCCGCCAGCATGCGCTCGCGGCCCATCAGGGCCGATACGAGCATCATCAGCGTCGATTTGGGCAGATGGAAGTTGGTGAGAAGGCCGTCGATCGCGCGGAAGCGGTAGCCGGGGGTGATGAAGATAGCGGTATCCCCCTCGAAGGCGCGGATACGACGGCTCTCGTCGGCAGCGCTTTCGAGCAGGCGAAGGCTGGTGGTACCGACCGCGATCACGCGCCCGCCTCCCGCGCGCACGGCGTTCAGGCGCTCTGCGGTCGCGATATCGATCCGGCCCCACTCGGCATGCATCTGGTGATCGGCCGTGTCTTCGGCCTTGACCGGCAGGAACGTGCCCGCGCCGACATGAAGCGTGAGCGTCTCGTGCATCACCCCGGCTGCCGCCAATGCCGCCATCAGCGCGGGCGTGAAATGCAGCGCCGCCGTCGGAGCCGCGACGGCCCCGTCCTGCGCGGCGAACATCGTCTGGTAATCGGCGCGGTCCCGGGCATCGGCCTTGCGCTTGCTCGCAATATAGGGCGGCAGCGGCATGCGGCCCGCGCGCTCCAGCAACAGTTCGACCGGTTCCTCGCCCGCGAAGCGGAGTGTCACGCTGCCGTCCGGGTTGCGTTCGCCCGCGACCGCGGCCACGCCGGAGCCGAAGTCGATCACGTCGCCGTCGCGCACCCGCCGCGCGTTGCGGATGAAGGCAACCCATTCGCGCGGGCCGACGCGCTTATGGAGCGTTGCGCCGATCCGGGCGTCACCACGCCGGCCCTCCAGCTGGGCGGGGATCACGCGCGTGTCGTTGAAGACCAGGCAGTCGCCGGGGCGGAGGAGCGTTGGCAGATCGCGCACGATATGATCTGCAAGCGCGTCGGGGCGGACGAACAACAACCGGGCCGAGTCGCGCGGCGATACGGGGCGGAGCGCGATGCGCTCGGACGGCAGGTGAAAATCGAAAAGGTCGATGCGCATGCCTGCCCCAGTCCCGGTTCGGGCTGAGCCGGTTCGAAGCCCTCCCTTCCTCCGACCGGCTCTAGGGAAAAAGGCAGGCGTTCGACAAGCTCGGGCAAGCGAGGGGAGGGGCGCTCAGCCCCGCGGCGTCGGAGCGGGAGTCGGCGTCGCAGTCGGCGCGGGGGTGAAGGTCTGGATCGGCGGCGATGCGGTGCGCGGCTCGCCGTCGGCCTGGATCCAGGCGCGAAGGATACGGCCGGGGTTGGCCGGGGGCTCGCCCTTCTCAAGCGCGTCCACATACTCCATGCCGCTCAGCACCCGGCCGAACGCGGTGTAGCGGTTGTCGAGCCGGAAGGTCGGCATCAGCATCAGGAAGAACTGGCTGTTGGCGCTGTCGTTCGCCTCGGCCCGCGCCATCGAGGCAACGCCGCGGACGTGCGGCAGGTCGTTGAACTCGGCCTTCAGGTCCGGCAGGTCCGACCCGCCTTCGCCCGTGCCCTTGGGGTCGCCGCCCTGCGCCATGAAGCCGTCGATGACACGGTGGAAGGTCAAGCCGTTGTAGAAGCCGCGCCGGGTGAGCGTCTTGATGCGCTCGACATGGTTGGGCGCCTTGTCGGGGCGCAGCTGGACCGTCACGCGCCCGCCGGTCGACAGCTCGAGCACCCAGATATTGTCGGGCGTGGGCGCCGGCGCGACGGCCGTGGCAGGCGCAACCGCGGCCGTCGCCGGCGCGGCCCGTTCGCCCCGCGCGCAACCGGCCGTCGCGAACAGCGCGCCGGCAAGGGCCAGAAGGGCGGCAAAGGGACGCATCACAAGCTCCGTCGAAGGCGGGAAACGGCCGGCCGGCCGTGCAGGGCGGCGGCTTAGCCGCGGCTGAATAGGCTTCAAGAGCCCTTTCTGCCAAGCCGCTCCACACGCAGCACGACGTCGTCGCGGACGGCGGGGGTGACGAAGGGTCCGATGTCGCCGCCGAACATCGCGATCTCCTTCACCAATCGCGAGGCGATCGGCTGCAGCGACACGTCGGCCATCAGGAAGACCGTTTCGATCCGGTCGTTCAGCTGCTGGTTCATGCCCGCCATCTGGTACTCATATTCGAAGTCGGCGACCGCGCGCAGACCGCGCACGATCATCGACGCGCCCTGGCGCTCCGCGAAGGTCATGAGCAGCGAATCGAACGGCACCACCTCGATCTGCCCGGCCTCGCCATTCACCTCCCGCCGCACCATCGCCATGCGCTCGTCCAGGCTGAACATCGGGCTCTTGGACGGATTGGTCGTGACCCCGATCACCAGCCGGTCGACCAGCTTCGCCCCGCGCCGGATGATGTCCATATGACCGAGGGTGATCGGATCGAAGGTGCCGGGATAGACGCCGACTCTCATGCGCTGGTCTTACCTGTCACGATCCACCACATAGCGGGCGATGGCGCGGAGCGTATCGGCTTCGCTCCCGTGTGCGTGGAGGTGCTCGATCGCCTGGTCGACCAGCATCCGGGCCTGCTCGCGCGCGCGGTCAAGACCGAGGTGCGAGACAAACGTCGCCTTGCCGGCCGCCGCGTCCTTGCCCACCGCCTTGCCTGCGGCTTCGGCGGTGCCCTCGGCGTCGATCAGGTCGTCGACGATCTGGAAGGCGAGGCCGACGTTGCGCGCATAGCCGCGCAAGGGCGTGCGCCCTTCGGGCGGCACGCGGCCCAGGATCGCGCCCGCTTCAAGGCAGAAGGCGAACAGCGCGCCCGTCTTGAGCTGCTGCAATCGCGTGACCGTGCCAAGATCCATGGCCGCGTCGCCCGCGGCCAGGTCCATCATCTGCCCGCCCGCCATGCCGTCGGGCCCGGAGGCGCGGGCGAGGTCGAGGCAGAGCTCGGCGCGGACGAACGGGTCGGCGTGCGTGTCGGGGTGCGCGAGGATTTCGAAGGCCAGCGCGTGCAGCGCATCGCCTGCCAGGATCGCCGTTGCTTCGTCGAACGCCCTGTGCACCGTCGGCTTGCCGCGGCGCAGATCGTCATCGTCCATCGCGGGCAGATCGTCATGAACGAGCGAATAGACGTGGATGCACTCGATCGCGGTGCCGACGCGCAGCGCCGCCTCGCGGTCGACGTTGAACAGCGCGGACGACGCGCAGACGAGCAGCGGGCGCAGCCGCTTGCCGCCTCCCATCGCCGCATGGCGCATCGCCTCGTAAAGGCGGCGACGCGGATCGTCGGGCACCGCGAGCAGCCGGTCGAAGGCGCGGTCGACGTCGGCCGCGCACATTCCGATCGCCTCGTGCAGCTCGCCCCCCGATGCCATGGTCAGCTCGGATCGAACGGTGCGACGCCGGTCGGGCGACCGTCGGCGGACAGGGTGATGGTTTCGATCCGCGCCTGCGCCGCCGCCAGCCGCGCCTCGCACTGGCCGCGCAGCCGGTCGCCCTCCGCATACAGCGTGATCGACTCGTCAAGCGACGCATCTCCGCTTTCCAGCCGCGCCACAATGGCTTCGAGCCGCTTGAGCGCATCTTCGAAGGAAAGGTCGGCGATCTCCGCGCCGGGGTCGGTGGCCATGGCGGTGCTATGGGCGAGGGGCGGGGGCGGGGTCAACTTCGCGAGAAAGCCTGTCCCCAACTCGTTCGGCTCGGCCTGACGCGGGCGGAGACTATCCCACCCGCGTCGGCAGGTAGCTGTCGTCCACATAGTCGCTGAACCGGGTGATCGCGCTGTCGAACTTCAGCCGCACCTTGCCCGTCGCGCCGTGGCGCTGCTTGGCGATGATCAGCTCGGCCTTCTGAAAGGCTTCCTGCATCTCCAGCTGCCATTGGCGATAGGCTTCGTCGGCCTTCGGGTCGGCGCTGTCGCCCTTGGGCTCCTTCGCCGCGACATAATATTCCTCGCGGTAGACGAACATCACGATGTCGGCGTCCTGCTCGATCGAGCCCGATTCGCGCAGGTCGGAAAGCTGGGGCTTCTTGTCCTCGCGCTGCTCTACTGCGCGGCTGAGCTGGGAGAGCGCGAGCACGGGCACGTCGAGCTCCTTGGCAAGCGTCTTCAGGCCGCGGCTGATTTCGGAAATCTCTTGCACGCGGTTATCGGTGCCGCCCCGCCCGCCGCCCTGGAGCAGCTGGAGATAGTCGACCACGATCAGGCCGATGCCGAACTTGCGCTTCATCCGCCGTGCGCGGGTGCGGAGCGCGGCGATGGTGAGGCCCGGCGTATCGTCGATGTAGAGCGGCAGCGTCTCGAGCTCGGCCGCGGCGCGCGCGAAGTGCTTGAACTCCTCGGCGGACAGCTCGCCCTTGCGGATCTTGGACCCCACCACGCCCGAATTCTCCGCCAGCACGCGGGTGGCGAGCTGGTCGGCCGACATTTCGAGGCTGAAGAAGGCGGTCTTGGCACCCAGCGACTTCTCGGGCGGGATGCCGTCCTCCATGTCGCGCACCCAGCGCTGCGCGGCGTTGAACGCGATGTTGGTGGCAAGCGACGTCTTGCCCATGCCAGGGCGCCCGGCGAGGATCAGCAGGTCGGACCGCTGGAGGCCGCCCGTGCGCGCGTTGACGTCCGCCAGCCCCGTGGTGACGCCCGAAATGTGGCCGCCCGAGTTCTGCGCCTTCTCGGCCTGCTTGACCGCCATCATCGTCGCCTGGGCGAAAGTCTTGGTGCCGCCGCTTTCGCCCCCCTGCTCGGCGACCCGGTAGAGCGCGGTCTCGGCCTCCTCCACCAGCCCCTTGGGATTGATCTCCTCCGACGTGTCGAGCGCCTTTTCGACCATGTCGCGACCGACCGCGACCAGCTCGCGAAGCAGGGCGAGCTCGTAGATCTGGATGGCGAAGTCGCGCCCGCCGATCAGCGCGGCGCTGCTGCCCGTCAGCTGGGCGAGATAGGCGGGGCCGCCCAGCTCTTTCAGCGTTTCGTCGGCCTCGAACAGTGGCTTGAGGGTCACCGGGTTGGCGAGCATGTTGCGGTCGATCAGCTTCAGGATCGCGTCATAGATGCGGCCGTGCACGGGCTCGAAGAAATGCTCGGGCTTGAGCGTCAGCTGGACGTCTTCGGCGAGGCGGTTGTCGATCATCAGCGCGCCGAGCAGGGCCGCCTCGGCCTCGACGTTGCGGGGGAGCGCAGGGGCGGCGGCAGGCGCGTCGTGAATCAGCTTGAGCTCGGGCATGCGCGCATAGTGCGGGGTGCCGGACTCGCGCTCAAGCCAGCAAGTCTGTGGACAGAACTGTCACTAACTCCGTCATCCTCGCGAAAGCGGGGATCCCGCGTCCTTCTCTGCGGCAAGCCGAGGCAAAGAAAGGGCAGCGGGATTCCCGCTTTCGCGGGAATGACGAAGGGGGCTAGATGCCGGCCGAATGGCCGATCCGCGCATCATCGATATCGAGCTGGACGAGCGGACGATCCTGTGGCGGTCGGCCGATATCGAGCAGGAACGGCGGATCGCGATCTTCGACCTGCTGGAGGGCAACCGCTTCGCGCCGCAGCGCCGCCACGCCGATGGCTATACGGGACCGTACCGCGTCAAGCTGCGGGTGGAGGAGGGGCGGCTCGCGCTCGACATGTTCCGCGAGGACCGGAGCCATCTGGAAACGCTGGTGCTCGCCATGGGCCGCTTCCGTCGCCCGATCCGCGACTATTTCGCGATCTGCGACAGCTACTACCAGGCGATCCGCCAGGCGACACCGCAGCAGATCGAGACCATCGACATGGCGCGACGCGCGATCCACAACGAAGCGGCCGAGCTGCTGCGTGAGCGGCTGGCGGGCAAGATCGATGTCGATTTCGACACGGCGCGGCGGCTGTTTACGCTTATCTGCGTGCTGCACATCAAGGGGTGAGTTGAGCTTCCCCTGGTTCCCGTCCATGTCGAGCGGAGTCGAGACATGCGGTGCGCGTCCGGGTTTCTCGACTTCGCTCGAAACGGACGGGAATGGACTTGGACCGCAGCGCTCTCATCGGTGAGGCAAGACGGGCCGCCCGGCATGCCCATGCTCCTTATTCGCGCTTCGGAGTGGGTGCGGCGCTCCTGATGACCGACGGCATGGTGGTGACCGGCTGCAACGTCGAGAATGCGAGCTACGGCCTCTCGCTCTGCGCCGAAACGGTCGCGGTCGCGAAGGCGACCAGCGAAGGCCGTATCCGGGACATCGTCGAGATCGCGATCATCGGCGGCGCGCTCCAGGGCGGGCGCCCCACCGGCACCGCCGTGGTCGGCCCTTGCGGCCGCTGCCGGCAGGTGCTGAACGAGGCGGCCCAGCTTGGGCACCACGACCTGCTCGTGCATTGCGCGGCGGCCGAGGGCGACGCCGTCGAAACCTACCGCCTGTCCGAGCTTCTACCGCGCGCCTTCGGGCCCGCCGACCTGGGGATGTGAATGGCGATCCTGTCCGACCGTTGGATCCGCGAACAGGCGCAGGCCTCGCGCATGATCGAGCCGTTCGTTGAGGCGCAACGGCGCGAAGGGTGCATCAGCTACGGGCTGTCGAGCTACGGCTATGATGCACGCGTGGCCGACGAGTTCAAGATTTTCACCAATGTCGACAACGCGGTCGTCGACCCCAAGGATTTTGCGGCCAACAGCTTCGTCGATCGCAAGACGGACGTGTGCATCATCCCGCCCAACAGTTTCGCGCTCGCGCGCACCGTCGAATATTTCCGCGTGCCGCGCGACGTTCTGGTCATCTGCCTGGGCAAATCGACCTATGCGCGGTGCGGCATCATCGTGAACGTGACGCCGCTCGAGCCCGGCTGGGAAGGGCATGTCACGCTCGAGTTCTCGAACACCACCCCGTTACCCGCCAGGATCTACGCCAACGAAGGCGCGTGCCAGTTCTTGTTCCTCCAGGGCAACGAGCCGTGCGAGATCAGCTACGCCGACCGGGCAGGTAAATATATGGGACAGCAGGGCGTAACGCTGCCGCGGCTGTAAGTCGCCGACTGACATGCTGGCCGGCACTGGCGCGTTGAATTTGTCATCAATCTGTCATACTCGACGCGGGTGGCCACTCGAGTCGATGTTCATCAAGCCCGTGAAGCTCCCGGTTGGGGGCTGTTCGCGCGCGACCTTGCGACGGTGGTCGATCCGCGCCGTTTCATGGCGCCGCGCGCCGTGGCGAAGTCGGTCGGGCGCGGCCGTCCCGTGCTGGTGATCCCGGGCTTCCTTGCGTCCGATCTGTCGACCCGGCCGCTGCGCCAGGGACTGCGGCAGGCGGGCTTCCGCGCGCATGGGTGGAAGCAGCCCCGTACCACCGGCCTCGATGGATCGGTGTTCGACCGCATCGACGAGCGGATCGAGGCGATCGCGCGCGGCGAGCCGGTTGCGCTGGTCGGCTGGAGCTTGGGCGGCCTGGCCGCACGCGAATATGCCAAGCGGCGGCCCGGGCGCGTCGCGCGGGTGGTAACGCTTGGGTCTCCGATCTGCGGCGATCCGCGGCGCAACAACAATGTCTGGCGGCTCTATGAGTGGGTGGCGGGGCACCCCGTCGACGCGCCGCCGGTCGCCTGCACGCTCGAGGACAAGCCGCCTGTGCCCACGGTCGCGATCTGGTCGGCGCGCGACGGCATTGTGGCCAGCGGCAGCGCGCGCGCGGCCGGCTCTGCCGACCACTCCGTCGAGATAAGCTGCGGCCATATCGAGATGATGTTCGCGCCCGAGGCGATCCGGGCGGTCGTGGGAGCGCTCGCCTAGGCGGTGAAGCGCGCGGCGATTCGGGGCGGCACGCGCACCACCCGCGCGGTGGCGCGGTCGACCATCGCCCAGGTGGTCTTGGCGCGGACCCGAACCTTGCCGTCGGGTCGGGCGAACTCGACATGACGGTCGAAGCGCGCCCCGCGCGGTGCATCGCCGACCCAGGTGCGCGCGGTCACCGTTTCGCCCGCGCGGACATTGCCCAGATAGTCGACCTCGTGCCGGATCACGACCCAGACATAGGCGTCCAAGTCCGCGGGCTCGGCGCGCGCGAGCCAGTGGGCGGTGGCCACGTCCTGCAGCCACCGCACCCAGACCGCATTGTTGACGTGCCCGAGCTCGTCGATGTCGGCGGGGGTGGGGGTGATGAGGAGCTGGAAGCTGGTCATGCTGGACTCGCGCGCATCAGTTCAGACCCAGCTGCCACAGGATGAACGCGAATTCCTCCGCCGTTTCGCGCAGGCTTTCGAAGCGGCCGGACTTGCCGCCATGCCCGGCGCCCATGTTGGTCTTGAGCAGCAGGAGATTGTCGTCCGTCTTGGTCGCGCGAAGCTTGGCGACCCATTTTGCGGGCTCCCAATAGGTCACGCGCGGATCGTTGAGCCCTGCCGTCACGAGCAGCGGCGGATAGGCTTGCGCGCGCACATTGTCGTAAGGGCTGTAGCTGCGGATCAGCGCGAACGCCGCCGCGTCCTCGATCGGATTGCCCCATTCGGGCCATTCGCCAGGGGTGAGCGGCAGGTCGGCGTCCAGCATCGTGTTGAGCACGTCGACAAAGGGCACGTGCGCGGCGACCGCGCCCCATAGCTCGGGCGCGTCGTTGATCACCGCGCCCATCAGCTCGCCGCCCGCCGATCCGCCCGCGATCGCAATCCGTCCGGCCTCCGTCCAGCCCTCGGCGATCAGCCCGCGCGCGACGTCCACGAAATCGTTGAAGGTGTTGGTGCGCTTGGTCAGCTTGCCATCGAGATACCATTGCTGGCCGAGATCGTCGCCGCCACGAATGTGCGCGATCGCAAAAGCCATGCCGCGGTCGAGCAGGCTCATCCGCGCGGTACCGAAGCCCGGCTCCATCGCAAGGCCATAGGCGCCATAGCCATAAAGATAGAGCGGGCCGGGGCGCTCGAACCCGCGCCGGTAAACGAGCGAGACGGGCACGCGCGTGCCGTCGCGGACGGTGATTTCCAGCCGCTCGGTCGCGTAAAGCGACGGATCATAGCCCGACGGGATCTCCTGCACTTTCAAGACCGTGCGCGTGTCCGTCGGCAGGTGCAGGTCGAGCACCGTGCCCGGCGTCACCATCGATTCATAGGACAGGCGCAGCGTGTCGACGGCATATTCGGGATTGTCGTCGAGCCCGGCGGTGTAGCTCGCTTCCTCGAACGGGACCGGGCGGGGCGGGCCGCCGGCATAATCGTGGATGAAGATGCGATCGAGGCCATGCTCGCGCCCCTCGACTACGAAGAAGTCGGCAAAGGTGGTGACGTCGATCAGGTAGAAGTCCGGCGAGGGCGCGATGTGCTCGGTCCATTCGGACGGCCGCTCGACGGGCGCGGTGACGAGGCGGAAGTTGGTGTGCGTGTCGTTGGTGCGGATGAAGAGCGCGCCTTCATGCTCCTCCACCTCATATTCGCGGCCCGGCTTGCGCGCCGCGACCAGGATCGGCGCGGCCAGAGGGTCCGCGAAGGGCACGAGCCGCACCTCGCTCGTGACATGGTCCCCGGTGCCGATCGCGATCCAGCGGCGCGACTGGGTGAGGCCGAGCCCGACCTGGAAGCCTTCGTCCGCCTCGCGGTAGAGCTCGACGTCGTCGGCGACAGGCGTGCCGAGGCGGTGAAGCCTGGCGACGTCGATCCGCCAATGCTCGTTGACCAGCCCGTAGAGAAGGCTCTGCCCGTCGCCCGCGAACAGGAAGCCGCCGAGCGTGCCCTCGATCATGTCCGGGAGCAGCGCGCCCGTGGACAGGTCCTTGACGCGGATGGTGAAGCGTTCGGACCCGTCATCGTCGACCGCATAGGCGAGCAGCCGGTCGTCGGGGCTGACGTCCATGCCCCCGAGCCTGAAATACTCCTTGCCCTCGGCAAGCGCGGGCTCGTCGAGCAGCAGCTCGTCGGGCCCGCCCGCGACCGGACGCCGCCACCATTTGCGATATTGCGCGCCTTCGGCGAACGAGCGCCAGTACAGATATGCGCCGTCCTTCTGCGGCACGGACGCGTCCGCCTCCTTGATCCGGCCCTTCATCTCCTGGAACAAGGCTTCGACGAGCGGCTGGTGCGGGGCCATCGCCGCGTCGAAATAGGCGTTCTCGGCCTCCAGATAGGCAAGCACGTCCGGGGCCCCGACCTTGGGATAGTCGGGGTCGCGCAGCCAGGCATACGGGTCTTCGACCGTAACGCCGTGATGGGTCGAACGGGAGGGTCGCCGTTCGGCGACGGGCGGGGACGGCAGGGCAGGCATGCCGCGCTTTGCAGCGGCCACGGGCGCGCGGCAAGTCACGCGCAGGGCGCCGTGTAACTCAGGATAGGAACGGAGTCGCGCTCCGGCTCGTTCAACGCTCGGATTTTTCCGAAACGGAGTGTTTTCATGCGTAGGCTTACCCTGTTTCTTGCAGCGGCGTCGCTGTCGACGGCCGCGTTCGCGGCATCCGAGGACGAGCGCGCCCGCGCGGCCATCGCCGAGGCCAATGCCAAGATCGAAGCGGCGCTCGCCATGAACGGCGGCGCGGCGTCGGCCGCGCTCACGGCCGAAGCGCAGTCCAACCTGCGCATCGCGCGCGAGCAGATGGGCCGCGACAACGAGATCCGCGCGATCAACGCGGCGCAGAAGGCGTCGGAGCTCGCCGACCG
>ERZ1066121.2091-NODE-2091-length-13085-cov-8.923945_pt1 | contig 13085 bp, 12 predicted proteins | sample MGYA00382768_ERZ1066121 | MGnify/ENA primary metagenome ERZ1066121 (study PRJEB33369, sample SAMEA5778351) | biofilm metagenome | biome: Industrial cooling water; feature: Water cooling tower basin; material: Biofilm | place: United Arab Emirates | collected... | reverse complement strand
TGGGCCGGCGCACCGACAGGCCAATGGCGGCGGCGACGGCGATGAGTCCGTAAACGACCGGACGGAGGAGACGGCGAGGCGCCTTCATGTTGAGAAAATAGTCTCAAGTGATGTCGGCGCCAAGTCGCACAACACACCGGGCGCGTCGGCTTGCGATGCGCCCGCTCCCCTCGCCTGCGTGGCCGATCAGTGGGTGATCTTCGGATCCATCGCCTTGGCCTGCTCCACCCACTTCGCCACCGCGGCTTCGGTCGGCACCTGCCGCACCAGCTTCTTCGCCTCGTTCACTTCGGCCATCTTCGCCGCGAGGTTGTCGGGACGGCGCGTGCGCAGCTCCTTCACGGTATCCACGCCGGCGGCCTCGAGCAGTTCGCTGTACTCACCGCCGATGCCGGAGATGCGCATCAGGTCGGCCATGTTCGCCCACTTGAGCAGGCGCGAGGCCTCCACGCCGGTCTTCTCGGCAACGGCGGAGCGCCCCTTCGCGTCGGCGCACTGTTCGAGCAGGTGGTCCGTGGTGGTGATACCAGCGGTGGCGAGCTTCTCGGCAAACGCCGGCCCAATGCCTTCGATTTCGGTGATCTTGTAGGCCATGGATGAGGCTCCGGAGACAGGGGATGTCGCAGGATGCACCGCGCGTCAGTCGCCAGCAACCGGCTGTGGCGACGGCGTCCCGAGGGAGCCACCGTCCGGGCCGAGCACGAAGCGACGCAGCGCGTTGACCGCCGTGTGAATCACGACGTAGAGACAAGGTACCACGAAGAGCGTGAGGAGCGTTGACATGCTCAGGCCGCCCACGACCGCGATGGCGAGTGGGCGCATGAGTTCGCCACCATCGCCAAGCCCGAGCGCCAGTGGCGCCGTGCCGACCAGCGACGTGATCGTGGTCATCAGAATGGGCCGCATGCGGGCCGCGCCCGCTTCGACCACGGCTTCGACCATCGACGAGCCCGTCTCCTCCTGGTGGGTCTTCACGAACTCCACGAGGAGAATCGAGTTGTTCACGACAATGCCGGCCAGCATGATCATGCCGAGCAGCGCCGGTGCACTGAACGGCGTACCCGTCAGCTTGAGCATCACGATCACGCCAACGAGTGCCATGGGGACGGCGGCCAGAATCACGAACGGGTCGGTGAGACTTTCGTACTGGACCGCGAGCACGACAAAGACGAGGAAGATCGCGAGACCCACGACCAGCAGCATCTGCGCGTTCGACTCCTCGATCGCTTCGGCTTCACCGCCAATGATGACGCCGTATCCATCGGGGAAGGCGAGTCCCTGCAGGCGATTGCGAGTGGAATCGGTCACGGCCCCGATCGTGGCGACCGACGTGAGGACGTCGCCCGTGAGACGAATCTGACGGTTCTGATTCTCGCGGCGCAGGCTCGACGGTCCGAGGGCCGGACCAACACTGGCCACATCGCGCAGCTGAATCGGTGCGCGCCCGATACCCGCCGGAAAGAGCGGCAGGTCACCAAGATTGTTCACGCTCTGAAAGCGTCCGCGAGGGAAGAAGACGCGGACGTCGTACTCGAAGTTGCCTTCGGCGTAGCGCGTCGCGACGGTGCCATCGAGTGCGGTCCGCACGGTCGCGCCCACCGTTGCGACATCGAGTCCGAGGGCGCGTGCGCGCTCGCGATCGAGTTCGATGGAGAGGAGCGGGTTCTGCTCGTCGGCCTGAAAGTCGAAGTTCTGCAAACCGGGAAGGCCTTGCAGGGCCCGCGCGACCGAGCGTCCGACTTCTTCGAGCACCGGCAGTTCGTCACCCACGATGGCGACCGAAACGGCTTCACCACTCGACGATGTGCGAAGGCCACGAATGCGCGGCGGTCGCACACCAACGCGTGCCCCGGCGAACCCGCGGGCGTCGATGCGCTTCTGCAACTCGGCGACCCATTGCTCCGACGTGAGCTGTCGCGACTTGGCGGTACCCTTGAGGCGAATGTCGAGACTGCCGCGCCCCGAGTTGGCACTGCTCGTGCCGCCAAAGAGGAATCCGCCGGCCGTCGCGAACACGCTCTCGACATCGGGCATCTCGAGGGCCATCGCTTCGAGTTCCTTCGTCAGTCGATCAGTCTGTGCGGGCGTGGCGCCGGGGGGCAGGCGGATGAAGGCGCCCACCGTACCATCGTCGACTTGCGGGAGAAACTCGTTGGGGATGCTGCGTGCCGCGAAGATGGCGGCGGCCGACACGGCCACCGCGCCACCGAGCACACTCCAGCGCCACCGCACCGCACGCGCCGCGCCGCCACGATACCAGTCGATCAGGCGATTGAGGAAGCGATCGAAAGCCAACAGCGGCGGGAACTTCTCGAGCCCGCTCTTGAAACGGACCTTCCCGAGCTGCGCGGCCAACATGGGGACGAGCGTGAGCGCCAGCGGCAGCGAGGCGAGAATCGCGAACGAGATCGTGAGGATGAGCTCACGGAAGATCAGCGACGAGAGCCCCGTGATGAGCAGGAAAGGCGCCACAGACGCCAGGTTGGTCGTGGTGGATGCCACGACGGCGCTGCCGACCTCGGCCGCGCCCACGTGCGCGCTCTCTTCGGAGTCGAGATTGTCGACCACGCGCCGACGGTAGATGTTCTCGAGCATCACGATCGCATTGTCGAGCAGCAGGCCGGTGCCGAGCGCGAGCCCACCGAGCGACATGATGTTCAGCGTCAGATCGCTGATGCCCATCATGATGAACGTCGCGAGAATCGCCAGCGGGATCGACACGCCGATGATGAACGTCTTGCGGAACGACCGGAGGAAAACGAGCACCACGAGCATGGCCAACGTCGCACCCATGATCGCGGCGCTCTGCACGGACGCGAGGGCATCACGAATGAACCCCGACTGGTCGAACGTCGTGCGGTACTCGATGTCGCGCGGCAGATACTGGCTTTGCTGCAGTCGCTCCAGCAGCACCTTCACGCCGTCCACCACCTCGACCGTATTGGCTTCGGGCTGCTTCTGAATGCCGATGCGTACCGCCGGCACGCCGTTCAGTCGTGCCCAGAAGCGCTGCTCCTGGCTCGTGTCGCGAATCGTTGCGATGTCGCGCAGCGGAATGCGCGTGCCGCTGCTGCCGGTGAGCAGCACGTTGCGAATGTCGTCGACGGTTTCGAACTTGCCCGTCGTGCGGCTGACGAGTTCGAGGTCCGCGCCCGACACGCGTCCACCGGCGAGGTTCTGATTCTCGTTGCGCAGCGCGGTGAGCAGGCCGTTCACGGTCAGCCCGAAGCCGCGCAGGCGTTCCGGATCGACTTCGACCTGGATCTCGCGCACGAGACCACCCGAGATATCCACCGAGGCCACGCCGTCGACGCTCAGCAGCTGTGGTCGCAGGCGCTGATCGATCCACTGTCGCAAGGCCACCAGATCACGCGTGTTCGAGGAGAACGCGACCTGATAGATCTGCATCTGCGACGGATCGGACTTGTTGATGACGGGCGGCTCGGCCTCCACGGGGAGGCGGGCACGTACGCGTTCGACGTTCTTCGCCGCGTCCTGCAGCGCGAAGTCGACGTTGGTGCCGTACCGGAAGTCGAGCGTCATGTTGACGCGCCCTTCGTTGATCTCGGTGCTCATGAGCTGCAGCCCCTCGGTCGTCGCGAGCGACGACTCGAGCACCTTGGCCACCGTCTCCTCGAGCACCATCGGCTCGACCCCAGGATTGCTCACCGACACGCGCACCTGCGGGTACACGATGCGCGGGAGCAGATCGACTGGCAGACGACCCACGAAGAAGAGGCCGAGCACCAGCAAGGTGCTGGTGAGCATGATCGTGCCGATCGGTCGGCTGATCGACCAGCTCGAGATACCGCGCCGTTCCGGCGTCTCGGGAGTGCTCACGGTGTTCTCCGCGTCACGAGGGCGGTGGAGTCGGCCGCCACGGCACCGGCGGTGGTCCCGGTCGATCGACCGTTCGCCGGAAGCTCGGGCGAGAGTGGATCGACGATGCGAACCGAGCCCCCCTCGCGGACCAGCGAGTTGCCCGCCACGATGACCGTGTCGCCGAGCGCGAGGCCGGCGAACACCTCGACCTTGCCATCCACGTCGTCACCGACGCGCACCGCACGGCGTTCCGCCAGGCCGCCCTTCACGATGAACACGCTGCGCGCGCCGCTGGCGCCCAGCACGGCGCGTGTGGGTACGACGAGCGCGTCCTCGCGTGTGTCGAGCCGAATGGTGGCGCGCACGGTGTACCCGGGACGCAGTCGGGCCGCACTCGAGCCACCGACGGCAACTTCCACGGGCACGAGGCGCGAGATGGAGTCGGCCGCCGGGAAGATGCGTCGCACGCGACCGGGGACCGCTTCACCACCGAGCGCGTCCACGCGCAGCGCGATCTCCTGGCCTGGTCGGAGCCGCGCGACTTCGAGCTCCGATACCGGCATGCGCACCACGAGCGTGCTCAAGTCGGCAATGGTGAAGAGTCGCGTGTTGTTGCCCACGATGTCGCCGCTCTGCACGAATCGCGCGGTGATCACGCCGTTGATCGGTGAGCGGATCTTCGCGAAGCCGAGTCGTGTGCGCAGTTGCGTCACGCTCGCCTCAGCCGCGACGCGCGCCGCCTGATCGCGCTCGTTCTCGGCGGCGGTGATGATCTGCTGCGCGAAGAGCGTGGCCGACCGTTCCGCCGTGGCGCGGGCAAACGTCGCCTGCGCCTCGGCGGCTGCCAGCTGCGCCTCGAGTTCACGCGCATCGAGCTCGGCGATGATCTGACCGGCGCGCACGGTGGTCCCCTCTTCGACGCTGAGCTCCTGCAGGGCACCCGCGAGTTGGGCATTGACCGACACGACGCGCAACGGCTCCAGCTGGCCGGTCACGAGACTCGTGTTCGACACGGCCGCGCGTTCGACCAGCATGACCTCGACAGGGGTGATCTGGGGGGCGCGTCCACCGGGGCCACCGCCGGGTCGGCCGCCACCCGGTCCGCCCCCGGGGCCTCCACCGCCCGGTCCTCCGCCCCCGGCGCTGTTTCCCGCACCGGGAGACGCGCCGCCACCACAAGCGGCCAGGAGCAGCGTCGCACCCAGTGTGCACGCGGCAAATCGCACGAAGGAAGCCGGCACCAAAGACATGTCGATCGGGTCGAATCGGGGCGCGAAGGCGCGCCAGAACCGAGGCGCGTCGGCGCCCCATCCGTACACCTACGCGCGAAGGGCGGTCGTCGTTAACGACCGAGGTGTCGCCCGAACCCCGGCGCACGGGCGGACCGGCGGTATATTGCGAGATGCCCCACCTCACCGCTGCACGCGGCCTCGGCGCTGACCGCGACACCCCGTCGTCGGTGCCGCTCGTGCGCGCCACGCCCACCCAGCTCCTCGGTCGCGCCCTGCTGCTCCGGTGCCCGCACTGTGGCGGGCGAGGACTCTTCGCGTCCTTTTTCACGCTCAAGCGGCACTGCCCGTCGTGCGGCCTGCGCATCGAACGCGGTGAAAGCGACTACTTCGTGGGCGCGTACCTGTTCAATCTCATCGCGGTCGAACTGATTCTGTTCTTCGTGGTGTGTGGCATGGTGTTCGTGACCTGGCCCGACGTTCCCTGGGATGCGCTGACGTGGATCGCCGGCGCGCTCATGCTGGCGGGGTGTGTGCTCTGCTACCCCTTTGCCAAGACGACGTGGCTCGCGGTGGATCTCGCGCTGCGTCCGCTCACGCCGGAAGAGTTGCGGTGGCATCACGAGGGTGGCGACCTCGGTGATCGGGAGTTGCCGCAGCTCTGAGCTCGCGGACCGAGCCGCGTCGGCGCACACACGGTCTCCTCCGCATGCTGCGACAGGCCCAGGCGATCGCGGCGCTCGAATGGCGCATTCAGCGGCGTGAACCGGCCACGGTACTCTACGCGCTCGTGTTCGTGCTGCTCACCTTCGGATTCGTCAGCAGCGGAACGGTGGAGCTTGTCCGCACGCGCGAATCGCTGCCGAAGCTCTCGCCGCTCGCGATCACACTTGCACTTGGTGGACTGACGGCGTTCGGGCAGGTCATTACCACGATGGTCACGGCGAGCGCGTTCCTGCGCGACGCCGCGTGGCGCACTGATCAGCTGCTCTTCACGACACCGCTTGATCGACGTGCGTGGGTACTTGGCCGCTGGCTCGCGGCACTCGCGGTGCTCACGTTGGTCTCGCTGGCGATGCCGCTCGGCGTGCTGCTCGGCGCGGCGGCACCGTGGGTGCCGCGCGAGACGTCGTGGAGCACCCTGGTGGGGCGGGCGTTGTGGCCCTGGTGTACCCTCACGCTGCCCACCGTCATCACCGTCGGGACCCTGCTGTCGGTCGTGGCGGTGCGGACGCGTCGCCTGTTGGGCGTGTTGACGGCGGCGCTGGCCCTGCTGTTCGTGTGGCAGGGGGCCGAGACGGTGCGACGTCGCGCCGACGACGGGCGTGTCTCCTCGTCCTGGGCGCTGGCGGCCGCCCTTGGTGATCCGTTCGGCACGGTTGCCGTGCAGCAGCATGCCGCCCCGTGGGATGCGACGCAGCGCGCAAGTGCGTCGATTCCGTTTCGCGGACGCATCGCGAGCAGTCGGGCGCTGTGGCTCGCGCTCGCGCTGCTGTTGGGCGCCGTGACGCTCGCGGCCCCTGTCTCCGCGGCGCCGCGTCCCGTGCAACACCGAGCGGCCGCGATCGCGTCGGCGGCGGCCACCACGATGCCACGCGCGCGCGTACGCTGGCGTGTGCCGCAATGGATGGCACTGGCGCATGTGACAATCACGTGGACGTGGCGTGAGACGGGGTGGCGGATCATCAGCGCGCTTGGCGCGCTCAATGTCGGTGCCAACGTGATGATGTCGTCACTCGGCGCGACCGACGACGCGACCACGGTGCTCATGCTCGTGCGGGAACACGCGCGCCTGTTCCTGATCCTGCTGGCCACGATCTACGCGGGCGAACTGCTCTGGCGTGACCACGACGAGCGGGTGCAGGCGCTGGTGGCCAGCGCACCAGTGTCGACGCGCACGCTCGTGGGAGGCCGTGTTGCCGGCCTCATGACGGCGCAGGCCGCGCTCGTGGGTTTGCTCACCGCGGGTGCCTTGCTCGCCATCGTACTGACGAGCGGCGGTCGCGCACCGAGCCTGTCCACCACGATGGCCGTGTCGAGTGGTGCGATCGTGTGGGTGTGGCTGCCCTTCGTGCAGTGGTTGCTGTTGTCACTGCTGGTGCACGTGATCGTGCGACACAAGGTGATCGCACATCTGGTGCTGATTGCCGGCTGGGTCGCGGCGGTCGCCCTCGACGCGAACGGTGCACACGCGTGGTGGCTGCGCTTTGCCGATCCGCCACCACTCGTGGCCGGTGTCGCGCTTCCGTGGCGCGAGGCCCTGCTGCGCGCCGTCTGGTGGAGCGTGGTGAGCGCCGGATGTTGGTGGCTGACCATCCGGCGCTGGCCGCGCCTTACTTCTCCACGATGATCAGGAACGGCGACGTGGCCCAGAATCGCGCCGGATCGGTGATGCGCACCGTTGCGCCGCGGAACGAGCCGTCCGATTCCTTGCGCTCCGCTTCGACGAGAGCGGCGTCGTGGCGCGACACGATGCGATAGCTCTTGTCGGTGCGTGGGAGCGGAATGGACTGCAGCTCGCGTCGGTCGCCAACGGAGAAATACGACGGATCGAGATCGCGTGCGGGGACCAGCGTTTCGCCGAGGCGCGTGACGAGCAGCATGCGTGAGCCGCCCTCTTCACGAATCAGCTTGCGATCGAGCAGCTGCCGCTTGGTGCCAACCGTCCAGTACACGCGATTCGCCGACGTCTGCACCTGCTGCACCGTATCGGTGAGCGCGACATTCGCCTGCGACAGCCGCGTGTTGTCCTCGCGCAGCTGACGCACTTCCGCCTCGAACGCCTGGATCTCGCGATCACGCAACTCGAGACGCGCCTGCAGGTCGCCGAGCAGCTGCGCGGTGGTGCTGGCCTCGCCACGCAGCTTCGTGATCGAATCCCGCGTGCGTGCGAGGTCGGCGGTGCGCGCATTGAGTCGCTGCCGCAGCGTCTTCAGTCGCGCGAGAATATCCTCCCGCGCGGCAGTCGCCTGCGCACGTCCGCTTTCGTCGCTCTTGGCGGGTTGCACCTGCGAGGTGAGTCCGCGGACCTGCCGCAACTCCGCATCGATCTGATCGGCGAAGCGCGACGCCTCGGCCAGTTCGGTGAGCGCGCGGTCCTTGTCCGCACCGGCGGAGCCGACCAACGCCGCAAGAGAGTCCCGGGCCGCGGTCGCAGCGGCCAGTTCGGTCGCAAGCCGTTCCGCTTCCGCGATGGCCTTGCGATCCTGGCACGCGCTCAAGGCGAGCGATGCCGCGAGGACCGTGAGCAGTGCGCCGCGCGAGGCGACCGTCGAGACGAACGAGCCGAAGGTTGAGACCATGGTGATCGGGGCAAAGCGACGAGGTGCCGCATGCAGGCGGCAGAACGGGGCGATGTCGGCCAGCGGAGCGCCGATCATCCGGGAGTGGTGCCACGGAACGCTAGGGCCAGCCGGCGACGGGGGGAAGTGACCGCGATCACCGCTGCCGAAACCTCGCACCGGATGAGGCGCCGCTCTCAGCAGTCGCCGCGCTTGTGGGCGATCGGTTCGCAGGTGAACGCACCGTCGGCCCAGAGACCGCGCTTCGCGGCGCGCGCCTCCGCGACGGCGGCGCGAATGCGCTCCACATCGCGCACGTTCGGCGGGAAAACGACAGCGACGGCCCAACCGTCTCGCGCCTGCGCAAGGTTGATCTGCGTTCCACCGCGCGCGGCACTGTAGACATACGCGAGCGTGCGCCCGTAGCGGTCCTCTCGCTGCACATCGTATTCGAGCCACGCGGTGTCGCCACGACGCAGGCGGTCGCGCAGCGCATCGCGCGCCCGGACACCGAACGGGGCCTGATCCATTTCCGGGGCGTCGAGCAGCAGCAGGCGAACGCGCCGCTGATCACGGCAACGGAACGAGTCGCCATCGCTGACGGCCGCAATGACGCACGGCTCGCGCGGGGCGGTGCGGGGGGCATCGTCAACGGGCGCCGGGAGCGCCGCTGGTGGCGACGAGGCAGCCGTCGCGGCCGAGCGATCGGGCGCCGCCGAGTCCGCTGGAGGGACATCGGCCGCTGGTGCGCCGCAGGACACCAGCACCGCGAGCAGGGCGACACGGCCCCGCGTCAACCGATGCGCACTCATGACACCCATCCTCGCACACGGTAAACGAGCAGTCCCACCATTTCATGCACGGCCGCACGCCAGAGCTGAAGGCGCGCGCCACTGGTGGACGGGGGGGCGATCGCCACATCGCGCGCGGTGGACGGTGCGCAGGTCACGGTGAGTCCCGTCGCCTCCAACGTCGCGCAGGCACGTCGCGCGTGCAGCGGCGAGGTGATCGCGCGCAGATGCGTCCAGCCCCGAGCTCGCGCGAGCGCGGCGAAGGCGAGACTCTCATCGTGCGTCGTGTACACCGGGCCCACGACATGCACTTCGACGCCCGCACCGAGCAATCCGACCAGACGTTGCTGATCGTTGCCCGAGCGCACCGTGCGACCACGCACCTCGCGCCGCTGTTCCGACACCACCACATGCGGGACGCGCAAGCGCTGCACATCGTCGAGCGCGCTGACAAGTCGGGACAGCGCACCCTCCCCGATGTGACCCGCGTCGGTCATGCCGCCGGAGTACACCACGATCGCCTCGGCGCCGTCGCGTTCGGCGTCGGCGCGCAGCAGCGACAGCACGGCACGATCCACGAGCGGCGTGAAGCCGATCAGCACGACGAGTGCTGCACTCGTGAGAAGCGCGAGCCAGAGCGTCCAGGCGAATCGTGAACGGCCGAGCGCGGCGCCGAGCACGAGCGCGGTGAGGCGCACGTGTGCCGGGGAAACGCCGGTGGCGTCGTGCAGCCCGACCTCGAGCGCGAGTTCACAGGCGCCCAGTGCGAGCGCAGCGCCGGCTGCTGCCGGCAACCAGCGGGGCGCCGCGCGCGTGGAGAGTGCGGGTGGTACCGGGCCCTGTTGCAGCGTCATGACGTGGAGGTCTGCGCAGATACGACGCGGCAGGTCATGACCGGGCGCGTCGACGGATCATCGGGCCGTTCACTCGCCGCGGTAGGTCACGACAAACCCACCGGTTTCGCCGATGTGAATGGCGTGCAGCAGCGGCACGGTCGGAACGAGTGCGCGCCAGATCCACACCGCGAGCACTTCGCTGGTGGGGTTCTCGAGCCCGGGCACGTCATTGAGCACGCGATGATCGAGCTGTGCCGCGATGGGAGTCCACGCGGCCGAGATGTCGGCAAAATCAGCGACCCACCCGAAGTGCGGATCGATCGGCCCGCGCAAGACGAGGGTGATGTCGAAGGTGTGTCCGTGCAGGCGACCGCACGGGTGGTCGGTGCCGACGCGCGGGAGCTGTCGCGCACTCGCCAGCTGAAAGCGCGCGGAAAGCTCCGCGACCGGTGCGGGCGACATCATGCGTTCGCGCGGTAGACGTCGCGCGATCAGCGGCGCGACGTGTCCGGGACCGAGGAATCTCGGCGGAAGATCATCGCCGAATCGAGCAGCGCGAACAGACTGTCGTAGCGCGCGGCGGCGAAGTCGCCGTCCACCAGACGACGTACGCCCTTCCACTGCCGCACGAGTGACGACGAACGTTCGTCGAGCGAACTCTCGATCACGCGACGCTTCGAGGTGCTGGCGTGAATGAAGCGGCCTTCGCCGATGTACATGCCGACATGCGAGATCCGCGAGCCGCTGCCGAAGGTGAGCAGATCACCGGGGCGCATCTGGCTGCGATCCTTGGGGATGGCTCGCCCCATGTTCGCCTGCTCCTGCGCAGTACGCGGGAGCGAAATGTCGAACGACGAGACGATGTGTCGGATGAGTGCGCTGCAGTCGAGACCGACCAGCGGATTGTTGCCGCCCAGCAGGTACTTGATACCGACCGATTCCCGGGCCCGTGACACGAGCGAGTCGCGAAGCGCCGAGACTGACGCCGCCAGTCCGGCGAAGGCGCGTGGCCGCGCCACTTCGCCAGCCAGTCGAGGCAAGGCCGCGGCTGTCGTCTCCGCGGCGCGCACGCGACGTTCACCGGCATCGCTCGACGCCCCCACCTGCGCCGAGAGCGGCGTCGCGATCGCCACAAGGGCGAGCACGGCGGCACAGCGCAGGGTGTGGGAGGCGCGGAGGAGCACGCGTCGGGGGAACGGGTGGATTGGGGACCAGCGGGGGGCCCGCTGCAACCTCGGCAAGCTAGCGGTCCGACCGGCGTCCCGCGACCCTGAAGATGGCCCGAACCGTTACGCGGCCGGCACGGTGACCGCCTCGGTCAGCGCCCGGTGGGTCACCCGTCGATGCGAGCCATGCCAGATCGGGGCACCATCCCGGAAGACGATCGCCTGCGGCGACTCATGGCGGATGCCGAGCGCCTGCTCGATCGCGTTCGATACCGGCCGCATGATGAACACATCGACGACGTAGACCGGCACCTCGGGGTTGGCCTCGGCAAACGCCTGGATCTCGTCCCAGGCAATGTCGCAGAGCCCGCAGGTGGGGCTGTGCTTGTACAAGACGGCCACTGGGTGCGCGGCAAAGCGGGACGCCCACGCGGCGGTCACTGCGGGGGACTGACGGACGATCGGCATGGAGAGAAGCTAATCCGACGGAGCCGCCGACGCGGTGGGGAACTTGCACGCACGGTCGGCACTACTGGCAGCATGGCCATGCCCCGCTCACGTCGGCGTCTCCGCGCGCTCGCCCTGTCCGTCTCCCTGCTCGCGGCCGCGGGTGCGACGCGCGCCACGGCGCAGGGCGCCTCGCACGAGCACTTCGATCGCCTGCTGCGCACCCACGTGCGCGACGGGCTGGTGGACTACGATGCGTTTGCGCGCGCGCCCGAGTTCGCGCGATACCTGGCGCAGCTCGCGATCACCGATCCGGCCACGCTCCCGCGCGCGGAACAACTCGCGTTCTGGATCAACGCATACAACGCCTACACGATTGCGCAGATCAACGCGCATGGCGAACGCGCGTCGATCAAGAACATCAACAAGTCGCTGGGGCTCGTGTCCACCGGCGGCGCGTGGCGCGAGCGCATGGCCACGATTGGTGGCGTGCGATACACGCTCGATGAAATCGAGCATCAACGCATTCGTCCCGTGTTCCGCGAGCCACGGATCCACTTTGCACTCGTGTGCGCGGCCATTGGCTGTCCGCCGCTGCGAAGTGAGGCGTATGTCGGGGAACGGCTCGAGGCGCAGCTCGACGATCAGGCGCGCCAGTTCCTGCTCCGTTCGCCGACGAAGAACCGCGTGGAGGCGTCGACGAACACGGTGCATCTGAGCCGCATCTTCGATTGGTACGGTGGTGACTTTGCGTCCGACCGAGCGGGGATGCTGCGTTGGCTTGCCCGGTATTGGCCTGCAGGCGCAGAGCGTCGCGTGCTCGAGCAAGGACAAGCGCGGGTCCAGTGGACGACCTACGACTGGTCCCTCAATCGCCAGCCCCGGTAGGCGGACGCGTCGGGCACGGTGGATTATCTTCCGCGCGAGCGCCCAATCCTCGTGCCGGTCGGACCGGCGCTTTCCCTTTGCCTTCGAGTGGTGGACACTGCTGCCATGATCTGTTCGATGACACGCCGCGTGCGCTGCGCCTGGCTCGTGCTGCTCGCCCTGGTTGGACCGCTCGCCGCGTCGCAGGCGCAGGGCCTCGACCAGATGGGCTTCGACCGCGGGGCGAAGAACGCGCCCGTGGAAGTCATCGAGTTCATCGATCTCGGATGCTCGCAGTGCGCCCGATTCGATGCGGAAACGTATCCCGCGCTCGAGCGCGAGTTCGTCACGTCCGGCAAGGTCCGGTGGAAGACGGTCGTGTTTGTGCTCGGCACGTTCCGTCACTCGGCGTTCGCCGCCGAAGCCGCGGAATGTGCCGGGGAACAAGGCAAGATTGCGCCCATGGCCGACGCGTTGCTGCGCCGGCAGTCCGAGTGGAAGGCCCCCATCGGCGTGCCGCGCGAGTTGTTCGCCAGCATCGCGCGCTCGCTGCGTCTCGACACGGCGCAGTTCAACCAGTGTGTGCGCAGTGAGCGCATGCGCGACCGCGTGCGACAGCACAAGCAGGCCGCGCAGGTACTGGGCG
>ERZ1066121.2090-NODE-2090-length-13098-cov-4.716936_pt1 | contig 13098 bp, 9 predicted proteins | sample MGYA00382768_ERZ1066121 | MGnify/ENA primary metagenome ERZ1066121 (study PRJEB33369, sample SAMEA5778351) | biofilm metagenome | biome: Industrial cooling water; feature: Water cooling tower basin; material: Biofilm | place: United Arab Emirates | collected... | reverse complement strand
TGACGATACCACCGGGGCGATCAAAGTGGTGATGACCGGCAGCGCCTCCGACCCCGAAACCTATCGCCCCCACATTCGCAGCAAAAAAGGCCGCGATGCCCTGGCCAAGCGCCTGCGCGACCCCGACGACCCGCTCAAGTTGGTGATAGTCCGCGATATGTGGCTCACCGGCTTTGACGCTCCCTGCCTACACACTATGTATGTAGACAAGCCTATGCGCGGCCACAACCTGATGCAGGCGATCGCCCGCGTCAACCGGGTGTTTGGCAGCAAAGCCGGGGGCTTGGTCGTGGACTACATCGGCATTGCCCAAGACCTGAAAGAAGCCCTGCAAGCCTACACCGAGCGCGACCGAGGCCAGGCTGGCATTCCGATGGATCAGGCCCTGGCGCTGATGCAGGAGAAATACGAAATCGTCGCGGGCCAGTTCCATGGGTTTGACTATCGCGCTTTCCACAGCGCTCCACCACCTCAGCGGCTGACCATTCTCCGCAACGCGATGGACTGGATGCTGCGCCCTGAATCGATGGATGTGAAAGGCCCCCAGCGCTACATTCAAGCGGTGACCGAACTCTCCAAAGCCTTTGCCCTCTGCGCTGCCGAGGATGCGGCTCTGGCCATCCGTGAAGACGTGGGCTTTTTTCAGGCGGTGAAGGCGGGGTTGAGCAAACACACCGTAGAAGGGGGCAAGAGCCGGGCCGAGCTGGATGCCGCCGTGCGCCAGATTGTCTCCCGCTCCGTCGCCTCCGACCAGGTGATCGACATTTTTGAGACCGCTGGCCTCGACAAGCCTGAACTCTCCATCCTCTCCGAACAGTTCTTGGCAGACGTGCGCGATCTGCCCCAGAAAAATCTGGCCCTGGAAGTGCTACGGAAACTGCTCAATGACGAGATCAAAGCCCGCTCGCGTAAGAACGTGGTGCAATCGCGCAACTTCTCGGAGATGCTGGAAGCCTCTATTCGCCGCTACCAGAACCGGGCGATCACCTCGGCAGAGGTGATTCAGGAGCTGATCAACCTGGCTGGAGAAATGCGCGAGGCCAGCCGCCGGGGCATTGACCTGGGCCTGAGCGAGGATGAGCTGGCCTTCTACGACGCCCTAGAGGTCAACGACAGCGCCGTGCAGGTGCTGGGGGATGAGACGTTGAAGACTATTGCCCAGGAACTGGGCAAGGCAATTCGGGGCAATGTGACGATTGACTGGACGGAGCGGGAAGCAGTGCGGGCGAAGCTGCGGGTGATGGTGAAGCGGCTGCTGAAGAAGTATGGGTACCCGCCGGATAAGCAGGAGAAGGCGACTCAGACGGTGTTGCAGCAGGCTGAAACCCTGTGTAAAGACTGGGCGGCTTAATCGGGTTGGGGTTCAGTCTGCGGAATCACCAGGGTGCTGCTGGTTGAATATTTCTGCTGGCGCTCGATCGCCTCTTTAGCCAAAGCAAAAAAGCCATCTGCCAATGACTCTCTTTCGTAACGAGCAATGTACGAGTACGAATTTCTTGTCATAGATTCAGATCCTGGATGTGCAGCTAACGCTTGAAATATTAAAAGACGTAGTTCATATTGCCAGTCATACCAGTCCTTAGGATCCAAAAACCTAAAATAGGTGTCACCGTCGCAGATACAGCCAACAACCCAGCTCACAAAGAAGTGACTGTATGCCTTTTCCCAGGTGTACTTTAGCCTTAGGTCACCAAACAAACGGCGAACCTCTGGCTCGAAATTTTCTGGCTGAACATATGCCATGTTTGACCTGTGTATCCAGCACCAGGCGCGGAATACCTCAGCTTTCAGCTTTTGAATGCTGATCAAGCCTTGAGTCAGTGATTCGGGAGCGCTCATGGGACTTAGCCCTCAACTATCACTGGGAGCATAATACAGCCCGGCACGTAAAACAGTACTAGTGCATTACTGAAATTAGAGGATTCCCAGAGCGAATTGGAACCATATCCTTACCGAATTGGAATCATATCCTTACCAAAACATGGGAAGCATAAACGTACCGTGTGGCTTTGGAAGCATAAGCGTACCAAACAGGTACGCTTATGGGTAAACGCACACACCGATCCCTTTTCGTTTATAAAAACTAAGTATGGAGCTAAGCGGATTCGAACCGCTGACCCCTTGCATGCCATGCAAGTGCTCTACCAGCTGAGCTATAGCCCCGAGTGGATTACCCGAGTGCGTCAACGGTGGCGTTGAGCGCATCAACAATAGTGACGTAAGGGGGGTACCATCGTCAACCCCTTTTTTCGGCAGAAGTCTTGGTCCAGTTTGGCCCAAGTTTTGTCTCGCGGTAGCGATGAAGGACGGCCATCCGCGATAGAGTCAGGGAGAATGTAGCATTAACGTGGCGATCGCAATGGTTTTCCCCGGTTCTTCGTCTCCCCCCGATGCCGCTGCCGTGCAGGATATTCTGCTTAAGCTGCGGCGCAAGGAAGGCACCTGGGTCGACTGGGCCCAGGGCTGCCAGGCGCTGCAAAAGGCGCGCTTTACCCCCCAGCAAATTTTTGAGGAAACGGGGTTTGAGCCGATTCAGCAAAACCAGATTGTGGTGGCCGAGCAGGTCTACCAATCGGCGCTCAAGGCCGGGGTCAAAGACGCCACCCAGGCCCACTTCATTCGGCAGGGCAGCGATTCGCTCTACGAACTGCGGATCCTCTCCCAGGGCGATCGCGCCGCTATGGCCGATTTTGCGGTGCAGCACGGGCTCGACTCCGACGAAGTGCGCGACCTGGTAAAGCCCGTCAAAGAATATTCCTACCGCAAGGAAAAACCACCGGGCTTTGGCGATGGGCCGGGGGATGCGATCGCCTACCACTTCTGGAAGCTGGCCCGCCAGAAAGACGATCTGCAAGACCGTTCCCGGCTGATTGCCCAGGGGCTGCGCTTTGCCGAAAGCCCCACCGCTCGCCAGCAGATCGAGAAACTGCTGACCGACTTTACTGTGGTCAAAAGCCGCCCCGCCCCCCGACTGCCCCTCTACCGGCTCGAAACCGAAAGCGAGCTGCCGCGCGTGATCCCCGTGGTGGGACAGATGCCCTTGACGGTGGATGACCTGAAGGCGGTGCCAGTGGTGGTGCCCGAGGAGCCCTTCAGCATGGTCAGCGCCAATGGGGCCAGCGCCTGGATTGCAGTGCCAGGCTGGCAGGTAATTTTTCGGGCCGAAGACCCGGTAGGCCTGCTGACTCAGTCGCGATCGCTGCCCAACTACCCCGCCGATGCCACCGATGAGACGGTGCTGGTAGTGGTCGATCGCAGCGATCGCACCTGGGATGACGACGGCTACTTTCTCACCGCCGAGGGCGATCGGCTTTCCCTGGTTTGGTCACCCGGCCCGATCGAGACCCCCATTTTGGGCAAAATCATCCTGATTTTGCGGCCCAAGCGCATTCTCGACGAAAACTACAACCGTGAACTCTGGCAGCTAGACGAATAGGAGACCGCCATGGGCCTGGAACGACGTTTATCTCGCGATATGTTCTTGAATACCGAAATCGTGGAGCTGCGGCAGATGTGCTTCACCCCCGGTCGCGTGTTTGAACCAGGCAAATACATTGCAGGCGATCTGCCCGACACCGCCTTTGAAATGGGCCTGGTCGAAAAGCTGCCCCCGGTGCGCGGGAAGAGTGAAGAGATTGGGGATCCGCCAGGGGAGTGAGTGAGCGGGTGAGGAAGGTGAGCCGGTTCCTAAGCGGAGTCGAAGGAGATGGTGAGGTGGTTGAAAAATTCAAAGTTCAAAATTGAGAATTCAAAATTTTGAATTTTGCATTTTGAACTTCCCCTGCCCCATCTCTCCGCATCCCCTAATCATTCATTCAAACTTTTACGACAACGTGTCTCAGGCTACAGCGGCTACAGGCTACAGCCTCGACAACAGAGCATAGTATCTGTTGGCTGACTATGGCCGTGACCTCCTTAACGCCTCAGGATTTGCCCTCGCTCCAGCGTTCCCAAATTATTGTCTGCGGTCTGGGTCGCACGGGGCTGCGCATTTTTAGCCTGCTGCGGCAGCAGGGAGCGCGGGTCGTGGGGGTGAGCTACCACCCGATGCCCGAGGTGGGCGGTGATGTGGTTGTGGGGGAGCTGCGATCGCCCGCTACGCTGATCCAGGCGGGCATTCATCAGGCCCAGACCCTGGTGCTGGCCACCTCCGACGATGCCCTCAACCTGGCGATTCTCACTCAGGCACGCATCCTCAATCCCAACATTCGCATTGTTAATCGGCTGTTCAATATCAGCCTGGGCGAGCGCCTCGACCACACCCTGCCCCACCACGTCAGCCTCAGCTCGGCGGCGCTGGCGGCACCGCTGTTTGCCTTTGCGGCGCGGGGCAACCGGGCGATCGGTCAGCTACGCCTGTTTGAGCAGACCTGGCCCATGTACGAAGAGGTGATCGAGGCCGCCCATCCCTGGCACGGCAAGCCGCTCAAAGCCCTGTGGGACAACCGATCGCAGCTGTTGATTCACTACCACTCGGCTCGCCGACCGATCGATCTGGTGACGGCGGTGGTGACGGGGGAGGTCTTGCAGGTGGGCGATCGCATTGTCTTGGCCACCCAGCCCCAGCAGCCCATGCTCAAGTCTCGCCATGTGGCTCAGTTTTGGCAGCGGCTGCTGGTCACCCTCGACCACGGTCGTCGCCGCGCCCGCGCCACCCTGATGGTGATTTTGGCGCTGCTGATCACCATTGGCCTGGCCACCTTTACCTACCTTTGGCACAACTTCAACACCAGCTGGGTCGATGCCCTCTACTTCTCCGTCGGCATGATCACGGGTGCGGGGGGCCAAGAACAGGTGGCCGAAAACGCCTCCGCTACCATCAAAGTATTTACCGCCGTGATGATGCTGGTGGGGGCTGGGGTAATTGGCATCTGCTACGCCCTGCTGAACGACTTTATTTTAGGTTCCCACTTCCAGAGCCTGTGGAGCGTGGCCCGCATGCCTCGCCAGCACCACTACATCGTCTGCGGGCTAGGAGGTGTGGGCTATCGCATTGCCACCCATCTGCACGAAACCGGGCACAAAGTTGCCGTGATCGAGCAAGATGTCAACAATCGCTTTCTGCCCTCCGTTAAGGCGCTCAAAATTCCGGTCATCATTGCCGACGCCAACCTCACCTCTACCCTCGAAACCGTGAATCTGGCTTCGGCCCAGGCCCTGCTGGTGGTCACCAGCGACGACACCGTCAATCTAGAAATTGCCCTCACCGCCCGCAGCATTAGCCCCCAGGTGCCCGCCGTGGTGCGCATCTACGACGCCGAGTTTGCCCAGCAGGTGCAGCAGGTCTTTGAGTTTGACCAGGTGCTCAGCCCGATGGATCTGGCGGCCCCTACCTTTGCCGCCGCCGCCCTGGGCGGGCGCATTCTCGGCAACGGCATGGCTGGCGATCTGCTCTGGGTGGCGATCGCGACGCTGATCACCCCCCACCACCCGTTCTACAACCAGTCCATCCAGTCCATTGCCCAAATGGCCCATCTGGTGCCGCTGTACATCGAGTCGGCCCATCGCACCCTGCACGGCTACGACCTGCTCAATGTCACCCTGAGCGATGGCGACGTGCTCTACCTCACCATGCCCGCCAATCGGCTCGACTGCCTACAATACACCCCCGTCTCGGTAACCGAGGAGATGCGAGGATGAATTGTAGGGGCGAACCCATGTGTTCGCCCGGATCCCCGCCATAGAGAAATCCGTGGTCAGTAGCCTGCTCCAGGGCAAGTTTAGAGCAGACGCATAGGTCTGCCCCTACGGGGAATTTACCATTTTGATGGAATGTGGGGATGTAATTGGTCCTTGTGCCACGAGGCAGGATTATTGCGAATGTAGGTCTGTATCCGCACTAGATCCACCTCACTGCGGATGATATGATCGTAATAATTGCGTTGCCAAACTCGTTTCTCAAACGGCATCCACCCGTTTTCCTTGACTCCGCGAATGTAGTGATTGGTCGTCATGGCTTTAAACCATTGCATTACCCGTGGTATGGGTGAACCAACGTGTTTGCCCATATCTTCGCTATGGGGCAATTCGCGATCGGTGACATTCTCCATGTCAAGATTAGGGCAGACACACAGGTCTGCCCCTACATTGTGATGGTTGATGACTATGATGCCGTGAAAATGGTTGGGCATCACTACGGACTCGTCGGTTTGAATACCTGGAAACTTTTGATTTAGAGCCATCCACCAGACATCTACCATCTGCCCGGCCGCGTTCAGAACCATTGAGCCATCAACAATATTGCCAAATAGACCAACCCGGTTTTGGGTACATAGGGTGATGAAATAAGCGCCTGCCGAGCTGTAGTCAAACCCTCTCAATCGCATAGATTGACGATGATGTCTTGCTGGATTGTAGGTCATGGTTTAGCTCCATTAGCACGATGATCCAGAATTCCCACCGTAGGGGCGAACCAATGTGTTCGCCCAAATCCCCACCATAGGTAAATTCGCGGTCGATGACGTCTCCGATGCCAGGTTCAGGGCAGACACGTGGGTCTGCCCCTACGCAATACCCCCCCCTAGGGCGAACCAATGTGTTCGCCCAAATCCTCGCTCGCTACAATACCCCCAGTAACCATTGACGGCTATGGGGCGCACGCCAACGCTGACCTACGATCGCGGCACGCTCATCCTGCATCCGCCGCCGCGAGGCAAATGCTGGGTTGACTTTGCCCACTGGGACGATCGCATTGAAAAATTTCGCATTCCGGCCCAGCAGTATCGGGATCTGGTTGAAACCCTGCGGGCCGAGCAGGTACCTTTCAACGACCAGGCTCAAACCTTTGCCCCGATCGATCTCGATCCCCAGGTCAGTTTGGACCCCTACCCCCACCAGCAAGAAGCTCTCCAGGCCTGGACGGCCCAGCGCTGGCGGGGCGTAGTGGTGCTGCCTACTGCCAGAGGCAAAACCTACCTGGCTCAGCTAGCCATGCAAACCACGCCGCGATCGACGCTGATCACGGTGCCCACTTTGGATCTGATGCACCAGTGGTACGCCCACCTGACCGCCGCCTTTCCCGATGTTGAGGTGGGGCTGTTGGGCGGGGGATCAAAAGATCGGACGCCGATTTTGGTTGCCACCTACGACAGCGCCGCTATCCACGCCGAGAGTTTGGGTAACCAATACGGGCTGCTGATCTGTGACGAGTGCCATCACCTGCCCAGCGACTTTAACCGGGTGATCGCCGAATACTCGATCGCGCCCTACCGGCTGGGGCTAACCGCGACCCCCGATCGCGCCGACGGTCGCCACGACGACCTCACCCACCTATTAGGACCCGTGGTCTACCAGAAGTCGGCGGCGGATCTGTCGGGAGATGCCCTGGCCCCGTTTCAGATTGTGCCGATTAAGGTCAAGCTCTCGGCCCAGGAGCGATCGCGCTACACCCAACTGATTGCCCAGCGCAATTGCTTTTTGCAGGAAGCCAATATCTGGCTCAGCTCGGCCCAGGGGTGGCAACGGTTTGTGCGGGCCAGCGCCCAATCGGCGGGGGGGCGACGGGCGATGCTGGCCCACCGGGAAGCTCGGGCGATCGCCCTGGGCACCGAGGGCAAGCTGCGCGTGCTGGCCGATCTGCTGACCCAGCACTACCCCGATCGCACCATCGTTTTCACCAACGACAACGCCACCGTCTACCAAATCTCCGAGACGTTCTTGATCCCCGCCATTACTCACCAGACGCCGGTCAAAGAGCGCCATGAGGTGCTCCAACGGTTTCGCAGCGGCGAGTATCCCACTCTGGTGGTCAGCCACGTACTCAACGAAGGGGTGGATGTACCCGAGGCGAGGGTGGCGATTTTGCTATCGGGCAGTGGTTCAGTTCGCGAGTACGTGCAGCGACTGGGGCGCATTTTGCGCAAGGGCAGCAGCCAAAAGCAGGCCATTCTCTACGAAGTGGTGGCCGAAGAAACCACCGAAGAAGCGATTTCCAGCCGCCGTCGCCAGGGGGTGCAGCCTTCGTCCCAGCGTCCCCATCAGTTGGAGCTGGTGCCGATCAAACCAGTCTACAGCGTCGATCCCCTCCCCCCTGTGCCCCGGGCCGCCGAAGCACCACCATACGACAGTGAGCCAACTCCCTAGGCTGTCCTCTGAGCCAGTCTTAGGACAGTTGTCGTGATCCCAAAGAAGTGGCTTTTTTCCCCGTTCAAAAACGACCTCAACCGCTATCTTAGTAATAGGCTAAAGTCTTGCCAGAACAAGGTTAGCGGCGCTAGCGTCATGCCCCCAAGTCGGGCGCTCAACCTGCCGTCTAAGACCCGGTTATCGATCGCGAGCTTCCCCCCACAGCTCGTCAACGCTCTAGCTTCTGACTGGTGATAGCGAACAGATCAGCCGATGCCTGGGTACCGCACCCGGCGATCGCGTTTGAGCTGATCTCGGCCTCTGGCGATCGCCCATCGCCTACCCTTCCCAATGTTCACGCCCTTCGTCTTCTTTCATGGATCACCTGTTTGCCACGTCCCTGCTACTTACCCTCGGTGCTGGCTCTGTAGGGCTCCTAATGGCGGCCCACCAGCCCACCCTAGCCAGTTCTTCTAGCGCCAGCCCAATTCGAGCCGGTCTTTTGAGCTCCGGTGCGGCTGAGTCTGCCCTGTCCAGCTATTTGGCTCAGGTCGAGTTGCCCTCAGACCCAGCGCTGACCGAGGCAGGCGACACTATTACGGCCAATATCTGCGTCGACCTACCCGATTGGCAGCGTCCTTCCGAACTGGCCCAGATGAAGCAGCTAGAGGCCATGCCGGCTTACGGTGCAGCAATCGATGACGATCCCCTGGCGGAGATGGTCAAAACCTGGTGGAGCCACAATATTTTCTCATTCACGACCTACGGCCTCAGCGCCCGCACTGACCCCATCTATCTATCAGGCATCTGGACGGCTGTAGACGACATCTGGGACTGCTACAGCGCCAACCAACCGGAGCAAATTAATCAGGGCGAGCTGGCGGAGCTATGGCTGCTGCACCATCGCTTAGTGGGCCTGACATGGCAGGATGGCCAATATCTCGCCACCGTCGAACCCAGCAATACAGGGCTTCAGCTAGTGCAGTTTCCCCGTCGAGAAAGCAGTCAGGGGCTGCCCCTCAGTATTGTCACCACTACCGGCCAAGCCTTAGCGGTGATGTCTGGCGATTGGTAAGGCGACATCAGCCATAGCCCAACGACAAAGCCCCTGGTGGTTACCGCCAGGGGCTTTGGTTTGAATAAGTTGCAAGCGTGTCATCCCGCAGGATGGCTCTAGGCTATTGGCGGGTAGGCAAAAAGCTGGCCCGCAGGTGGCCTGAATCACATACTTGCCCGATGGCAGCGCCTAAAGGGCTGCAGAAGCAGCAGTGGCTTCCAGCCAGCCAGCGCTCAGCACTACAGTCAGCCCCATAAAGAGCACGGTCAATGTCCATGTCACGCGGTTTAGGGTCGTTTCAGCGCTTTTGGTGCTGGTAAAGAGCTGCGCTTGGCCTCCCAGCCCTCCCAATCCGTCGCCCTTGGGGCTATGCAGCAGCACCAGCGCCGTCAGACCAACGGCAGAAACCATCCAAATAACCTTCAAAATTGTAGTAACTAGCATCGCGTTCTCAGACTAACCTGCTCAAAATGTGGGCGGCGGGTACAAGATCGGCAGGCGATCGCCAATCCAGACTCAATATAGACATATAGCCTAACCTTCACTATACCCCAAGGGTTAAGGCCCGCGTGGGCGAGCCCCCTCGACCAGGCTAGAGACCGTCATTTATTAACGTCTAACAGACTGGGGATCAGCAAATGCAGACCTAGCCCGTTTTTCTGAGTCGGGCGTGGCAGCATTGATGACACCGGGATCATAACCAGACTGGATGACGCGCCCTCAGGCCTAGCGAGAGAGTTTTACCGGCGTTCGGTTATTGCGAATCTCCACATCGGCGGGGAGAAACATTGATCGCCCGGTCATTTCCTGAGGTTGAGGCAGGCCTAAGATTTGCAAAATGGTAGGGGCAATGTCAGATAGTCGCCCGTCTTCTCTGAGATTGACGTCGCCGCCGTAGGCGGGCACCTTGAGCCGCTCCCCCTCCACCAGAATAAACGGCACAGGGTTAGTGGTGTGAGCAGTCCAGGGCTTGTTGTTTTCGTCCCACATCAGCTCCGCGTTGCCGTGGTCGGCAATGATAATGGCTGTACCTCCCGCCTGGCCAACGCTGTCAATTAATTGCCCCAGCTGGTGGTCAACGGCCTGCAGGGCGGTCACAGTGGCGTCCATCTGGCCCGTGTGACCCACCATATCGGGGTTGGCGTAGTTGATCACTACCAGGGAATAAATTCCCTTTTTGATGGCGGCGATCGCCGTCTTGGTAACCGCCTCTGCCGACATGGCCGGGGCCTTATCGTAGGTGGCCACCATGGGGCTCGACACCAGTTCCCGGTCTTCACCCTCCAGCGGTTCTTCCAAGCCACCGTTGAAGAAGTAGGTAACGTGGGCATACTTTTCGGTTTCGGCGGTGCGAAACTGCTTGAGACCGTGGTTGGCTACCACTTCACCCAAAATGTTGCTCAGGTTTTGGGGCTGAAACGCCACCTTTACCGGCAGATCGGGGTCGTACTGGGTCATGGTCACAAAGCTCAGGGGCGTAATCACCTCCCGCTCAAAGCCCTTGAAACTGGGGTCGACCAGGGCCTGGGTCAGCTGCCGCGCCCGGTCGGGGCGAAAGTTGAAGAAGATTACGCCGTCCTGGGGGGCGATCGCGCCTGGGGCCAGCCGTACGGGCTCTACAAACTCATCGTTGATCTCCTGCTCATAGGAGGCCAGCAGGGCGTCTAAGGCAGTTTGCCCAGTGCCTTCACCAGGGTCGGTGATGACTCGATAGGCCTTTTCAACGCGATCCCAGCGGTTGTCGCGGTCCATCGCGTAGTAGCGGCCGCTGAGAGTCACTAACCGCCCCAAACCGAGCTGATCGACGTAGTCCTGAATTTTTTGCACCGCTACTTTGCCCTCGGTGGGCTTAGTATCGCGGCCATCGGTAATGACGTGAATACAAACGTCTTCAATATCCTGGGCTTTGGCCATCTCTAGCAGCCCAAACAGATGCGACAGATGGGAGTGCACCCCACCTTCAGAGCACAGCCCAATTAAGTGAAGCTTGCTGTTGCGGTAGCGCACCGCCTGGCAGACCTCCAGCAAAGCCTCGTTTTCTTGCAAAGTGCCGTCTTCTACCGCATCTGAAATTCGCACGAGTTCCTGGGGCACAATGCGCCCGGCCCCGATGTTTAAATGACCCACCTCAGAGTTGCCCATTTGGCCCTCGGGCAGCCCTACATCTTTACCCGACGTGCGAATTAACGTGTGGGGATAAGCAGCCCACAGACTATCCATAACCGGAGTCTTTGCGGCAGCGACAGCATTGCCATCGGTATCTTCTCGATATCCCCAACCGTCGAGAATAACTAACACCATCGGCGGGATTGACGCTTGACTCATGGGTAAAAATCCTTGGGATTTGGACTAACGTCTCAGCAATCATACCATCCCAAAAATTAGCCCCGATTCTGAGCCAGGGCAGAGTTGGAATGGCAGATACAAAGATTGCGCAGATCAAAAATCGCGCTGGGGGAATAGTTTAAAACCTTACCAGTGAGGGTGTAGCCTCACCTGAGAGCCGAACTCTCACAATCTAAACCCGCTCATCGACTCTACGGTTGAGTATGGGATTAACTTAAGAAAGTTTTTTTATAAAAGGCATATTACTCCACAAAGGCGTTATTTTGTAGCGCCAGTTTTACGTTTGGCCTGCTGCTGTTTGCGCTTGGCCTCGGCTTTGGCCTTTTTCTCGGCGGCCAGAGCGGCTTGCTTTTCAGCTTCAGCCTCTTCAGCTACCTTGTCGAGGTAGTAGTGGTAGTCACCCCGGTACAGTCGCAGCTCTCCATCGCGGATTTCTACTATCTTGGTGGCCACGCGGGAGATAAAGTAGCGATCGTGGGAGACCAGCAGCACGGTGCCGTCGTAGTGCTGAAGGGCTTCTTCCAGCATCTCCTTAGCGGGAATATCGAGGTGGTTGGTGGGCTCGTCGAGCATCATCAGGTTGGCGGGGCGGAGCAGCATTTTAGCCAGGGCCAGGCGGGCCTTTTCGCCGCCGCTGAGGGCCTTGACCTGCTTGAAGGCCATATCGCCTGTGAACAAGAACCGCCCCAGCAGAGTACGGACTTCTTCGTTAGTCCAGTCGGGCACTTCGTCGTGGATGGTGTCAATGACGGTTTTCTCTAGATCCAGGGCCTCGGCCTGGTTCTGCTCAAAATAGCTGGGGATCACGTTGTGGTGGCCCAGTTCGACCTTGCCATCGGTGGGGTTTTCGAGGCCGGTAATCAGCCGCAGCAGGGTCGACTTGCCGGAACCGTTGTGGCCTAGGAAAGCGATGCGATCGCCCCGCTCAATCAGCAGATTTGCCCCCAAAAACAAGATCTTGTCGTCGTAGCTGTGGGTGAGATCGCTAATGGTGACCACCTCGCGACCGCTGCGGGGGGCGGGGGGAAAGCGGAAGTGCAGGGTGCGGACACTGCCGGTGGGAGCCTCAATGCGCTCTACCTTATCGAGCTGCTTTTCGCGGCTTTTGGCCTGGGTGCTGCGGGTGGCGCTGGCCCGAAAGCGATCGACAAAGGCCTGCTGCTTGGCAATTTCCTTTTGCTGGCGCTCGTAGGTGCTGAGCTGGGCAGACAGGTTTTCTTCTTTTTGGGTCAGGTAGGCGGTGTAGTTGCCCAGGTAGGTGGTAGAGACACCGCGCTCGGTCTCGACGATTTGGGTGCAGAGGCGATCGAGAAACTCCCGGTCGTGGGAGACAATCACCATGGGAGTGGTGAGCTTTTTGAGATAGCCCTCCAGCCACTCGATCGTGTCGAGGTCGAGGTGGTTGGTGGGCTCGTCGAGCAGCAGCACCTCAGGGGCTTGCAGCAAGATTTTGCCCAGGCCCATGCGCATCTGCCAGCCGCCGCTAAACTCGCTGACGTAGCGATCGCCGTCAACGGCCTCAAAGCCCATCTCCGGCAAAATCTTCTCAATCTGCGCCTCCAGCCCATAGCCGCCCAGGGCCTCAAACCGCCGCTGTTGCTTGTCGAGTTCGTGAATGAGCTTTTCTAGCT
>ERZ1066121.2085-NODE-2085-length-13122-cov-9.202571_pt1 | contig 13122 bp, 14 predicted proteins | sample MGYA00382768_ERZ1066121 | MGnify/ENA primary metagenome ERZ1066121 (study PRJEB33369, sample SAMEA5778351) | biofilm metagenome | biome: Industrial cooling water; feature: Water cooling tower basin; material: Biofilm | place: United Arab Emirates | collected... | reverse complement strand
TGCTCAGGCGATAGTACAGGTCCTGCCGGAACGTCCCGCCCTCCACTTCACTCGCAAGATCACGGTTCGTGGTCGCAATGATGCGCACGTCCACCTTGATGGGGCTCGTGCCGCCGACACGCTCGAACTCCTGCTCCTGCAGCACGCGCAACAGCTTGGCCTGCAGGTCCAGCCGCATCTCGCTGATTTCGTCGAGCAGCAGCGTGCCGCGGTGCGCACGCTCGAACGCGCCTTCCACCCGCTTGATCGCGCCCGTGAACGCTCCCTTCTCGTGGCCGAACAGCGAGCTCTCGATGAGCCCCTCCGGCAACGCCGCACAGTTGAGCTGAATGAACGGCTTGTCCCGCCGCTCGCTCTGATCGTGCAGCGCGCGCGCGAAGAGCTCCTTGCCGGTGCCGCTCTCCCCCTGCAGCAGCACCGTGGCGCGCGTGGGGGCGGCCATGGCCACCGTCTGCAGAATGCGGCGAATGGGCGCTGAGTCGCCAATGATCTGGCGCTCGTTCCGGTACTGCAGCACTTCCTTGCGCAGCGCTTCGTTCTCGCGACGCAGCCGCACGTACTCCAACGCCTGGTCCACCGCGAGCTCGAGCTGCTGCGGACGCACGGGCTTGGTGATGTAGTCGATCGCGCCGGCCTTGATGGCGGCCACCGCGTGCTCGATGCTCGCGTACCCGGTGAGCATGATGAGCGGGATGTCGTACCCTTCGCGACCCAACATTTCCAGAAACTCGAGCCCCGTGAGCCCGGGCATCCGATAATCGGAGATGATGAGGTCGATCCCGCCGTTCGGCAGGATCTGCAGCGCCTCGGGGACGTTCCGCGCCCCCACCGCCGTGTGGCCAGCCCGCTCCAGCGTGTCCGCGAGGATCAGGCCAACACTGGGTTCGTCATCGACATACAGAATGGTGGCCATGCGGGCGGGGCAGGGGCGGCACGCCTTGCCGGGCAAACGCACCCGGCATCATTCGCCGACTCGGCTCAAGTTCCCACGCGCCGTGCCGACATTGAGTGAAATAGAAGTGCGCCGGACGTGACGGGCAAGTCACGCCCGGCCGGTGCTCCTGCTCACTCGCGGACTCCCATGCGCGTCACCAACCTCATCCAGCAGCGCAACAGCGTCACCGGCCTCCAGCTCAACCTGGCCGCGCTCGAACGCACCCGTCTGGATATCGCCAGCGGCGTCCGCCTCCGCCGCATGTCCGACAACCCCACCGACGCCTCCCAGGTCGTCCGCGTGGGGTCGTCCATGCGTGCCCTCGATCAGTTCCGCCGCAACATCAAGATCGGCCAGGCCAAGGTCGAGTCCGAGGAACGCGCCCTCGACAACCTCACCAACACCCGCGGCCGCGCCGCCGAGCTGGCCATCAGCCATGCGTCGTCCACCGCCACCCCCGAGACCCGCCTCTCGGTGAAGGCCGAAGTCGATGCGCTCATCGACTTCGCCGTGGGACTCGGCAACACGCGCTTCGGCGACGAGTACATCTTCTCCGGCACGCGCGGCAGTGAACGGCCGTTCCGCAATCCGCCGGGTCCGGGCGGCGACTTCCGCAACCTGCTCGACGCATCGAGCGCCCCGGTCAACCCGAGCGGCGGCATTCCGCTCGAGATCGGTGACGGGCGCTTCATGACGCCCAACAGCAACGGCACCGAGGCGTTCCTCGATACGAATGCCCTGCGCGCGCTCTACGACCTGTCGCAAGCGCTCGGTGCCGACGACGTGCCCGGCATCCAGAACAGCGTGGACGCGATCCGCAACTCGGTGTCGAGCATCCAGTCGCTCGTGGGTCGCCAAGGGGCGCGCATGAATGAACTCGATATCGCCGAGCAGCAGATCGGCGATCTCGAGCTGACGTTGCAGACGTTCCGGTCCGACCTGCGCGACACCGAGATCGACAAGGCCATGGTCGAACTCGTGGGCAAGCAGACGCTGTATCAGGCCGCGATGTCGGCCACCTCGCGAGTGCTTGGATTGAGCCTCGCCAACTATCTCTGAGCGTGACCGTCGACGGATCGACCGGCCACGTCCCGCCCGAGCAGTCCATGTCCGCAGCCGCAGTGTCCGCAGGAACCGCGACCGGCCTCCGCGCCGTCGCGTCGCATGTGCTGGGTGACCTCGAAGTCGCCCCCGATCAGTTGCTCACCGTGCCCGAAGGACTGCACGGCTTCGCCGAGCACAAGGAGTTCGCGCTCATCCCCGCGGCGCGCGAGGGGTTCTGGTGGCTGCAGGCCACCGATGAGCCGGGACTCGCCTTTCTGCTCACCGATCCGTTCCGCTGCGCGCCGGGGTACGAGCTCGACCTGAGCGAGGGCGACGAACAGTTTCTCGGTCTCGCCTCACCCGACGACGCGCTCGTGCTCACCATCGTGACGCTCCCCGCCACCGACGGCGGTGCGATCACCACCAACCTGCGCGGCCCGATCGTGTGCAACGTGCTCACGCGCGTGGCGCGTCAGCTCGTGAGCCGGAATGAGCAGCACGGGTTTGCGGAGGCGGTGACGCTCTGAGGGGAGCGCGTCGGCGTGCTACCAGAGCACGTCGGCGCCCAGATCGGGGAAGGCCGGATCATTCGTGACGACCACGCCGCCGAGCGTCTGGGCCTGTGCTGCGATGACGCGATCGAACGGGTCACGGTGCGCGCTTGGCAACTGTCCTGCGCGAATGGCGGACTCAGCAGTCACGTCGAGCAACTGAAATCCATCCGCCTGAACGACGTACGCGAAGTCGTTCAGGATGGCTGGAGGAACGACGAGCTTGCCGAGCCGCACCTTGGTCGCGATCTCGAACGCGGTCGCCGCGCTGACGAACAACGCCCGCGCGGGCGCCTCGAGCATCGCCTGCCTTGCTGCAGGAGATAGCCGAGGGCTATCGACGTGCCAGAGGATGAAGGCCACCGTGTCGAGGACAAGTGGCCGTTCGCGGGCAATCACAACCCTTGCGCGTCCGCCTCATCGGCGGCCAAAGGCGCGAACGCGTCTTCTGCGAAGTGAATCGCGTCCTTGAACCGCCCGGGAGTAGGTACGGGCACGAACGGACGCAACTCAGCCATGGGATGGCCATTGACGCTGATGACCAGCCCTTCACCGGACGCCGCGACTTCTCGAACGAGTGCGGCAAGGCGCGCCTTGGCTTCGGAGATCGGAATCGTCGGCATATTAGTCAATATTAATCGACCATGTCGGTTGGTCAACGAATACGAGCGCCGTTCACGACTTTTGCGATCTGGCGGCGCGATCGAGACGGCATCATCTGCCGCCTCGCGCCGGTCGCAATCACCGACCTGACGACGTGTCAGTCGTTTCAATACGTTGTCGCGCAACAGGTTACGTCTGGCATCGTTCGTGCTGTGACCGCTCGCATGCCCGCATCCCCCGCCATCAGCGCCTCGCTCGCGGCTCACTACACGGAACGGCTCCGGACCCACGGCGCCGTCCCGCAAGGCGTAGACTGGGGTCCGGACGCCGCCGACCACACGCTGCGGCTCGATCGCATGCTCGACGTGCTGCGACTCGACGTGCCGCTTGCCACGCGGCCGTCGCTGCTCGACGTCGGGTGCGGCTTTGGCAGTCTGCTGGAGCGCATCCAGGCGCGCGGACTCGAGGTGGATTATCACGGCATCGACGTCGCACCGGCCATGATCGAGGCGGCCCGCGCGCAACATCCGGGCGGGTCATTCGCGGTGGCCGATGGCGCCGCGCTCGCACTCGATCGGCGCTTCGACTTCGTGGTGTGCAACGGCGTGCTCACGCAGAAGTTGCAGCATTCGATGCGCGACATGACCGACTACGCGCACACGCTCATTCGCTCGATGTACGAGCACGCCACGGTGGGCATCGCGTTCAACGTGATGAGCACGCACGTCAACTTCATGGCGCCCAACCTGTACTACCGCAGTCCGGTGGAGCTGCTCGCGTGGTGCCTGCAGGAGCTGTCGCCGCGCGTGCGGCTCGATCATGCGTATCCGCTCTTCGAGTACACACTGTACGTGTATCGCGACGACGCACCGAACATGATGTACGGCGCGCATCGGCGCGCCGACGGCGCCGAGCGGTGACGTGACATCACGAGCGGGCGCATGAGTCTCGCCCCGATGGGTGTGATTGTGTCGAGCGGTGGCGGTGTGGTGGCCACCGCCGTCGAGATCCTGCGCGCGGTGGGTCGCAATCCGGTGGTTCACGTGGTCACTGACCGCGCGTGTGGCATGGAGACACAGGCCGAGCGTTTGGGGCTGCCGCACACGCGCATCGTAGATGCCGATCGTACGGCGTTCAGCGCGCGCGCTGCGCAGTGGTTGCTGCGCGACGGCGGCTGTGCGTGGACGTGTCTCTTCTTTTCGCGACTGGTGGATGCCACGGCCTTCGCCCCGCAGCCGTGCATCAACGTGCATCCGAGTCTGTTGCCATCGTACGCGGGCTTTCGCGCGGTGGAACGGCTGCACGCCGATGGCGGCACGGTGCTCGGCGCGACCGCGCACCTCGTGGACGCGTCCACCGATGGTGGCCCCATCGTGGCGCAGGTCGCGTGGCCCGTGCCGCACGAGTGTCCGCTCGAGGAACTGCACCGACTGTCGTTTGCGCAAAAACTCTGGCTGTTGCTCTGCCTCATGACGGCGAACGGTGCGCTGCCGGTGATGGCACCGGGCACGACCGCTGGTGCCCCGTGGTCGCGGCCCTCGCTCGACGATGACGCCGTTCGCGCGGCCTACGCGGAGCGTCTGCGCGTCGAGGGAATTCGCGCGCGCTGAGCCGGCCGAGCGGCAGGCCTTGCCGGGGGTGGGCAAAAGGGGCGGTCGTAGCTCGTGCGCCCCAGGCGCAAGTGATTGCCTGACAAGCGGTTGCGCGTGGCACACACCGTGCAGTAGGAGAGGGTATCTCACGCCCTCGTCTTCATGCCTCTGTCGATCCTCATGCTCGCGGATATCCGCGATGCTGCCCAGCGCCGCGTGGCCATTCTCGACCACATGCGGTTTCTCGATCACGCGCCCGCCGAGCGCGTGCGCGTGACGTATGTGAACGTGGCGGAGCAGCCAGCGTTCGACCCGCGGTGGTTGGAGCACGATGTGGTGATCCTGCACACGACGCTGCTCTGTTGGCGCTGGCAGCCGTGGTTCCAGCAGATCGTGCCGTCCATCGCGTGGCTGCGCGACTACCGTGGCCTCGTGGTGGCGATGCCGCAGGACGAGTACAACCACGCGCACATCCTCGATCGCTGGTTGCTCGAGCTCAACACACAAATCGTGGTCACGTGCTTCGATGAGACCACGCGTCCGCTGCTGTACCCGCGCCTGCACAATCGCGCGTACTTCCAGCGTGGCCTCACGGGCTTTCTCAATCCGCAACGCGTGGCGAAGATTCGCCGCCCGCCGGTGGCCGGTCGCCCCATCGACGTGGTGTATCGCGCCAATCACTCGGCGCCGTGGATTGGCTGGCTGGGTCACTGCAAGGCGACGCTCGGGCTCGAAGGGCCCGCGCGACTCGCGCCCACCGGTTTGCGCACCGACATCTCGGTGCGCCGCGAAGACACCATTCTTGGCGATGCGTGGCTGGACTTCCTCGCCTCCGGGCGCGCAGTGCTGGGCAGCGAAAGTGGCTCCAGCGTCCTCGATCGTGTGGGTGAAGTGCAGCTCCACGCGCGCACGCTGCTCGACGAGCATCCGCAGCTCACGTTCGACGCACTGAACGCCCTCATGGCCGGCGAACTCACGCGCTTTCACTTTGGCGCGCTCGGTCCACGTCACCTCGAGGCCACGCTCACCGGCACCGTGCAGGTGCTGGTGGAGGGCGAATATCAGGGTGTGCTGCGCCCGTGGGAGCACTACATCCCGATTGCGCGAGACCTCTCGACGTTGTCGACGCTGCACGAGGTGATGGCCGACGGGGCGTTCCTGCAGCGCGTGGCCGATCAGGCGTACGAAGAGATCGCTGCGTCGGGGCTGTACACGTACGACCGCTTTGCAACAACCATGCTCGATCTGTTCGAGCTCTTCCTGTCCACGCGTCAAACAACACACGGCGCGACTTCGGCGGCCCACGCCGCCTGACCCGGAGTGACATCCGCATGAAAGCCGTGATTCTCTGTGGTGGCCTTGGCACGCGCATGCGTGAAGAGACCGAATACCGTCCCAAGCCCATGGTGGAAGTGGGCGGGCGTCCCATTCTCTGGCACATTCTCAAGTACTACGCGCACTTCGATGTGCGTGACTTCGTGCTCTGCCTGGGCTACAAGGGGCAGATGATCAAGGAGTACTTCCTCAACTACGAGGCCATGAACAGCGACTTCACGATGTCGCTGGGGCGGTTGAGTGCGATCTCGTATCACGCTGCCCACGAGGAGCAGGACTTTCGGGTGACGTTGGCCGATACGGGCGCCGAGAGCATGACGGGCGCGCGCGTGTCGCGCATTCGTCGCTACGTGGGCAATCAGCGCTTCTGCGTGACCTACGGTGATGGTCTCACCGATCTCGACTTCGGCGCCGCATTGCGCTTTCACGAGGCACACGGTCGGCTGGCCACGGTGGTGTCGGTGCGTCCACGTTCCCGCTTCGGGATTCTCGAAGTGGCCGGCGATGGTCTCGTGGAGACGTTCGCAGAAAAGCCCGAGCTCGATGGGTGGGCGAGCGCGGGCTATTTCATTTTCGAGCCGGAGGTGTTCGATCTGCTGAGCGACGATCCGTCGTGTACGCTGGAACGCGAACCGCTGGAGCAGTTGGCCGCGGCCGGTGAGCTCATGGCCTACCGGCACGACGGCTTCTTCTTCGCGATGGATACCTACCGCGAGTACCTGGCGCTCAACGAGCTGTGGCAGTCGGGGAAGGCACCATGGCGTACCCCGCGGACCACGCCGCCCGCCGACGCAATGCGTCGGCCAGGGACGCTGTCGCCCAGCCGAGCCGCTCTCCGGGTCGCTGCTGGGTGATGCCCCCCTGCGCGCGCTGCATGGCGCGCGCTTCGAAGTGGGCGAAGAGGCGCTGCTGCTCGGTGCTCGGCAGCGCCGAGATCCACGCGTACACGCGACGCATCTGGTCATCCTGCACGGCCGGTGCACTCCACGTGCGCGCCGGATTCACGAGGTCTTCGAGCGTGTGGACGGCCCAGTGGACCTCGTCGAAGGCGAAGGTGAGGCCGAACTCACGCTGCATGGCGCGATAGTCGCGCGCCACGACGTTGGCCTGCGATGCGAACACGCCGGGAATGAGCGCGTCGGCGAGCAGGGCGTCCACGCTGCCGCCACTCAGGTGTTCGAGATACGCGAGCGAGCTGCGATCATCCACGCTGGCCCGTTCGCCATTGGAGAGGTCGGTCACCACACTCACCACTGCACTCGACGACAGATCGGCGCCGCTTCGCGCTTCGGCGAGCCCGAGCACCATGGACGTGTAGTCGGGGCTCACATTGCGAAAGATCGCGCCGAACCGCCGCTCCAACCGATCGAGCAGTTCGCGGTGATACACGCCAAAGCTGATCTTCCCGCGGCAGTACAGGGAACGCGACTGTTCGCCGCGTGTGAAGTGCGCGCGTCCGCGCTCGTCGAGCACGGCGGCCGGATCGAAGGGCGTGGTGAGTCCGTCGCCGGGGTCGCTCGCCTGCACCATGGTGTACACGCCCGCCCCGAAGTAATCGGGGAAGGTGGTGGCACGATGAAAGTCGGTGGTCCAGCAGAGCATCTCGGGTTCACCGGCGTGCTGCAGCCCGGCCCGAATGCGCGCCACGGCGCCCGGAATGAGAAAGATCTTGTCGGTGAGCATGCCCACGTACGTGCCGCGGGCGTGGCCGAGCGCGTACTGCCAGTTGTCCACCATGCTGAGTGGTGTGGGCGGATGCACGTAGTGTACGTGTTCCAGGCCGGCGTCGCGCACGATCTGTTCGCAGCGCTGCGCGGGATCGACCCAGTTGTCGCACACGATGAGCTCACACGAGGCGTCGTGCTGCTGCCGGAACAGCTCGAGCGCCTGCGCCACGAACTGCGGGCGGTGGCGCGTGGGCAGCACGAAGGAAAACTCGGGGGTGTGCATCAGGCCGCGGTCTCCCGTGCCGACAGGCCACCACGCACTCGGCGCAGGTAGCCCGACGGCGCGACGGTGAGCAGCAGCTTGGCGTCGATGCGCGCGTCCACCACGAAGTCGGTGGTCTCGGTGAGATACTGGCGCACGGCGGTCTTGGGGTTGTCCCCCGGACCCCACGGTCGATCGGGGAAGAACGAGGCCGGCATGTCGTCCACGATGGTGTCCATCACCACGCAGTAGCCCCCCTCGCACACGAGGGGCGCGTAGGCGCGCAGCTCGGCGAGCACGTGATCGTGCGTGTGATTGGAGTCGAGCACCACGAGGCACCGCTTGCCACGCGCGTGCGCGTGGACGGCGGCGATGGTTTCCGGGGCAATGGACGAGCCTTCGAGCAGCGTGATCCGATGCGCCATGGGGTGGGCCTCGATGGCCGCACGATTGTGCGCGCGGATATCGATGTCGATGCCGAGCACGTGGCCGTGGCCGAGGAGCTGCAGCATGGAGGCGTAGTACACGAGCGAGCCGCCGTGCGCGACGCCGGCCTCGATGATGAGATCGGGGCGTGTGGCCCAGATGATCTCCTGCATCGCGACCATGTCCTGTGGAAACTGGATGATGGGGCGTCCCATCCAGCTGAAGTTGTACGCGTACTTGTGCGGCGTGATCTCGCGCACCCACACGCGCGAGAGGGCCTGCACGTCGCGATCGGCGACGAGGCCGGAGATGTTGGCTTCGACTTCGGCGCGGAAGGTCGCGTGCGGACAGGCCGGGGCCGACGCGGTATCGGTCGCGGGCGGTGCGAGGTCAGGCAGCAGCAGAGACAACGGTCCTCCAGGGCACGGTGTGCGCACCGATGAATGCGGCGCCGTCGCGGCCGCAGTTGGCAATCAGATCGAGGGCGGAGACGTAGGGCGTGAACGGCCCGAACTGCTGCGGGTAGGCGCGGCAGTGATAGTGCATGTACTCCACCGCCACGCCCGCGGCCTCGAAGCGCTGGTGGTCGAGGTAGTGCTTGGCGCCGTGTCCGGTGACGTACGTGGTGCCGCCCAGCGCCTGCGTGATGGCGAGCAGTCGTTCGCTGGCGCGGCCCGGCGTGTGCAGCGAGGCGGCGTCCTCGAAGCGCGTGGTGCGCGCGAGGTCGAAGTAGTCGGCGAGCGCGCGCACCGAGGCGCGCGACACATCGGCGAGCGTGTCGGCGGGCTGTTGCCACACCGCATCGGCGAGGGCGAGCATCTGATCGCGATAGGGCGTGCGGGCGTACGCCTGCCGTAGAACGGCGCGGTGTGTACTCCGCCAATCCTGCCGGTCGTCCACGCGCACTTCGTCGAGGCGTTGGCCGCGGTGCCACTCGCGCAGCGGGACGGTGAGCCAGGGCGTTCCGGTCGCGGTCTTCACCTGCACGCGATTGTAGAAGCCGCGCGTGAACTGCACGTCATCGTAGTGGACGAACACGTCGGCGGTCTGGATCTGCTCCAGCAGCCCCACCCACGGGAAGTACATCGACTGCGAGATCACGACACGCATGCTGTCACCGCCGCCGCAGGTGCTGGCCCACGATGTCGCTGATGCGCGCGATATCGGCGAGCGGCAGTTCGTGATGGCTGGGCAAGTTCACGCCACGCTGATGGATGTCCCACGCCACGGCGTTCTCCGGGCGTGGCGTGAACATAGGGAGCGAGGAGAGCGGCCAGAAGAACACGCGCGCGTCGATCCCTTCCTGCGTGAACCGTGCGAGCAGCGCGTCGCGATCGAACGCGGCCGTTGGTGAGGCCACGATGGTGGGCATCCAGAAGCCGTTGCTGGTGCCAGCCGGCTCCGGATTCATGTCGCAGGGCAGGTCCTGCATGAGCGAGGCGTACGTGTGGAAGATCGTGCGCTTGCGTGCGACCAGCTCCTCGACCCGCTCCACCTGCGCCAGCCCGATGGCGGCCTGCACGTTGGAGAGCTTGTACTTGAAGCCCACCACCGTGGGCCAGAACTGTTTGGTGGTGCCACGCGCCCGCCCGTGGTTGCTCAGGGTGAGCACGCGCTCGTACAACTCGGCGTCGTGCGTGACCAACGCTCCCCCTTCGCCGGTGGTGAGCGTCTTGGTGCCGTGAAAGGAGAAGACACCGAAGCGTCCGCGCGTCCCGGCGCGGCGGAGCGTTCCGTCGGGCTGGGTCCACCCCGACCCGATCGCTTCGGCGGCGTCTTCGATGACGGGGATGCCATGCCGTTCCCCGATCGCGAGCAGCGCGTCGAGGTTTGCGAGGTTGCCGTACAGGTGGACTGCGATGATCGCGCGTGTGCGTGGCGTGATGGCGGCTTCGACGCGACTCGGGTCGAGGCACCACGTGTGTGGATCGACGTCCACGAACACCGGCGTGGCGCCGAGGTAGGTGATGGGGGCGGCGGAGGCGATCCAGTTGATGTCGCCAAGAATGACTTCGTCACCGGGCGCGACGCCGAGCGCGGCGAGGCCCATGTGCAGCGCGCCGGTGCAGCTCGACGTGGCAATCACGTGTGGCGTGCCGGCGGTCGAGCTGTGCAGGTGCGCGGCGAAGGCGTGTTCGAAGCGCTCGATGTATTCGTAGCAGCGCGCGCCCCATCCGTTGGCCACGGCGTCGGCGGCGTACTGCTGCTCGAGCGCGCCAATGCTGGGGCGCGTATACGGCACCGCACGCGGCGACGCCGGCGGGGCGATCGTGGTCATCGGATGCGCAGCTCCGGAATGGCCGTGACAAACTGACCGCCCCAATCACGCACATAGGCCAGCGACTTCGTGAACTCGTCGGCGAGATTCCACGGCAGCAGCAACACATAGTCGGGGCGTTCGGCGAGCAGACGCTCCGGTGGGACCACCGGAATGCCCGAGCCCGGCAGGAAGCGCCCCTGCTTGTGGGGCGACGCATCGGCCACCCACGGGAGCAGCTCGCGCCCGATGGCCGCGAAGTTGAGAAACGTGTTCCCCTTCGCGGCCGCACCGTACCCCACGACGCGCTTGCCATTGGCGCGGCACTCGCGGAGGAACGCGAGCGCCTCATCGCGAATGCGCTCGGCCTGTGGTTGCAGGGTACGATAGAACGCATCGTGGGCCACACCGGCGTCGCGTTCCATGTCGCGCAGCGCTTCGAGGCGCGGTGTGCTGGCGCGATCGCAGGTGGCGTGTTGTGCCCACACACGCAGCGACCCGCCGTGCGTGGCAAGCTGCTCTACATCCCACACCATCAGTCCGGCCGAGGCGAGCACCTGCTCGACCACGTGCAGCGACAGATAGCTGAAATGTTCGTGGTAGATCGTATCGAACTGCGACTCGGCCACGAGGCGCAGCAGGTGCGGAAACTCGAACGTGATGGTGCCGTGCGGCGCGGTGAGCGTGGCAATGCCAGCCACGAAGTCGCGCAGGTCGGGCACGTGGGCGAGCACGTTGTTGGCCACGACGAGGTCGGCAGGGCCACAGGTGGAGACCACCGCAGCGGCCGTTTCGCGACCGAGGAAGAGCTCGACCGTTTCGACACCACGGGCACGCGCCACCTGGGCGGTGCTGGCGGTGGGTTCGATGCCGAGGCAGCGAATGCCACGTTCGCGCACGTACTGCAGCAGGTAACCATCGTTGGACGCGACTTCCACCACGAGACTCTGTGTGGTGAGCCCGAGTCGTTCGACGGTTGTGGCGACATACTGACGCGCGTGGGCGAGCCACGAGGCGGCCACGCTCGAGTGATAGACGTAGTCGGCTGTGAAGAGCGCGTCGTGCGACGGCGCCTCGACCACTTGCACGAGGCGACAGGTGGGGCACACCACGGTGCGCAGTGGTACGCGCACTTCGGGGGTGGCGAGGTCGTCCTCCAGTCGAAACGCATTCGAGGGTGGCGCACTGCCGAGATCGGCGAAGCGCTGGGCCACCACATCGATTGCGGTGTGACAGAACCGGCACGGGTGCGTGGTCACGCCGCCCTCCACTCGGCGAGCGAGGGCAGGGCGGCGTCCCGCGCCGAGAGCAGCGTCACCGGGAGCGGCCAGCGAATGTCGAGCGCAGGATCGGCGTGATGCACGCCGCGTTCGCACGCGCTCGCGTACGATGCGGAATGGAGATACAGCAGCTGGACGTCGTTGCTGAGGGCCTGAAAACCGTGCGCCACCCCTTCGGGAATGAGCAGCGCGCGATCGATGTGTTCATCGAGCACGAGCGCGTGCCACTGCCCGAAGGTAGGTGAGCTGGTGCGCAGATCGACTGCCACATCGAAGATCCGTCCGCGCAGGCAGCGCACGAGCTTGGCTTCGGCCGCCGGTGCGACCTGCAGATGCAGGCCGCGCACCGTACCGCGCAGACTCGTGACGCTCAGGTTGACCTGCGCCACGGCGAACGGCAGCTGCTCGGCCGCGAACGTCTCCTCACAGAACGCGCGAACGAAGCGACCGCGCGCGTCGGCGAACGCGCTGCTCGACACTTCATGCACGCCGGCAATCGGCGTCGGGTGCAGCTCAAGCGTCACGCCGCCACCTCGTGGCGGCGGGTAGTGGCGCGCGTCCACGGCGCACCGGCACGCGCGGCGTCGCGGACGTAAGTGACCAGATCGTCCACCGAGCGCAGCTCACCCTGTTCGTACACCATGCGGTACCACTGGGCCGTGCGCTGGATGCTGGTGGCGAGATCCCACACGGGCCGCCAGCCCAGCTGCTGCTGTGCGCGCCGACAGTCGAGTTGCAGGATGTCGGTTTCGTGCGGGTGCGTCCCCTGATCGCGTGTCGTGCGAATGCTCGGCCAGGCGAGCTGCAGCCCGGTCACGAGTTCGTCCACCGTGACGTGGCCGTCGGGCGCGGGGCCGAAGTTCCAGGCGCCCTCGGCGGTTTCGTCGCCGTCGAGCAGGCGGGCACCGAGTTGCAGATAGCCGGCGAGTGGGTCGAGGACATGCTGCCACGGACGCACTGCGTGTGGCGCGCGAATGCCCACGGCGCGCCCCGACGCGGCGGCGCGTACGAGATCGGGAACGAGGCGATCGGCGGCCCAGTCACCACCGCCAATCACGTTGCCGGCGCGCGCCGTGGCGAGCAACACACGACCGGCAAAGAAGCTGTCGCGCCAGCAGGCGGCGAGGAGTTCGGCGCACGCCTTGGAAGCGCTGTACGGATCGTGGCCACC
>ERZ1066121.2082-NODE-2082-length-13135-cov-8.261086_pt1 | contig 13135 bp, 12 predicted proteins | sample MGYA00382768_ERZ1066121 | MGnify/ENA primary metagenome ERZ1066121 (study PRJEB33369, sample SAMEA5778351) | biofilm metagenome | biome: Industrial cooling water; feature: Water cooling tower basin; material: Biofilm | place: United Arab Emirates | collected... | reverse complement strand
CCGATGCTCTACCAACTGAGCTATACCCCTAGGCCGGGAAGGCCTTTAGCCGCACTGACCATCGCGGCGCAAGGGGCGATACGACAAATGGTTGGCGCGCGCGCGGCAGCGCTGTTAGGCGGACGGGCAATGAACGGTTCCGCGCCTGCGAACATGATCGGCGGCATCGCCCTGCGGCTGATCGCGATGCTGTCGCTGGCCTTGATGTTCGTCGTGGTAAAGCTGGTGGCAGAGCGCGGCGTCCATATTGCCGAAAGCCTGTTCTGGCGTCAGGCCTTTGCCCTGCCCTTCATTGCCATCTGGGCCATGACCCATGGCGGGCTTGCCATTGTGCGCACGCAGCGGATTGCCGCGCATGGCCGCCGCGCGGCGATGGGGCTTGCGGGCATGGCCCTCAATTTTGGCGGCATGATCCTCTTGCCGATGGCAGAGGCGACCGCCATCAGCCTGTCGGTGCCGATTTTCGCGGTCATCTTCGCGGCCCTGCTGCTCGGGGAACCAACGGGAAGGGCGCGGTGGAGCGCGGTGATCGTCGGTTTCGTCGGCGTATTGCTGGTGATCCAGCCGGGTGCGGACAGCGCCTTTGGTGGCAGCCATCTGGTCGGCGCGCTCGTTGCTCTGGGCGGCGCGTTGATGACGGCGCTCATCACCATTGCGGTCCGCGACCTTGGCCGCACCGAAAACACCGTGTCGATCGTGTTCTGGTTCAGCCTGCTGTCGCTGATCCCGCTTGGCGCCGTCCTGCCCTTTGTATGGACGCCGCACAGCGCGCAGGACTGGGGCCTGCTCCTCCTGCTTGGCCTGTCGGGCGCCGTCACCCAGATGTGCCTGACCGGCGCATTGCGGCTGGCGCCGGTGTCCGTCGTCATTCCGATGGATTATTCCAGCCTGTTGTGGTCCGTCGCTTTCGGGTGGTGGGTGTTTGGCACGCTGCCCGCGCCGTCGACATGGTTCGGCGCACCGATCATCATCGCCAGCGGTCTCTTCATCGCGTGGCGCGAACATGTCAAAGCCATCGAACGAACGGGGGACGTTGCCGCATGACCGCCAAGCCAATGCTGTACCACTGCGCCGATGCGCGCAGCCTGCGCTGCCTGTGGGCAGCAGAAGAGGTGGGGTTCGACTTCGATCTCACCGTCCTCCCCTTCCCTCCGCGGGCCTTTGCCCCGGAGTATAAGGCCGTCAATCCGCTGGCGACCGTGCCGGGGTGGGTCGAAAATGGCCGGGTGATGACGGAGTCGATCGCGATCTGTGAGCGCATTGCGACCGGGACGCCGCTTGAAGTGCTTGGTGCTGAGCAGGATTATTGGGATTATCGCAACTGGCTGCACCGTGCCGACGCGACGCTGACTTTCCCGCTCGCGATCATGCTGCGCTATACCCGGGTCGAACGACCGGAGCGGCGGTTGGTGCAGGCCGTCGATGATTATCGCGCCTTCTTTGGCGGTCGGGCGCGGAGCATCGAGGCGGCGCTTGACGATGGCAGGGAATGGCTGGTCGCCGACCGATTCACACTGGCCGACATCGCGGTTGGCTATGCCGCGTTTCTGGCAACGCAGGTCGGCGCGGATGGTGAATTGGGAGAGGCAACACGCGCTTGGCTGAACCGCTGCACGGCGCGGGAAGCCTTTGCCCGCGCGCGGCAACGCGGCTGAGCCAAAGCCACGAACATCCACCACAGGGCAAATCGCACGCGCGCCGTGACACTCAGAAGCGCCGGTTCATACCCCCAGCAGCATCCGCGCCATGATCCCGCGCTGTATTTCATTGGAGCCGCCATAGACGCTGGCCGCCCGCCCATTGAGATAGCGCGGCGCGGCCAGCATCGCGTCGCCAGGGCCAATTGCCTCAGTGGCACTCCCCGGTTGCCGCGCCGTAAACTGGTCCAGCGCGGCATAGGGTCCGGCGATTTCGATGGCCAGTTCCTGAAGCCGCTGTTGGCATTCGGTTCCCTGAACCTTGAGCAGCGACGACAGCGGCCCCGGATTGCCGCCGCCCGCCATCATCGCGAACACCCGTGCCTCCAGCGCGGCAATCGCATCGATCTCCATCGCCATTTCCGCCAAGCGGCGCGCCAGGCTGCCAGCCAGCAGCCCGTCCGCCGCCGCCCCGGCCCTGAGCCGCGCCCAGTTGCCGCGTAGCCCGGTGGCGTAGGCGGCGGCGCGTTCGAATTCGAGCAGATATTTGGCCACGCCCCAGCCCGCGCCCTCGTCACCCAGCCGTCCTGACACGGGAACGCGGGCATCGCCGAAGAACACCTGATTGAAATCATGATCGCCCGCGAGCGTCAGGATCGGCCGCACGCTGATCCCCGGCGTGGCCATCGGCAAAAGCAGAAAGGTGATGCCCGCCTGCGGGCGCTCCGCCCGCTCGGTACGCACCAGCGCGAACATGTGTGTCGCGTGATGGGCATGGGTGGTCCAAATCTTGGAACCATTGAGCACATAATCGTCACCGTCGCGCACGGCGGAGAGCATCAGGCTGGCGAGGTCCGAACCCGCCTGCGGCTCCGAATAGCCCTGGCACCAATAATCTTCGCCAGACAGTATGCGGGGCAGATAGTGCGCCTTCTGTTCGGCCGTTCCGAACCGCATGATGCACGGGGCAACCATGCGCAGACCCATGGGCGACAAGTTGGGCGCGCCTGCGACGACGCACTCGGCATCGAAAATCTGCCGCTCGGCCTCGCTCCACCCCGGCCCACCATAGTCCGCGGGCCAGAGGGGTGCGGCCCATCCTTGCCGGTGCAAAATGCGCTGCCAGTCCAGCGCATAAGGCAGATCGGTAAAGACGCTCGTCGCCCGCGCGGCGGCGGCCCTCAACTCCGGCGTCAGATTGGCGTGAAGCCAGTCGCGAACCTCTGCGCCGAACGCGGCAAGATCATGATCGTTCATCAACAACCACCCCGGCCCCCGGTCCGACCTGCACCGATCGCGCCAAAAAGCACTCCTTCGCGGTCATCGCCGTGCAAGCGAAAACAGCCGTGCGGCAAATGTTGGGCGACCATAGGCAAGAACGGCACCGGTTAATTCACCTGCCGGTCCATCCCCTCCCAATAGGGTGCGCGCAGCTCGCGGCGCAGGATCTTGCCAGACGCATTGCGCGGCAATGCCTCGATCACGTCGACCGATTTGGGCACCTTGAACCCCGCTACCTTTTCGCGCGCCCAGCCGATGACGCTGTCAGGGTCGATGGAGGTGCCCGGTTTGGGCACACAGACGGCCTTGACCGCTTCGCCCCATTTTGCATCGGGCACCCCGATCACCGCCACCTCCTGGACGTGCGGATGGCCGTAAATCGCGCTTTCAACCTCGGCCGGATAGACGTTTTCGCCGCCGGTGATGATCATGTCCTTCACCCGGTCGTGGATATAAAGATATCCGTCGGCGTCGAGGTATCCCGCATCGCCGGTCGCGATCCAGCCATCGTCGGTCATGGTCCGCCGGGTCGCATCGGGCAGGTTCCAATATCCGATCATGTTGTTGGACGACCGCGTCCACACCTCGCCCACTTCGCCCGTGCCCAGGATTGCGCCGCCATCGCCCACGATCTTGAGTTCGACGCCCGGCAGGGGCTTTCCGGCAGAGCGCATCCGGGGATTGCCGTTGGGGTCATGGTCCTCGGGCGGCAGCATGCAGATCGTGCCCGTCGTCTCGGTCATGCCATAGGCCTGCATGAACTGCGCTCCGAACATCTGCACCGCCTGGCGCAGCAATTCGAGCGGGATCGGCGCCGCACCATAGATGACGTATTTCAAACGGCTGTAGTCCACCGTCGCACAGCGCGGATGAAGGAGCAGCATATGGAGCGCCGCCGGCACGATGAAGAACCTCGTCACCCCGCCTTTTTCGACCGCGTCGAACACGCCGTCGGGCGTAAATTCGGGCAGGACGACGCCCGGCAGCCCCGCCGACAATGCCATGACGCCAAGCCCCGTGCCGCCGATATGCGCGCACGGCATGGCGACCAGCACCGCCTCGTCATCGTCCCACTGCTGATAGGCCAGCTCCGCATCCGCCACCACCCGGCGCAGCCCGAACAGGTTCCAGTTCGACAGCACCGCCCCCTTGGGGTTGCCCGTCGTGCCGGAGGTATAGAGCTGGAGCACGGCATCGTCGCGCCCGGCGGGCACGAAATTGCCGCGCGGGCTGGCGGCGATCCACGCGCGCGTTTCGGCCGCGGTCATCATGCGCGCCACGCCCGGCACCTGCGCGGCCAGCGCCGCGGGTGCATCGTCGAACCCGTCGCCCAGGAACACAATCTGCGCGCCGGTGTCGTTGATGATATAGGCCCATTCCGGCGGGGCGAGCCGCCAGCCGACCGGCACCATCACCACGCCCATGCGCGCGGCGGCGAAGAATAGCGTGAAGTACAGCGCGCTGTTCTTGCCCAGCCAGGCAACACGGTCGCCCTTCCCCAGTCCCAGCGCGGCCAGCCCGCCACAGATACGCGCGCTTGCCGCCTCCAGCGCGGCATAGGTCAGAACATCGTCACCCTCACGCAAGGCCACCGTATCAGGCCGCTCTCGCGCCCAATGGCAGATGAAATCGTCAAATGTCGCAAGATCGTCGGCGGTCACAGTCATCTCCCAGCGCGGCAGTTTCCCCCACCGTCGGAACAAAGGTTACGCGAATGAACCACGCTTGCAACGGCGAATTGGGCTCTGCGAACTGGAGTGCCATACCGTTCGACAAACGACCGACCGCAACCGGCAGGAAGCGGCAGCGGCGCTTGCCGTATGGCCTGTACCCGCTTACACTCCCGCATATCTCATTAATTTTCGGGGCTTTCCAATCATGTTTCGTCACTCGCTCATTGCCGCCGCGCTCATGTTTCCCGTTGTAGGTGCAGCCCCAGCAGTGCAAGCACAGGATGCGGGTGAAACCGCCGCGAGCCGCGAAATTGTTGTCACAGGACGCTCGCTGAAGGACACCGCCGACGCGCTGGCGGACTGTCTGGCGCGTAAATGCCCACCCGACGAGGATGTGGCAGCAACACTCGCTCATGCCGAAAATCTGTTCATGGGCGGCGATTATGACGTTGCGCGGACGACTTTGTTGCGCTCGATCAGCCGCAACCGCAAACATGGTCAGGCCCATCCGGTCCCGGTTTCCGACCTTTTTCGCGCCAACAGCCGCGTTGCCCAGCACATGGGCGAGGCGAAGGATTTTCAGCTTTCCGTGCTCGATATGCGCGATACTTTGAAGAAAGGCGTCGGCGAGGATGATCCGCGCACCTTGGTTGCGCAGATCGAGGTGGGGGACAGCCGCGCCAAGCTTGGCCACCCGGAAGAGGCGAAGCGGATTTACGGCGATGTCGAAAAACGCGCAATTGCGCTGGGTCAGCCGCGCGTTGCCATGTTCGCCCGCCTACGCGGCGCGATACTGAAAAATACCCAGGCCGAAGAGCTGAATCAGCCGCAGGAAAAAAAGGAAGCGCGCGCCGCTCTTGAGGATATCATCAAAAACCCGCTGCCCGGCGGGACGGAGTTCAGCCTCGCCGCGCGCGTCGTCCTTGCCCGCACCGACCGCAAGGCCGGACGGCAGGACACAACCGCCGACATTGTGCGCGAATTCGCAGCAGCCGGGGGCGTCACCCGACCAGTTCTGTTGTTCAGCGAGCCGATCAAGCGCATCGACATGACCAGTAATGCCGGCGATGGCCAGCCAGCGGGCAACACGACATCGCGCCTGACCTCGCTTGAAACGAGCGATCAGTGGGCTGACATCGGTTTTTGGGTAAACCCGGACGGCCGTGTGTCGGACGTTGAAGTGCTGCGCGGCAAAGGCACGCGGCAATGGCTGAAACCCGTGTTCGAACATCTGAACGGGCGCATCTACGCCCCTCTCAAAAAAGAGGGCAATGACGGTGTCCCCGGTTTTTACATGGTCGAACGCTACACGCTGACCGCGCGCTTCGTAAACGACACCACCGGCAGCCGTATCCGCCGCCGCGAAGCCGAACCAAGGATCGAACGCCTCGATATCACGCCTGAGAATTATGCCCCGCCTGCCGAGGTTGCGACGGCGGGGCGGTAGGCCTCGGGCCGTTCGCCCCCGTCGCGGTCGACGCGCCATCACCGGCCCTGTGTCGGCTAGAGCCTGATGACTTCATATGGAATCGTCACCCCCGCGAAAGCGGGGGTCCATCACCTGCCGTGGCAAGTTTTACCAGCAGGTGATGGATTCCCGCCTGCGCGGGAATGACGAGGACAAGAGGATCAACCTAAAGTCATCACGCTCTAGCCGCGATCAATTGCGCCGGTACACCAGCATCAGATTGTTGGCCGGCATCACCGCGCGCCGCGTTAGCGCTAGGCCCTTATCTGCCGCCGCCGCATTCACTTCGCAAAGGTTGCGCAGCCCCCATGCCGGATCACGCGCGCGCAAACTTTCGTCGAACGCGAGATTGCTTGCCGCCGTCGGCACATCGTCCTCAACAAACGGACCGTAGAGGATCAACGGCGCGCCGGGGCCCAGCAGGCGCGCCGCCCCCGCCATCAGGCCCAGCGTCACGGCCCACGGGCTGATATGCACCATGTTGATGCACAGCAGCGCATCGGCCGCCGCCACCGGCCATTCCGTTGGCGCGGCCGCGGCGTCCAGCATCACCGGCGCGTGCACATTGGCCAATCCAGCCTCATCGCGCCACGCCGCGATCGACGCGAGCGCGGCGGGATCGGGATCGCTTGGTTGCCAATCAAGCGCCGGAAAGGCCCCGGCGAAATGCACGGCATGCTCGCCCGACCCGCTGGCGATTTCCAGCACCAGCCCGGCGGCGGGCAGTTCTTCGGCCAGCACGGCGGCAATGGCCGCGCGGTTGCGCAGTGTTGCAGGCGCATGGCGCTTTGCCTCGCCTCCCGCTTCGCCCGGCACCCACGGCCCGCTGTTCATCGGCGGCGGTGCTTCGCCCGCGCCGCTGGTTCGCGCAGCACCAGCCAGATGAGCAGGCCGACCGGCCCCGCCATCAGCGTCGCAAACAGCACCGGCACCTGCGCAACCCGCGAAAAGCCCTTGTTGTCCGCATCCCGCGCAATCCACAGCCCGGTGAACAGGTCGAACGCCAGATAGTGGGTCCAGCCGATGACGATCCCCGCATCGCTGGCGAAAAGGGCGCGAATGCCGGGAATATCATAGGTGAAGGACGCCGCCCCGCCCCCGTCCCCCGCCGCGCCAAGGATGAGCGCGCCGAAACAGATGACATAGATGAGGCACAGCAACCCCACGCCCAGATACATGACCAGCGAGAGCAGCGCGGGCTTTCGGGGTGCGAACCATAATATCAGCCAGCCGATGATGGCCACGCCGTTGGTCAGCTTGAAAACCATGTCCCAGCCCATGTCGCGCGTCCCCTATTCGGCCGCTTCGGGCAGCGGCGCTTCTTTCCATGTCAACACAGGTTTGCGCGCTGCCAACGTTTCGTCAAGCCGCGCGCGCGGGGCGAAATGCGGCGCGGTTTTCAGCGCGGGATCGCCCTGTTTCGCCCGCCGTGCCACGCTGGCCAGCGCACCGATAAACTGGTCGAGCGCGGCCTTGCTTTCTGTTTCGGTCGGCTCGACCAGCATCGCGCCGTGGACCACTAGCGGAAAGAACACGGTCATCGGATGGAAGCCTTCGTCGATCAGGCCCTTGGCGACGTCGAGTGTCGAGAACCCGTCAGGGAAACCATCGTCGCTGAACAGCGCCTCGTGCATGCACGGCCCGGACGCCGCGAACGGCGCGTCGAGCACGCCTTCAAGGCTGCGCAGCACATAATTGGCGTTTAGCACCGCATCCTCGGCCACCTGCCGCAGCCCGTCGGCCCCATGGCTCATGATATAGGCCAGCGCGCGGGTGAACATTCCCATCTGGCCGTGAAAGGCGGTCATGCGGCCAAAGGTCTGAGGATGCATCTCGCCCGCCGATTCCTCCTCGACCAGCTTGTAGCCGCCGTCCGGCATCCGCGCGACGAACGGGATCGGGCCAAAGGGCGCCAGCGCCTCGGACAGCACGACCGGGCCGGAACCGGGTCCGCCGCCACCATGCGGCGTGCTGAACGTCTTGTGCAGATTGATGTGCATCGCATCGATGCCCAGATCGCCGGGGCGGACCCGGCCAACGATGGCGTTGAAATTGGCGCCGTCGCAATAGACATAGCCGCCCGCCGCATGCACCGCGTCCGAAATGCGTTTCATGTCGCGCTCGAACAGGCCGCAGGTGTTGGGATTGGTAATCATGACCCCCGCCACGTCAGGCCCCAGCCGCGCCTCCAGCGCCGCCAGATCAACGCGGCCTTCGGGCGTGGCCGGAATATTCTCAACCTGGAAACCGGCAAAGGCCGCAGTCGCGGGATTGGTCCCATGCGCGCTTTCGGGCACCAGCACGACCCGGCGGTCCTCGCCGCGCGCTTCCAGCGCCGCCTTAATGCACAGCATCCCGCACAGTTCGCCATGCGCACCGGCCTTGGGCGACATGGCAACGCCGTACATGCCCGTCAGGTCGATGAGCCAGACGGCCAGTTCATTGATGACCTGAAGCGCGCCCTGAACCGTTTCCTGCGGTTGCATCGGATGCACATCGGCAAAACCGGCCATCCGCGCGACCTTTTCATTCAGGCGCGGGTTGTGCTTCATCGTGCAGCTGCCCAGCGGAAACAGCCCCAGGTCGATCGCGTAATTCTGCCGCGACAGCCGGGTGTAATGCCGCACCGTTTCCGGCTCGGACAGGCCGGGCAGGCCAAGCGGCGCATGGCGTTCCAGCCCGGCAAACCGGCTCGCGGTGGCCGGGGCGGGCGCAATATCCACGCCGCACGTCTCGGTGGTGCCGATTTCGAAGATCAACGCTTCTTCCAGCATCAGCGCGCGGTTGCCCGTCGTCGTGGCGGGCGCGTCTCTGCCGTCATTGGACGCCATTTCGGGCCGCCAGCCGCTGGGGTTAAGGCCGCTCATACCGCTGCTCCTTCTGCCAGAATCTCGGTCAGCGCCGTCACCAGCGCATCCATGTCTTCATCGCTCACCACCTCGGTAACCGCGACCAGAAGGCCGCTCGCCAATTGCGGCTGATCGGCATAGAGCCGCCCGAGCGACACCCCGCCCAGCACGCCGCGCGCCGCCATCCGGTGCACGACATCGCGCGCCGCAATCGGCAACTCCAGCGCAAATTCGTTGAAGAAGCGGTCGTTGACCAATCGCACGCCGGGAATCGCGCCCAGCCGCTCCGCCAGCTGCACCGCACGCGCATGGTTCAGCGCCGCCAGATCGCGCAGCCCGCGCTCGCCCAGCAACGTCATGGGGATGCTGAACGCCAGCGCGCACAATCCGCTGTTGGTGCAAATGTTGCTGGTCGCCTTTTCCCGCCGGATGTGTTGTTCGCGCGTCGACAGGGTCAGCACATAGCCGCGCTGGCCATTGGCATCGACCGTCTGGCCGCACAGCCGCCCCGGCATCTGCCGCACGAACTTTTCCTTTGCCGCGAACAGGCCGACATAAGGGCCGCCGAATTGCAGCCCGACGCCCAGCGCCTGCCCCTCACCCACCACAATGTCCGCGCCCATTTCGCCGGGCGAGCGGATCGCGCCCAGCGCCACCGGCTCGGTCACGACGGCGATCAACAGCGCGCCCTTGGCATGGGCAGCCGCAGCCAGCGGGGCAAGGTCGCCGATGCGGCCCAATATGTCGGGATATTGCACCACGACGCAGCTTGTTTCGGCATCGATCCGCGCCGCCAGCGCGTCCAGCTCCATATCGGCATCGAGCGCGGGAACGGCCGTCTCCAGCACGTCGCCGGTAAAGCGCGCCATGCTGGTCGCGACGCTCACATAATGCGGATGCAGACCGCTGCTGAGCACCGCGCGCGCGCGTTTGGTGACGCGCCCGGCCATGCTGATCGCCTCCCAGCAGGCGGTCGAGCCATCATACATCGACGCGTTGGCGACATCACAGCCGAACAACCGCGCCACCTGCGTCTGAAACTCGAACAGCATCTGGAGCGTGCCTTGCGCAATCTCCGGCTGATAGGGGGTATAAGCGGTCAGAAATTCGCCGCGCTGGATCAGGTGATCGACGCTGGCGGGCACATGATGCTTGTACGCCCCCGCCCCCAGGAAAAAGGGATGATGCGACGCCGCCATATTCTTGCGCGCGAGCGCGCTGAAATGCCGCTCGACCGTCATTTCGCTCGCATGGTGCGGCAGCCCGGCAATAGGTCTGTCAAGCTGTGCTTCGGTCGGCACGTCGACGAACAGATCGTCAATGCTGTCTGCCCCGATCGTGGCCAGCATCGCCTGACGGTCGGACGGCGTAAGGGGAAGGTAACGCATCATATTCTCCTAAGCCCCTCCCCTTCAGGGGAGGGGTCGGGGTGGGGCCTGTCGGCCTCGTGCCAGGCCGATGATCCCCACCCGCTGCGACTAGCGAACAAGTTCGCAAGTCTCGCTGCCCTCCCCTGAAGGGGCGGGCGAAAACTAAAGCGCGCTGACAAACGCCTTATAGGCCGCGGCGTCCATCAACCCGTCGAGCTGCCCCGCATCGCTCAGTGTCATGCGGAAAAACCAGCCTTCGCCTTCGGGATCGCTGTTCACCAGCGACGGGTCGTCGGCCAGGGCGGCATTGCCCTCGGTCACCGTGCCATCGACGGGAGCATAAACGTCGGAGGCGGCCTTGACCGATTCCACCACAGCCGCATCGCCGCCCTTGGTGACGACCGCCCCCGTGTCGGGCACCTCGACGAACACGATGTCGCCAAGCTGGCCCTGGGCAAAATCGGTAATGCCCACGGTTGCGACATCGCCGTCGACGTCGATCCATTCATGTTCTTCGGTAAAATAACGCGGCATCGGTTCAGCCTTTCTGACGGACATAGCGGTGGGGGACAAAGGGCATGGCGGCGACCGTCACGGGCACGCGCTTGCCGCGTACTTCAGCCTCCAGCCGGGTGCCGATGGCGATGTGCGGGGCGGCGACATAGCCCATCGCAATGGGCGCGCCGATGCTGGGGCCAAAGCCGCCAGAGGTAACGCGGCCGACCTCGGTTGATCCGGCAAACAGCACAGCGCCCTCGCGCACCGGTAATTTGCCCTCGACCGTCAATCCGACCAGCTTGCGCGCCGGTCCGTCGGACAGCGCCATCAGGATACGCTCCGCCCCCGGAAAGCCGCCCCCGGTGCGCCGCGCCTTCGACACGGCAAAGGCCGCGCTGGCCTCGACCGGGTCCGTCGTCGGATCCATGTCATGCCCATAGAGCGGCAGGCCAGCCTCCAGCCGCAGCGAATCCCGCGCGCCCAGCCCGATCGGGCGGACCTCGTCCATCGCACACAGCGCCTCGGCCAGCCGCTCCGCTGCCTCTGCCGCTACCGAAATCTCGAACCCGTCCTCACCCGTATAACCCGATCGGCTGATCCACAGCGGTTCCTCGCCCCACAGGAACATGTCCGACGTCATGAAGGTGAGCGCCGCGATCCCCGGCACGATCCGGCCAAGCGCGCTCACCGCCTGCGGCCCCTGCAGTGCCAGCAAGGCCCGGTCATCGAGGTGATTGAGCGTGATGTGATCGGGCAGATGCTCGCGCAGATGGGCGATATCGTCCCACTTCACCGCGCCGTTGACGACCAGGAAATACCCCGTCGGCGTTCGCGTGATCATCAGATCGTCCAGGATGCCGCCATCGTCGGCCAGCAGCAGCGAATAGCGCATCCGCCCTTCGGCCAGCGCCGACACGTCACCCGGCACCAGCGCCTCCAGCGCTGTCGCCGCCCCTTCGCCGCTAACGATCAGCTGGCCCATATGCGATACATCGAACAGCCCGGCCTGCGCGCGCGTCCACAGATGTTCGGCCATGATGCCTTCATACTGGATCGGCATCAGATAACCGGCAAAGGGCACCATGCGCGCGCCCCTGGCCCGGTGCCAGTCGCCCAGCACCAGTTCCTCCGGCGGCAATTCTTCTGCAATTTCGGTGTCGTTCACGCCCGTCACGTCCGCTCGTCAAAGGGTTGCACAGCGCAGCATGCCTTATCCGGCGCGCTTCGCTGCCCCCTCTGTCACGGAACCTGAGAGCTTTCCCCTGGCGGAAGTGGGCAAGCTGCCCAGCGCAAGGTTACCCCTTCGGTGGTTCCGGCCAGGACCGGAACGCTTTCCAGAGCATCGCTATCAACCCACGCGGTCCTTTTGCCTGAGAGATTCCGGGGCGGTTGCTCCTTCGGCGGCCGTCGCTTCCTCTGCTCAAATCGAACCGCCAGCAAGCTGGCACCAATTTGAGCGGCGAATCCGGCCCTCTCCCGCGCTGTCAGCGACACCGCCAGCCTTGGCGTGACCCCACAGCCAAGTCAATCGGCGAGTTGGACAATGGTGTCATGCTCATGCACGAAAGTCCCCTGCCCCGCTGCGCCGACCAGCGCGGCAATGGCCCGCGCTACCGTTTCCCCAGGCACCGAACGATACCGGCGCAGCGACCCGTGGAGCAAAGCATCGGTAAACGGAGCAACCAGCATCGCCATGCTTTCACCAAGCCGCGTTGGTCCGCCGCGCGCGCCAGTGAGGAGCCCGGGCCGCAACAAGTCGAGCCGGTCGAACGCCAATGCTTTGAGCCCCGCTTCAACCTCGCCCTTGGTGCGCAGGTAGAAATTGCCCGCGCGCACCGACGCGCCCACCGATGACACACTGATGCACTGGCGTGCGCCCGCTGCCTTGGCTGCCTGCGCTGACGCCAGCACCAGGTCATGATCGACGGCGCGAAAGGCCGCCTGTGACCCCGCCTGCGCGATGGTGGTGCCCAGGCAGTTGATGAAAACGGCTGGTGCCGCTGCCGCAATATGGTCCGCCCAGTCGGTGGTGGGTGCCACAATCATAGTCGTGCCGGGCGCAAAAGGTGTCTCGGGCGCGCGGCGCACCAGCACGGTCAGCCGTGGCACGCAAGCCGCCGCCGCGCTGCCAACCATCCCGGTCGCCCCAACCAGCAACACAGACGCAGCATCAGACATGCGCCAGCGCCTCAGGCACGGCATCGCGCCCGTGCAATTCGGCGAAGCGGTCGATTGCGAAACGGTCGGTCATCCCGGCGATATAATCGCCGATGTGGCGCGCGCGGGCAACCGGATCCGTCGGCATGTGCAAATCCCAGCTGCCGCCGAGCGGCGGGCCGCTTGTATAGGCGTCGAACAG
>ERZ1066121.2079-NODE-2079-length-13164-cov-24.886795_pt1 | contig 13164 bp, 11 predicted proteins | sample MGYA00382768_ERZ1066121 | MGnify/ENA primary metagenome ERZ1066121 (study PRJEB33369, sample SAMEA5778351) | biofilm metagenome | biome: Industrial cooling water; feature: Water cooling tower basin; material: Biofilm | place: United Arab Emirates | collected... | reverse complement strand
TCGCGCTCACCTTCACGCTCCCCGCCACCCTCGCGAGCGGCTCGAACACGATGCCGATCGACAGCTGGGACGTGGGGACCAACGGCACGAACGCCGCCGCCGGCTCCACGGCGATCTCGGTCACCACCGGCACGCCGGTGAACGCGAACCTCGTGGCGAACAACCTCTGGATCTTCATCGGCGCGCGCGTGCAGCCGGGCGCGTCGCAGGCCGCCGGCGCCTACGCGGGGACCATCGCGCTCGCCGCCGCCTACACGGGCAACTGACGATGCGCACGCCCACCACCGCGCGTCGCGTCGCCGCCCTCGCGGCGCTCGTCGCCGCGCCGCTCGCCGCGCAGTCGGCGTCGATCCAGGCCACCGCCACCGTCGTCACCCCGCTGGTCGTCACCGCCGGGCAGAACCTCGCCTTCGGCAACGTCTTCCAGGGCGTCGCGCGCACGATTCCGCGCACCGACGCGAACAGCGGCCGCTTCTCGCTCACCGGCTTCCAGAACTCGCAGGTGGCGCTGACGTTCACGCTCCCGGCGACGCTCGCGAGCGGCTCGAACACGATGCCCATCAACCTCTGGGACATCGGCGTCAACGGCACCAACGCCGCCGCCGGCTCGACCGGCCTGACGGTCACCAGCGGCACGCCGGTCACCACGAACCTCGTCTCGGGCGCGCTCTGGGTCTTCGTCGGCGCGCGCGTGCAGCCGACGGCGTCGCAGGCCGCCGGCAGCTACGCCGGCACCATCTCGCTCGTCGCCGCCTACACGGGCAACTGACGTCCCCCCGCGCCCCGTGCGGCCGACGGGCCGTGCGGGACGCGCCCCCACCCCGACCGCCATCGCCCACCCCGATGCGTCGTCCCGCTGTCCGCGCGCTCTCCATGGCAGGCGCCGTCCTCGCCCTCGTGGCGGGGGGGGCGCCCGCGCGCGCGCAGCTCGTCGTCCGCCCGCTGCAGGACCTGTCGTTCGGCTTCCTGCTCCCCGGCGTGCGCACGCGCGTCGATCCGCTCGACCTCGCGCGCAGCGGGCAGGTCGAGCTCCTCGCCCCGCGCGGCACCGTCTTCGAGGTGCGCCTGACGCTCCCCGCCGCGATGACCGGCGCCGGGACGACGCTCCCCCTCGTCTTCGACGCCAACGGCGGCGCCGCGAGCGCGCTCCGCGCCCCCACCGACGCGGTCCGCTTCGATCCGCGCAATCCCGCCCGCTTCCAGCTCGTCACCGCCGACCGCGCCTCGATCTTCCTCGGCGCCGAGGCCCGCCCGCGCGTCGGGCAGCCCACCGGGAGCTACGTCGCCCCGCTGGTCGTCACGATCACGAACCTGAGCAACTGACGATGCCGTCGGTGCGCCCCCGCCCCACCGTCGCCGCGCGCGAGCGCGCCGCGCGCCCCTTCCTGCTCGCCGCCCTCGTCGCGCTCGCCTTCCTCCTCGCCGGCACCGTCCGCGCGCAGGCGATCCTCGTCGCGCCGCAGGGCGTCGTCCTCGACGCGCGCACGCGCACCGCGAGCGTGGAGCTCTACAACCCCGGCGACCGCGCGAGCGAGGTCGCGCTCTCCACGCTCTACGGCTACCCGGTGAGCACCGCCGACGGCGAGATCACGCTCCGCACCGTCGAGCACCCCGACTCGGCCGAGCGCTCGGCGGCGGGCTTCATCGAGGCCTTCCCGCGCCGCCTCGTGCTGCAGCCCGGGCAGCGCCAGACGGTGCGCCTCCTCGCCCGCCCGCCGCAGGGGCTCGCCGCCGGCGAGTACTGGGCCCGCCTCGTCGTCGCCGCGAAGGACGCCGCCCCCGCCGCCGCGGACACCGCCGGCGACGGCGTGCGCGTCGGGCTCACGCTCGAGGTGCGCACGATCATCGCCGTCAACTACCGCACCGGCCCGCTCGCCACCGGCATCGCCCTCGGCGCCCCCGACGTCGCGCTCCGCGGCGACTCGGTCGTCGTGCGCGTCCCGATGACGCGCACCGGCGACGCCGCGTGGATCGGCGCGACGAGCGTGCGCCTCGAGCCCGACGACGCCACCGTCGCCGCGCCCCCCGAGCAGCGCCTGCAGACGGCGGTCTACACGACGCTCGCGCCGCGCCTGGTCTTCCCGCGCAGCGCGCTCGCGCGCGGCCGCTGGCGCGTGCGGATCGTCGCCTCGAGCGATCGCCCCGACGTCGTGCAGCGCACGCACCTGCGCGCCGCCGCCGCGCAGGCCGAGACGACGCTCGTCGTCCCCTGAGCCGTCGCACGCGCCGCTCGTCCCGCTCCCGACCCCGATGCCGCGCCGGCGACGCCGCCGACCCGCGCTCGTGACGCGTTGCGCGACGCGACTCGCGCCGCTGCTCGCGACGCCCCTCGCGCTCCTCGCCCTCGCGGCGGGGCTCGCGGGCGACGCGCGCGCGCAGGCGCGGCCCGCCGCGGCGCGCGCGGTCTCGGGGCTCGCCGAGCCGGTGCTGCTCGAGGTGCGCCTCGGCCAGGCCGCGTCGCTCGCGGTCGCCGGCGAGCGCCTCGGCGCGCGCGTCTGGCTCCCCGCGGCGACGCTCCTCGAGGCGATGGAGCTGCAGGTGGTCGAGCGCACGGCCACGCGCACCGTCGCCGTCCGCTGGCCCGAGGGGACGCGCCTCGTCCTCGACGCCGACAGCATGCGCGCGCGCGTCGGCGACCGTACGCCCGAGCTTCCCGCACGCGCCCTCGCGCGCGCCGACGACGGCCTCCTCGTCGACGTGCAGCTCCTCGCCGCGCTGCTCGGCGTGCCGGTCGAGCTCTCGCTCGGCGAGGCGATGCTCGCCTTCCCCGACGTGCAGGCGCTCCCGATCGGGCGTCGCGTCGCGCGCGAGCAGGCGCACGCACGCTTCCGCGAGGGCGAACGCGCGACGCTCGCCCCCGCGCGCACCGTCGCCCCGCTCGCGCGCCCGTGGGCCGACGGTGCCGTCGTCGACTACTCGCTCTCCATGCCCCTCGGCGCGCAGGCGACGCGCCCCGGCTGGAGCACGGGACTCGGCCTCGACGTCCTCGGTGGCTCGCTCGAGGTCACGGCCGGCGCGACGCAGGGTGGCGTCGCGCTCCCCACGCTTGCGAGCTGGACGGGCGTCTGGCGCACGGGGACCAAGCTCGCGCAGCTCCGCATCGGCGACGGCACCGGCGCGGGGCCGCGCCCGCGCCTCGGCCGCGGCGTCATGCTCACCAACGCGCCCTACATGCGCCCCGCGCTCTTCGGGCTGCAGACGGTGCGCGGCGCACTCCCGCCGGGGTGGGCGATCGAGGCCTACCGCAACGGCGAGCTCGTCGCCGTCGACACCGTCGGGCGCGACGCGGCGTGGCAGCTGCGCGTCCCGCTCCTCTACGGCGAGAACCCGATCGACCTCCTCGCCGTCGGTCCGTTCGGGCAGACGCGCGCGCTGAGCCAGGCGACGCGCGTCGGCATGGACCTCCTCCCCGCGGGGCGCGGCGAGTACGCCGTCGGCGCCGCGCAGTGCCAGCTCCGCCAGCAGTGCCGTGCCACGGCGAGCGCCGACTACCGCCTCGGCCTCACCGCGCAGTGGACGGCGCGCGCCGGCGTCGAGGCGCTCGCGCGCGACTCGGTGCGCTGGCGCGCCGCCCCGTACGTCGCCCTGAGCGGGACGCCGCTCCCCTACCTCGGCCTACAGGGCGAGGTCGCGCCGAACGCACACGCGCGCGTCGCGCTCAACGTCGAGCCGTCGAACCGCGCGCGCCTCGCCGTCGAGCACCAGTGGTTCGCGCGCGACCCGATCGACCCGCTCCTCGCCGGGCGCCGCCTCGCGCAGACGAGCGCCTACGCGCTCTGGCGCCGCTTCACCCCGGCGCAGCCGACGCTCGAGGCGTCGATCGACCGGTCGCTCTTCCTCGACGGCGCGGCGCTCGTGCGCGCGCGCCTCACCGCGGGCGCGCAGACGTCGTGGCTCCGCGCGCAGGGCTACCTGCGCCTCGACCAGGTCGGGCGCGGCGCCCCGCTGGCGCGGCTCGCCGGCACCGAGCTGCAGCTCCTCCCCGACGGGCGCCGCGGCCGCTGGCTCGGCGCCGCGTTCACGCGCGTGGTCGCCGAGGTCGACGAGCGCGGGCGCCCGTGGCGCACCGCGCTCACCACGGCGATGCCGCTCCCGGGCGCCTTCCGCGTCGACGGCGGCGTCGCGTGGCAGCGCGGCACGCGCGGCGCGCTCGTCACGCTCGTCCTCGCGCGCGATCTCGACGTCGTGCGCAGCTACACCAGCACGACCGCCGGCGCGGGGAGCACGTCGGCGACGCAGTCGGTGCAGGGGTCGCTCCTCGTGCAGCGGCGCACGGGGCGCCCGCTCCTCGTCCCCGGGCCGTCGCTGCAGCGTGCGGGCGTCGCGGGCGTCGTCTTCCTCGACCGCAACGCGAACGGCGTGCGCGACGCGGGCGAGCCCGCCGTCGGCGGCGTCCGCGTGCAGGTGGGCGCCGGCTTCGGCATCGCCGATTCGCTCGGCCGCTACCGCATCTGGGACCTCGTCCCCTACGTCCCGCTCCCGATCGACGTCGACAGCACGACGATCCCCTCGCCGCTCTGGATCCCGACGCTCGCGCATCGCGAGCTCGAGATCGGTCCGAACCGCTTCGAGCCGGTCGACGTGCCGCTCGTCCCCGGCGGGAGCGTCGAGGGGCGGGTGCGCGACGCCGACGGTCGCGCGCTCGGCGCGGTGCCGGTGGTGCTGCGCGACGCGCGCGGCCGCGTGCTCGCGCGCGTGACGACCTTCGCCGACGGCGCCTTCCTCGCCGACGGCGTGCGCCCCGGACGCGTCGTCGCGCACGTCGACTCGGCGTGGCTCGCGGAGCGCGCGGGGGCGACGGCGAGCGCCGAGGCGACCGAGCTCGCGCCGAGCGACGAGGGAGCGTCGGCGCGCGTCGCCGACGTGGTGGTGACGTGGCCGCGCGCTCAGCGCGCGCCGGCGCCCGCGGACGAGGCGGTGGTGACGGTCGCCGACACGGCGCCGCGTCCGCTCGCGGGCGCAAGCACGACGGGGGCGACGGAGAGCGCGTCGTCGCCCTCGGTCGAGCGGAGCTCGACGAGGAGCGTGCGCGCGGCGCCGGCGTCGCCCCCGTCGCGCGCGAGCGCGGCGTCGTCGAGGCGGATGCGCGCGTCGCGCGCGGGGCAGCCCGCGGCGTCGTCGCGCGCGAGGTCGGCGACGGCGCGGCGCGCGCTCCCCTCGAAGACCACGAGCCGTGCGGCGCCGCAGCCGCGGGTGCGGACGAGGAGCGTCCAGCCGGCCCCCTCGCGGAAGGCGGCGACCCCCTCGAGCGCGCGCGGCGCGGGGAGGACGCGTGCCTCGACGGCGATCGTGGCGCCCTGCTGCGCGCCGAGGGAGCGCACCGACGCCGCGAGGGCGACGAGGAGGGCGGCGCCGAGCGTGGCGCCGCCCGCGGCGCTGCGGCGTGGCGCGGGTGCGGCACGGGGGGCCATGCGTGCGGAGGAGCGTGGCGGACGGACGCGCATGCGTGGGGATATCGGCACGGTCGGGATGCGGCACGAGCAAACGGGTGCCGCGCGCGGCGCGTCGAGCCACGGGCAAGCGCCGCGCCCGGCGGGCGCGGCGGTGCAAGTCGTTGCGGGGCAATCGCGTGGGTGCGAGTACGAGGAGGTGCCGTGGGGCGAGGGCGTGTCGCCGGCACCGCGGGTCGTGGCGTCGGTGCGACGCGAGGAGGCGGTGGCGCCGCGGTGAGTCCGATGGGGGGTGGCTGGGAGGGAGCGTTCCGCCCACATCTCCGCGCCCACATCCCCGCGGGGTCAGGCACCTCCGGCACCATTCGGGGGCGGAGGTGCCAGACCCCTCTGGCACCGGCCGGGGGCAGAGGTGCCAGACCCCTCTGGCACCGGCCGGGGACGGAGGTGCCGGAGCACTCCGGCACCTGGCGGGGGCGGAGGTGCCGGAGTCGACTGGCACCGCACCGCGCCCGCGCCCACTCTCCCCGCACCCATGCGCGACCCCGCCGTCCCGCGCACCCGCGCCCCCGAGCTCGACCCCGCGCTCGCGCGCATCGGCGCCCCCGCCGCCGCCGTCTCGCTCGCCGCCCTCCGCGGACGCGTCGTCCTGCTCGACTTCTTCACCGCCGGCTGCATCAACTGCCGACACCTCGTCCCGACGCTCCACGCCCTCGCCGCGCGCCACGGCGACGCGCTCGCGATCGTCGGCGTGCACTGCGGCAAGTACCCGGCCGAGCGCGACGACGCCTTCATCGCCGACGCCTGCCAGCGACTCGGCATCGATCACCCCGTGGTGAACGATCGCCACTTCCGCACCTGGCGCGCCTACGCCGTGCGCGCGTGGCCGACGCTCGTCGTCGTCGATCCCGAGGGTTTCGTCGTCGGCATGCACGCCGGCGAGTGCACGGCCGACGAGCTCTCCCCTTTCCTCGATCCGCTCGTCGCCGCGGCGCGGGGCACGCACGGCGACGGTGCCCCGCGCACGCCGCCGCATCGCGCACGACCCGCACTCGCGCGCGACGCGACGAGGCTGCACTACCCCGCCCCGCTCGCGCTCCACGGCGACGGCCGCACGCTCGCCCTCGCCGACCGCGCGCGCGTCCTCGTCGGCGAGATCGACGAGCACCGCGCGACCTGCACCATCGTCCACGTGAGCGGCGACGGCGTCCCCGCGCACGTCGACGGCGACGGGCCGCGCTGGCTCGACCCGCAGGGGCTCGCGTGGCTCCCCGACGGCCGCCTCGCCGTCGCCGACGCCGGCGCGCACGCCCTCCGCACGCTCGACGTGCACACCGGCGCGGCGACCACGCGCGCCGGCACCGGCGTGCGCGTGCGCAGCGACGCCGACCGCGCCGCGGGGGCGCTCGCCTCGCCGTGGGGGCTCGCCGTCGTCGGCGACGCGCTCCACGTCGCGATGGCCGGCGACCACCGGCTCTGGCGGCACGCGCTCGACGCCACCGCGACCCCCGCCGCGACGCGCCCGTGGGCCGGCACCGGCGGCGAGGCGATCGTCGACGGCCCCGCCGACGCCGCGCTCTTCGCACAGCCGACGGCGCTCGCCACCGACGGCACGACGCTCTGGGTCGCGTGCGCCGAGGGGAACGCGATCCGCGCCGTCGACCTCGCGACGCGCACCGTGACGACGCTCGTCGGCACCGGGCTCTTCGCCTTCGGCCATCGCGACGGCACCGGCGACGCCGCGCTCCTGCAGCATCCGCAGGGGCTCGCGTGGGATCCGTACCGCGCGCGCCTCGTCGTCGCCGACAGCTACAACGGCGCGCTGCGCGCCCTCGACCCCGTCACGCGCGCCTGCACGACGCTCGTGCGCGGGCTCGCCATGCCCGTCGGCGTCGCGGTCCTTCCGTCGGGGGCGCTGGTGGTGGCCGAGGAGTCGGGGCACCGGCTCGCGCTCGTCGCGCCGGATGGATCGGCGGTGCGCCGGGTGACGCTGATGTCGCCGATGCGTTGAGCACGTCACGTGCGACGTTCCACAGTGCGACACGTGTCGCCGAGTGCGCGGCGGCGGCGAGCGTCTCCGGTGCGACGTCGAACCGCCGGGTGGAACAGGTGACCGCAGGAACGGCAGGGGACGGCAGGCACTCGGTTCCGTACGCCGTCGCGATCGTGCTCAGCCCGCATCGACCGCCTGAGGTCCTGTCGTCCCCTGCCGTTCCTGCGGTCAGCTGCTGCACCCGGCGGTTGCCGACGCCCCCTCGGTACGGTCGGCATGCCACGCGCGCCCCGGCCGACCCGACCTGACGGGAACGGATCCCGCGCCGCAGTCACTCGGCCGAAGGCGGCCGGCCGGTCACGACGGGCATCTTCCCCGACTTCACCGGTCGGCAACCGCCCCCTAACTTCGGCGCGCGGGGCGAGCCGCGATCCAGCGGCCCGCCCCGCATCCGTCCCACTCCTCACGAGGTCGAGAAGGTCATGCCAGGGTTCGCCGTGTTGGCGCAGGAATGGTGGATGCCCGTGCTGTTCGTCGTCATCGCCGGGCACCTCACGAACGTCTGCGTCACGCTCTTTCTGCACCGCGAGCAGACGCACCGCGGCGTCGTCTTCTCCCGCGTCGTCTCGGTGCCGATGCGCCTCTGGCTCTGGCTGAGCACGAGCATCGTGACCAAGGAGTGGGTGGCCTGCCACCGGAAGCACCACGCCTTCGCCGACCGCGAGGGCGACCCGCACTCGCCGCTGGTCGAGGGGCTCCGCAACATCCTCCTCAAGGGCGCCTTCTACTACCGCAACGCGGTCCGCCAGCCCGGCGTCCTCGAGAAGTACGGCAAGGGGACGCCCTCGGACTGGCTCGAGCGGCACCTCCTCGACAAGCGCAACTGGCTCGGCATCGTCATCATGCTGGCCATCGATCTCTACCTCTTCGGTCTCCTCGTCGGCGCGATCGTCTGGGGGATCCAGATGATCTGGATCCCGTTCTGGGCCGCCGGGGTGATCAACGGCGTCGGCCACGCACTGGGCTACCGCAACCACGACACGAAGGACGAGAGCCGCAACATCTCGCCGATCGCGATCTGGCTGGGCGGCGAGGAGCTGCACAACAACCACCACGCCGACCCGCACTCGGCCAAGTTCTCGCACCGCGGCTTCGAGTTTGACGTCGGCTGGCTCTACATCCAGCTCCTGCGCGTCGTCGGCCTGGCGAAGGTCAAGTACGCGCGTGACGGCCTCGCGCCGGCGCACGTCGCGGCCGACTGAGCGGCGGCGCGGATCGCGCGCCGATCGCGTCCGTCCCGCCGCCCCCCCGCCCCGCCCCGCCGATCCCCGCGATCGGCGGGGCGGTGTCGTTCCGGGGTCGCATCGGGGAATCCCGAGTGGGGTCTGGCACCTCTGGCACCTGCCGGTGCCAGAGGTGCCAGACCCCACTCGGGACGGACCCCGCTCGGGACTCTCGCACGTCCCCCCGCTCCGCCGCTGACCGGCGCAGGCGCGCGAGATCGGCGGGGCCGTTCCGATGCCGGTGTCATCGAATCCACGCCGGTGCCAGTCGTGACTGGCACCTCCGGCACCGGCCGGTGCCGGAGGTGCCTGACCCCTTCCGGCAGGTCCCCCCGCGCCGCCGCTGACCGGCGCAGGCGCGCGAGATCGGCCGGGTCATTCCGATGCCGGTGTCATCAAACCCACGCCGGTGCCAGTCGTGACTGGCACCTCCGGCACCGACCGGTGCCGGAGGTGCCTGACCCCTTCGTGTCGCCGGCGCTCCCGGCGCCAACGCCCCCCGCCGCCGCACCACGGCGCCACCGCACCATTGGCCACCGCGGTACCTTTCGCCCCGTCGCCGGATCCCCCGGCGTCGCCCTTCCGACGAGGTTCGCCGTGCCCGACGTCACCTGCGCCCGCTGCGGCACCACGCGCGCGGGCTTCGAGCGCCCCCCGTTCCCCGGCCCCATCGGCCAGCGGGTGGTGGCCGAGACCTGCCAGAGCTGCTGGGCCGACTGGCTCAAGCAGCAGACGATGCTCATCAACCACTACGGCCTGAACGTGATGGACCCGCAGGCGCGGAGCTTCCTCACGAAGAACATGAGCGCCTTCCTCTTCGGCGGCGGCGCGCAGGCCGAGATCGACACGTCGAAGCAGGGGACGATCTCGCACTGATCCGCCTCGCCCGCCGCCCACGCTGATCGGGCGCCGTGAGGGCCCGCGCGTGCCCGTGCATCAGCGGGATCGCCGGAACCGCCCGGGACGGCAGGCGAACCGCAGGAAAGGCAGCACAACGGCAGGCGCACCGCGGCATCGGCGCGCCGCGCCACCGGCGGCGAGGCGCCCACCACGATTGGTCATCCTCGACGCCACGCCGATGGACGTCCACGGCGTCACCGCTCCCGCGGTGCCTGCAGTTCCACTGCCGTTCCTGCCGTTCACCTGCCTCCCCGAGCGGTCAAGCGGTTCGGCGGTCCGGCCGGTGCACGCCCCGTGGCTCGACGCCCTCCGCCCACGAGTCCGACGATGCGCACCGACGCACGCCGGGCCCGCGACGGCAGCGCGTCGCGGGCCCGGGAACGTGGAATCGTGCGCGTCGCCGCCGCGGCGGCGACGGGATCGGCGTCAGATCTTGATCACCGCGTCGGCCTGCGGCCCCTTCTGCCCCTGCACGATCTCGAACTCGACCTGGTCACCCTCGGCGAGACTCTTGAAGCCCTGGGCCTGGATGGAGCTGAAGTGGACGAAGACGTCCGGCCCACCCTCGCGGGCGATGAAGCCGTAGCCCTTCGCGTCGTTGAACCACTTCACGGTGCCTTTCATGCGTGCCATCGGTACGTCCTCACGAGCTCGTCGCCGGCGTGCCTGAGGGAGTGGTGACCGGACGGGCGCCGGTCACCCGCGTCCGGACGTGCCGGCCGGCCGCCCAGGACACGGGGGTGCATCGCCCCGATACGCACGAAGTGCGCCGGGACCGCGCCGCGCCATCGGGGCGCAGCCGGTCCGGCGCACGATCGCGCACCGCCACCCGCCAGCGACACGAGGACCGGGAGCGTCGCCCCCGGTCCTCCCGCACACGAAAAAGCCGCCGCGGTCAGGCCGCGCCGGCGATGTAGCGAGCGACTCGCCCGCAGGCGGTGCACTTGAGCGTCACGTGCGACCGCGGCGGCGGCGGCAGGAGCTGCGGCTCCCGCTCGAATGCCGCCGAGCTGCAGGAGGGGCAGACGAGCGGCGACCCCGACCGATCGTTGGTGATGAGATGCAGCGCCTGCGCGGGGTTGTACGACGCGGGACGAGGCTTGCGCATGAGTGACCCTCCGGAGTCAGGTCCGACCGGCCGACGTCCGTCCGTCCGGCGCCTGCCGGCGGACGACGCCGAAGCGTAACCGGCGTTCCCCGGGCACGGTAGTGGGGGAAGGTCGTAGTCGGTTAGCCCGGAAGCCATCGATCCGGTCACGAATAGCCGAATCCGGCACTTCCCATTCACGGACCTCAGAGTGCCACGATGGTGTCGCTATTCAGGACACAACTGTCGTGATGAAACGTATAGGGGACGCCCCGGTCGCACGACCTCAGCCGCCGTCCTCCGCGCCCCAGAGCCCCGCCGGGCGGCGCCAGAGCTTCCGGTCGAGCTGCCACGCCTTCCGCGGCGTCACCGACGCCCCACCCGGGAAGAGCTCGTCGTCCCCCAGCGACGACGTCATCGCGTCGCCCTTCGCGCTCGTCTCGTCGGCCCAGTGCAGCAGCTCCGCCTCCGTCGTCGCCGGCGGCACCGGGCTCCCGTACTCGAGCGAGCCGTGGTGCGAGAGGATCAGGTGCTGCAGCTCGAGCAGCTGCGCGTCGTCGAGCGTGCACGACCCGTCGCGACGCGCGGCGTGCACCCGCTCGGTGAACATGAACGCCCCCTGTACGACGTGGCCGACGAGCACCTGCGTCGGCGCGTAGTCGAAGCCGCGCGCGTCGACGGTGTACGTCTCGACCTTGCCGATGTCGTGCAGCAGCGCCCCCGCCACCACGAGGTCGGCGTCGGCACGCATCGTCTCCGCCATCGCGCGCCCGATCGTCGCCACCTCGACGACGTGGAGCAGGAGCCCGCCCAGCTTCGCATGATGCCCGCGCACCGCACCGGGAGTGCGCTCGAAGCGCACGCGGAAGGCATCGTCGCCGAAGAAGAGCGCCACCGCCTCGGCCAGCGCCGGCGACTTGATCGCCGCCCGCAGCGTGTCGACCCGCGCCCAGAGCTTCTCGACGCCGAACGGGACGCGCGGCAGGAACGCCTCGACGCGCTCGGCGCCGTTCGGGAGCACGCGCAGCGGCGCCGTCAGCGCGAGCTGCCGCTTCTCCTTGTAGAGCGAGACGTCACCCACCGCCTGCACCACCTTCCCGCGCTCCGCGCCCTCGATCCACGACGCCTTGTCGACCCAGACCGGCGCCGTCTCGATGCTCCCCGAGGCGTCGCGGAGCGTGAGCACCCAGAAGGGATCGCCCTTCTGCGTCGTGCGTTCGAGCCGCTCCTCGACGAGGAGCTCGTGCTGCACACGGTGGCCGTGCGCGAGGTCGCGGACGCGGGTCGCCGACATGACGGAGGCGCAGGGGAGGACGGACGCGGGGCCCCGGCCGGCGGGCGCGGGACGCGAAGGGCGGGGGACACCCCCGCCCCCGCACGATACCCGCCTCCCCCGACGCTCCGCGACCGCCCCGGCGGCACCACGACACGGGCGACGCCATTATTGGCACCATGAAGCGCTTCCGTGGCCTCCTCATCGGCACCGCCCTCGTCGCGGGCGCCGTCGCCGTCTTCTGGACCACCACCATGGGCGCGCAGGCCCACGAGTGCGAGGTCTGCGTCGCCTTCGGCCCCGGCCGCAACTGCGCCAAGGCGACGGGCCCCGACGAGGCCGAGGCGACGCGCACGGCGCAGACCGCCGCCTGCGGCCCGCTCACCTTCGGCATGAACGACGCGATCGCCTGCGCCAACCGCCCGCCGGTGGTGCGGCGCTGCACGACGCGCTGAGCCGCGCGCGACCGTGAGCGACGCGTGATCCACGGCGACGACGCGGGACGCCGGCGGCAGTCGGCGATCTACGTCGACGGCGCACGCGGCGTCCGCCCGCGCGTCCCCGTCGCCCCGGCCGCGCTCGAGGCGGCCGCGGCGCGCGTGCTCCCGCCGGACGCGCACGCCTATCTCGCCGGCGGGGCGGGGCAGGAGCGCACCATGGCCGCCGACCGCGCCGGCTTCGCGGCCCGGCGCCTCGTCCCGCGCGTCCTCCGCGACGTGAGCGCGCGCGACACGACGGTCACGCTCTTCGGCCGCACGCTCCCGGCCCCCGTCTTCACCTGCCCGATCGGCGTCCTCGAGCTCGCGCACCCCGAGGCCGACGTCGCCGTCGGCCGGGCCGCCGCGCGTCACGGCATCCCGATGACGTTCAGCAGCCAGGCGAGCATCGCGATGGAGACGGTCGCCGCCGCGATGGGCGACGCGCCGCGCTGGTTCCAGCTCTACTTCAGCCGCTCGCGCGCGCTCGTCGAGAGCTTCGTCGCGCGCGCCGAGCGGTGCGGGTGCGAGGCGATCGTCCTCACGCTCGACACGACGATGCTCGGCTGGCGCCCGCGCGACCTCGACCTCGCGTCGCTCCCCTTCCTGCAGGGGATGGGGCTCGCGCAGTACACGAGCGACCCGGTCTTCGCGCGCCTCGTCGAGGAGACGCGCCGCGCCCCCGCCCCTCCCGCGGGCGGCGTCACCGCCGCGGCGCTCGCGACGCTCGCCGCGCAGGCGCGACGGCATCCGGGCGGCACG
>ERZ1066121.2078-NODE-2078-length-13167-cov-7.570165_pt1 | contig 13167 bp, 13 predicted proteins | sample MGYA00382768_ERZ1066121 | MGnify/ENA primary metagenome ERZ1066121 (study PRJEB33369, sample SAMEA5778351) | biofilm metagenome | biome: Industrial cooling water; feature: Water cooling tower basin; material: Biofilm | place: United Arab Emirates | collected... | reverse complement strand
ACCTGTTCCCGGGCATGCCGTCCAAGATTTCGGGCGAGGGCTATGCTTCACTCCATCGCAATGCCCAGATGCGGCACGAGCGCGCCTTCGATGGCGTCGAACCCACGCTTGCAATCGGCGGCTTTTATCGCCAGCGGCACGGCGAGGAGACGCACGGCTATTCCGCGCAGCTTATGCACCTGCTGCAGACCGCCGTCGCGACCGACAGCTACTCGGCCTATCTCCGCTTCTCGCAAGGCACGCGCGACCTGCCGCCGGTGGCGCTCCGCGACCTGCTGGAGTTCACCGACGCGCGCGCACCCGTGCCGCTCGAGCAGGTCGAGGCCATTACCGAGATCCGCAAGCGCTTCGTCACCCCAGGCATGAGCCTCGGCGCGCTCAGCCCCGAGGCGCACGAGACGCTCGCGGTCGCGATGAACCGGATCGGCGCCAAGGCCGTGTCGGGCGAAGGCGGCGAGGACCCCGCGCGCTACCGTCCACGGCCGAGCGGCGACAATGCCAACTCGGTTATCAAGCAGGTCGCCTCGGGCCGCTTCGGCGTCACCGCCGAATATCTGGGCGCGTGCGAGGAAATCGAGATCAAGATGGCGCAGGGTGCCAAGCCCGGCGAGGGCGGCCAGCTGCCCGGCTTCAAGGTCACGGACATGATCGCGCGGCTGCGCCATTCAACGCCGGGCGTAACGCTGATCAGCCCGCCGCCGCACCACGACATCTATTCGATCGAGGACCTCGCTCAGCTCATCTACGATCTGAAGCAGATCAACCCGCGCGCGCGTGTGTGCGTGAAGCTGGTCTCGGCAGCAGGCATCGGCACGGTCGCGGCAGGCGTCGCCAAGGCGCATGCCGATGTTATCCTCGTATCCGGCCATGTCGGCGGCACCGGGGCTTCGCCCCAGACCTCGATCAAATATGCGGGCACGCCCTGGGAGATGGGGGTGTCCGAGGTCAATCAGACGCTGACCCTCAACGGGCTGCGCGGTCGTATCCGGCTGCGTGCCGATGGCGGGCTCAAGACCGGCCGCGACGTCGTCATCGCTGCGATCCTCGGGGCCGAGGAGTTCGGCATCGGCACGCTGAGCCTTGTCGCCATGGGCTGCATCATGGTCCGGCAATGCCATTCCAACACCTGTCCGGTCGGGGTTTGCACGCAGGACGAGCGGCTGCGCGCCAAATTCGTCGGCACGCCAGAGAAGGTCATCAACCTGATGAGCTTCATCGCCGAGGAGGTGCGCGAGATCCTCGCCAGGCTCGGCTTCCGCTCGCTGGATGAGGTGATCGGCCGCACCGAGCTGCTGCGCCAGGTGAGCCGCGGGGCCGAGCATCTCGACGATCTCGACCTCAACCCGATCCTCGCCAAAGTGGATGCGGCCGATCACGAGCGGCGGTTCAGCCTGTCCACCTTCCGCAACCATGTGCCCGACGGGCTCGACGCACAGATGATCGCCGATGCGCGGGCCGTGTTCGAGCGCGGGGAGCGGATGCAGCTCAGCTATAACGTCCGCAACACGCACCGCGCCGTCGGCACCCGCCTTTCTGCCGAGATCGTCCAGCGCTTCGGCATGAAGGGGCTGAAGGACGGCCATGTCCAGCTGCGGCTGCGCGGATCGGCCGGCCAGTCGCTCGGCGCATTCCTGGTCCAGGGCGTGCGGATCGAGCTGTTCGGCGACGCCAACGACTATGTCGGCAAGGGCCTGTCCGGAGGCACGATCGTGGTGCGCCCGCTCGTCAGCTCCCCGCTCGCCAGCAAGGACAACACCATCATCGGCAACACGGTCCTTTACGGCGCGACCGCCGGCACCCTGTTCGCGGCGGGCCAGGCAGGCGAACGGTTCGCGGTGCGCAACTCGGGCGCGACCGTCGTCGTCGAGGGCTGCGGCGCGAACGGCTGCGAGTATATGACCGGAGGCATTGCCGTCATCCTCGGCACGGTCGGCCCGAACTTCGGCGCGGGCATGACCGGCGGCATGGCCTTCGTGTATGACCAGAACGAAGTCTTCGAACGGCGCGCGAACGCCGAGTCGATCGTGTGGGAGCGACTTGCCTCGCCGATATGGGAGCAGCGGCTCTACGAACTCGTCGTCGCACATGCGGACGCGACGGACAGCCGCTGGGCGCGGGGCCTGCTCGACGACTGGCCGCGGACGCGCGAGCGCTTCTGGCAGGTCGTGCCCAAGGAGATGCTATCCCGGCTCGACGTGCCGCTGACCGAAGACATGCTCGCCGCGGAGTAGCTGTGTGCCCGATGCCACTGAGTCGAGCAGCTGACCAGTCGTCTAAGTTCGGGCGCTGTCCGGCCTAACGCGCCTGCCCGCATACCAGCCGCCCGCGCCAAAGAGGCTCAGCGCCCACCAGCCGCCGTCGGTGCTGAACAGGTAGACGACCGCCAGCATGGCGAGCGCGCTCAAGGTGACCAGCAGCAGCTCGGGCGCGAGACACTTTCGGAGCAGCGCGAAGCCGAGCAGCAGCGCCGCCGCTCCGTTCACGGCGTACCAGGCGTAAGACGCGGCCGCCCCGATCGACCCCATGCCCGGCAACTTAACGGTGGCATAGCCGCGCATCGCGTTGGGGAAGAGATCGGCCGACAGGTGCAGCCCGAGGCCGAGCGCCACCCCCGCCGCAAGCGGCCACCAGCGCCGGCCAAGCGCGGCGATGCCTGCGGGCGCGAGGCTATGGGTGAAGCCACTGCGGTGTCCGAGCCCTAGGACAAGGTCCAGATCGGGCAACCGCGTCCACGCCCACGCCGCCAGCAGCACCGCCGCCACCGCAGCCGCCGGCACCCGCTCCGCCGCGAGCGCCGCCGCGAGCGCAACCCCGAGCAGCCCCAGATAGGTCAGCATCTTTCCCCCCACGCCCATCGCCCCTAAGCGGGACACCCATGTGGCAGCTCTTTCAATTCCCGCTTTGCCCCTTTTCGCGCAAGGTCCGCCTGCTGCTCGGCGAGAAGGGCGTGGGCTGCGAACTGGTCCGCGAGTCGCCCTGGGAGCGGCGTGACGAGTTCCTCGACATGAACCCGACCGGCCGCACCCCCGTGCTCGCCGACGGCAAGGGTCTGGTGCTGATCGACAGCACTGCGATCTGCGAATTCTTCGAGGAAACGGTGGACAAGGCGCCGATGGTGAACGGCACGGCCGTCAACCGCGCCGAGATACGGCGGCTCGTGGCCTGGTTCGACGAGCAATTCTACGCCGACGTGGTCGGCCCGCTGATGCACGAACGCATGAAGAAGCGCATCATCGACCGCACCAGCCCCGACGCGCGTGTGCTGCGCGAGGCGATGAAGCTTGCGCTTAATCACCTCGACTATACCGACTATCTGCTCGACCACCGCAATTGGCTGGGCGGTGCCACCCTCAGCCTCGCCGATCTGGCGGCGGCCGCGCATATTTCGGTCGCCGATTATCTGGGCGGCATCGACTGGCGCGGGCACGAGCAGACCAAGCGATGGTATTCCGCGCTCAAGAGCCGCCCGAGCTTCCGCCCGCTCCTCAGCGAACGGATGGAGGTGATCGCCCCGCCCGCACATTACGACAAGGTGGACTTCTAGCGGCGACGGCGGCCGGCGCGATACGCGAAAGGGCCGGGCGCCCCACGGCATCCGGCCCTCGGTCACCAACCGGCGATGCGATCAGTTGCTGGCCGGCTCGTCATCGCCGAACAGGTCGTCCTCGAAGATGATGCCGACGGCGAGCGCCGCGAAAAAGATGCCGGCGAGCAGCAGACCGTTCCCGGCGGCAAAACGCTGACCCTCGACGGTTGCGCCCGCACGCGCGACGGAGAGCTTGGCGGCGCTGGTCTGCGCGACGACGGGGGCGGACGCAAAGCTTGCGGTCGCGACGGCGGCAATCAATGCTTGCTTGAACATCCTCGGTCTCCCAACTGGTTCGAAAAGCACGATATTCGTGCGCCGCCCTGATAGTCGCGACTGACTAAACAAGGCAAAAGAAAAGGCCGGGTGCCTGAAGCACCCGGCCTCCTATCCTGCACGGATGGTCGATCAGTTGCTGACCGGCTCGTCCTCGTTCTCGGCAATGAAGTAGACCGCCGCGAGCGCCGCCGCGAACACGATCACGCCAATCAGCGCGCCGCCGACCAGCTTCTCGCCCTCGACCGGGGCACCGGCGCGCACCTGCGCGACCGACAGCTTGGCCGCGCTGTTCTGCGCCACCGCCGGAGCCGACACCAGGCCCGCCGCCGCGACCGCTGCAATCAAACCACGCTTGAACATTCCCTGCCTCCCTGAACGGCACTGATTTCCGGTACCCGGTCTGTCCGGACACTCGTTTCGCAATTACCCGATCCTTGCGGGAAGGCAATGCGGGCACATTCTTTTTCGGGACTGTGATGATTTTGCTACACCGCAGCGACCCCCAATAATCGTTACGCTCCCAGTGTCGATTTGAACGCGCCGCAATGGGCCTCGTTAAGGGATCGAACACAGGAGGCAGAGATGAAGGCGCTCGTCTGGCACGGCAAGCAGGACATCCGGTACGAAACGGTGCCGGATCCCAAGATCGAGGAAGGGCGTGACGCGATCATCAAGGTCACGAGCTGCGCCATCTGCGGGTCGGACCTGCACCTGTTCCACAACTTCATGCCCGGCATGATGCCGGGCGACATCGTCGGCCACGAGACGATGGGCGAGGTGGTCGAGGTCGGCCGCGACAACAAGGCGCTCAAGGTCGGCGACCGGATCGCGGTGCCCTTCACCATCACCTGTGGCGAGTGCGAACAGTGCCGCAAGGGCAACTTCTCCGTCTGCGAGACCACCAACCGCAATGCCAAGCTCGCCAAGGCCACCTTCGGGCATACGACCGCGGGGCTGTTCGGCTACACGCACCTGACCGGCGGCTATCCGGGCGGACAGGCCGAGTATCTGCGCATTCCCTTTGCCGATCACACGCACATCAAGGTGCCGGATCACATCCCGGACGAGCAGGCGCTGTTCCTGACGGACATCCTGCCGACCGGGTGGCAGGCGGCGGTCTATTGCGACATTCAGCCGGACGACACGGTATGCATCTGGGGCGCCGGACCGGTCGGCCAGATGGCGCTCCGGTCCGCGATCCTGCTCGGCGCGCGGCAGGTGGTCATGATCGACTTCCTGCCCGAACGGCTCAGCATGGCCGCCGCCGCCGGCGCGATCACGATCAACCCGGGCGAGGAGAGCGTGAAGGAGCGGCTCGAGGAGCTAACCGACGGCAAAGGCCCGGAGAAGTGCATCGACGCGGTCGGCCTCGAGGCGCACTCGCAGATCCTGCCCGAGCACCTGTACGATCGCGCCAAGCAGGCGATGATGATGGAAACGGACCGTCCGCACGTCCTGCGCGAGATGATCCTGATGTGCCGCCCCGGCGGCATCCTCTCGATCCCGGGTGTCTATGGCGGGGTGCTCGACAAGGTGCCGTTCGGCGCGCTCATGAACAAGGGCCTGACCGTGCGCACCGGCCAGACCCATGTGAAGCGCTGGACCGACGAGCTGATCGAGCTGATCGCGGACGGCGCGCTCGATCCGAGCTTCGTGATCACCCACACCGCGCCGCTCAAGGAGGGGCCGTCCATGTACCCGACCTTCGAGAGCCGGAAGGACAACTGCATCAAGGTGGTGCTCAAGCCCGAGATGGAGGCGGCGTGATGGCGTTCAAATATGGCAGCAACTCGAGCCTGAGCGGCGCGGACGCGCTGGTGCGCGGGATCGGCCTGTTCTCGATCGGCCTCGGCGTGGCCGAGCTGGTCGCGCCGGGCAAGATCGCCAGGACCTTCGGGCTGGAAGGCAAGGAGAACCTGCTCCGGGCCTTCGGGGCGCGCGAGATCGCGTCGGGGATCGGCACGCTGTCGGTCGATCCGCAGCCCGCCTTGTGGAGCCGCGTGGCGGGCGATGTCATGGACATGGCCACATTGGCGCTCGGGGCGAAGGACGGCCAAGGTGAGGCCAAGCGCAACGCCCTGCTCGGCATCGGCGCGGTGGCGGGCATTGCGGCGCTCGACGCATTCGCGGCGACCCTGATGGCCAAGCGCGGCGGCGACCGGCCGCCGCCTGCCGACTATTCGGACCGGTCCGGCCTGCCGCTCGGGCTCGAGAAGTCGCGCGGCTATTACCGGCAGAAGCAGACGGCCGGACCCGCGGTTGCCGATCGTGACGCGCGCGACGATCAGCGCCACTCGGGCGCGATCGACGGCAAGGAGGCGCAAGCCTCGGAGCCGACGCGCACCGACGCGGCCGATCCCGTGCAGACAGAGACGGACATCGGACAGGCTCCGCTCTCGGCGGGCGTCGCCCTGAGCTAAGCTTGAAACCCCTTCCCTGCCGGTCAGGGAAGGGGTTTCGCAGTGAGTGTCAGTGACGGGCCTGCGACGTCGTGTCGCGCCCGCCGCTGATTGCCAGGATGCCGAGCGGCGGCGCGATCAGGAGCCAGAGGCAGAGAAAAAGGAGCATCACGTTCCTCCCTGTTGGGCCCCGCCGCCTGGGCGGCAGAATGCGTGACGCCCCTGGTCCGTTCCGCGTACCGTCCGCCTCAGGCGAAGGTCACGGCCGGCGAACTGCGCCGACGGGCCACCGCGCCGACCAGGCCGAAGCCGCCGATCATCATCGCCCACGTCGCCGGCTCCGGCACGGCGGTCAGGCCCGCCAGCTTGAACGCGTCGATGCGACGGTCGGCGTTGGCCGCATCCGCTCCGATCATCCACAGATCGCCGCGGCGACCGGCTTCGTTGATCGTGCGGCGGCCGCTCGCATTCGTCCCCAAGGAGGTGAAGCTGCCCGAGAACATCGAGGTCAGGCGCGAGAGCGGCTGGTTGTCGAGCTGAAGCGAGCTGTTCCACTGGATCGGCGTGTCGCCATAGCTGAACATGGCGTCCGTGTCGGTCGCTCCGCCGAGGCTGTAGGCGTTGAGCGTGGCGGAGGTCAGCGCCACCCGCCGGTCGAACTGCAGCAGGATGAAGTCTGCGCGGTTCTGATTGTCGATCGTGTGCCGGTTGCTCGAGCCGTTGCCGTCATCGTCCGAGATGACGCCGAGGCCATTGCTGTAGACCATGAGCTTCGAGTCACGAACAAAGACCGAGCCGTTGGTCGTCCGCTCGAGGCTCCACGCGGTCGCGCGGACGTTGAACGTGCCCCATTGCTGGCTCGTCGCGCTGAAGAAGCGTGCGTTGCCGTTCGAGACGTTGTTGTTGGCATTTGCGGACGCGAAGTTGAAGCTGAACGGGACGGGCGTCCGGGCAGCCGCGGGCGCGGCGGCGAGAATGGCGGACGCGAGCAGCGCGGCGGAGACTTTGGCAAGCGACATGACAACGACCTCTTGGTTCTTGCGGACGATCGGGGGTCAATCGCCGCCTGCTGCAGCCGTAGCTTCGGAGGTGGTCGTTCCGCCAGGTAAACAGATGGTTAAGCGAGTCCCGCGCCGGGACGCGCTGCCGTGACGATCCGGCCGTCGCGCACTTCGACGGGCCAGGGCGTCAGTCGTGCGCCGGTGCATGGGCCCGCGACGCACATCCCGTCCTCGGGCCGGAACAGCGCGCCGTGCCAATCGCACTCGAGATGCTCCCCGCTTGCCGACCAATAGGCGTCGAGCGTCTTCGCAAGCGGCAGGCCAAGGTGCGGGCAACGATCGACATAGCCTGCGACAGCCTCGCCGCGCCGGACGACGAAGCCGAAAAAGCGGCCCGCGCGCAGTTCGAGCACGAAGTTGCGCGCGCCCGGATCGGGCAGGTCGGCAAGGGCGCAGAGTGTTACGCCCGCCGGGGTAGCGGTCAGGCGCTCCACGTCAGGCCGGCACCACCTCCTGCTCGATCGCGCCGAAGATGCTGTGGCCGGCTTCGTCCTTCATCTCGATCCGCACGCGATCGCCGTGGCGCAGAAAGGGCGTCACGGGCTTGCCCGTCTGAATGGTCTCGATCATCCGGATCTCGGCGATGCAGCTATAGCCGAGCCCACCGTCTGCGACCGGCTTGCCGGGGCCGCCGTCCGGGTCCTTGTTCGACACGGTGCCAGAGCCGATGATCGAGCCTGCGCCGAGATCGCGGGTCCTGGCGACATGGCCGATGAGCGTGCCGAAGTCGAAGGTCATGTCGACGCCTGCGTCGGCGCGGCCGAACGGCTGGCCGTTAAGCTCGACCAGCAGCGGGTGATGGAGCTTGCCGCTCTGCCAGCGGTCGCCGAGTTCGTCGGGCGTGACCAGCACCGGCGAAAGGGTCGAAGCGGGCTTGGACTGGAAGAAGCCGAACCCCTTGGCGAGCTCGGCCGGGATCAGGTTACGCAGCGACACATCGTTGACGAGCCCGACCAGCCGGATGGCAGCGAGGCAGGTCTCGCGATCGGCGCCCTGCCTCACGTCCCCCGTCACGACGCAAACCTCGCCCTCCATGTCGCACCCCCAGGCCTCGTCCTTGAGGGGGATCGGGTCGCGCGGGCTCAGGAAGCTGTCGGACGCGCCCTGGTACATCAGCGGGTCGGTCCAGAAGCTCTCGGGCATCTCCGCCCCGCGCGCCTTACGGACGAGCTCCACATGGTTCACATAGGCCGAGCCATCGGCCCACTGATAAGCGCGCGGAAGGGGCGCGGCGGCCTCGCGCTCGTGGAACCGTTCGCGCGGGATCGCCTCATGCTCGAGGTCGGTCGCGAGCAGCTCGAGCCGCGGCGCGAGATGCTCCCAATCGTCGAGCGCAGCCTGAAGCGTCGGCGCAACATGCGACGCATCGGCACACCAGTGCAGATCGCGCGACACGACCACGAGGCGGCCATCGCGGCCGGGTTTGAGCGATGCGAGTTTCATGACACCTCGAAACAGGGAAGCGGGACTCCGGGTCAAGCCCGGGGTGACGAAAAGGCCGGTTGTCCAGACACGTTACCCCGCACCTGAGCCGGGGTTCCGCTTCTTGTCCGTCACACCCTCGCCTTCGGAAAGCCGGCCCAGCAATCGTCATAGTCGAGCTGGCAGGTCTCGCTGTCGAGCGCCCAGCGGGTCGGGCGAATGACCCAGCGGCTTTCGAACATGAAGGCGAGCGTGTTGTCGATCTTGTGCGGCTTGAGCGCGGCCTGCGTCGCCTTCTCCCATGACACGAGGTCAGGGCCATGCCCCGCCATCTGGTTGTGGAGCGAGGCGCCGCCCGGCGCGAAGCCGCCTTCCTTGGCGTCATAGGCACCGTGGATCAGCCCCATGAACTCGCTCATCACGTTGCGGTGGAACCAGGGCGGGCGGAACGTGTCCTCGGCAACCATCCAGCGCGGCGGGAAGATCACGAAATCGCAATTGGCCGTGCCCGCAATCTCGCTCGGCGAGGTCAGCACGGTGAAGATCGAAGGGTCGGGATGGTCGAAGCTGACCGTGTTGATCGTATTGAAGCGTGACAGGTCATATTTGTAGGGCGCAAGATTGCCGTGCCAGGCGACGACGTCGAGCGGGGAATGATCAAGCGCGCAGGTCCAGAGCGCGCCTTGGAACTTCTGCACGACCTCGACCGGGCCGTCCTTGTCCTCGAACCAGGCCGAGGGCGTCTCGAAATCGCGCGGGTTGGCGAGGCCGTTCGCGCCGATGGGCCCCAGGTCGGGCAGGCGGAAGGGCGAGCCATAATTCTCGCACACATAGCCGCGCGCAGATCCGTCGGGCAGCTCTGCGCGGAAACGGACGCCGCGCGGCACGACGCCGATCTCGCCGGGCGACAGCTCGAGCACCCCGAGCTCGGTCGCAAGCGTCAGGCGGCCCTGCTGCGGCACCACCAGCAGCTCGCCGTCGGCCGAGTAGAACACCCGCGCGTCCATCGACCGGTTGGCGGCATAGAGGTGGATGCCGATCCCCGCCTGGGTGCCGACATCGCCATTGCCGCCATAGCTGACGAGCCCGTCCACCCAGTCCGTCGGCTCGGCCGGGATCGGCAGCGGATCCCAGCGCAGGCGGTTCGGCGAGGGCGGCGCCTCGTCGAAGGGACCCGAGCGGAGCAGCCTGCCGCCCGCACAGGGGCGGTAGGGCTTGTGGCTCGCGGTCGGGCGCAGCCGGTAGAGCCAGCTGCGCTTGTTCTCCGTCCGCGGCGCGGTGAAGGCCGTGCCGGACAGCTGTTCGGCGTAAAGCCCGAACGGCACCTTCTGCGGGCTGTTGCGCCCGACCGGAAGCGCGCCGGGCACCGCCTCGGTGGCGTGATGGTTGCCGAAGCCGGTCAGCGGCACATTGGCGGCCAGGATGGGGGTTTGGACGTTCATTGCCAGCTCCGCTGTGCTCCGGCGAGGGCCGGAGCGCTGCTTGACACGATCGCGGCGGCGCCAGGGCTCCGGCCTTCGCCGAAGCGCAGCGCTCCACCTCTACTCCGCCGGCTCTTCCACCTTGATCACGCCGCGGCGGATCTGGTCGAGCTCGATGCTTTCGAACAGCGCCTGGAAGTTGCCGTTGCCGAAGCCTTCATTGCCCTTGCGCTGGATGATCTCGAAAAAGATCGGGCCGACCATGGTCTCCGTGAAGATCTGGAGCAGGATGCCCTCGTCGCCTACATCGCCGTCGATCAGGATGCGGTTCTTCTTCAGCCGCTCCAGATCCTCGCCATGGCCGGGCACGCGCTTGTCGACCAGCTCGTAATAGGTCTCGATCGTGTCCTGGAGCCGGACGCCGCGCGCGCGGAGCCGCTCAACCGTGTCGTAGATGTCGGGCGTGGTCAGTGCGAGGTGCTGGATGCCCTCGCCCCGATACTCGCGGATGAACTCCTCGATCTGGCTGTTCTCGTCCTGGCTCTCATTCAGCGGGATGCGGATCGCCTTGTCGGGGGCAATCATCGCCTGGCTGAACAGCCCCGTCGCCTTGCCCTTGATGTCGAAATACTTCTGCTCCTCGAAGCCGAACAGCTTGGCATAGAAGCTCGACCAGGTGCGCATCTCGCCGCGGCGGACATTGTGGGTGAGGTGATCGAGCAGATCGAGCCCGACATTGTTCTGCTGCTCGGCCTCCTGCCAGCCGGGCGTCTCCGTCCAATCGGCGTACAGGTCCTCGCCGTCCTTCACAAGATACAGGTACGACCCGCCGATGCCCTCGATCACAGAGGCGCGGTGCCCAAGCGTCCCCACTTCCGCGTCGACGGACTTCGCGCCGTTCGCGATCGCATGATGGTAGGCGGCAGCCGGGTCGGCGACGCGGAAGGCCATGCCGCTGGCCGACGGCCCGTGCGCCGCGCGGAAGGCGGCCGCCTGGCCTTCACCCTCGCGGTTCAGCAGCAGGTTGATGCGGCCTTGCTTGTAGCGGACAACGTCCTTGGTCGGATGGCGATGCGTGGCGGTGAAGCCGAGCTGCTCGAACTGCCGCGCCAGCGTGTCGGGATCGGGCGAGGTGAACTCGCAGAACTCGAACCCGTTCAGGCCCAAGGGATTGTCGGCGGTGGTCATCGTCACTGTGTCCCTTTCGATTCGAACGCGTGGCCAGATACTCGGGTGCCGGCCTCCGCGCGAGGGCCTGGCACCACCAGTCCGAGCCGGTCGCGGCGGAGCCAGCGCCACAGCATCAGCACCGACACGACCGCCAGCCCTGCGGCAAGCCCGGCCCAGATCCCAACGCCGGCCCAGCCAAGCCCGAAGCCGAGCCAGAGCGAGGTTCCCATGCCGACCAGCCAGTAGCCGAAGCCTGCATAGAGCATCGGCACCCGCGTGTCGCCCAGGCCCCGCAGCATGCCCGCGCCGACGGCCTGCGCGCCGTCGAACACCTGGAACAGGGCCGCGAGGTGGAGAAATGCGATCGCCAGCGGAATTACGGACCCGCTCGCGGCTGCCTCCTCCTCGAGGAAAAGTCTAACCAGCTGCTCGGGGATGGCGAGCATGACAAGCGCTGTCGCGCTCATGAAAGCGACGCCCATGACGAGCGCGGTCCAGCCGGCCCGGGCGATGCCGTCCCGATCCGCGCGCCCGAAGGCGAGCCCGACCCGGACAGTGGCCGCCTGGCTCAGCCCCATGGGCACCATGAAGGTGAGCGACGCGACCTGGATCGCGATCGCGTGCGCGGCCACCGACTCGACGCTGATCAGCCCCATCAGGAAGACGGCGGCGATGAAGAGCGTGACTTCGAGCGACAGGGTGAGCGCGATCGGGACGCCCAGCCGCCAGACCTGGGCATAGCGCGGCCAATCGGCGCGCCAGAAGCGGCCGAACAGGCGGTAGCGGCGGAAGCGCTTGTGGCTGACGATCACCACCATCATGCCGAGCGCCATCGCGGTCTGGGTCAGCGCGCTGCCCAGCCCCGCGCCCCACAGGCCGAGCCGGGGCAGCCCGAACGCGCCGAAGATCAGGCCGTAGTTCAGGACGGCGTTGACCAGCACGCCGCCGATCCCGATCCACAGCGCCCAGGCAGGCTGCTCGAGCGCGGCCATGAAGGACCGGAGCGTCGCGAAGACGAGGCTCGGGAACAGGCCGAACATCAGGGGCCGGATGAAGTCAGCGCCCGCACGGGCGAGCGCCGGCTCCTGCCCGAACAGGATGAGGATGGGCTCGGCCTGCCACAGGATCAGCCAGCCGGGGACCGCGACGGTGAGCGCGGCCCACAGCGTCTGGCGTACGGTGCGGCGCACGTCGCGCACGCTATGGGGCCGCGCGCCGAGCTCCTTGGCGAGCAGGGGCGAGGCGGCCATGACCACGCCCCAGCCGAAGATCAGGAAGATCAGGTACAGGTTCAGCCCGATCGCGGAGGCGGCCAGCTCGCGCGCGCCCAGCCAGCCGAGCAGCACGACATCGGTCGCGTTGATCGCTGATTGCGCCAGGTTGGTCAGGATCAGGGGTGCGGCGAGTATCGCGGTGGACACGGCCTCGTCGCGCCACAGGCGCTGGGGTGAGTGGCCGTGCATGCCGGGCGCTGTAGCGGAGGCGGACGCAAAGTCAGCCCCTCTCCCGCCCTGGCTGCATCCCTCTCCCCTCAAGAACTCTGCAGTCGCCCCGGCGGAGGCCGGGGCCCAGACGGGCCGGGACCTGGTCGGGTCGCTGCAGGATCGAAGCGGTGGTCCGACGTCGAGCAGGGTCGTTAACGCACCGGACCGTCTGGGCCCCGGCCTTCGCCGGGGTGACGGGTTACAGCTTCTGCACCGTCACGTGCTTGACTGCCGGCAGGCGACCGATCCGCTCGCGCAGAATGGCGGCGTCGGTGTCCCCCGTCACGTCCACGATCACGCCGAGCGCGCCCGGGCCGAGGTGCCAGACGTGCAGGTCCCGGACGG
>ERZ1066121.2075-NODE-2075-length-13178-cov-7.178694_pt1 | contig 13178 bp, 11 predicted proteins | sample MGYA00382768_ERZ1066121 | MGnify/ENA primary metagenome ERZ1066121 (study PRJEB33369, sample SAMEA5778351) | biofilm metagenome | biome: Industrial cooling water; feature: Water cooling tower basin; material: Biofilm | place: United Arab Emirates | collected... | reverse complement strand
CTTAATCTGCGTGATGGATTGACCGGCCCGCAGATTGCGATGCGGCTGAGCGAACGGCAGATCAGCGTCCTCTTTGTTACTGCCAATCCCCGCTTGCTTGGCGAAGGGGTTGCGGGGACCATTGGCGTCATTACCAAGCCGACTGACCACGCGGTCGTCGAGGCGGCCGTCAACTATGCGCTAGGTGTTCGGCGCGGTGCACCGCCCCAGATAGTGCCCAAGGGATTGCGGCTGTTTGGGTGATAGCTGAAACCCGCGGAGCAACATCCTGCTGTGACATTAAGGATTGGGCTGCCGCGGCAAGCTGAACGAAACTGGATCTAGCTCCGGGACAGGCGTGCGACGTCGATTTTGGCGATGAGTTCCAGACCGGTGCGATGCCACCGCCGCGCAACTATCCCGCCCATCTGGTCGATGAGTGCCAAGTCCGCCAGCGTCGTGCCAAAGCCAATGTGGCTGGGCGGCGCAGGAATTTCGGGGCCGCCATGTTCACGCCATCGCAATTCGACTGTGTCATCGACCGCAGCGATATCGATTGTCACTTGGCCATCGTCCCGGGCAAGCGCCCCATATTTGACGGCGTTGGTAGCCAGTTCGTGAAACAGCAGTGCCAAAGGCGTCGCGCCGCGATCGTCAACGGGAAAATCCTCGCCATTGATGGCGATTCGGCCTGCATCCATTGCAGGATAAGGACTGAATATCTGTTTCAGCAACTGGTGCAGTGTCGCCTCGCCGGTGTGCACCGCCGAATGGGCGCTGTGCGGCCGCGCCAGATCATGAGCACGGCCCAGCGCGTTGATGCGCCGCTGGAGATTTTCGGCAAAAGCCTTTGCCTCTGGCATCTGCCGTGCCGAAAGACTGACCAGTCCGTTGATCACCGCAAAAATATTCTTGATCCGGTGGCTAAGCTCGCGTGACAATAGTTCGCTGTGCTCGGCTGCCTGCTTTGCATCATGAATATCGGTGCAGGTGCCGATCCAGCGAGTGATCCTGCCATCGGCATCGCGCAGGGGATTGGCCCGACCAATCGTCCAGCGATATTGTCCGCTGTGATGCCTTAGCCGATATTCGATTTCATAGGGCTCGCCGGTCGCCAGGCTGTGGCGCCAGCGTTGCCAGGCGCGATCCTGATCATCCGGGTGAAACATGCCATTCCATGCCTCGCCGTCGGTCGATCCGTCAGGCATACCTGTAAATTCATACCAGCGCGCGTTGTAATAATCATGATATCCGTCAGGCAGGGTCGACCACACCATCTGCGGCATGGTGTCTGTAACGACCCGAAACAGCGTGTCATGACGATGCCCGACATTAAACGGGTCGCTGGCGGCCCGTTCGGAAACAATCTCATCCACCGCGGTTATAACCCTTCGCCCAGCTCGTCTGAACAGTAATGACGGAGCGGCCCTTTGGTTCCCGGTGAACGGCATCTTTCCGTAGCCATAACAATAACGCGGTTTCTGTTAGGCGTCGTCCAGCATCGCTATGCTGATTGCCCATAACCGTTCGGCCGCCTCGTCGTCGCAGATATGCGCGTCCGCTCCGGAGTAACGAGCCATGGGGCTGGCGGGGTCGGTTGGCGCGGCGACTTCGCAATCCTCGCAATAGACACCAGTCTTGCCTGCGAGAAGCGGCGATGTCGCCGCCCACAGGCTGGTAGAGCAACCCTGTTCGGGCGTTTTGAACCCACCTTTGGCAAGCTCCGACGGGCCGCCGTCGGCGTTGCGCCAGCCTAGCATCACTTGTTCCTCCAGCGGCAGGTGGCGTTGCAGCGGGGTAAAGATGCCGCCGGGATGCACAGCAAAGGCCAGTCCGCCCGACGGGGCCAGCCGCCGTGACAGAGCATTGGCGAACAGCGCATTGGCCGACTTCGACTGGCCATAGGCCTGCCATTTGTCATAGGGCGCGGCGGTGAAATGCACATCGTCCCAGCGGATGCCGCTGACCTTGTGCCCGGTCGATGCCAGTGCGACAACCCGCGCGCCCTCCGTCTGTTCCAAGAGCGGCATCAGACCCAGCGTCAGCGCCATATGCCCCAGATGGTTGGTGGCAAACTGCGCCTCCCATCCCGGGCCGACCCGCGTTTCGGGGCAGGCCATGATCCCGGCATTGTTGATGAGAATATCGAGCCGCGGCAAATCCGCCATCGCCGCTGCGAACCGCCGCACCGATGCAAGGTCGCCCAGATCGAGCGTCGCGCTTTCCACGGTCCCTGCCACATCGTCGAGTGCCGCCGCCGCCTTGGCCGGGTCGCGGACGGGCACAATCACGCGCACGCCCTTGGCCGCCAGCGCCCGCGTGGTTTCCAGCCCGATGCCCGAATAGCCGCCCGTGACGATCGCCACCTTGCCAACCAGATCGACGCCGGCCAGAACCTCCGCTCCCGTCGATTTGGCATGAAAGGGCGAACCCACGCGCTGCTGGTCGGCGATTGCCATGATATTCTCCCTTGATGATTTTGCTGGCAACCTATCGATTGCAATGGTCAGAGGCAATGCGCGGGCGCCCCTCTTGCGCAAACGGTGCGCGGCGGCCACGATGCGGATATGCAGGAGCTGGCCGAACGACTGAGCGCTGTCATGACCCGCGCGGTCGGACCAGGCGTGCTGTCCGCGCTGATACGCTTGTCGGGCGGAGCCAATATGGAAAGCTGGAGCTTCGACTGGGACGGCGCGGGCCATGTACTGCGCCGCTCGCCCAGCCCCGCCTATGTGGCCGACCGCCCCTTCGGTCATGCAGAGGAAGCCGCCCTGGTCGCCGCCGCACACGATGCCGGGGTGCTTGCCCCTGCCGTGGTCACGGTGCTGGACGATGCCGACGGCCTTGGCACCGGCTATGTCATGCAGCGCATCGCGGGAGAGGTGAACCCGGCGGCCATTCTCGCCGCGCCGCCGCCGTCGTTGCTGGCCGATCTGGCGCGCGAGCTTGCCCGCATTCACGCGCTTCCGCCCACCCTCATTCCGTCCGCGATTCCGCTGTTCGACACGGCGGCCGCGCTGGCGGAACTCAGGGCGCGCTTTACCAATCATGGCGGTGATCGGCCGGTGATCGCGCTCGCGATCAAATGGTGTGAAGACCATCTGCCTCCGCCCGCCGACCCGCCGGTGCTGGTGCATGGCGATTTCCGCATGGGCAACCTGCTGGTCGGCGCGGACGGGCTGACCGCGGTGCTTGACTGGGAACTGGCGCATCGCGGCGACTGGCACGAGGATCTGGCCTATGGCTGCATGACCGTATGGCGCTTCGCCCGGCCCGATCTTCCGGCTTTCGGCCTTGGGTCGCTCGATGATCTGATTGCTGCCTATACTGCCGCTGGCGGTGCCCCGGTCGACCGTGTGCGGCTGCACTTCTGGCTGGTCTATCGCACGCTGTGGTGGGCGCTCGGCTGCCTTGGCATGGGGGCGGCGTGGCGTGATGGCATCGACCGCAGCCTGGAGCGCGTCGTCGTCGCCCGCCGCACGGTGGAACAGGAGCTCGACCTGCTGCTGCTGCTGGAAACGGAGGCACCCGCCGCCGAGCGCGCGCGCCCTCTGCCGCCCCCCGCTGCCGTGAAGCCAGCGGTCAGCGGCGAGCCCACCGCCGCCGAACTGGTCACCGCCGTGCGCGAATGGCTGGGCAGCGATATTCGCCCCGCCGCGCACGGGCGCGACAAGTTCATGGCGGCGGTGGCAATGAACGCGCTGGGCATCGCCGTGCGCGAACTGGAACGGCCTGTGGACTTTGCCGACCGCTCGCTCGCCGATGCCCTGCTGTCCGGCACCCGCACCTTGGCTGAGCGTGGCTTGCTCGCCCGGCTGCGGCGGCAATCGCTGGACAAGCTCATGGACGACATGCCTAAATATCCCGCGCTGGCCATGGCCCGCGCCCGGTGGGAGCAAGCGTCATGACCGATCCCAAGACCCTGTCCATTGCCATCGTCTCCGACGTCGTCTGCCCCTGGTGCGTCATCGGCATACGCAGTCTGGAGGTCGCGCTGGAACGGCTGCCGGGCGTCACCGCCGACATTAGCCTTCACCCCTTCGAACTTAACCCCGACATGCCCCGTGCGGGCGAAAGTGTGGCCGAGCATATTGCCAGAAAATACGGCCGCGCACCGGGTGAGGGTGGGGCCATCCGCGACGAAATCAAGCGCCGCGCCGCCGAAGTCGGCTTTGCGATGAACATGAATGCCGACAGCCGCATCTGGAACACGTTCGACTGCCACCGTCTGCTCCACTGGGCCGGGCAGGAGGGAAAGCAGCACGAACTCAAGATGGCGCTATTCTTCGCCCATTTCAGCGAAGGCCGCGACATGGGCGACCCTGCCGTACTCGCCGATGCGGCCGAAGCTGCTGGCCTCGACCGCGAAGCCGCCCTCGCGCTGCTTGCCAGCGAAGCCTGTGCCAGCGAGGTCCGCGCCGAGGAACATTATTGGCGCCGCGAAGGAGTGCAAGCAGTGCCGACCTTCGTCATCAACGGCAAATATGTCATCTCCGGCGGCCATCCGGCTGAAGCCTTTGAGCGCGCGCTGGGCAAGATTGCAGCAGAAGGATAATTCATGGACTTCGCCATCCCCCATGACCTCGCCGCCTATCTGGCCGAACTCGACGCTTTCATCGCGCGCGAGATCAAACCGCTGGAGGATACCGACGACAATATCCGTTTCTTTGACCATCGCCGCGAACATGCTCGCACTGACTGGGACAACCACGGCCTGCCGCGCCATGACTGGGAGGCGTTGCTGCGCGAGGCGGGTCGGCGGGCCGATGCGGCGGGGCATTGGCGTTTTTCTGCACCAAAGAAATATGGCGGCCGCGACGGCAGCAATTTGTGGATGGCGGTCATCCGCGAACATCTCGCCGCCAAGGGGCTGGGGCTGCACAACGATCTGCAGAACGAACATAGTATTGTCGGCAATTTCCCCTTCGTCGAAATGTTCGAGCAATTCGGCACCAGCGACGCGCAGAAGGAGGAGTTTATCCTTGGTGGCTTTGCACGCGAACGTATCACCGCTTTTGGCCTGACCGAACCCGATCACGGCAGCGACGCCACCCACATGGAAACCCGCGCCGTTCCCGAAACGCGCGGCGGCGTCGACGGCTGGCGGATCAACGGGACCAAGATGTGGATCACCGGGATGCACGTCGCCACCCACTGCGCCACATTCTGCCGCACGGACGGCGATGACGGCGATGCGCGTGGCATCACCTGTCTGCTCGTTCCCAATCCGTCACCGGGGCTGGTGATCGAGGAATATCTGTGGACCTTCAACATGCCGACGGACCATCCCCGCCTGTCCTTTACAGACGTCTGGGTGCCTGACACGGCCCGGCTGGGTCCGGTCGGCGGCGGCCTCTCCATCGCCCAGAGCTTCGTGCACCAGAACCGCATCCGCCAGGCGGCGTCATCGCTGGGCGCGGCGGTTTACTGTATCGAGGAAAGCGTAAAATATGCGCGTGCCCGCAAACCCTTTGGCGAGGCGCTGGCGAAAAATCAGGGCATCCAGTTTCCGCTGGTCGAACTCGCGACCCAAGCGGAAATGCTGCGCCTTCTTATCCGCAAGACGGCGTGGGACATGGACCAGCTGCCGCACCGCGAGATCGAGCATGCGCTGTCGGACAAGGTCAGCATGTGCAATTACTGGGCCAACCGTCTGTGCTGCGAGGCCGCCGACCGCGCGATGCAGGTGCACGGCGGCATCGGCTATTCCCGCCACAAACCGTTCGAGCACATCTATCGCCACCACCGCCGCTATCGCATCACCGAAGGCGCAGAGGAGATTCAGATGCGCAAGGTTGCGGCCTATCTCTTCGGCTATCTTGGCCCACGCAAGGGGACGCTGGGGTAGCGGGGCGTAAAGTTGAGCATGGCAGGTCAAAGCAGACGCCATCCCGCGACAGTCCCTGGAACTGAACTCCCTATCATCATGAAGCACCAACGCCCCGTGCTTCACACTCGGCTTGGCTAAGTTTTCAAGATAAATAACGCGAAAGGCCGACATCACCCGCCCTCTGACGTCCGATCTGGAAAAACGAACGGACTTGGACGAATGATGCAATCAACAGCCGTACAGACGGCCGCCTTTACTCCGCAGCTTCCATTTGCGCCATCTCCGCGCTGACGGCTCGGCCGAACGTCAGTACGCCGTCGTCGATCGACCCTTCGCGCATGATGACGCGGTCTTTCAGATAATCCTGGTTGAGCCGCCATGGTGCCGCGGTGCCATTCTTGGGCAGGATGCCCAGCGCGCGCTGGATATAGCCGGATGAGAAATCGAACACCGGTTCCTCACCCAGCGTGCTTTCGTCAACCGCCGGGTTGGCATAGTCCGCTCCCACCGCATCCAGATGGTTGAGCAGACGACAAACATAGGCCGACACCACATCGGCCTTCAGCGTCCAGCTGGCGTTCAGATATCCGAACACGATGGCCATGTTCGGAATGTTGGAGAACATGCAGCCTTTGTAATAAAAATGGTCGGGCCAATGCACCGCCTTGCCGTCAACGCTGAAATCAACCTTCCCCGCCATGGTGAGCTTAAGGCCCGTTGCCGTCACGATAATGTCGGCAGGCAGGTGACGACCCGATCTCAGGACGATGCCGTCGGCGTCGAACCGGTCGATATGATCGGTGACGATATCGACCTTGCCCGCGCGCATCGCGACGCACAGGTCGCTGTCGGGCACCAGGCACAGCCGCTGCTCCCAAGGATTATAGGGCGGGGTAAAAGCCGCGGCGTCATATTTGTCGCCCAATTCCTTCTGCAATGTCTTGGTCAGCTTGTCGGCGACCTTTTGCGGCTTGCTGCGCGCCATTTTGAATCCGAAGTTCTGGAGCCGCACATTCTTGAACCGTGTGATCCGGTACGCCCATTCGTCAGGCATGATGCGGCGCAGGAAATTGGCGAGCTTGTCTTCTGAGGGGCGCAGGAACATCCACGTCGGCGTGCGTTGCAGCATGGTGACGTGCGCCGCCGCCTTCCCGTCCGGGGCCAGCGCCATCGCCGGCACGATCGTCACCGCTGTCGCGCCCGACCCGATCACGACGATGCGCTTGTTTGCATAGTCGTAATTTTCCGGCCAGAATTGCGGGTGGACGATTTCACCGCGGAAATTCTCCCGCCCGGCAAAGCTGGCCTCATACCCCTCGTCGTAGTCGTAATAGCCCGATCCCATGAACAGGAAGCGGGCAGTGATGGCCCGCTCGTTCCCGGCAATGTCGGCAATAGTCACGGTCCAGCGCGCGGTCGGCGTGTCCCATTCCGCACGGCGCACCCGCTGACCAAAGTTGATATGCGGCCGGATGCCGCGATCATCGACAATCTTGTTCAGATATTTCAGGATCGACGGACCATCGGCGATCGCCTTTTACTCGCGCCACGGCTCGAAAATGAACCCCAACGTGTGCATGTCACTGTCCGAGCGAATGCCGGGATAGCGGAACAAATCCCAGGTGCCGCCAAGGTCGCCGCGCTGTTCAACCAGTGCAAAGCTCTTGCCCGGACATTCGCGTTGCAGGTGCACCGCCATGCCGATACCCGAAATGCCCGCACCGACGATCAAGACGTCAACATCCACATTAACGCGTGTGGCGGTTCCGCGCGGCAGGCTGCCGGTCCTCATGTCCATGGCGCGACTCTCCCAGATCACCATTGGAACCAAAGCTTACTGACAAAGTTGCAAATAGCAATCGGTGCGCAGGTGAAACATCATTGTCATCAAACTGTCATCATGGCATCGCGCTTTCATGGATCAAGTTGCCGCTCTGCCCTATCGCATCCTGCCCGGCGTCGCCAATGTAGCGGGTGAGGCGATTGATATATTGCTGATCACCTCGCGCGAAACCGGGCGCTGGGTGTTGCCCAAGGGCAATATCGATGCAGGCGAAACACTTGAAGAAGCAGCGCGGCGTGAAGCGGAGGAGGAGGCCGGCGTCAGCGGTCAGCTGACGACGCCCGCCATCGGCACTTATGTCTATGACAAACGTAGTGCCGACGCCTCCGTCACGACCCTGACGGTCGCAGTTTTTCCGCTGCATGTGCGCGATATGGCGGCGGACTGGCCCGAAAGCGGCGAACGCGAACGCTGCTGGTTTAGCCGTGCGGAGGCGGCGGCGGCCGTGGATGAACCGGATTTGCAGTCGTTGATTACCAGATTTGCTGGTTAACGCCGAGGTCGCGGCCAAAGCCCTTTACTCAATGGCGGCTGCTATGGTTGTGGCCCTGCGTCGATCCTGACCCTAATAGACCACCCCGAACAGGTCGTGCTCGTCCGCATCCTCGATCACCACATCGACAATGTCCCCGGGCTTCAGCGTTGCGGCGACATCGCGCAGATAGACATGGCCGTCGATTTCCGGTGCATCGGCCTGCGACCGCCCGGTGGCGCCGATGCTGCCGTCGTCATCGGCCTCGCCCACCTCGTCGATGATGACGGGCAGGGTGCGACCGATCTTCGCGGCGAGCTTGGCTGCGCTGATCGCGGCGGTTTTGGCCATGATCCGCTGATAGCGTTCTTCCTTGACCTCCTCGGGCACCGGATCGGGCAGGGCGTTGGCCTGCGCCCCAGCCACCGGCTCGAAGCGAAAGGCACCGACGCGATCGAGCTGCGCTTCGTCCAGCCAGTCGAGCAAATATTGGAAATCCTCCTCGGTCTCGCCGGGAAAGCCGACGACGAAGCTCGACCTGACCGCAATGTCGGGCGCAATGGCCCGCCAGCCGCGCAGCCGTTCGAGCACCTTGGCCTCGTTCGCCGGGCGCTTCATTGCCGTCAGGACCTTGGGACTGGCATGCTGAAACGGAATGTCGAGATAGGGCGTCAACAGACCGTCCGCCATCAGCGGGATCACCGCGTCGACATGGGGATAGGGATAGACATAGTGCAGCCGCACCCACGGGCTCCGGCCCTCGCTCGTGCGCAGCAGGCCCAACTCGCGGGCCAGATCGGTCATGTGCGCACGCACGTCCGCGCCCTTCCACGACCGCGCCTCGTGCCGGGTATCGACGCCATAGGCCGATGTGTCCTGGCTGATGACCAGCAGTTCCTTCGTTCCCGCGGCGACCAGCTTTTCCGCCTCGCGCAGCACGGCGTCGATGCGGCGGCTGACCAGTTTCCCGCGCAGGTCGGGGATGATGCAAAAGGCGCATGAATGATTGCAGCCTTCGGAAATCTTGAGATAGCTGTAATGGCGCGGAGTGAGTTTCAGCCCGCCCTCGTCAAGACCCGGCACCAGGTCGACGAACGGTCCCTGCGTCGGCGGCGCGGCGGCGTGCACCGCCGACACCACATCTTCATATTGATGCGCGCCGGTGACAGCGAGGACGCCGGGGAAGCGCGCGCGGATGACGTCGGCTTCCTTGCCCATGCAGCCGGTGACGATGACGCGGCCATTTTCGGCCATCGCCTCGCCGATCGCGTCCAGGCTTTCCTCCTTCGCGCTGTCGAGGAAGCCGCAAGTGTTGACCAGTACCACGTCGGCACCGGCATAATCCGCGCTCATCGCATAGCCGTCGGCGCGCAATTTGGTGAGAATACGCTCGCTGTCGACCAGTGCCTTGGGACAGCCGAGCGAGACCATGCCGACTTTCGGCTGGGCGGGAAGGGTTTTGACGGACATGATGGGCCGCGCGCGTAGCGGATTTGCCGGGGTTTGTCACGCGCCGCGGCAGTCGCTGTCACGTTCGCGCCCCACCATCCGTCCTTCGCCGCGAAATCGCAGGTCACTGAGGACTTTAGGACATTGCCAATCCTTTGCCGCTACCGCATGGACCAGAATGGGACATAAGGGGAGCGGCAATCGCAATGCAGGACGCCATGACAGCACCGGGACGCAGTGGGCGGCCCTTGTTCGTGCTCACCATTTTTGTCGGCAGTTTCCTGCTGTTCATGGTCCAGCCGATGGTTGCACGCATGGCGCTGCCGCAACTGGGCGGCGCGCCGGCGGTGTGGAACAGCGCGATGCTGGTCTATCAGGCGCTGCTGCTGGGCGGCTATGCCTATGCCCATTGGCTGGGGCGGTTCGCGGTGCGGCGGCAGGCGACGATCCATCTCGTCCTGTTGGCCGTGGCCGCGCTGTGGCTGCCGGTGGGACTGGCCAGCATCGCGCCCCCAGCGGCGGGGCAGGAGGCACTGTGGGTGCCGCTGTTCCTGACCGCCTCGATCGGCCCGGTGTTCTTTGCGGTCGCGGCACAAGCCCCGCTGATGCAGCGCTGGTTCGCCGCCGACGGCAATGCCGCCGATCCCTATGCCCTGTATGCCGCGTCGAACCTCGGCAGTTTCTCGGGTCTGCTCAGCTATCCATTGCTGGTCGAACCGCTGATGCCATTACAAGCGCAAAGCTGGGGCTGGGCGCTGGGCTATGCGCTACTCGCGCTGCTGGTCCTGCTCGTTGCGCGGGCGCGGTGGCAGGCGGGGGGCGTAGCGGCGGTGATGGCGACCAGCGCGGCGCCGACCGCACGGCGGCTGATCCATTGGTTGCTGCTCGCGGCGGTGCCGTCGGGACTGATGCTGTCGACCACGACGCACCTGACGACCGACATTTTCGCAATGCCGCTGCTGTGGGTCATCCCGTTGGGGCTGTATCTGCTCAGCTTCGTTTTCGCCTTTGGCGATTGGCCGCGCACGATGGCAACGATCAAGGTGATCGCGCCCGCATTCCTGCTGATCGCGGGCGGGCTGTCGCTGCTCAGCAACGCCAATGGCTCGCTGCTCGTTGCCTTTGCCAGCCTCGTCATGCTGTTCGTCGTGTCAACCGCGCTGCACGGGCATCTTTATGACCTGCGCCCCGAGACCGACAGGTTGACCCTCTTCTATCTCGTGATGTCGGCGGGCGGGGCGCTGGGCGGGCTGTTCGCCGCGCTGATCGCACCGCTGTTGTTCGACTGGGTCTATGAGCATCCCATATTGGTGGTCGCCGCCGCGCTGCTGCTGCCCTTGCCCGCGCTCATCCCATGGGCGGAGCGGTTCAATATTCATCCCACGACCGCGCGCCTGATCGTCGCGGCGCTGGTGGCGATTGCCGGTGCCGCAACGCTGCCCATCGCCCGGATCTGGGAGGGGAATGCGACGCAAGTGGCCTATATCGGCCTTGCCGTTCTGGTCGGCCTGTTGGTCATTCCGTGGCGCTGGGCCTTTACAAGCACCATGGCGCTGGTGATGTTCGCTGTTGGCGGCGCGGCGACGCTGGCGGCAAGTGCGGAAGGGCTGCGCACGCGCAGCTATTTCGGTGTCTATACCGTGCGCGACGACGTGGCGGGACAGCGCCGGACACTGGCGCATGGCACCACGCTCCACGGCCTGATGCTGACGGGCGAGGGACGCGAGTTGACCCCCACCACCTATTATGTTCCGCAATCGGGTATCGGCCTGACGCTGGCAAAGGCCCCCACGCTATTCGGCGATGCCGCGCGCGTTGGCGTTGTCGGCCTCGGCACCGGGACGCTCGCCTGTTACCGCCAGCCGGGACAGACATGGGATTTCTATGAGATCGACCAGGCGATGGTCGATATTGCAAAGGATGCGGACAAGTTCGCCTTCGTCCCCCGCTGCACCCCCGACGCCCGCATCCTGCTGGGCGATGCGCGGCTCGAACTCGCCAAGCAACCGGACGCGCTGTACGATGTGCTCGCCATCGACGCCTTTTCGTCCGACGCCATCCCGCTCCACCTGCTGACCAGCGAGGCATTCGGCATTTACGATCGCGCGCTGAAACCGGGGGGAATATTGGTCGTCCATATCTCCAACCGTTTCTTCGATCTCGAACCCGTGCTGGCGGACGAGGCGCGGCGGCGCGGCTGGGCAACGGCGATCCGGCTCGACAAGCCGTCGGATGCGGAGATGAAGGCCGGATCGGCGGCATCATCCTGGGTCGCCTTTTCCGACGATCCGGCGCGGCTAGCGGCGCTCACCGGCCCGTTGGTGCCGCGCGAAAAGGCCACAACAGCCCCCGGCGTGTGGACCGCGACCCGCGACATCCCCGGCTTTGAAGGCTGGACCGACAATTATGCCTCCATCGTGCCCGTGGTGAAATGGGACGGGATGTTCCCCGGACTGGATTGACCATGACCGTGCAGCGCCCCGATGTCTCGATCATCGCCATCAACGGCAAAAGCCCGCGTATTCACGACAGTGCCTTTATCGCTCCGGGATGCCGCATTATCGGCGATGTCGAGATCGGGCCGCAGGCCAGCATCTGGTACAATTGCGTCATCCGCGCCGACGTAAACCTGATCCGCATCGGGGCGCGCAGCAATGTTCAGGACGGCACCGTCATCCACTGCGACGGCCCCGGCGCCGGTCGTCCGCCCGAAGGTTATCCCACGCTGATCGGCGAGGATTGCCTGATCGGCCATATGGCGATGATCCACGGCTGTATCCTGCACGACCGGGCGTTCGTCGGGCTGGGCGCGATCGTCATGGACGGCTGCGTGATCGGCAGCGAGGCGATGCTGGGCGCGGGCGCGCTGCTGCCCCAGCACAAGACCATCGGCGCGCGCGAGCTTTGGACTGGGCGACCGGCAAGGATGGTGAAGGCCATCGACGACATGATGGCGATGGGCATGGCCATGGGGGTGGCGCACTATGTCGAAAACGGCGCGGCCCATGCGGCGGCTGCGAGGGAGTAAACGCTCCCTGCCAACAAAAAACCGCCTGCCCTGAGCTGATCGAAGGGCCGACCTGTTGTTGGCCATAGGCGAAGAAAGAACCGTCGTCCGGTAAGCTCAGGGCAGGCGGGGTGTTGATGACAGGGAGGCGACGGGCCGAACCGGCGCCCCCCTGATTTTATCGGCTTATCCGCCGTTGAACGCGATCATCGCATAGAGCATGGGGATCGACAGCAGCGTGTTGGTGCGCGAAAAGATCATCGCGCGCGTGGCTGCCGCCGCCTTTGTCGCGTCATCGGCGGGCACCATGCCCAGCGCCTTTTGCTGTGCTGGCCAGATCACGAACCACACGTTGAACGCCATGATCAGCCCCAGCCACATGCCGACGCCGATCAGCGTATAGGGGTCCTGCAGCATCAGCGCCGGGGCCAGATATTTGGCCCCGCCCGCAATGCCGAGCCCGAACAACACCGTCAGCGCCGCCGCCCAGCGAAAGAAGAACAGCGCCTTGGGCGCGATATATTTGGTGACGCCGGGTTTCAGTTCGGCGGGAACGCTGGGCATCGTCGGAATCTGGACGAAGTTGAAATAGTAAAGC
>ERZ1066121.2070-NODE-2070-length-13186-cov-5.826670_pt1 | contig 13186 bp, 11 predicted proteins | sample MGYA00382768_ERZ1066121 | MGnify/ENA primary metagenome ERZ1066121 (study PRJEB33369, sample SAMEA5778351) | biofilm metagenome | biome: Industrial cooling water; feature: Water cooling tower basin; material: Biofilm | place: United Arab Emirates | collected... | reverse complement strand
GTCGCCATAGGGGCCGGTCGCCTGGACGAGGCGGGATTTGGCGTCGTAGGTGAAGGTCTGCGTGTCAGCCGGGATGCCGGGCGCGGTGATGGCGATGATGTTGTCGTCATTGTCATGCGCATAGGCCTTGGCCCACAGATCGCTGCCATCGGCCCGCTTCACCGCCTTGGCATAGAGCCGGCGATCGCTGCCCCAGTCCTGCACCAGGCTCAGCCCGTTGCCATAGCTGAAGGATTTCAGCGGGCCCATCGCTTCATAAGCAAAGCCCGTGGCGAGCACCTGGGGCGGTGCCCCCGGCCCAGCCTGCAGCGTGACCCCGGTCACCTGCCCCAGCGTGTTGCGTGCGTAATTCACGATCCGGCCCGAAGGATACACGATCCGGATGATCCGGTCAGCCCGGTCGTAGGCATACTGAACCGTGCCAGTGAAGGCGCCGGCAATGCTGACCGACTTGGCGGTGACGTTGCCGCGATGATCGTAGCTGTAGCTGCTGCTGCCGCTGTTGTCGGTGATGCTGGCAAGGCGGCCGACATGCGACGTGTCCCACGTGTAGGTGACATTCTGTGCCGGCAGACCAGCCGGCCGCTTGGCCACGACGCGGCCGAGAATGTCGCGGTCAAAATCGATCTGCTGGCCGCGACCGTCGATGCTCTGCACAAGATCACCGGCGGCATCATGATGATAGACCCAGGTGCCGCGATCGGGGCTGACCTCCTGGATGATGTCGCCAAAGCCGTTGCGCACGAAGCTGGTCTGCACGCCCTTGCGGTCGGTCCGGGCGATTGGATCATCCTGGCCGTTATAGCTGGTGCTGGCGGCCTTGTTCAGCGGGTCTGTATCGGTCACGAGGCGGTTGAGTGCATCGAAGGCAAATTGGGTGGCGCCGTTGCGGCCGCTGACCGTGCGAACTGGGTTGTCGTTCAGGTCATATTCCCAACTATGTGTGCGGTTTGGGCCCAGCGTTTCCGAGACCAGTCTGCCAAGATCATCGAAGGTGCGCGTCACCTGCTGTCTGATCAGGCCACCGGGATCCTTGATCGTTTCTCCCGTAATCTCGCCGAGCGTGTTGTAACCATAATCGATCCGCGCCCCGCTGCCGTCCACCACGGCGATCAGGCGGCCAACGCTGGAATACTCAAAGGTCAACGGCGCCGTGTCGGGCGAGGACATCGCGATCAGCCGGCCAGCCAGATCATAAGTGAAGCTTGTCACTGAATCTTGCGCGGGGTCAGTCGGATGCTTGACAGTGCGCGTCATGACCCGGCCCATTGCATCATAGGCAAATTGGATGACGGTGCCGGCCGGCGTTGTCATCTGGCCGGGGCGGCCGTTTGCGTCATGATTGGCGAAGCTGGTGACTTGGCCCAGACCGTTGGTTTCCGACACCAGATTATTCTGTGCATCATAGCTGTAGGTGACGACATCATCCTGGCCACCGCTCGCGGCTTTGGGGCCATTGATGTTCTGCAGCTTGCCCGATGCCGTCCATGCGTAGGTCCAGGTCCGGGTCTGCCCAGCGGTCGTATATGGCACCGTGTGTGTTGTGGAGTCTGTCTCTGTGCGGGTCAAAAGCCGGCCTTGCCCATCATAGGTATAGCTTGTCGTCACACCCGGCCTGACCTCTTGCAGCGGCACATCCAGCGTTGGATGCCAACTTGCTGTTTCAAGCCGCTGAGCAGGGGTCCCTACAGCCTTGGTCGTTGTGTTCCGGCGATTGAGAGCATCGTATCCATAATTCTCGGCAAACCCGCGGGGGTCGGTCTGAGAGGTCACGCGCGTGCCTGTAAAGCCATAGGCTATGGTCGATGCCGGACTTTGGACAGACGCCACAGTTGCCACATTGCTCAACCGGGCACCTGATACGAGTCGGTTGCTTGATATGAAGTTTGTGGCGAACGTGAAATTGGTTTGTTTTCCAGCAGCGTTGGTGACCGTTCTCGCAACAGAAGAAGCAGATGGAACCGCGTTGACATAAGAAATACTATGGGCCGAGGAGCCATCAGCTTTCCCGGTGTAGATCACCTGGCCAATGTCGTTATAAATATATTGACTCTGTCTCTGGCCTAGGGCGTCTACTATTCCGGTCAACAACAGCCTATTGATCGCATTTTCGTAGAGATACTCCTCCTTCCAGGCCAGGGTGCCGGCTGATGAGAAGCGCTCCACCTTCTGCAGTTGCTCGGCTGCGCCCAACGTCGGGGATGCAGCAGCGTATGTGTAGATGAGGTAGCTCCCGTCGGGCAGGTCGGCGCGCTCGATGGCCCCGTTCGACCAGGTAAACGCAATTGATCGCCCGTCAGATCCAGTCGACTGCATCAATTGTGGATAGCCGGCCCGATCCAACGGACCAAAGCTGTTCGTTCGAACGAAGCCTGCGGATGAGCGTTCTGATGTTATGGCCACCGGCACCCGATCGCCGATGCGCAGCCCCGGAAAACTCGTTGCTTCCCAAACACGTCCATCCGGAAAGGTGATTGTCCACTTGGCCTCTGTGTTGCGGAAGAAGCTCTGCCAGGCGGCGGTGGTGGTGGGCGCAGAAAATTGTGCGGCAACAACTGCCCGCTGAAAGGCCGGGTAGTCCGAAGAGACCGACCAGCCCGAGCCACTGGATGCGATCGAGTAGGAAGACCCATCTGCTGCAGAAAGCTGCAATGGCGAGATCGAAGCTGCGCTGATCAGGCCAACAGCAGCCCGTGCCCCGCCCCATCCAAGACCGAAATCACTTGGCGCGCGGGAGTTCAGCCGACTCAGATTGTAAATGCGATTGACAAGGATGTTCTGATCGGCGCTGCTATAATCAACGATGAAGGCAGATTTTTCCCCTGAGGCAAGCTCCACAGGGTTGCCAGTTAGAGGAGTGAGCGGTTGAGAAAATCTAGTGGATTCGCGATACTCGATATTGCACTGGGAATTCCCGACGCTTCTTCCAAAGATGGGAACTCGAGAAGGGGCCAGCAATCCCCTGCAATTGGAACCGCCCACAATTGAAAAAACGCCTGGAGATCTTTCACAGAAGTTAGTAACTGACAGTGGAGTCCAGTAACCATTGGAGAATTGATTATAGGCGTAGCAGCCTCTCTGCTCCGGATTGTCTCTCGGAACAACTTTCACAAATTCTCCACGACTCACTGGCGAAACAATGCTGTTGAATTGATTTAGGGACGCGCGGCAGGCCAGTTCTGGACTGGCATAGCGCTCACTGGTGTTATAGGCGTTGGCCCAACCGGTGCTGCCAATGCCTTGGGCAAAAGCGCATTCAGAGATTGAAGAGAACGTCAGGCAGGCAGCAAGAGCAAGCCGTTGCTTCCTCCCTACCACTGTCATGGCGCCCAATCTCCAAGGCTGATTGTAAAGAAAATTTGGACTGCGATCGAAATCTGTTCCAATGCAGAATTCCATCGCCATTGGCCTGTGTCAATGGCTGCACGATTTGTTCTTAGGATTTGCCATGGCCCAGCCTCAGCGCCGGTGGTGTTACGTACAGTGTGAGTGAATCTCTGTTCGAGATCGCTCAGCCGGGTTTCAAGCAATGGTACCGCAGGCGGACCCAACATCCATTGGGCTCATATGCCATTGTGCGCGACAGTGAGGCCGAAGCGAAGCGCGAGCTGGAGTGGATCACCACGGTGGGCGAACTGCCGGCTGGCTACGCCAATTTCGATCAATGGCTGTCGGGCACGCAGCTGGAACGCGAGATGAAGCTGCAGGAATATGCCGTCTCCAACCGCGGCCTGCGTCCCAATCTGGTTGGCACGCCCGAACAGCTGAAACAGCGCATCGCCGATTATAAAGGCGCCGGGCTCGACCTGCTGCTGCAGATGAGCCCGCAGGCCGAGGAAATGGAGCGCTTCGCCGCGCAGGTGATGGGCACGCACGCGCCGGCCCCCGAATCCGCCGCCGCCGCCAGCGACGCTGCATGACCGGCGGCGCCACGCTGCGCATCCTGGGCGGCGTTCTGGCGGGGCTTGGCCTCGGCATCGCCGCCGGGCCGGGCAGCCCGTTCATTCCGGCAGCGCAGCTGATCGGGGGCGTCTGGCTCGATGGCCTGCGCATGACTGTGATTCCGCTGGTGTTCGGCCTCATCGTCACCGGCATCGCCAGCACGCTGCGCCAGGGTGGCGCGGCGCTGGCCCGCCGGGCGCTGTTCAGCTTTGTCGACCTGCTGGTGCTGTCGGCGCTCGTCGGCCTGCTGCTGGGCGAACTGCTGTTTGCCGGCTGGGAATTGCCCGGCGCGCTGGCGCAGCCGCAACAGGCTGTGCCGGTGCTGCCGTCAACAGCCGACACCATCCGGGCGCTCATACCGGCCAACCCGATCGGCGCCGCCGCGCAAGGGACGATCGTGCCGGTGGTGATCTTCGCGCTGATCGTCGCCTTTGCGCTCGGGCGGATCGAGGCCGCGCGGGCGCACGCCATCGGTGTGCTGCTGGCTGCTCTTGTGGATACGATGCTGGTGATTGTCGGCTGGGTCTTGTGGATCGCGCCCGTTGGCGTGTTCGCGCTGGCTTTTGCGGTCGCCGCGCAGACTGGCCTGGCCGTCGGGGCGGCGCTGGGCTGGTATGTGCTGGTGCAGATCATCGCCACGCTGGCCCTGGCGCTGATCATCTATGCACTGGTCGCCGTATCGCGACGGGTGCCGCTCAGCCAGTTCGTGCGCGCGGCCGCGCCGGCACAGGCAGTCGCCTTCACCACCCAGTCCTCGCTTGCCCCGCTGCCGGCGATGCTGGCCGGTGCCCGCGCGCTTGGCCTCGCCCGCGCAGAGGCGGACATGCTGCTGCCGATGGCCGTCGCGCTGTTCCGCATCGCGGCGCCCGCTTCCATCGGCATCGTCTCGCTGGCACTGGCGCATCTGGCCGGGGTGACGCTCGGCCCGCTGCAACTCGTCATCATTGCTGGCTTGGCGGTGATCAACACGCTCACCATTGCCGGCCTGCCCAACCAGATTACCTTTTTCGCCGCCTATGCCCCGCCCACCCTGGCCGTTGGCCTGCCGATCGAATTGCTGCCGCTGATGCTTGCGGTCGATGCCATTCCGGACATGGCCTACACGCTCAGCAACGTCACCGCCGATCTGGGGGTCACGGCGCTGCTGTCATCGCGGGAAACCAATGCAGCCTGATGGCTGCTGTTGGGCCGGTAGCCGTCGGGCTGTTTGTGACAGGTTCAGGACCCCGAGATGCCATTCGCTGCGCAAACTCGGTTAGTGACAGCCCTCCGTACGCTGCAAAATGAGGAGCCTGCCTCGGATCCCAGTTCTTTCTGCAAGCGCCAACGCGTCATCTGTTTGAACGCCCAGGTGCTGACCCGTCGTTTCAATCCTGGGATGGCCCAACAGGGCTCGTGGCAGTAAGTGGGCGCCGCCGCAGACAGCATAAGGGGCATCGGAACCGTCCAGTCCGATGCCCCCTTGCAGCCCGCCGGAACGGGCCGGCCCGTTATTTTGGATCGGGCTTGGTTGTGGTGGTCAGCTGGTCGGTCTTGGTGGTGGCGCCTGCAGTACCGGATTCCACAGCATCGGCCTTGCGTTCGCCGCGCGCGCGCACGTTATCGGCGCGCTCCCGCATGGCATCGGCGCGGGCTTCGGCCTGCTTTTCGGCGGCCTGGCCCACAGCTTCGCCTTGATCCTCAACAGCATCGGCCTTTTCGTCGATATCGGCGCCGGCCGCAGCGCTGGTATCGCGCATCGCATCGGCCTGGGCATCCTTGGTGGACTTTTCGCACGCCGCGAGCGTGATCGCGCACGCGAACACGAGCAGCAGGGCAGAGGGTCGTGATGTCATGAGGGATAAACTCCTGTTTCAGGATCCGGGGTGTGAAACGAATGGCGCTTGCGCCGGTTTCAGGCGGAACTGGGAAACCGCCGCCGTGGGGCTTTCCTTGCCAACACTGTCGCTCCCCGCCGGGCTGCCGGCAACAGGGGAGTTTCCACCATGCCTCCTGTCCGCATGAGGGTAGATTCCGGGGCTTTCGACTTGTCGATGCAGCGTCCAGATCATCCGCTGCTGTGCCAGGGCGACAGCGCCACCATGGTGGCCCGCGACCGGCCTGGTTCCGTTCCCATGGGTGGGGTGGGGTGATCGCCGGTTCCGGTCCCGTCAGGAACGCCTGGCGCCACCGGGATCGGCGATCATGACCAGCCGTGCCAGTTCCGGCAGGGACTTGCAGCCGGTGCGGTGCATGATCTCGGCGCGATGATGCTCCACGGTGCGCTGGCTGAGCTTGAGATCGGCAGCAATGTTCTTGCTGGGCTGTCCTGCAAGCACCATCGTCATGACCTCCTGCTGTCGCGTGGTGAGTGCAGCCAGCCGGGCCGTGGCGGCGGCCCGCTCAGCCTCTGCCGTGCTCGTGTCGGCACGGCTGGCGAGCGCGCGCCGGAGACTGGCCACTATGGCCTGACCGTGCGCGGGTTTCTCAATGAAGTCGAGCGCGCCAGCCTGCATCGCGGCCACCGCCATGCCGACATCGCCCTGGCCAGTGATCATGATGCTGGGCGGCAGGGTGCCGGCATCGTGCAGGCTGCGCAGCAGCTCCACGCCGCTTTCGCCGGGAAGGCAGGCATCGATCAGCAGGCAGCAATCGGGTTCGCCGGTCCAGTCCGCCCGGAAGGCCTCGGCCGAGCTATGCAGCCTGACCGCAAAGCCTGCAATGGCAATCACCGCCCCCAGTTGCTGCAGCACATCGGCATCGTCATCGATGATATGGACAAGACCGGTGCTGAGAGCCGGAGCCGCGGCGGGCTGATCGAGGACCGCGGCAATCGCGGCATCCAGCGCCGCTGCGCGCACCGGCTTGGACAGGCGCACGATATCGTTGGCGGCAAAGCGTGCCAGGGCATCAGTGGAAATGTCGCCGGTCAGCATGATCACCGGCACATGGCGGCCATGGGTTTGCCGAAGCGCCGCACGCAGGGCGCCGGCCAGTTCCAGCCCGTCGCGCCCGCTGGCCAGCCGGAAATCGGAAATGATCAGATCGGGCGTGTGATGGTCCAGCGCGGCCAGGGCTTCGGCATCATCCCGCGCCGCCACCACGTCATGACCGGCATCGCGCAGCAGCTGTTCCAGCAGCTCGCGAACACTGGCCTCATCATCAATCAGGAGGATGCGCGTGGGCTTCGCTGGAGGCGGCGGCGCCGGCGCTGGCGGGATCATGCTGGCCGGCCGCGCCGGAGCCTTGATGGCGCCGTTGGGCTGCGCCAGCGGCACCGTGATGCTGAACACCGAACCATGGCCGCGCCCGTCACCATCGCGCGAACGCACCTCCACCTTGTGGCCGAGCATTTCACCCAGGCTGCGCACGATCGACAGGCCGAGCCCGAGGCCGCGGCCGCGGTCCACCGTGGCTGGGCTCAGCTGGTGATAGGGTTCGAAAATCGAATCCTGCTCGGCCAGCGGAATGCCGATGCCGGTATCCCACACTTCGATCCTCACCATGTTGCCGCGCCGCCGAGCACCGATCAACGCCCCGCCTTTCACTGTGTACTTCAGGGCATTTGCCACCAGATTGCGCAGCATGCCGGCCAGCAGCCGCCGATCCGACACGACGTGGCAGTTGGTGCGGACATGACGCAGCTTGAGCTTGCTGGCCGCCGCCTGCAGCGCCAAGCCTTCCACGGTTTCGGCCAGCAGCGTATCCAGCGGAAAGCTGCCAGGCGCGATCTCCACGGCATCGGCCTCGATACGGTTGATGTCGAGCAGGCCATCGAGCATGGCCGACATCGATTCCAGCGTTTGCGACTGTCGGGCCAGCAGCAGCCGCTTTTCCGGGTCGTCCACCTTGCGGGCCAGCAGTTCCTGCAACAGCACCAGCGATTGCAGCGGCTGGCGCAGATCATGGCTGGCGGCCGCCAGGAAGCGCGACTTGGCGAGGTTGGCCGCCTCGGCTGATTGTCGGGCTTCCTGCATCACGCGCTCGGCCTGCTTGCGGTCAGTCACGTCGGTATAGGTGATGATCACCCCTTCGACGTGGTTGTCGTGGGCGCGGTAGGGCAGCGCCTTGCGGCTGAAGCAGATGCCCGCAGCCGTGGTGATTTCCCGGTCTGGCGGCTGTTCGCCCGCCTGCATGGCTGCGATGTCGCTGGCCAGCATCGGATCGGGTGCCAGTGGCGCCAGATCGCCAAACGGCCGGCCTATGTCGCTGGGCAGCATGTTGAACAACGCGCGCGTTGCGGGCGTGAAGTAGCGGATATGCTGTTCCAGATCGAGGAAGATGGTGGCGACGTTGGTGCTGTAAAGAATGTTCTGCAGATCGTCCGCCATGGTCCGCTGGCGGTCGATGGTTTCCTGCAACTGGCCATTGAGCGCCACCAGCTCCTCGTTGAGGGACTGGAGTTCCTCCTGCGAGGTGACCAGCTCCTCGTTGGCGCTTTGATACTCCTGGTTGCGCGACAGCGTGTCGGCATGGATTGCCAGCTGCTCGGCATCGATGCTTTCGGGATGCCGGTCCGTCCGGGCCAGTTCGGCGCGGATGCTGGCCAGTTCGGCTTCCAGCGCCTGCAGGCGCGCCGAAGGCAGGCTGGGCAAGGGCCATGGCGGTGCCCGTGCCGGGCGGCTTTCGGCCAGCCACACCTGGCCCGGTTCGATTGTCAGCGGCGGCAGCGGCTTGCGGCTGGCATTGCGCTGATAAAGATGCGCCGGCCGCGAGACCAGTGTGAAGGCTGGCGGCCCGTCATCAGCTTCCATCACCGCCTCAGCCTTGCCCAGCAACAACAGGCCGCCGGGGAGCAGCGCGAAATGGAACAGGCCGATGGCCCGCGTCTGGGCAGGAGGCTGCAGATAGATCAGGAGATTACGGCACGAGATCATGTCGATCCGCGAAAACGGCGGATCGGTGAGCAGATCATGCACCGCCAGAACCACGCAGGCCTGCAGGGCCGGGCCCACCCGCCAGCCTTCATCATCGGCAATGAAAAAGCGCTGCAGCCGTTCCCGGCTCACCTCGCGCTCGATGCTTTCGGGATACACCCCATGCCGCGCGGTTGCGATGGCATCGGGATCCAGATCGGTGGCAAAGATCTGGAGCTTCAAACCCGGCCGGCTGCGGGCGATTTCCTCCAGGAACAACATGGCCAGCGACCAGGCCTCCTCGCCGCTGCTGCACCCGGCGCACCACAGCCGGATCGGCCGATTGCCGTCGTGCCGGCGCACCAGATCGGGGATGATCTTGGTGGCCAGCGTGTCGAACACATCGGCATCGCGGAAAAAGCTGGTCACATTGATCAGCAGATCGTTGGCCAGCGCCTGCAGCTCCTGCTCGTCACTGTCCAGTCTAGCGATATAGGCGGCCAAGGTAGCGGCGCCACCGCCGCCCGGATGCGCGGCCATGCGCGCCCGCCGTTCGATGCGCCGCTGCATGGTGCCAAGCTTGTAGCCACTGAAATCATGACCGCCCCGGCGCAGCCGTTCCAGCACCGGGCCCACCCAATCCGTGCCGTCTCTGGCCGGAAGCGGTAACGGCAGCCGATTGCGGCGATCGATGATGGCCGCGCCCATCACCGCCACCGGCAGCACGGCATCCACGCAGCCGGTGGCGATGGCCGCGGCCGGCATGCTGTCATAGCCGGCTTCCAGCGGATCCTGGGCGATCACGTAGCCGCCGGCGTGGTGGATAGCGCGAACGCCTTCGCTGCCATCGGCGCCATTGCCCGACAGCAGCACCGCCACCACCCGCAGCTGCGGTTCGCGCGCCAGGGACTGCAGCAGGAAATTGACCGGCAGGCGCGGGCCTTCATGGTGCGTGGCCGGGAACAGGCGCAGCACGCCGCCGGTGACGGCAATGCGCCCGCCCGCCGGGATCACGTGCAGCCGATCGGGTTGCAGGTCCATGCCGTCGGTGACTTCCACCACCGGAAACGGCGTGGCATCGGCCAGCAGCGCCGCCAGCATCGACGGGTGATCGGGATCAAGATGCTGGACAAGAATATAGGCGATGCCGCTCTTCGCCGGCAGGCCGGCGATCAGGCCGCGCACCGCGTCCAGCGTGCCGGCGGAACCGCCGATCGCCACGACCATCTGGCGGGCCGCCGCATTGGGCGGTTGCCGTTTGACAGGCCCGTGTTCGCGTCGGGGACGCTCTGCTGTCAACGCACTACGCCTTGCCGAGGGTGCATGAATGCAATTCGAAAGGCCATGCTACCAGATGCCTGGCGTGGCGTCGAACCTCAAAGCTGATGGGGTATTGCCGAATTTGCGGGGGCCGTGCCGTTCAAAGGCGACCCGTGAACACCATCACCACCACAACCACCAGCGCGAGCCCGAGGATGCCGCTGGGGAAATAGCCCCAGCCCGAACTGTGCCGCCAGCGCGGCAGCGCACCCACCAGCATCAGCAGCAGGACAACCAGGACAATGGTGCCGATCGACATGGCGTGATTTCCTTGGTGAAGCGGCCGCCGGTGGCCGGGCGGCGCAGGCCCGGCCGGGCGTTTCAGCCCTTGGCGATGTCCTTCAGGCTGTCGCTGGCCTTGCCGACGGCGCTTTGCACCTTGCCTTCAACCTGCTGGGCCTTGCCAGACACTTCCATGCTGCGGTCGCCAACAACGTGGCCGACAGCTTCCTTGGTGGCGCCAACGGCCTGCTTGGCGGCGCCGGCGACGCGGTTCTTGTTGATGCTCATGTGGGGGTCCTTTCCCGCCGGGATGGCAGGGTCCTGCCCCGACCGCAGGTTTGGAACACAACTTGCTGGGTCTGGTCGGGGCAGAGGATCAAGCTAGGCCGCCGGGCCTGATGCCGGCAGCATCGGAATATACCCATGATGCGGGCCAGTTTTCTGCGAGGCGGCGCTGGCGGGACAGGCGCAGTCGGCCGGCCAGGCGGATGCATCCGCAACATTGCTTAGGGGTAGATTCCGATGCTCCCCAGGCAGGACTGCTGGCCCGATGCTTGCATGGTCTGGTCACACGGCTGGGCGCCGCGCTTGAGGTTCGGGAGGTGTTCCCGCACCGGACGCAGGGGCCAAGGGAGACTATCCATGCGGATCGCATTGGGTGCCGTTGAGGCATCGATCCTCATCACCGGTTGCGCGTCCGACTTTTCCGATCGTCGGCCATCACGCGACTGGCGCCGATATGATTACAACCGGCCCGATCCGCAATACGGCGGCTATGACCCCGGTCGCTATTACTACGAGACGCCCCGCCAGCGTGAGCGCCGCCTGCGCGAACAGGATCGGATCTATCGCGGGCAGGACGGGCGTTATTACTGTCGCCGCCCCGATGGCAGCACCGGTTTGATCGTTGGCGCGGTTGCCGGCGGCGTGCTGGGCAACATCATCGCACCGGGTGGATCGGAAACGCTTGGCACCATCCTCGGCGCGATCGCCGGCGGCGCTGCCGGCCGCGAGATCGACCGCAACAATGTCCGCTGCCGTTGAGCCGCAGGCCACGATCAGAACAAAGGTCATTTCCCATGACCCATCGGCTCGTCCTAACCGCCAGTCTTGCCGCCCTTGCGACCCCGCTGCTGGCGATACCGGCCTCCACCCAGAGCGGGAACCAGTGGCAAGATCAGCGTGGCGGGCCACCGGCCATTGCTGGCCGCAGCACGATGATGCGCGCTGGCCCCGAAGCCGGCTATCCGCAGGTGCGGCGCATCGAACAGCGCGACCGCATGGAAGCGCAGCAACAGGCGCAAGCCCGCCAGCAGGCACAGGCGCAGGCCCAGCGCAGCGAACAGCGCGATCGGTTCGAGGCGCAAAAACAGGCACAGGCCGCTGCCCGCAAACAGGAGGCCGAACGCAAGGCGGCCGAACGCAAGGATCGCAAGCCCAGGCCAGGCGGCACCGCCGCCAGGCCATCAACGGATCAATAGGGGAGAACCGAAATGCTGTATGGCATCATACTCATCCTCGTGGTGCTCTGGGCGCTGGGGTTGGCCACATCCTACACGCTGGGCGGCCTGATCCACATCCTGCTGGTCGTTGCGGTCGTCATCCTGGTGATGAACCTGCTCACCGGCCGGAGGGCCTGAGCCATGCCGGCCGCCATGACCACACGCACCATCAGTTCGCAGGTCATGTTCCGGCGACACTTCCAGTTGCCCGGCCTGGCCGAACCGCAACCGCCGGGCACCTATCGCCTGACCACTCATCAGGAAGTGGTTCGCGGGCATACGTTCGTGACCTGGCGAACCATCACCGCCTTCCTGCAACTGCCGGCGCTCGACACAGTGTCCAATTGCAACCGGCAGGTCTCGATCAGCCTTGATGATCTGGATGTGGTGGTGCGGGCCGACTGGGAAGCCGCCGCGCCCTTATGGCTGCAACGGCACGACTCATGGTGATCGCGCCATGCTGATCCGCTGCGGCTATCGTATCAAGTTGCGTTTCGCTGGCCCCACGGCGCTGGTGACCATGCTCGCCGTGCGCAGCGAACAACCAGGCGCCCGACTGGTGCAGGAATGGCACCGCAACAGCCTCGCCAGTCCCGCGGCGGATTACATCGATCTGTATGGAAACCGGTGCCAGCGCCTCAACGCGCCCGGTGGCGCCATCAACCTGGTGGGGGATTCCAGCGTGGAATGCGACGATGCCCCCGATCGCGTCTGCGCCACGGCTGGCGAGGTGCCGGTTGCCGATCTGCCGGCGTCGTGCCTGCTGTATCTGCTCGGTAGCCGTTACTGCGAGACGGATCGCCTCGGCCCGTTCGCCTGGGAACAGTTCGGCGCGATTCCGGCCGGCTGGGGCCGCGTGCAGGCGATCTGCAGATTCGTGAATGAACATGTCAGCTTCGGCTATGCGCACGCCAGCGCCACACGCACCGCCGTTGAAACCCTGGAGCAGAAGGTGGGTGTGTGCCGTGATTATGCGCATCTTGCCATTGCGCTGTGCCGCTGCCTCAACATCCCGGCCCGATACGTGAACGGCCACCTGGGCGACATCGGCGTGCCGGTGGTGGATCCGATGGATTTCAGTGCGTGGATGGAGGTGTATCTGGAAGGCGGCTGGTACGCGTTCGATCCGCGCAACAACATCCCACGCATCGGCCGCATCGTCATCGCCCGCGGCCGCGATGCCGCCGATGTGCCACTGATCAACAGCTTCGGACTGCATACGCTCGAGCAATTCCATGTGTGGACACACGAGGTGTCCGCTGCCCCACTGCCAACGGAAGCCCGCCGACCGGCCAGTGCGGAAAAGCCTGTCTTTAATCATCCAGTCTGATTGCCGGCCGGTACCCAACCAATTGCAGCCGCCTT
>ERZ1066121.2069-NODE-2069-length-13187-cov-5.580110_pt1 | contig 13187 bp, 13 predicted proteins | sample MGYA00382768_ERZ1066121 | MGnify/ENA primary metagenome ERZ1066121 (study PRJEB33369, sample SAMEA5778351) | biofilm metagenome | biome: Industrial cooling water; feature: Water cooling tower basin; material: Biofilm | place: United Arab Emirates | collected... | reverse complement strand
GTGCGGCCCCGGCGCAGGAGCCGGAGCCGGAGACGGAGGAGGCCCTGCCCGCCGGCCCCGGCCGCGAGGAGACCTTCGGCGCCTGCATCGGCTGCCACGCCACGGCGGTAATCCGGCGCTCCGGCCTGTCGCGCGAGCGCTGGGACGAGCTGATGGACTGGATGACGGAGCGCCACGGCATGGCGCCGCTCGAGGGTGCGCTGCGCACCACCATCGTGGACTACCTGGCCGAGGCCTTCCCGCCGCGCCGCGGCACGCCGGGCGGCCGCGGCCGCAATCCCTTCCTCCTCGAGCAGGGCTCCGCCCGGTAGGGCGGCTTCCCCTGGCCTGCTATGCTGCGTCGCAGCGGATGGAGTCGTGGGCATGGCCTTCGTCGTCGCGGTGGCCCAGCAGAAGGGTGGCGCCGGCAAATCGACGGTCGCGGCGAACCTCGCCGCTGCGCTGGCCGCCGGCGGCGACCGCGTGACCCTGCTGGACACGGACCCGCAGGCGTCCCTGAGCCGTTGGCACGGGGAGCGCGAGAAGCGACAGGACCGGGCGGCGCCGCTGCAATTCGCCGCCCCCTCGGGTTGGCGCCTGCCGGCCGCCCTCGAGCAGCTCCGCCGCGGCGGGCAGGATTTCGTCATCCTCGACACGCCGCCGCATGCCGAGACCGACGCGAAGGTTGCGATCCGCGGCGCCGACCTGGTGCTGATGCCGCTGCAGCCCTCGGCCGCCGACCTCTGGGCCAGCGAGGCCACGCTGAAGCTGGCCGAGGCCGAGCGGCGCCCGGTCGCCGCGCTGCTGAACCGCGTCCCGGCGCAAGGCCGGCTGGCGCAGGAGATCGCCGCGCGCCTGCGCGCCGGCAGCATCCCGCTGCTGGCGCCCACCCTTGGCAACCGCGCTGGCTTCGCCCACGCGTTCCAGGAGGGCTTGGCGGTGACCGAGGCGGCGCCGCGCAGCACCGCGGCCGGGGAGGTGCGGGCGCTGGAGGCGGCGATACGCGCCATGGCGGCGGGCCGGCGCTGAGACCGATACCCAACAAGGACAGGCGATGCTGGGAAAGCTGCTCTATGCGTTGCACGTGCTGGGCGCCGTGCTCTGGGTGGGGGGGATGGCCTTCGCCATCCTGGTGTTGCGGCCGGCTCTGGCCGCGCTGGAGCCGGCGCAGCGGCTGGCGCTGCACCGATGCCGGTCGTGCTGCTCTCCGGCTGGGTGCTGCTGTTCGGCTGGTACGGCGGCTTCCGCGGCGCCGGCTGGCACGTGCATGTGATGCACCTGTCGGCGCTGATCATGGCGGCGGTCTTTCTCGGCATCGTCACAGGTCCCTGGCGCGCCTTCCGTGCCGCAATGGCGAGGGGCGACACGGCCGGTGCCGCGGCGGCGGCGAACAGCGTTCGTCAACTGGTGACGGCGAATCTCGTTCTCGGGCTGCTCACCGTGGCGATCGCGGCCTGGGGCAGGTTCGGCGGCTGAAGCGCAACGGAGGCCAGCGCTCGGGCGTCGCGGCCCGCGGCGCGGCCCATCATCATCAGGAACCAGGCGTGGCACATCCCCCCGGCAGGACGGCCGACGGCATCGAGATCAGCGAGGACGACTACCCCGAGATGGAGGCGGTGGCCGCCATCCAGCGCGGCCTGCACGCCTACAACCAGGAGATGGGCGGCCCCTATGACCGGGAGCCGGTCACCGTGCTGGCGCGCGACGCCTCGGGCACCGTGCTCGGCGGCCTGCTGGGGCTGACCTACTGGAACTGGCTGTTCATCGACTGGCTCTGGCTGGCGCCGGATACCAGAGGCCAGGGCCTTGGCTCGCAGCTGCTGGAGCGCGCCGAGACGATCGCCCGCAGCCGCGACTGCACTGATGGCTATACCGACACCTTCAGCTTCCAGGCGCCGCGCTTCTGGACGCGGCACGGCTATGTCGAGTTCGGCCGGCTGGACGGCATGCCGCCGGGGCACAGCCGGATCTGGTTCCGCAAGACGCTGTAGCGAAGCGTCGTGGTCCGGGGGCCGGAGTTGCGCGCATGTGGCCTCGTCAGGCCGTCGCCACCGGCAGGACGGCTGGCCGCGCGGGCCGACCGGCATGCCGGGACGATCACGCCGACGTGCTGAAGTGCCGCATTTGCTACAATCAGGACACGCAGTCGTGGCATGGGTGCACGGCGGGATAGCCCTCATTCACCCTGTCCGCGCAACTCCGGATTGCGGTAGCCTGCCGAGGCAACCGAAAACCGGAATGGACCGTGCCTGCCCTCGACACCACCGTCGGCCGCGCCCCGGCCACCTACGCTCCGGAGCAGGCGCCGCATCAGCTCTGGCGGACCGGCGGCGACTTCCCCCTGGAAAGCGGAGAGGCGATCCGCGACTTCGCCATCTCCTACGTGACGCATGGCCGGTTGAACGCAGCCCGCGACAACGCGGTGCTGATGGCCACCGCCATCGGCGGCAACCACCATCGGCTGGACTTCCTGATCGGGCCGGGCAAGGGGCTGGACACCGACCGCCACGTCATCGTCTGCGTCGACGCCATCGGCAACGGGCTGACCAGCAGCCCGAGCAACAGCGCGCTGCAGCCGCGCATGGCGTTCCCGCGCTTCACCATGCGCGACATGGTGGCCTCGCAGCACCTGCTGCTGACCGGGCATCTCGGCATCGAGCGCCTGCTGGCGGTGATCGGTCTCTCGATGGGGGGCATGCAGGCGCTGCAATGGGGGGTGAGCCACCCGGACTTCATGGCGGGGCTCATTCCGATCGCGCCGCTGGCGCGGGCGGCGCCCTGGACGGTTGCCATCCTGCAGGCGACGCGCAAGGCGATCATGCTCGATCCGGCCTGGGAGGGCGGCAATTACGCACGGCAGCCGGAGCAGGGGCTGCGCCTCTGCCGCGACATCCTGAACCTGATCGCGGGGCGTTGCCCGGAGGGCTACCGCGACATGTTCCCCGCCGACCCGCTGGAGGCGATCCCCTGGATCGAGCGGATGGAGACCATGCTGCTGCCGGCCTGCGACGCGAACGACTGGATCTACCAGACCTGGGCCTATGAGCGGCACGATATCGCCACCACGCCCGGCATGGACGGGGACATGGTGAAGGCGCTGCGGACGATCCGCGCGACGACGCTGATGCTCACCGCCACGCGCGACCTGCTGAACCCGGAATACGAACCCGAGGAGGCGGCGCGCTTCGTGCCGGATGCGCGGGTGATGCGCATCAACTCCGGCACGGTGCGCGGCCACGCCGCGGGCGGCGGCTTCTTCCCGCCCGACGTGGACTGGCTGAACCGCGAGACCGCGGCTTTCCTGGCGGAGCTGAGGGCGCGGCGCTGACGCTGGGGCTCAGCGACGGATGCCGAGCGCGACCTCGCGGTGCCAGATGTAGAGCCCCGACCCCACCAGCACGATGATCCCGGCTATGTCCCAGCCATCCGGCAACTCGGCCCAGACGATCGCGCCCAGCGCCGTCGTCCAGAGGATGGCCGAGTATTCGAAGGGCGCGAGCAGTGTCGGCTCGCCGCGGCGGTAGCCCTCCGTCATCAGGAGCTGCGCCAGCGCGGAGACCAGGCCGATGCCGACCAGCAGCGCCCATTGCCCCGCGGTCGGCCAGAACCAGACCGGCGCGGCGAAGGCCAGCGAGATGGCCGCGGAGGCCAGCGCGAACCACAGCACGATGGTGACGTTGCGCTCGCCTGCCGCGCCCATCTTCCGGATGGTGATCATCGCCACCGCCCAGCCCACCGCGCTGAGCAGCACCAGCAGCATGGCCAGCAGGTCGGCGCGCCCGCCGCCGAAGGGATCGGTCATCAGCAGCACGCCCATGAACCCGACCAGCACCGCCGTGCCGCGCCGCGGCCCGACGCGCTCGCCGAGGAAGGGGATGGCAAGCAGCGTCAGGAACAACGGCATGGTGAAGCCGAGCGCCGTCACCGTCGCCAGCGGCAGGTGGGCATAGCCGTAGAAGGCGCCGAACATGCCGCCCAGCCCGCCGGCCAGGCGCAGCGCGTGCAGGCCGGGATGGCGGGTGCGCAGCGCGGCGAGCCCGCCGGCGCGCAGCAGCAGCGGCAGCAGCACCGGCAGGGCGAAGATGTTGCGGCAGAACACCAGCTGCGCCAGCGGGATCTCGCCTCCGAGCAGCTTCACGAAGACCGCGGAGACGCTGAACACCGCCGCCGCCGCGACGATCAGCAGCACGGCGCGCCGGCGCGCGCGGCGCATGGTCGCATGCGCTTCAGGGTCTGGGATGTCCATGGACGGCGTTCTGGCCCGAGGGTAGGGTCCGCGCCGCATGAAGGCCAGACCAGCCAAGGCGCCGCCGATCCCCGCCCATCCCGGGCTCGAGGTCACCGCCGACGAGGTGGTGTGGGATGGCCGCTTTCCGCTGCAGCGCGTGGTCTTCACCTACGAGCGCTTCGACGGCGCGCGCTCCGCCCCACTGACCTGGGAGCTGTGGCGGCGCGGGCGGGGCGTGGCGATCCTGCCCTATGACCCCGTGGCGGACCGCGTGGCGCTGATCCGCCAGTTCCGCCTGCCGGCGCTCGCGGCCGGCCTCGATCCGGTGATGACGGAATGCGCCGCGGGGCTGCTGGAGGCGGGCGAGGATCCCGAGGCCGCCGGCCGGCGCGAGCTGGCGGAGGAGACCGGCCTGGTCGCCGGGCCGATGGAGCGGATCGGCCGCTACATGCTGATGCAGGGCGGCTGCGACGAGGTGATGTTCTACTTCGCCGCGCGCGTGGCGCTGCCGGCGCTCGGGGCGGTCCGCACGCATGGCCTGGCGCATGAGGGTGAGGATACGCGCGTAATCGTGCTGCCCGCCGGGGAAGCCTTCGCGCTGCTCGATGCCAATGCCATCGAGAACGTGACGGCGGCCGTCTGCCTCTATTGGCTGCGCCAGCATCGGGAGCGGCTGCGGCGGGCCTGGGCCTGACCGTCCACCGACGCGCATGGCGGGCGTCACGGATGGGTGAGGCGCGCATCCGGCGCCAGCGGTCCCCCGTAGAGGCCGGATCGCAACCGTCCGGGGGCTGCAGGCATGGCACTCCACCAAGGCACGATGTCGCGGCACGGCCCGACGGAGACGGACGCGGGCGCGCCCGGCTGGGTGCGCGCGGTGATCTGGCTTGCCCTGCCGCTGGCCGGGCTCAGCTTCCTGCTCGCGGGGCTGAGCGGCGCACGGTTGGCGTCCCGCATGGACTGGGACGGGCATCGTGCCGTCGTGCCGCCGGGCGAGGCGCCTGGATTGCCGCAGGCGGCGCCGAGGCGTCCAGTGCCGCCGGACGCGGCAGAGCGCGCCTGGAGGGAGGCCGTCCAGCGAACCGGGCGCGACCTCGGCCTGTCGCTCGAACACGGTACCGGCGTGCAGGCCCGGGCAGCGCTGGCGTCGAACGAGGAGGCACGGCCGATGCCGCGTGACGCAGGCGTGGATGCGGCATCGGTGCCAGCCGGGGTCGCGGAGGCCACATCACCCGCGGCGCCGCCGGCGGCGCCGATCATGCCCGGCCCGGCCAGCGGGCCACGCGCCGAAGCACGACCGATCCAGCCCGGCGACCGGGCCGGCGCGCAAGCCGGGCCGGCACCCGCCACGGCCTACGGCCTTGCCGCCGCGGGCGACGCGGAGACGGTGCCAATGCCGGCCGATCCCCGAGCCGCCAGGGAAGCCGAGGTCGCGCCGGCCCCGCGCCAGGACGCCGTGGCGTCATCGTCGGCGGCTCCGGCACCTTCGAGCCACGCGACCGGCGCGCAGGCCGGGCTGTTGCCAGCCCCGCCTTCCGATGGCGCCGCACCTGCGTCCATGACGGATGTGCCGCTGCCATCGAGGCTCGAAGCACCCTTCCACGCCGCGCCGGATGCACGCGACCTTCCCGCGGCGCCACTTGGCAGCGCCGACGCGAATCGCGCCACCGGCGGAGACACGCGGCCCGTGCCGGACGCCCGTACCGAGGTCGCCGCTGCGCCGGCGGCGCCTGCCACGCCGCGGGTCTTCATCCATCACCGCTTGCCGGCGGGGACCACCGCCGCGGGCGCCCTGGCTGCGCGGCTGCGGCGCGTCGGCATCGCCGTCGCCGCGATCCGCAGCGTCGCGGCCACGCCCCCGGCGCGGGAGATCCGATACTTCCACTCCGACGACGGCAGCCAGGCCGCCGACCTGGCCCGCCTGCTGGGCGCGCCGGCCTGGCGGGTCCGGGATTTCCGCAGCTACCCGGCCCCGCCGCGCCCTGGCACGCTGGAGATCTGGCTGCCCGACCGGACGACGACGGCCGGCCCTGGCGGCGGTCGCCCTGGATAGACGGGGCGGCCGCACGACGCCACCTTGCCGGCCGGGGCCGTCCCGGGGGAGAAGACCCCATGCCGACCGACGCCCTGTTCCGCACCGATCCCCATGCCGCCGGCTGCGAGGCCCGCGTGCTCGCCGCCGGACCGGAGGGCGTCGTCCTCGACCGCAGCGTCTTCTACGCCCAGGCCGGCGGCCAGCCGGGGGATACCGGCTGGCTGCGCTGGGAGGGCGGCGGGATGGCCGTCGCCAATGCGGTGAAGGGGCCGGAGGACACGGTCCTGCACCTGCCGGCGCCGGACGCCCCCCTGCCCCCGGTCGGCGCCACGGTCACGGCGGCCCTCGACTGGGCCCGGCGGCACCGGCACATGCGCATGCATTCCTCGCTGCACCTGCTGTGCAGCCTCATCCCCGGCGCGGGCGTCACCGGCGGGCAGATCGGCTCCGACCGCTCGCGTCTCGACTTCGATCTGCCGGAGCCGCCGGGCAAGGATTGGCTGACCGAACGGCTGAACGCCCTGATCGCCGAGGACCACCCGATCACCGAGCGCTGGATCACCGAAGCCGAGCTGGACGCCAATCCCGGCCTGGTGCGCACGCTGTCCGTGCAGCCGCCGCGCGGCGCCGGGCGCATCCGCCTCGTGCACATCGGGCTGGAGGACGCACCGGTGGACCTGCAGCCCTGCGGCGGCACGCATGTCCGCTCCACCGCCGAGATCGGCCGTGTCGAGGTGACGAAGATGGAAAGCAAGGGCCGGCAGAACCGGCGCGTCTACGTGGTGCTGGCGGAGGGATGAACGTGATGGAGAACCTGGTCTCGACGGCCTGGCTGGCCGGGGAACTCGGCAAGCCCGACCTGGTGGTTCTCGACTGCTCCACCTACCTGCCGGGCGAGCCGGGCGACAAGCATGGCGGCTTTCGCGCCGCGCACATCCCGGGCGCGCGGCTCTTCGACATCGACCTGATCGCCGATCCGGAGGACACCTTGCCGCACATGGTGCCCTCGGCGGCGCGCTTCGCGGCGCTGGTCGGCGCGCTCGGCGTCTCCAACGCGTCGCGCGTGGTGTTCTACGACCAGCACGGGCTGCGCTCCTCGGCGCGGGGCTGGTGGATGATGCGGCTGTTCGGGCACGAGCAGGCCGCCGTTCTGGATGGCGGGCTGCCGGTATGGCAGCGCGAGGAGCGGCCCATCGAGACCGGCGATGCGCCGCCCGCCAAGACGGCGCGCTTCGTGCCCGACTTCCAGGCGAGCCGGCTGCGCGGCATCGGCGACATCAAGCGCATCGTCCGCCAGGGCGGCGGCGAGGCGCTGATCCTCGATGCCCGCGCGCGGGGCCGCTTCGCAGGCACGGCGCCGGAGCCGCGCAAGGAGCTGCCCTCCGGCCACATGCCGGGCGCGGCCAACCTGCCGTCGAGCGAGCTGCTCGGCCCCGACCTGCTGATGAAGGACCGCGCCACCCTGCGCGCGATGTTCGAGGCGGCGGGGGTGACGCAGGAGCAGCCCGTGGTGACCACCTGCGGCAGCGGCGTCACGGCCTGCGCGCTCGCCCTCGGCATGGTGCTGGCCGGCTTCCCGGAGCCGGCGGTCTATGACGGCTCCTGGACCGAATGGGCCGGACGGCCCGAGACCCCGAAGGCGACGCACCCCGATCGTCCCTGACTGACAGAAAAAGGAGGGGGTCTGGGGGAGTTCACCTCCCCCAGCGCTTTCTTCTTCCTTGCGCAGGAGCCCCCCCTCGATGCCCGACGACTCCGCCCCGAAGCCCAGCACCCAGGCCTTTGCGACCCGCCTCTCCCACGCCGGCCGCGCCGGCACCCACGTGCATGGCTTCGTGAACCCCGCGGTGCATCGAGGCTCCACCGTGCTGTTCCCCAACGTGCAGGCACGCAAGGACGGCGCGCGGCACCGCTTCGAGCAGTTCATGACCTACGGCACCCAGGGCGGACCGACGCACTACGCCCTGGAGGACGTGATCGCCGAGATCGAGGGCGGCACGCGCGCGCTGATCGTCGGCACCGGCCTCGCCGCCGTGGCCGTGCCGCTGCTGGCCTACCTGAAGGCCGGCGACCATTGCCTGATGCCGGACAATGTCTACGGCCCCGCGCGCAACCTGGCGAGCGGGCTGCTCAAGGGCTGGGGCATCGAGACCACCTTCTACGACCCCTGCGTGGACGAGCCCAGCATGGCCGCGCTGATCCGGCCCAACACCAGGGTCGTCTACACCGAAAGCCCCGGCAGCCACACCTTCGAGGTGCAGGACATCCCGGCCATCGCCCGCGCCGCGCACGCCAGCGGCGCCAAAGTGCTGATGGACAACACCTGGGGCATCCACCACTTCCGCCCCTTCGAGCGGGGCGTCGATGTCTCCATCCAGGCGCTGACCAAGTATGTCGGCGGCCATTCCGACGTGCTGCTCGGCGGCGTCACGGTGAATTCGGAGGAGGATTGGCGTGCGGTGCGCGGCGCCGGCTCGCAGCTCGGCCAGTTCGCGTCGCCCGACGACGTGTGGCTGGGGCTGCGCGGCGTGCGCACCATGGCGGTGCGGCTGAAGCGCCAGGAGGCCTCCGGCCTGGAGGTCGCGTGCTGGCTGCAGGCGCGGCCGGAGGTGAAGGGGGTGCTGCACCCCGCCCTGCCCTCGCATCCCCAGCATCACCTGTGGAAGCGCGACTTCTCCGGCGCCTGCTCGCTGTTCGGCGTGGTGTTCCAGCCGCGCCACACGGTGGAGGACGTCGGCCGCTTCATCGACTCGCTCGCGCTGTTCGGCATCGGCGCGAGCTGGGGTGGCTTCGAGAGCCTGGCCATCCTCACCACCGGCAACGTCACCCGCACTGCGGGCACCGGCGATTTCGGCGGCGTGATGGCGCGCATCCATGTGGGATTGGAAGAACCCGCCGACCTGATCGCCGATCTTGAGCAGGGCCTTGCGCGGATGGCCGGCTGATGCGCATCGCCCTGGTCGCACCGGGCGGCGTCGGCGGCAGCTTCGGCGCCCTCCTGGCCCGCGCCGGGGAGGAGGTGGTGGCGCTGGCGCGCGGCCCGCACCTCGACGCCATCCGCGCCAGGGGGCTGGCGCTGGAAGGCCCGCTCGCCGGCCCGCCGGTGCCGATCGCCGCCGGCGCGGATGCCGCCGCGCTCGGTCCCGCCGATGTCGTGCTCTTCGCCGTGAAGCTGCACCAGGCGGAGGGGGCCGCGCGCGATGCCGCGCCGCTGTTCGGGCCGGGCACGATCGGCATCTCGCTGCTGAACGGCGTGACCGGGCCCGGCATCATCGCCGACGCGCTGCCTGGGCGAATCATCCTGCCGGGCGTCGCCTACGTCTCCGCCGTCATCGCGGCACCCGGGGTGATCCGCATGACCGGCGGCATGTGCCGCATGGTCACCGGGGCGCCGGGCCGGGATGCCGCGACGCGGGCGCGGCTCGAGGACCTGGTGGCGCGCTGCGGGCGGGCCGGGATCGGCGCCACGCTCAGCGAGGATGTCGAGGCGGTGCTGTGGGAGAAGCTGGTCGGCCTCGCCGCCAACGCGGCACTGACCGCGGCGGGGCGCGTGCCGGCCGGGTTGCTCTACACTGATCCGGACGTGCTGGCCGCGGCCGAGGCGCTGATCGCCGAGGCGGCGGCAGTGGCGCGCGCGCTCGGCGTGGCGCTGCCGGCGGGCGTGGAGGCTGGGGTGCTCGCCATGATGCGCGGCTTCCCGCCGACGATGTATGCGTCGATGTACCACGACATCGCCCGCGGCGGGCCGATCGAGGTCGAGGGCCTTTCCGGGCACATCCTGCGCGAGGGGCGGCGGCTCGGCGTGCCGACGCCGCACCACCAGGCGCTCTACGCCGTGCTGAAGCCGCATGCCGGGGGCCGGCCGGCCCTGCCCGATTGAGGCGCAGCAGGCGCAGTCACGGTCGGTCATGGCAGCCCCGCCGCTTTGACATGACGCCGCGCGCGGCATGCGGGCATGCTGTGGCTCGCAATCAATGAAGGGTGCGCCCGGCAAAGCCGCGCCCCGCCGGGAGACCCCATGGCCGGACTAGGCGCGCTGCGCGGCACGCCCGCGATCCCCATCCTCATCGGCATCTCGGTGGTGATGACCCTCGGCATGGGGCTGCGGCAGAGCCTCGGCCTGTTCATGACGCCGGCCGTCAAGGACCTCTCCATCACCGTCGCCGACTTCACCCTGGCGATCGCCATCCAGAACCTGGCCTGGGGCTTCTTCCAGCCCATCGCCGGCGCCTTCGCCGAGCGCTTCGGCTTCCGCCGCGTGCTGACCGCGGGCGCGGCCTTCTACATCGCCGGGCTGGCGCTGCTCGCCGGCGCGTCGGGCGTCATCGAGATCATCATCGGCGCCGGGCTGCTGGTGGGCTCGGCACTGGCCTGCACCGCGGCGGGGATGGGCATGGCGGTCGCATCCCGCGCCGTGCCCACCGCGGTGCGCAGCACCGTGCTGGGGTTGGTCTCCGCCGCCGGCTCGCTCGGCGCGCTGATCTCGGCGCCGCTCGGCCAGCTGGTGGCGGATGGCTGGGGCTGGCGGGCCGGCGTCGCCGCCTTCGTGGTGCTCGCGCTGGCCATGCTGCCGGCGGCCCGCTTCGCCGGGCGGGTGGATACCGTGCCGGTGCCGCCCTCCCCCGGCGGCGACGCCGGCAACGCGCGGGAGGCGGCGCGCATGGCGCTGCGGCACCCGCCCTTCCTGATCATGTCCGGGGCCTATTTCATTTGCGGGCTGCAACTGGTCTTCCTGACCACCCACCTGCCCTCCTACCTCACGCTCTGCGGCATGGACCCGATGCTGGGGGCGAAGGCGCTGGCGGTGATCGGGGGGTTCAACATCGCTGGCTCCCTGTTCTTCGGCTGGGCCGGCGGGCGGTGGAGCAAGCCGGCCCTGCTGGGCGGCCTCTACATCTGCCGCTCGCTCGTGCTGGCCTGGTACTTCGCCACGCCGCCGACGCCGGGATCGACGCTGCTCTTCGCCGCGCTGATGGGGTTCCTCTGGCTCGGCGTCGGACCGCTGGTCGCGGGCATGACCGCCGAGATGTTCGGCCTGCGCTGGCAGGCGATGATCCAGGGCCTGTCCTTCACCAGCCACCAGGTGGGCAGCACGCTGGGCGCCTTCGGCGGCGGCCTGCTGTTCGACGCCTATGGCGACTACGTGCTCGCGGTGAAGCTCGGGATCGGGATGGGACTCTTCGCCGGGACCATCCAGCTGCTGGCCGCGGTGCCGAAATGGCCCGGGCCGCGGCTGGCCCGGGCGGGCTGAGCGCCGGTCCCGGCCGGCGGCGGCGGGCGGATCCCCTACCGGCCCACCCAGCGCGGCGCGCGCTTCTCCACGAAGGCGCGGGGACCTTCCTTGAAGTCCTCCGTCGCGCGCACGCGCTCGCTGGCCGCGCGGCTGACCTCCCAGAGTTCCGCCTCGGTCAGGTCGGCGGCCTGGCGCGCGACACCGAGGCTCTCGCGCACCGCGACCGGCGCGTTCACCACGGCGCGGCCGGCCAGGGCGAGCGCGGCCTCGCGCACCCCATCCTGCGGCACCACGGCGTTCAGCAGCCCGAACTGCGCCATGCGCGCCGCCGGCATGGCATCGCCGGTGGCGATCATCTCCAGAGCGATCGCCCTGGGCAGCGCCCGCGGCAGGCGGAACACGCCGCCGGCGCCGGCGACCAGGCTGCGCTTCACCTCCGGCAGGCCGAAACTCGCAGTGTCGGCGGCGACGGCAAGGTCGCAGGAGAGCAGCAGCTCCAGCCCGCCCGCCAGCGCCGGGCCCTGCGCCGCAGCGATCCACAGCTTGCCCCGCTTCGCCCGAACGAAGCCGGCGAAGCCGCCGCGCTCCGTCGCCAGCGTTGCCCCGCGGCCGGCCGAGACCTCCTTCAGGTCGGCGCCGGCGCAGAACACGGGGCCCGTACCGGTCAGCACGGCAACGCGGATGTCCGGGTCGGCCTCGACGCGGTCCACGGCCGCTTCCAGCGCCCCGGCCAGCGCGCCGTTCACGGCGTTGCGCGCCTCGGGCCGGTTCAGCGTGACGAGGGCGATCTGCGGCTCGACGACCTCGAACAGCACCGGGTCCGTCATGCCGCCCATGTCTGCACCTCCCCTTCCGCCGCGGGCATCAGCCGGCCCGTCCGCCCCACCGCGCTGCGCTCGGACTCCATCAGCACGCCGAGGGTCGCCGCATCCTCTCGCGGCACCCGCGCCATGCTGCGTGCGCCGTCCGGCAGGCGCAGCACCACCGCGCCGTAGTCCGGCGTGCCATCGGTGCGGAACACCACGGTATGCGTCTCCACGGTCGCATCGCCGGTGCGTCCCTCGACCAGCGGCGGCGGCGGTGCGCGGCGCGCATCGGCCACGGTCTGCAGGTCGCGCGTTACCAGCGGTGCCGCGCCGACCTCGCCGCCCAGCACCAGCGTGCGATGGTTGGTGACGAAGCCGCCCTGGCCGTAGAGCAGGCCGAGCGTGCCCGGCGCATGTTCGCGCAGCGCACGCACCATCGCGCAGGCCGCGTGCAGCATGTAGTTGTTCAGCGGCGCGCCGTGGAAGGTGAGGCCGCCGGCGACGGTGGGCGGCGTGCCCTCCGGCAGGCCCAGCGCGCGCCGCGCCATCTTCGGCACGCAGGGGAAGCAGGAATAGAACTCCCGCTCCGCGAAGCGGGCGGGGTCGCCGCCGGCGATCTCCACGGCGGTTTCCAGCACCACCTCCATCGCGGGCGCCATGTCGAAGCGCGGCCGTGCCATGGTGTCCTTCGGCTCGTTCGCCGCGGCGCCGCCGAGGAGGGGGATGCAGCGCGCCTCCGGGATGCCGGCCGCGCGCGCCACGGCGAGGCTGGTCACGATCACCGCCGCGCCCTGGTTCACCAGGGGGTTCGCCGTCATCAGCTTCGGATAGGGCCAGGCGATCATGCGGTTCGCCGGACCAGGCGTGGCGACCTCCCCGGGCGGCACCACGCGCGGCAGCCAGGCG
>ERZ1066121.2067-NODE-2067-length-13188-cov-7.885327_pt1 | contig 13188 bp, 16 predicted proteins | sample MGYA00382768_ERZ1066121 | MGnify/ENA primary metagenome ERZ1066121 (study PRJEB33369, sample SAMEA5778351) | biofilm metagenome | biome: Industrial cooling water; feature: Water cooling tower basin; material: Biofilm | place: United Arab Emirates | collected... | reverse complement strand
CCGGTGCGGTGGTGATCGAGCACGGCGGCGGGTCTGGCGCGGCCTATCCGATCGCTCGCGACGTGATGACCTTCATGTTCGATCCGGCCAAGGGTCTGGAGGCGCTTGCCGCGCTCGAGGCCGGGTGGGGCGGCACCGCGCAGCAGCGGCTCGATGCGCGCTATGCCGCCTATGCCGCCGAGCGCGGGGCGAGCGTCAGCCGCCCGCCGCGGCGCGACGAGGAGATCTTCGACCGGGTCGAGGCCGAGGCGCGCCGTGCTGCCTCCCAGACCGAGGCCATCGCCAATGAACCGATCGCCCCGCGGCCCGAGGCCAACCCCTCGGGAACGCCTCCGGGTGCCGCCGCCGTCGTACCGGTCCCGGCGGCTGCTCCGGCATCGCCCGCTCAGGCTGCGCCGATCCCGCCGGGGGCCGCCCGATGACCACGCTCTCCGCCCGCAGCGGCATCGTGCCCGAGCCGATCGCCCGTCAGCCGTGGGAGATGCTGATCCCGCTGGTGCTGCTGACCTGTTTCGGGGGCTTGGTGCTCTATTCGGCGGGCGGCGGGTCGATGCAGCCCTTTGCCCTGCCGCATTTCCTGCGTTTCGGCGTCTTCGCCGTAATGACCGCGATCATCGCCTCGCTTCCCCGCGATGCGGTGCGAGTGCTGACCTACCCGGCCTACCTCGGCGTTCTGTTGCTGCTGCTGGCGGTCGAGATCGTCGGTCAGGTCGGCGGCGGAAGCCAACGCTGGCTCGAAGCCGGGCCGATCCGCATCCAGCCTTCCGAACTGATGAAGCCGGCCGTGGTGCTGGCGATGGCCCGCTTTTACGAGACCCTGCCCTCGGGGATGATCGGATCGTGGCGATCGGTCGTGCCGGCGGGGCTGCTGATCGTGCTGCCCATCGGCCTTGTGCTGATGCAGCCCGACCTCGGCACATCGGTCGCGATTGCCTTCGGGGGCGTGGTGGTGATGTTCCTCGCCGGGCTGCCCCTGTGGTGGTTCCTGACGGCTGCGGGCGCAGGGATAGCGGCGCTGCCGGTGATCTATTTCTTCGCCCTCCACGATTATCAGCGCGCGCGGGTGACGACCTTCCTCGACCCCGAAAGCGATCCGCTGGGCGCCGGCTACCACATCGCCCAGTCGAAGATCGCGATCGGCTCCGGCGGACTGTTCGGCAAGGGCTTCAACAACGGCACTCAGAGCCATCTCAACTACCTGCCCGAGCCTCATACCGACTTCGTCTTCGCCTCGATGGCCGAGGAGTGGGGCCTGATGGGCGGGCTGTTCGTGCTGACGATGTATACGCTCATCCTGCGCTGGGGCTGGAAGGTCGCCGGTGAGAGCCAGGACCGGTTCTGCGCGCTGCTCGCGGCAGGGGCGACCGCGACGATCTTCTTCTACATCGCGATCAACCTCCTGATGGTCATGGGCATGGCGCCGGCCAAGGGCATTCCACTGCCGTGGATGAGCCACGGCGGCTCCTCGATGATGACCAACATGATCTGCATCGGCCTGCTGCTGATGGTCAACCGCTGGAACCGCGACGCCCCGCGGCGGGGATTGGCGGCGTGAATTCTCGCGCCTGCGAAAAGGCGCTTGCCATCAGGGCGTGACGCGCTAAATGCAGCGCCTCACGCGAATCGGGACACGGCGACAGCCCCTCCGATACCCGCGTTTCCGACCTGATCGGAATGGACGCATAGCTCAGTTGGTAGAGCAGCTGACTCTTAATCAGCGGGTCCTAGGTTCGAGCCCTAGTGCGTCCACCATTTTTCAGACACTTAGCCTCCAATTTGCCAGTTACCTAGTCTCGCTAGGTAACGCATAGGTAACAGGGTTCCGCGCGCCGAAGGCTCGGCTTGTCGGGGCATGGCCCAACAGCTATGTCCATGCCGCAGCGGAGAAACTAGTGCCTTGAAAACAGACCTTGAGATACTTGCCGAATTGCGGGACCTCTTGGGCAGAGACCCGACAGAAACCCTTGCACTTAGCTTATGGGATCGGGTGTTGTCACTTGAGGCGAGCCTCGAAGTTGACCCAAGGACGACCAAAAACGAAAAGGCGCTGATTGCCACTCTCCGCGACGCCGTAAGCGACTTTATCCTCGCTTATCGGGAAGGTCGGAACGCTCATCCATCACGTGCGCACGTCGCGGTAACCGCGCTGGAGTCCTCGATAATGAAGCGCACGACTGGCAGCGATGGATGGCCTCTAAAAAGCTGAAACTGAAAAGGGGCCGCCAGCATCCCGCCAGCGGCCCCCGATTGTTTCAGCACCGCGCCCCCAAGGATCAAGAGGCCGTGCCGTGACGGGGTTATTGCGCACTCACCGTCTTGCGCAGTCGTTTGAGGCATGAACCAAACCTCGGGAGACCATCCCTAGTCCGTCTCGCCGCTCCAATCGACAAGCCGCATTGCCGCCTCGGGATTGATCCCGGCCTCTTTGGCTTGGGCCAAGGTCGCCACCACGGCAGCAAGCGCACGGGCGCGACCGCCGACGTCGAAGGCTTGCAGGGGCCTCATCGTGTCGAGAGTCACCGGCACCGCCAGTTTCTCGGATGCCTCTTGCGCGATCAGCGCAGCGATGGGCTGGAGCGTCCACTGCGCAAGGTGGCGCTGGCACTCACGCACCATAGGCCCGGTGGTCGCCTGATTACTGAGACCCGGCAGCACGCCGAAGGCCCATTCGATAGCCGAGCGCGCCGCCTCCAGAGATTGCGAGGTCATCGCCTTCTGCAAGTCCGGGGTCACGTCGTGCGGTTTCAGGTCCGTCATCGGGGCAGGGCCACCCGCCGCGACCACGTTGACGCTCTCGCGCACCAGCACCCGCCCGCGCATCCCGCGAAAGCCTCTCGCCAGAGCCGTCATGTCTTGATCCGGGGCCTCGGGGAACGGGATTACCTGCGAGCCGAGCGGGGCCTCGCTGTAGACCTCGTGCAATGCCGTTTCGAGCGCCTGTAGCATCCCCGCCGTGAGCCGTGCCCGACGCAAGGGTGAGGTCCCAGCATAAGGCGTTGCCACGTCCGCACCGACCCGAAAGTGCAGCACCTCGCTTGCGAGCAAGGTCTCGGTCCGTCCGCCGCCCGTGTCAGGGATGCCGACGCGATAGGCCGTCGGGCGCGTGTTGCGGCTCGACAGGTCCCAATCGGAGCAAGGCACCAGCCCCTCGGGACGGATGGCGAAAACCGCCTCCCCCCTCAGCGCCAGCGCCCGCGCGATCATCCCCAGGTGGAACGGGGTCAAGAGGTCGGTCCCGTCCACGTCGGCAAGTGCAAGCCCGCCTTCCCAGAGCGAGATACAGCCCTGCACCGTGCCCGTAAGTTCGGCGATGCCGTCGGTCCCGCTTAGGTAGGATGCCCGCGCCGCCATAATCTGCGCAGTGTATCCCGTGCCGCTCGACCGCTTTTCGATAGTCTCGGCTTTTCGTGTAAATGGCCACATTGTCAGGCCCTCCGATACGGGCGCAGCAAGTCGCCAGCGCCGCTAAGTTCGATTGCTCGCGCGATCCATGCCGCCGAGCGTTTGTAGCTTTCGGTGATGGCCCCGCCCATGCCGACCGAATACTCGCTGACGCCCGCGCGATCGGGAACGTCGGCGAGGTATTCGGCGAGCCGCCTGTAAGCCTCCACAATTGGCGCAGGCACGTCGCCGCCGCCAACATCGGCAGTGACGCGATATTGCGCCTCAGAGGGCAGGAAATAGCCCCACGGGCCGATTGGCAGGGTGTAGGTCTCCCATGCCTCGCCGTTCCACCGTTCCGCCCCGGTGACGGTTGCCGGGGTGAGAGGCGCGGTCCAATCGCCGCAGCCATTCAACGTCCAGACCACCTCCCGAACAGTGAAGCGATGTGCAATGTAAGCTTCGATCCTCGCCCAGATGGTCGCCGGGTCGAGCGCATCGGCAGCATCCGAAAGCCCGCTAGGCCGTGCCGGGTAGCTGGCAGGGATGGCCTCGGTTTGTTTGACAAGTTCGATCATCAGGGCCTCCACCGTGCGAGAGTGCGATGCAGGCCGTCGGTCAGCACCGTGACTTGCGGCACTCGTTCCGGCGTCCAGTTCCGCGCCTCGATCTGCGCTTGCGGATATGCCGCGCGCGTCACCGCCGAGACCTCCACTAGTTCCGCCGCCGTGATGGTGCGATGAACCGTCTCGCCGTCGCGGGTGACGGTCTCGCCGCCGCGCGTCACCCGGAAGCCCGGTGACAGGCCCCGGATGAGGCCCGCCTGATGCGCTGCCAGAAAGTCCCGCGCCCATGACGTATGCGCCGCCACCGTCGCCTCGAACGTGAGAGCGTCACCGTCCTCGCTCACCGTGAGCGTGCCCGCCGAGCGCGCTGCGAGAGGCTTTTCGAAGTCATGCCCGGACAGGAAGTGGAGTTCGTCCTGCGAGTTGACGCGGGAGGCAAACGCCCCCCGCGCGATGGTCTCGAAGTATCCCGGCGCAAGTTGCGTCCGGGTGTCGTAGGGGAAGCGGCCCGCAACGCGAACCGCCTCGCCCTCTTGGCGAACCTCAAGTCCGCCGTTCGGACCGCCCCAAAGCATTACGCTGCCACCAGCTTGCGAAGCTGCACAGCGCGCGGCACCTTCAGGTCAACGGTGAGCAAGCCGGTGAGGCGAAGCCCGCCCGACTGCGCATCGCTGTAGGGGTCGCGGATGACGTCCACACCGCCCCAGAGGCCCAGATAGGCCGGGGAAAGACCGCCCGCCGTTACCGCCAGCAGAGCGGTATCTGCCGAAAGCTGGGTCGAGAGGATCGGCGCACCCATGCCGCCGGTGAGGCGCTGCCATTCGGTGATGCCCGAACCGGCGTCAAAGATGGCGTCGTCCAATTCCGCCCACATGGCCGGGGTGATGGCGAGGCGCACCGCCGAGGGGTCGCTGATGGCGTTTGCCGTCATGAACGCGATGACCTCGGTCCGCACCGTCGGCCAAGTCGCGCCCCACGTGCCCGAACCGCTCGCCAGCCCGACAAGCCCGGTCGGCTCGCCGTCCGCACCGTCACCGATGAGGATGGCCCGGTCCAGTTCGGCACCGATGGCCGCCGCCATGTCCCGGCGAACCGCCATTTCCAGACCCGGTCCCGACTGCTTTGCAGCCTTGCGGGTGATGCGCATATGCGCGCCGAGCGTGTGGTCGGGCGAGAGCGTCGTCTCAGTGGTCTGGAATGCGGATGCGTTCGGGACGCTGCCGCCCTCGGTCGCTGCCCAGCCCGCGACAGCGCCCGCCGTGGCCACCGGATACTCGACCGAGCCGAACGGGATATTCACCGAGTTGACGCCGAGCCGCGATGCCACCGACGCCGGGAACAGCCGGTCGAAGATGGGCCGGGTGTCCTTAGGGTCCACTACGCCGCCGGAGACGGTGTTGCGCACCTCCAGAGCCTCCAGCGGAAGCGGGATGCCCTGATACTGCCCTTGGCTGCGCATCTCCTGCACAATCTCGGCAGTCTGGCCGGTAAGCTGATGGCCGTGGTCGAGCGCCGCCACGATCTGCCGCACCTCGAAGTTCGCAAGGAGGCTGGCATACTCAGCCTCGGAGCGGGTTTCGAGTTCGGCACCGGCTTCTCGGCGTTCCTCGTCCTCGGCGATCAGAGCCGCGCGATAGCGGATTTCGTTTGACCTATATTCCGCATCAAGGTCGGTCATGGACCGGGTTTCATCCTCGGTCGGGGTGGTCTTGCCCGCCAGTTCGGCGAGGGACTGACGAATCTCGGACTGACGCCGAGCAATCTGCATTGAAGTCAACATAATCAATTTTCCTGTAGTTCTGGGGAGGAGAGCCGCGCATTGCGCAGCAGGTCGCGCCATTTCTGGCGTTTCTCGGGGAGAGGCTTGTGCCCCACCTCGATTCTTGTTTTGCGGGAGTGACAGCGCCCGCATAAAACTTGGATATTGCTCAGCACGTAGCTGAGTTCGGGATGCGTCCGCACCGGCTTGATGTGGTCGCACTCAAGCCCGACATGGGTCCCGCACTGGACGCATTGCCAGCCGTCACGCTCCAGCGCCTGCATCCGCAACGCCCGCCACCGGGGGCCGCGCGTGACGTGCCGCGAATGACGGGCATATTCCTTACGACGTGAGGTCATCGCGCACCTGCAGTTCGTAAAACAGCACCTCACCGCCGGGTGACAGCGGGATGACGCGGATGATGCGCAAGGCCTCGTCGCCGATGCGCAGCCGGTCGATTGTGTTCGGGGTGACAGTCAGGCCATCAGCAGCGACAAAAACTCGCCGGTCGGCAATGTCCACGAAGCCGCCACCGACAAACTGCAGCTCGACCATGTAGGTCGCCGACAGCAGGGTGACGGGATACTCGGTATCGGGACCATAAATCGGGTCGCCGAACGGGCCAAAGGTGACGTCGCCGGGTCTCAGCAGCGTTGCCGCCTGCCCATAGCGCGCGATCAGCCGCGATGCGGTTTGCTTCATCCCCATGCGATGCGTCCTTTCGAGATTGCGGGGGCTTTCTTCATGCGCTGGCCTTGCGCGACCGCGATGACGGTTGCCGCCACCGGGTCCACGCGGCCCGTGGAGCGGCCCGCCGCCAGCTTGTGATTGCCTGCCGGGTCCACCAGCGTGATTGCGTCGGCAAAGGCGCTGCGCAGCAACAGGGACGGCACGGTGCGCACCTCGCCCTCGAACACAGCGCGCCGGGTCCGCTCGATATCCTCAGAGCCATCCTTCCAGCCGAAGCCGCGCCAGATGAAAGGCACCCGGTCGAGACCGGCCTCGCGCAGTGCCTCCAGAAACTCGGCATGGCGAAAGCGGTCGCCGCAAATTGCTGCCGGGGCTTGCCCGTTCAGCCGTTCGACCACGCCCGCCAGAAACCGGCCGACCGGCACCGTCGTTTCGCCCATGGTGATGAGTTCGCCGCGATCTGCCATCTCGACATAGCGCCCGCTCACGCCGTCCGCCTGCCCGCGATCTGCGAGACCGGGCTTGCAGGGGAAGGCCCCGACGCATTCAAGCCGCCCGGTGTCGGGCCAGTAGAGAGCGCAAGCCGACATGGACCGTGACCCGCCGAGGTCCACGCCCATGACAACCGGGCCGTCACGCGGGGGCAGGTCATCAGGCGAGACCTCGCAGCCGAGCCATTCGTCCACCGTGAGCAACACCGACCGGTCATCGGATGCCACACGCTCATTCCGGTTCAGGTTGCGGAAGCTGGAGAGCGCCGAGCCGCCCCTAGCGATGGCTCGCCGTGCCTGTGCCACCAGCCATTCGGGCGAGGGGCCGATGCCCTCCAGCGCGCCGGGGTTGGCGATCAGCAGCGACTCCAGGTCATCAGGGGGCAAGCCGGGGTCGGGCCGATGCTCTTGGACGTAGCAGCCGGGGGGAGGCTCATCCAGCCAGCGGGAAAAGGTGTTGGCGTCGTCCGGTGCGCTTGTGCTGATGATGAGCGCGCGGCCATCGCGCTTGCCAAGGCCCGAGAGGATAGCGTTTTCGAGAGCGTCGCCTTTCTCCCGGACCCATGCCGCCCGTTCGTCCAGAATAGCCAGCGTCGGGGCACCGCCAAGGATGCTCTTGCCGTCCGCCGCGATGACACGCGCCAGCCCGCCGCCATTGGCCTCGGTCTCCACCTCCAGCCGCGATCCGCGCCGGATGGTGAATTGCTCCCGCTCGTCATCGGGCAGGCCCTCGATAAAGCCGACCAGAAAGCCGAAAGCGGTTTTCGCTTGGTCCCGGTTGCGCGCCGCAAAGATGATCTCGCGCTTGGGCTGGGGAGAGATTTCGCCCATCAGGTGCCCCAGAGCGAGGCCCGCCGAGAGCGCGGTTTTTGCGTTACCCCTCCCGATGCTGAGACACGCCGCCTCGATACCGGGGGCGAAGGCACCGCGCACAAACTGCTTTTGATACTTGGCCAGCCGAAGCGGTTTGCCCGCCAGCCTGCCCTCGGGCACGATAAGCCGGGGCAGGAAGCGCAGCGCCGCCTGAGCGTCCTTGGATGCGCGCGCCGTCATTCGCCCGCCTCCAGATTGTCCGCCGCCAGTAGCAGGCCCTTGCGAGCCGCCTCAGCGCCACTCAATTCGGTGACGATCTCGACCGAGGCCATCAGCATCAGGTTGGCGATATGGCCGGGATGCAGGCCAGCCCGCAAAGCGTCATTGACGTCCATGACAAGGCTCTCGTGAAACGCCCGGAGAAGGTTCGCCTCAGTCATCCGCCCCTCCCATGGTCGGGAGAGAGAAAACAACAGTCCTCCCGCCGGTGCCTAGGCCACTCGGAAAAGGGGGCATTGGCACCAGATGACGCGCGCTCATTGGTCGCACCATGCGCAGCCCACGCCGTCGCAGCGTGCGCAGCCTTCCCCACTTGTCTCGGCAGGCTCGGACCCCACCCCACCCCACTCCCCACCCATATATATGGGTGGGGTGGGGATGGGGTTTGAGGCCTGTCTTTCCCCACCTTCCCCACCTTTCCCCACCCCACTTTTCGGAGTGGGGAGAATGGTCGGGTCCACGGCATTGCCGACGACGACGAAGGGACGCTCGCGCCCTTTCTTGCTATCGTGGCGGTTCTCGATCAGCAGCGCGCCCGACGCGATCCAGTTGCGCAGCAAGGCATTGATGCGGGCCTTGTCAGCCTTGGCGCTCGCATCCAGCCCCAGAGCCTCAGCAACCGCTTTGCCTGCCCAGTTGCCAGCTTGGACGCTTTGCGCCCACTCGCCCCCGGCGATAGCTTGCTGCACATTGTAGAGGTCGCGGACCGAAAGCCCGTCAAACGGGTCGGGCGGGGTCCAGCGCGCAGCCGCCGCCACGTTGTCGCCGTTGCCGAGGTCTTGCCCGTGCAGCTTGAACCAGAATGCGCTCTCCGGCGGAGCACGGTTGCTCTTGCCGTTGTCCACCCGAACAATGGCGCGGCGCTCGGCGGGGTCGGTGATGCCGAACCGGCTCGCTTCATCCTCGCTCATGTGATTGAGTGTCAGCGCGGTGCGAACAGCGCCACTCAGCGCCGATGCGCCGCGCGAATCCTCAACCGTAACCGCATTGCCGCCGGTCTTGCGGGTGTGGTGCACCAGCAGGATTGCGCAGTTACATTCCTGCGCAACCCGCTTCCACCGCTTGGTCACAGCGTCGATGATGCCGTTGTCATTTTCGTTGATTGAATGGCTGGAGACGAACGGATCGACCTTCAGCACGTCGATCTTGCGGCGCTTCAGTTCGGCAGTGAGAGCGGCATAGACCGGCTCCACCAGTTGCGGACCATTCTCGCCTTCAATCGCGGTGCAGAGCGTCTTGTCGAGACCGTCCACGAACAGCCGGTCGGCCAAGTCCTCGGCAGTAATGCCGTGGTGAATTGCAGCGGCTGCGATCTGCCGCGACAGTTCGATGAGGTCATCCTCCAAGTTCCAGACCCAGACCCGCAAAGCGCCCTCGGGCAGGTCTTTGCCGAACAGGTCGCGCCCGCTCGCCATGGCCAGCGCGGTGCCAATCTCGAAGGTGGTCTTGCCGATGCCGGGAGGCGCGATCATGGCCGTGACCTCGCCGCGCTGATACTGGCGACCGTAGAGCCAGCGCCGAGGCGGAATGGTGGTCGGATCGGGCAGGACAAAGGGCGTTGCGCTGATGCGTTTGCCCTCGCCCCGGTCCTCGGGATAATCGTCATGCGGATTGATAGCGTCCCAAGCCGACCGGCTCAGGCGCTCGTCATACTCGCGCGCAAGGTCATCTATGCGCTGCTCATCATTCATCGGTCGCGGCCCCCCGCAATAGGTCATCCATGCTTTCGGCCTGCATCGCGGTGAGCATCAGGCGCTTGGCGAGTGTGTTGAGTTGGTCGAGCCATTCGAGCGGCGCACCCGGCTGATAAAGCCAAGGCGATGCCCACTCGATCACCTGCCAAGCGAGTGCGCGGGCGGTGCCGGACTCGGTGCGCGCGACAAGTGCGCTGGCAGCATTGCGGTAGCTGCGCAGCTTGGCGCGGCGCTCGTATTCCTCGGCAGGGATGGCCCCCAGGAATGTGCGGATTTCGTCCAGCGGGACCGTCGCGGGCGCGTTCATATTTCGATCACCGCGATGTTGAGGTCCAGCGTGCTGAGGAAGTCCTCGCGCGCCTTGCGATACGCTGGGAGGATGGCCCGCATCTTGCGGCCCCTCGGCACGTCGGGGGTCCACCGCACCTCGATGACGCGGCCCGACAGCACAAATTCGAGCGCGTAACGCTTGTTCAGCCGGTAGAAGCGGCGATAGGCGAGGTCGGCCTCCATCAGGCGCGCTCCAGCCGCTCGGTCATCCACGCTTCCACGTCGGCCTGATTGTAAACCAGCCGACGCTCGGTCAGGCGGATCGGCGCGGGGAAACGTCCAGCAGCAACAAGCCGGTCAAGAGTTGCCCGACTGATTGCCACGCGGTCGCAAACCGCTTTCGGGGTCAGGAATTGGGGCACTTGTGACGCTCCTGTTTTGAATGGGCGTCACAATACTTATGGTAACTTTGGCAGCTTGTGGGGCGTTACTAATTCGCGCCTATTTTATCCCGCGCTCGGCCTTCCACACCTTCACAATATGGTCAGCGGCATTTTTTGCCCCTGCCATGTCGCCGACTATGGCCTTTGCTGCCGCTGTCGGTTTCTCACCGCCTGCAACGCGATGGTCCATTTCTGCCAGCGTCTCAGGCCCGACCTTGCCCCTGCCCTTTGGCCTGCCCCGGCGAGCGAGCGGGTCTGGCAAATAGCGCCAGAATGGCCCAATCTGCCGGGGCGTCATGTGTAGCAGCGGCTCCCATGCTTCACGCTTTGGGTCGCCCTCGGGCAGTTCCCGCATCGCCCGGATGCGCTTCATCTGTTCCTCGACCTCATCCCAATTAATGTGCGGGAGGTCGAATCTGATGCGGGACAACGGCTCAAGGTCTTTCGCCATCTTGCGGAATCCCTCAGCCAGCCTGCGGATACCGTCATGCTCATCCATTGAGCCGCACCACGTTGTCGCCGCGCTCGCCGTTCACAGCGCGGTCGATTTCAGCCGCCCACTTTTCGAGCGCGTGACGCTTTTCCGGCGCGTAGGCGTGCAAGGCGTAATGCTTCCCCGTCACGCCCTGCACCACGTGATTGAGGACGCGGCCCACCACCAGTTCGGCAATGCCGAGGCGCACCATATGCGTTGCGCAGGATCGGCGCAGGTCGTGATAGCGCCACTCGCCTATCCCCTCCCCGCGCGTCTCAAGATATTGGTCGAGCCGCGACTTGCCCTTTGCAAAGCCGCTAATGGCAGTCTCGCCGTTGGTCGAAAACACAAAGTCGCCGAGCCTTGGCAGGCGCTCCAGCAGGTCAACCGCCCTTGCCGAGAGCGGCACCAGATTGGCGCGGTCGGCCTTGGTTCGGCCCGCCGGTATGCTCCACGTGGCAGCGGCGAGATCAATCTCGCTCCACCTCATCGCAGCGACCTCGCCCCGTCGCTGGCCAGTGAGCGCCAGCAGGCGGGTAAATGGCCCGTAGGGATAGCCGAGCAATTCCGATGCGTTCCAGACCCGCGCCAATTCCTCCATGGTCAACACCCGGTCGCGGGCGTTCTCGGGCATGGGCTTTTCCATGGCCTCGGTCGGCGAGGCCTCTATCCAGCCCTGCGATAGCGAGTAGCGAAAGATTGTCTTAATCAGTGCCAGCACCCGATTGGGCAGCACGTCACCCTCCAGCGCCGCGATCAGGTCGCGGACCTCGGCGCGCTTTATCGACCGCAACGCGCGATCTCCGAAAGCCGGATAGACGTGCAATTCCAGTTGGCGCTCCTGCTTTTCCCAGCCCTTGTTCTTACGCTTGGCCTTGTCATCAAGCCATCGCTGCGCAGCCTGCTTGAATGTCCGCTCCAGCGGTTCCGTGCTGCCGGTTGCCTCCAGCGCCTCGATCATCCCTAGGGCCGTCTCTCGGGCCTTGGCGAGGCTTGTGGCGGGATAGGTGCCAATCTTGCGGTTGACGATTTTGGACCCCACGCGCCTGCGCAGGGTCCAAGTCTTAGCGCCACCAGCGCCGACACGAAGCCGCAGCCCCGTCACCTTGGCGTCGGGATACTCGACCTGTCCCGTTGCCGGGGGTTTGATCGAAGCGACTTTCGTGTCGGTCAGCATCGCCGTTACTCGAAGCCGTATGCGAACCGGCGAACATCCTTGTGGATGCGCACAAGAACCTCACGGACGTTGTTGGCGTCGTAAACCTCCTCGGTTTGGAAGGCCCGCAGCTTTCTTACGACATCGGCAAGTTCGCCTGCCGGGTGGAGCAGCATCGCGTTAAGCGCGGCCTGCTCAACATCGCAGAATGCGTCGGTCTCCTCGATCTCTAATCCCAAGGGCTTGTCGGGCGCGTTTTCCGCCAATTCCCATTCCGCCTTGGCACGGCGCCAGGCACGATAAAGGATGTCGAATTGAGAGGGGTTTGCGGGGGTAGCATCCGCCTGTAGTGCATGGACAGTCATTATGCGCTCCTGTGTAGCGTGTGGTGATTAGAGCCGGGGATGGGGCTGCAACCCCGCCTCGGCTCGCCTGTTACCTGAAGGGCAGTAGGTAACGCGATAGGTAACAGGGCGTGAGGTAACATGCAAGCCCATGGCACGTATGAAACGCTAAGGCCCTGTTTTTGCGATACAGTGGCACACATGGAAACTAATGGACGCGACTCTTAATCAGCGGGTCCTAGGTTCGAGCCCTAGTGCGTCCACCATCCCTTTTACCCGATGTGATCGCCGTGTGCAGCTCATGTGATTGGAGCGCGCAAGTTGACTTAGTTCATTCGCTGCACGATTTCGGGCGGCGTCAACTTGCCTTGCCTTCACATCCAAGTGTGATATTGCGGGCGCATGAACACACCGATCATCACACGCGTTCGCGATCTCGTCACATCAGGTCGCATGACCCGCGCCGGCCTAGCCCGCGCTGCCGGGCTCCACGCCAACACCTTGCGCGATTGCACCGAGGAGACGTGGAACCCCACTGCCGAGACCCTCGCCAAGCTCGAAGCTTTCCTCGATGCCAACGCCGACCGTCCGGTCCTCGCCACGATCGAGGAGATCATCGACGAGGCGCGCAACGGTCGCATGTACATCCTCGTCGACGACGAGGACCGAGAAAACGAGGGCGATCTCATCATCCCCGCGCAGATGGCGACGCCGCAGGCGATCAACTTCATGGCCACCCATGGCCGCGGCCTGATCTGCCTCGCGCTGACCAAGGACCGCGTCGATCACCTCGGATTGCAGCCGATGAGCCGCAACAACAAGGAATC
>ERZ1066121.2065-NODE-2065-length-13194-cov-5.888424_pt1 | contig 13194 bp, 8 predicted proteins | sample MGYA00382768_ERZ1066121 | MGnify/ENA primary metagenome ERZ1066121 (study PRJEB33369, sample SAMEA5778351) | biofilm metagenome | biome: Industrial cooling water; feature: Water cooling tower basin; material: Biofilm | place: United Arab Emirates | collected... | reverse complement strand
AGCGGGCTAACGATGACTTCGAGGTACGCGCATTTGCACCCCGATCGCTTAGCTGCACCCGTCGCGAAGCTCAAAGCGTGAATGCCAAAGAAGTGCCAACGCAAAAACACGCGTCGCGATATTACATCACTTTTCGGCACTTCTTAGGCAGACCAAAGTCTCCTACCTACCCCTACCATCGCTCGCTAAGTGCTTGAAATCCTTGGCGGACGCTACTGGATTCGAACCAGTGACCTTTGGCTCCGGAGGCCAACGCTCTATCCAGCTGAGCTAAGCGTCCTGAGACAGCTCGCGCCCGAAGGGCGGAGCTGCCAGCCTGCACGGAAACTCTAGGGGTAGGCCGTGCCGCTGGCGCCAAGGTAGCAAGGCTTCGCCCTTTGTCACGTGGCTTAAGTCGGCCAGGTGGCGGCATTCCCCCGGAGCCGCCAGGGCTTGCCGGCCAAAATGGGGAAATCAGGTCTTTTCGTCTAGGCATCGCACCTGCTCCGCCTTCGCTCGTGTCGCTGTGCTCGCTCGTCGTTCCCTGGTGGCTGGGTCTGTGTTTGGGCGTCTGGCTCGATTTGGCGCCTTATCGCGTGCCGCTGGCGCTCATCGCCTTGATGCTCGGCCTGCTTCTCTATGCTTTTGCGAGCGCTTGCGACACCGGTGGACGTCGACCCAAACCCGCAGCTTGGCAACCTCCGACCCTCGCTCTCGCGGCGCTCGCGAGCGGTCTGGCGCTCAGTCCGCGTAGGGTGCCGGCCGATCGACATCTCTCTGGTGTCTTCGAAATCCGAGGCGAGGTGCAGACGCCTCTTCCCCTTTCGGAGGAGGGGCGCTGGAAGCTGCGCGTCGTCGAGGCTCTCCCTCTGAAGCACTCTCAAGCACTTCCTCGGGGGGCCGGGCTGCAGCTGCGCGGCAAGGCGCCACCGGCCGGCAGCAGCGTCCGCTTCGTAGCGCGGGTCGAGGCACGACCGGCCTTCTACAACCCTTCCCCGCATCCGCCTTGGCCTTCGGTCGATGCCTACGACTACGACGCTCGGGTGTTGGCCTGGAAAGGTGTACGGGTCCTGAAGCGCAGCGTCTTCGACGAAAAGGTCCACCGCCTTCGCCAGGGCTGCGCAGAGGTCTTCCGGGCTTCGCTGGCGCCCGCGGTGCTGCCGATGGCGCTGGCGGTGTTTCTCGGTGAAACGGCAGAGCTCGACAAAGAAGATCGCCGGGTGATTCGCGACTGCGGCTTGTCTCATGTGCTCGCGGTCTCCGGCATGCATGTGCTCTTACTCGTCGGCCTCTGGATGCGGCTCCTCGATCAGGGTCTGCGGTTTCTTCCCTGGGTATACGCCCGCTACTCACCGCGTCGCCTAGCTGCCTTATTCGCCGCGCCGAGCGCGCTTTTCTATGCCGCGTTCACCGGAGGGTCGGCGAGCGCGTGGCGCGCCGGTCTGAGCGCAGCCCTGCAGTGGGGGCTGATCGCCGCCGGGCGCCGACCCAAAGCGCTCGAGACGCTCGCCTTTGCGCTCCTCGTCTTGGGTACGGTTTCACCGACGACCCTCGCTTCGCCTGGCGGCATTCTCTCGGCGCTCGCCACGGCGATTTTGCTTCACGAAGGCGAGGTCGAGACCAACTTCTTGCGCGCCAACCTCCACGCGACGCTGCGCACCGCGCTCGCTACCGCACCTTTCGTGATCTACTGCTTCGGCAACCTTCCTCTCGTCTCCCTCCCCGCCAATTTGCTGATGGTGCCCATCGGCTCGACGCTGCTGCTCCCCGCGCTTTTTCTCCATCTGGTGTTGGCCTTCACCCTTCCTTGGCTGCTTCCCCTTTCGGCCTGGGCTTGCTCCACGCTCGCTCTGGGCTTTCTCAACGGAGCGGAGTGGATGTCGCAGCTCTCCTGGGGTCGAGAGCTTCCTCCGCCGACCCTCGTTCAGGGTCTGCTCCTCGCCTCGGCTTGTGCCGCTTGGCCACTCGCCCGCTCGAAGCGCCTTCGCGTCGCCTGCTTGCTCGTCTGTACCTCGCTCTATCTGGGCGAGGAGCTGCGTTTGCGGCATTTCGAACACCGGCGAGGTGTTCTGCGTCTAGGCTTCCTCGACATCGGCCAAGGTGATGCGGCGCTCGTCGATCTGCCGCGAGGCGCGCTGATGTTGGTCGACGCCGGAGGCTTGCCGGAACGAGGTGCCGACCCTGGCAAGCATGCCCTCTTGCCTCTGCTGCAGGCGCGACGTCGCGGGCATATCGACCTCGCCATTTTGACGCACGAACATCCAGACCATTACGGAGGCATGTCGGCGCTCCTCGACTCCGTGAGCATCGGAGAAGTTTGGATCAACGCCTTCCCCAGCGCGCAGCGTGCTCCGGAGTTTCTCGCGCTCATTCATGCCCTGCAAAAGCGGGGGACACGCATCCGCAGTGCCGAGAGCTTATGCCGGGCTCCCATAGAGCGAGGCGGCGTTGAGCTCCGTGTCCTGGCGCCTTGTCCTTGGGAACCAGGTTGGAGTGCCAACGACAACTCCCTGGTGGTCGAAATGCGTTACGGGACGCAAAGAATGCTCTTCACCGGCGACATCGAAGCGAGAGCCGAAGCGCGACTGCGCGAAAGGGGTCAGCTGCGGCCGGTAGACTTGCTCAAAGTCGCCCACCATGGCTCCCGCACCTCCTCCAGCGAGACCTTCTTGCAGGCCTCATCGCCTTCGATGGCGGTCGTCAGCTGCGGGCGATTGAATCGCTTCGCGCATCCGCATCCCGAGGTGCTCTCGCGACTCGAAGCGCACATCCCGCGCGTGCTGCGAACCGACACCCTCGGCGGGCTGGTGCTCGAGGCTCGCGGGAAAGGGCCTATTCGAGTCCTCGAAGAGGGACTGGAGGAGTGAGTGCGCTTCGTTGAGCGCTTGGAGTGCTCAGGGGAAGCCTCAGCCGAAGTCGCGGTCGTAGACCCGATAGGTCTTGTACTTGCGACCACCCATGCTGCGGATGCCAAGGTTGACCGGGTGGTTGTCTTCGAGGGTCAAGCTGAGCTCACCCCATTCGTAACCTTTGGCCAGACCGCGTTTGGCGATTTCGACGTAGAGCGCCGTCGAAAGTGCGCCGTAGCGCTTCACGCCGCGCAGTTCACGACGCAGCCCGAGGAGCATCAGGCGCGCCGACTTCAAGCCCTTGAACTTGAGGCGCCAAAGGATCTCTCCCAAACCCGTAGGGAAAAGTTTGCCGTCGAGGTCGCGGATGGCCTCGTTGAGGTTGGGCACGCTGATGCACATGCCCATGGCCCGCCCATCGATCTCGACGATGATGGCGAGCTCTTCGTCGAGAATGAGTTTCAAGTCTTCGGCGAACTTTTTGACCTCTTCGTCAGTGGCCGGGACGAAGCCCCAGTTTTGGCTCCAGGCATCGTTGAAGATGTCCATCAACATCGGCAGTTCGCGGTGCAGGTTGCGTTTGAGGACGTTGCGGAAGCGTACCTCGGGGTAGCTCTGCACCTGCTCCCAGGCCCGTTGGGCTCGGGTCGGGATTTGGCCGACGTCGTAGCGCCAGGCGAAGAGGTCTTTGACTTTGCTCAGGCCCGCCGCTTCGGCCATCGCCGCTTGGTAAGGGCGCGAGTGTCCCATCAGGAGCACGGGCGGCGTATCGAAGCCCTCGATCAGCACGCCGACCTCTTCTTTGAAGGTGAAGGAGAGCGGGCCACGCATGCGCTTCATGCCGCGGCGCTCGAGCCATTGGGCAGCGGCGTCGACCAAGGTGCGCGCGGCTTCGGGGTCCTCCAGGGTGTCGAAGAAGCCGAAGTAGCCGGTCGCATCTTGATAGAGCTTGAGGTGTTCTTGATCGATTTGCGCCGAGCAGCGCCCCACCAAGCGACCGTCGCGCCACGCGGTCCACCAGGTGGCCTCCGCATGCTGAAAAAAGGGGTTTTTCCGCGGATTGAGGCGGTCGCGCATGTCGAGATCCAGGGGAGGCACCCAGGAGGAATCGTTGCGGTAAACTTCGTGGGCGGCGCGGATGAAGTCGCTGGGATCGCTGCCGGGGCGGTGCTCGCGCAAAACGATGGTCATGGTTGCTTGCCTTCTCTCTCTACTGCGAAGCTCGTGCAGTCGGCGCGCACCTCGACGCGCTGCATCCCTGTTTCGAGGCTCAGGCTGGCCTTAGCAGTTCCTTTTGCCGAGTCGATGATCCAGACGCGCTCCCCGCTACGCAGCCTGCGCCGTGTAGGCGGGCCGAGGAAAAAGGAGGTGCCTCCTTTGCCAGGAGCTTCGCCGGCGAAGAGCTCGACGCGCTGCGGACAGCGGTTGCGAAACTCCACTTCGAGCGGCAGGCCCGCAGCGGACGAGGCCGGCGCTGCGCCCTCGCTCGGCTTCACCACGGGAACGCTGGCGCTCTCGCTGCGTGTTCGGCGGGCTTCTTCGGCGGCACGCCTAAATTCGGCGAGCTCCGCTTCTTTCTTGGCGCGCCGGACTTCCGTCTCTTTGCTGAAAAAGGTCCGATCTTCTTCGCTCGCCCAGGCGAGGGCTTCTTCGGCTTTGCTCTTGCCGCTGTAGCGCGCACAGAGCTCCAGCAAGGCGTAACGCTCGTCGCCTTCGCGCACGTGGGGGCGGGTGCGCTGGCACTGCTCGCGCAAGGTCTCGTCCTGCTTCTCGTATTGCAGCAAGGGCAGGAGCTGCTGCAAGGCGGAGAGGTTCGGCCGCGTCTCCATCGAAGATTCGAGGGCCTCGCGCCCCTCGCGGCGATAGCCGACGCCGAGCAAAAACTCGCCCTTGATGGCCAGCACCGAAGCGCGTTGCTCCGGGTTTTCGTGCGCCGCTCGGTCGAGCGCGGCGATGCCCTCACGCACCAATACGTTGGCGACTGCAGCCGTGCGTGGGATCAGGCCGGTGGAGATGCCCGTCTGCACCAAGATGGCAAAACGCAAGGCCAGGCGCACGTCGCCCGGACGCTCACGCAAATCGGCGCGCAGCGTGCGGATGCGCTGGGCGAGGTGTGAGGAGAGCTCGCCGAGATCGTCTTCGGGTTCGGAGGCTCCCCGCTCTTCGGCGTGTTCGGCCGGCTTGACGCGAGAAACACAGCCCGCCGCGGCGAGGAGCCAGACGAGCAAAAGGGAGGAGAGGAATGCGGTTCGTAAAGCGGCGTTCATGGTTTGCGAGCGAAGCCTGGGTTCATGAAGGGCGGCGGCCGTGGGGATGCTGGCGCTCTTCGGCCTCGAGGTCGGTGAGGTGCAGGTTGAGCGCTTCAACCGAGATATGGATTTCGCGCACCGAATAGGCCAGGGAAACGAGGAAGGTGAGCAAACTGAAGCCGAAGACGTAACGAGCGGCTACTTGCTTGCCCAGGAAGACCAAAAACATGCAGACGCCGCAGAAGAGCAGGCTGAGGACGCCGATCTCCTGCATCTTGCGGATGAGACCGACCCGTTTGCGCAAATGCTGAATTTGCACGAAGAGGCGCGGCTCCGGCTCGCTGGTATAGCGCTGATGCAACGTGCGGATGAGGTTCGCCAAAGCCAAGAAACGGTTGGTGTAGGCCAACATCAGCAGGGAAACGGCGGGAAAAAGCAAAGCAGGCGTGGTGAGCTCGATATTCATGAGGCTTCCGCTACACTGCCGCCGGACGCTGGCATGATCACGAGCGCAGACATCCTCGCGGCGAGTACGATCGTCTTTCCCCAGATCTATCGCTCTCCTTGCGCCTACTCGCAAACGCTCTCGGCGATGACCGGCCTGCGGGTGCACCTCAAGCTCGAGAACCTGCAGATGACCGGCTCCTTCAAGGAGCGCGGTGCTCTCTACCGCCTGAGCCGGCTGAGCGAGGCCGAGCGGGCCTGCGGGGTGATCACGGCTTCGGCAGGCAATCATGCCCAGGGCGTCGCCTACCACGCCAAGCGCTTGGGCATCCAGGCCACCGTGGTGATGCCGGAGAAGACGCCGCTGGTGAAAGTGAGCGCGACCCAGCGCCATGGCGCGCGCATCGTCATGCACGGCAGCAGCTACGACGAAGCCTGCGAACGCGCCCACGAGATCGCCCGCGCCGAGGGCCAGGTCTTCGTGCATGCCTTCGACGACGAGGCGGTCATCGCCGGTCAGGGCACCCTCGGGGTCGAGCTCCTCGAGCAGCAGCCCGATCTCGAGGCCTTGGTCGTCCCGATCGGCGGCGGCGGGCTGATCGCCGGCATCGCCACGTATGTCAAAGAGCAGCGGCCGACGCTGCGGGTCATCGGCGTGCAAACGGCGCGCATCCCTTCCGCGAAGGCGGCGCTCGACGCCGGCCATCCCCTGACCTTGCCGCGGCGCCCTACCCTGGCCGATGGCATCGCCGTACGCCGAGTCGGAGAGCATACCTTTCCTCTGATTCAGCGTTACGTCGATGAGGTCGTCACCGTCGAAGAAGACGAGATCGCCCGCGCCATCGTCTTGCTGCTCGAGCGAGAAAAGACGGTGGCCGAAGGCGCCGGGGCCGCGGCGCTCGCGGCTCTGCTGCGGCTGGAGATCCAACTGCCCGACCAGTCCGGCTCCTTGCATACCTTGGTGGGCTTCCTCGCCAGCGCGCAGGCCAACATTCTCGACATCCACCATGTGCGGGCCTTTTCGGGTCTGGATTTGGGCGAAGCGATCGTCGACCTCACCATCGAAACCCGCGGCCCCGAGCACGCCGAGAGCATCCTGCGCGCCATCGACGCCGCGGGCTACGAAAGGCGCGGCCGCCAGCGCTGACTTGCGTCCCGGCGATTCCGGCAAACACTGCGCCCCAGAGAAATGCGGAAGCGTTTCAGGGAGGTGATCGTGATGAAGGAAACTCGCCAAAAAGGCTTACTTCGACTGCTGAGCTTGGCCCTGGTAGGAGGCGTCGTCGCGACGAGCTTGGCCCAAGCGCCCAAACCGGGTGCGAAGAACGAGCCCGCCGCAGCCAAAGGCAGCACGCCTGCCAAAGGCAACGAGGGCATCGTGCAGGTCGAGAGCCGCGGCACCGTGCTCGGCACCGGCAGCCGCATCGAAGCCGAGCTCAAAGCCCAAGGTTTCGTAGTCGCCACCCGCACCAATCTGGTCGAGCCCAAGGTCTACCAGGTGAAGGGCGGCGGCGTGCGCCTCATCGTCTTCCGCTCGAAGGGCGACACCGAAGCCCTCAAAGCCGACCCCCTACGCGCCTTGAGCCTGCCCAACGAAATCCTCGTCTACGAAGATGCCCAAGGCAAAGTCTTCATCGCCTACGAAGATCCGCAGCACACAAGCCGCGGCCCCCGCGCCCAAAGCCCAGAAGCCAAAACCCTGGCCGAAAAGCTGACCGCCGTAGTGCAAGCCGTCACCACCAAAGGCAGCAAGTAAAAGCCCCACCAAGCCCATAGGCCACCAAGCAATAATACGGCGTCACGAGTCGGGGGGAGCGAGCGCGCCCGCAGCAGATTCCCAGGGACGGGCCCAAGCCCTTCCCTGGGAATCTGCGAGGACGGAAGCCGCTCTCCCCGGCTCGTGGCGCCGTATTAGCGGCCGACCATTTTTTCGGGTTTTACTGCGGCGTCGAACTGCTCGGCGCTGAGCAAACCCAGCTCGAGAGCCGCCTCGCGCAGGCTCGAGCCCTTCTGATGCGCGAGCTTCGCGACCTTCGCTGCGTTGTCGTAGCCGATGACCGGATTGAGCGCGGTGACCAACATCAGCGAGTTGCGCAAATGCGCCTCGATGACCGGATGGTTGGCCTCGATGCCGAGGGCGCAGTGGTGGTCGAAGCTCTCGCAGGCGTCGCCAAGCAAACGGATGGACTGCAGCAGGTTGTAGGCCATCACGGGCTTGAAGACGTTGAGTTCGAAGTTGCCCTGGCTGCCCGCAAAACCGATGGTCGCGTCGTTGCCGAAGACCTGGCAGCAGACCATGGTCATCGCCTCGCATTGCGTGGGGTTGACCTTACCGGGCATGATGGAGCTGCCCGGCTCGTTTTCGGGGATGGTGATCTCGCCGATGCCGCAACGCGGGCCCGAAGCCAGCCATCGCACGTCGTTGGCGATCTTCATGCAAGCCGCCGCGAGCTGCTTGAGCGCGCCGCTGGTGCCGACGAAGGCATCGTGCGCCGCGAGCGCCGCGAACTTATTGGGCGCGCTGATGAAGTCGTGACCCGAGAGCTCTTTGATTTTGGCGGCCACCTGCTCGGCGTAACCGGGTGGCGTGTTCAACCCCGTGCCCACGGCCGTGCCGCCGAGGGCGAGCTCGCGCAGCTGCGGCAGCGTCGCCTCGATCGCTGCGATCGCTCGGTCGAGCTGCGCCACCCAGCCCGAGATCTCTTGGCCTAGGGTGAGCGGGGTGGCGTCTTGCAAATGCGTGCGGCCGATCTTCACCACGTCGGTGAAGGCCTGAGCCTTGGCGTCGAGCGTGCCGCGCAGCTGACGGACGCGGGGCAACAAGAAGGATTCGATGCGCTCCACCGCCGCGATATGCATCGCCGTCGGGAAGGTGTCGTTCGAGGACTGCGACTTGTTGACGTGGTCGTTGGGATGGACCGGCTGCTTTGAGCCCTTCACGCCTCCCGCCATCTCGATGGCGCGGTTCGAGATGACCTCGTTGACGTTCATATTGCTCTGCGTCCCCGACCCGGTCTGCCAAACCACGAGCGGGAAGTGCGCATCTAGGCTGCCGGCGATCACCTCGTCGGCCGCGCGAACGATGAGCTGCATGCGCTCTTCGTCGAGCACACCGAGGGCGTGGTTGACCTGAGCCGCCGCCTTTTTGAGGATTCCGAAGGCGCGGATCACCTCTTTGGGCATCCGCTCTTCGCCGATGCGGAAGTGCATCAGCGAACGCGCCGTCTGCGCGCCGTAGTAGGCCACCTCAGGCACCTCGATGGTGCCCATCGAATCGCTTTCGACTCTCATCGCCATGGTCGCTCTCCGCAGAAAAAAGCCTTTAGCTCGGCTCGCCTTCGAACTGGTCGGTGACGGCCCCCTGGCTGCTCGAACTTACCAGATGGGCAAACTTCGCCAAAATGCCCCGCGTATAGCGCGGCTTGGGGGGCTGCCAGCGTTCCCGGCGCAAGGCGAGCACTTCCTCGGCGACGTGCACTTCGAGCGTGCGCGCATCGGCATCGATGGTGATGAGGTCACCCTCTTCCACCAAGGCGATCTCGCCGCCCACCGCAGCTTCGGGGGCCACGTGCCCAACCACCATGCCGTAGGTGCCGCCGGAGAAACGCCCGTCGGTGATGAGGCCAACCGAGTCGCCCAAACCTGCACCGATGATCGCCGAAGTCGGCGCCAGCATCTCGCGCATGCCCGGGCCGCCTTTGGGCCCTTCGTAGCGCACGACGACGACGTCGCCCGCCTTGATTTTGCCCGCCAAAATGGCCTGCAAGCACTCTTCTTCGGAGTCGAAGACCCGCGCCGGGCCGCTGACTTTACGCTGCTTGACGCCGGTGACCTTGGCCACCGCGCCCTCCTTGGCCAGGTTGCCGCGCAAGACGACCAGGTGGCCTTGGGGATAGAGGGGCTTGTTCCAGGGCAAGATGACGTCTTGCTCCATCTGCGGCTCGTCCGGCACATCGGCGAGGAGCTCTTCCAAACGCTGCCCGGTGATGGTCAGCGCGTCGCCGTGCAGGCGGTCGTGCTTGAGCAGCATTTTCATCACCTGCGGAATACCGCCGACGCGGTGCAGATCGGTAGCGACGTAACGCCCCGAGGGCTTGAGATCGCAAAGCACCGGCACGCGGGCGCGGATCGCCTCGAAGTCGTCGAGGTCCAAAGGAACGCCGACGGTGCGCGCGATGGCGAGCAAGTGCAGCACCGCGTTCGTCGATCCGCCCACGGCCATGACAACCGAGATCGCGTTCTCGAAGGCCTTCCGGGTCAAGAGGTCGCGCGGCAGGATCTGCTTTTCGATCGCTTGCACCAGAGCGCGACCGGAGGCTTCGGCGCTGGCGGCCTTTTCCTCGTCTTCGGCCGCCATGGTCGAGGAGTACATCAGGCTCATGCCCATGGTCTCGAAGATCGAGGACATGGTGTTGGCGGTGTACATGCCGCCGCAGGAACCCGGCCCCGGGCAGGCAGCGCGCTCGACCTCGAGGAGCTCGGCGTCGCCGATCTTGCCGGCGCTGTGTTGCCCCACGGCCTCGAAGGCGCTGACCACTGTCAGGTCTTTGCCCTGCAGACGACCGGGCTTGATCGTGCCGCCGTAGACGAAGATCGCGGGGATGTTCAGCCGCGCCATGGCGATCATGGCGCCCGGCATGTTTTTATCGCAGCCGCCGATGGCGAGCACACCGTCCATGCTCTGTCCGTTGCAGACCGTCTCGATCGAATCGGCGATGACCTCACGCGAGACCAGCGAATACTTCATGCCCTCGGTGCCCATCGAGATGCCATCGCTGATGGTGATGGTGCCGAAGAGCTGCGGCTTGGCTCCGGCGCTGCGGATGCCGACCATGGCGCGCTCGGCGAGGTCGGCGATGCGGACGTTGCAAGGAGTGAGCGTGCTGTAGGCGCTGGCGACGCCGACGATGGCTTTGTCGAAGTCTCCGTCCCCAAAGCCCACGGCGCGAAGCATGGCGCGGTTGGGGCTGCGTTGGACACCCGCGGTGATGGCACGGCTACGGCGGTTCATGGACATGCTGCGACTCTCCTGCGCGACTGCGGTCTGCGCGGCTGGTGCTATTGCACATCTCGACTCAGCCTCAAGCGTCTTGTCGGCCCGAAACGAGCTCAGCCCGCAGCGAGCTGCGCGGCAAAGGACACGCGCCTGTTCGCGGCCTATTGACAGCTCCACATGCCGCCGATAAGGGTCTGGTCTTCCCAATTTCGTCGGGCGGAGGTGGAGCGGATGTGGCGAAACGATAGCAGTCCCAGCCGCGTACGCGTCGCCGCCTCGCTCGCCTCACTCCTCTCGCTCCTCGCATCCCTCGTCCTGCCCCTCGTCGCGGCAGGGCAGAGTGAGACCACAAAGCCATCCCTTTATCGCCTCGAACTTCCCCCCGTCGCTCTGCGTGGTGTGGGCTTTCCTTGGAAGATCCACGGGCCTCTCAAAGACGTTACCGACGATCGCATCTCCTATCGCCTGCTCGACGGCCAAAACGGCCAGGTCTTGCGGCAAGGGGATATCGAGCCGGTGCGCAGCACGCGTAGCTCCATGACCTACGAACCTCCCCTCGCCCGCCTCGGGCGCGGCGGCAGGCAAAGCGTCATCCTCGAGATCAACGGCAGGACGATCGGCCGCGGCGCCCTCGACTTGCTCCCCCCTTGGGTCTCCTTGACGCCGCCGCTGCTGGTCATCAGCTGCGCCATCTTTTCGCGCCACGTCATGGTGGCCGTCAGCTTGGGCGTCGCGCTGGGCTCGCTGCTGGTGAGCGGCGGGCATCCCTTCGACGCACTCCTGCGCGTGGTCGACCATTACATCGTCGAGGTCGTTGCGCAGGAGCGCCACGTCGCGGTCCTGGTCTTCACCTTGCTGCTCGGCGGCATGGTGGGTTTGGTGCTCTTCTCCGGCGGCGGGCGCAGCTTGGGCGAGCTCCTCACGCGGCGAGCGCGCTCGCGTCGGCGCGCACAGTTCGCCACGTGGGGCCTCGGCTTCTTCGTGTTTTTCGACGACTACGCCAGCTCCATGTTGGTGGGCACCTCGATGCGACCGCTCTGCGATCGCCTGCGCATCAGCCGCGAAAAGCTCGCGTTTTTGGTCGACGCCACCTCGGCGCCGATCGCCAGTCTGGCGCTGGTCTCCTCGTGGACGGGGATCGAGGTCAACTTCATCGCCGAGGAATTCCGCAAGCTGGGCATCCGCACCGACCCTTACCTCATCTTCCTACAAACCCTCCCCTACCGCTTCTACCCCTTGCTGATGATCGTCTTCACCCTGCTCATCGTGCTGACACGCCGGGACTTCGGGCCGATGTGGAAAGCCGAGCAACGCGCGGTCAGCGAAGGAAAGCTCCTGGCCGACGGCGCCATGCCCATCTCTGACTTCCTAGAGGAGTCCATCTCGCCGCCCACCCGACCGCGGCAGTGGCTCAACGCCCTGGTGCCGATCGTCGTCTTGGGCTTGAGCGCACCTCTCGCCATGTATTTCACCGGCAGCAGCAATCTGCGGCAGGCGCGCGCACGCGTGGAAGAGCAGCACGCCCAAGCCCTCCGCCTGCTCGATCGCGCCGAAAAGCAAGGAGAGGCCGATGCGGCGCTGCAGGCACTCCAACAGCTGCAGGAAGCCAAGACCAGGCTCTTCGATTTGGAGATCGAACCCCGCCGCGTCTTCAGCCATGCGGACTCGGTGCGCTCGCTGCTTTGGGCTTCGCTCCTCGGCAGCTTGGTGGCTTTTTTCATGGTCCTCGGGCGCCGAATCTTGCCGCTGGAAGAGGCGATGGAGGCATGGCTACAGGGCATGCGCTCGGTCGTGCCGGCCTGCATCATCTTGGTCCTCGCCTGGGCGCTGGGCGGAGTCTGCGATGACTTGCTCACGGCCCACTACATCATCCAGAGCCTGGGCGACGAGATCGCACCTTCTCTGCTGCCCGCGCTGATCTTTTGGGTTTCGGCCGTCGTGAGTTTCGCGACCGGCGCCGCCTGGGGAACCATGGCGATCCTCTTTCCCCTGGTGGTCCCTCTTGCGCACCAGGTCGGCGGCGGTCAGCTCGAGATCATGCTCTCCTCGATCGCGTCGATCTTGGCCGGCTCGGTCTGGGGCGATCACTGCTCGCCCGTATCGGATACCACCATCCTCAGCTCGATGGCCTCTTCCTGCGACCACCGTGACCATGTGCGCACGCAAATCCCCTACGCCCTCCTGGTCGGCGTCGTCAGCGTCTTCATGGGCGATCTCGCGACGGGACTGGCGCTTTATCCGCCCTGGGTCGGCCTCTTGATGGGCACCGTCTTTTTGACCGCTTTCCTCTTTTGGCGCGGCCGTCTGGCGCAAAAGGCGGCTCATGGCTGAGCTCCTGCGCTATTCCACATCGCGCCAGCGGAGCGTCTTCTCTGCCTGTCTAGGTCTGGCGCTCGCTCTGCATCTCGCCGCGCCGCGCGACGCAAGCGCCAACCCCCCTCTGCCCAATTCGGTTTACGTTCAAATGCCCGAACTCGCGCTCGACGGCATTCCATTCTCACTCTCCTTGCACTGGGCGGAGGCCCTGCCCACACACCTCCGGCACGTGACGGTGGTCGACAAGGGGATCGATCCCGGAGTGGCGCCGCGGCCTATGCAGCGCGACGTCAAGAAGGTGCCGCCCGCGACGCCGAAATCTTGGGCCGACGACTTTGCCCTTCGAGGCAGCGGCCTGCAC
>ERZ1066121.2064-NODE-2064-length-13205-cov-7.576578_pt1 | contig 13205 bp, 10 predicted proteins | sample MGYA00382768_ERZ1066121 | MGnify/ENA primary metagenome ERZ1066121 (study PRJEB33369, sample SAMEA5778351) | biofilm metagenome | biome: Industrial cooling water; feature: Water cooling tower basin; material: Biofilm | place: United Arab Emirates | collected... | reverse complement strand
CGGCGCTGCCCGATCGCTTCGCCGACGCAGTGACAGCGCAGAAACCGGTAAGCCCCGAGCAGCTGAGCGAGATCGTCGCGGGCCTCGCCAGGCGCGAGCGCACGCCCGCCCGCGCGGCGTGATCAGCTCGGGTGCTCAACGACAAATGACGCGCCCGTCCGGGCCCCGGCCCGCCGATCCAGAACGATCGCGCGATCAGGCGTGCACGGCGCGCCTGAGTTCGGCCGTCAGCCGGCGCATGTTGAGCGGTTTCTCGCACCGCGGCACATGCGCGAAGCGCGGCGGAAGCACGCTCAGGTCGTAGCCGGTCGCGAACACCAGCGGCACCCCGCGCTCGGTCAAGGCCTGCGCGACCGGGCAGGACGGTTCCCCGCCGAGGTTCAGATCGAGAACGGCCCCGTCCAGATGGCGTGTATCTCGCACCAGCGCGAGCGCCTCCTGCACCGTGCCGGCCGGGCCGATCACCTGCGCGCCCTCGTCCTCAAGCTCTGCCCTAAGTTCCTCGGCAAGCAGGTATTCGTCCTCGACGATGAGGATGTTGCAGCCGGCGAGCGACGGCTCAGCCATGGCCGGCTGCCTCCGACATTGCGGACACGGGGACCGAGATCGTGCAGTGCACCCCGTCCGGGGTGAGTGCGTAATCGGTCCGCGCGCCGAGCTGATAGGGCAGCGCGCGTTCGATCAGCTCGCGGCCCTGGCCCGTGGGTCCGGTGGGCGATGCCATCGCCACGCCGCGCTCGCGCCAATCGATGTGGAGCCAGGGCTTGCCATCCTCGCCGCACGGTTCGAGCGACCAGCACACCGCCAGCCGCGCCTGCGCCTGCGCCGGCCCAAGCGCGCCATATTTGACCGCATTGGTCGCAAGCTCATGCAGCGCCATGGCGAGCGTCTGCACGGTCGAGGAGCGCAGCCGCACACCCGCCGGGCCGTCGAGCGTCACGCGCTCGCCGCCGCCGTGCATGGCGGCAAGCTCGGTGCGGATCAGGTCGTCGAAGGTCACGCGGTCGGCGTCGTTCAGGCGCGACAGCAGCCCTTGCACCCGCGCGAGCGAGTCGAGCCGATTGCGGAACCGCGCGCGGAAATCGGCCAGGTCGCGGCTCGACCGCGCCGTCTTGTCCGACACCGACCGCACCACGCCCATCAGGTTGCGCGTCCGGTGCTGGAGCTCGGCGACCAGCACGGCCTGGCGTTCCTGCATCTCCTTCAGCACCTGGACGTCGGTCGTGGTGCCAAGCCACTCCTCGATCCGCCCGTGCTCGTCGCGCACCGGCACCGACCGGGTATGGTGCCAAAGATAGACACCGTCTCGCGCCCGCCTCACGCGGTATTCCACATCGAGCATGCCGTGCGGGCGGGCCGCCTCCCATGCCTGCATGGCCGTGTCGCGATCGTCCGGATGCAGCGCGTCGAGCCAGCCCAGGCCGATGCTCTGCTCCAGCGACTGGCCGGTAAATTCCTGCCACTGGGGGCTGGACCAGGTCCACATGCCCTTGTCGCACGACCGCCAGACGAGCTGGGGAATACCATCCATCAGCGTGCGCCAGCGGCGCTCGCTCTCGGCCAGCGCGTTCTCGGCGGTCCGGCGGGCGGTCAGGTCCTGCGCTATTCCGGCTGCGCGACGGACGCGCCCTGCATCGTCGAAGATGGGGAAGCCGGTATCGCGCACGAACCGCGTCGAGCCGTCCCGGTGCCGGAGGCGGTATTCGGCCGTGTATTCGTGTCCGGCGAGCAGCCTCTCGAAGCCCGCACGGGCGGGCGCAAGATCGTCCGGATGGATGCGCGCCGACCATGCACCCAGATCGGCCATGACCGCCTCGCGCGGATCGCCCCAGATGCGCTCGTAAGCGGGACTGATATACTCCACCCCACGGGTTGTCGCGTCGACGATCCACAGCACGTCTCCGCTGGCCTCGGCGAACGTCCGGAAGCGCTCCTCGCTGTCGCGCAGCGCCGCCTCCGCGCGGGCGCGCTCGATGGCGGACCAGGTGCGCTCGGCGGTTTCTTCCACCAATGCGACTTCGGCCGCCGACCAGCGCCGCGACCGCGCCATCACCGCGATGATGCTCCAGATCGGGTTACCGCTCCCACGCCGCACCGGCGCGGCAATCAAAGCACCGAAACCCATCGCCGCGACGTTCTTGCGATCCGTATCGGTTAGTGCCGGATCTTGGATCATGTCTTCGGACACCAGGGTGTGCGTTTGCCACTGAACGAACGCCTGCGGAAAATCGGACAGCCGTATGGCGGCCGGAACCGCAGGGCTTTCCTCCTGCCGTCGCCATTGATGAGCGACGTCCGCGCGGTCCTCTTCCGGGCGCACCGTCACAACATAGCAAAGGTCGAGGACGAGCTTGTCCGCAAGCATCTCGATCGCCTTTTGGCCGATCATCTGGTCCGGCGTCGCCCGCAGCACGTCACTCAAGCTCAACAGAAATGCCTGCCGCTCCTCGCTTTCGCGCAGGACCGCCTCCGTCCGCTTCCGTGCGGTGATGTCGCGCCACAGGATCCCGATACGGCCGTGCGACGTCGGATAGGCGCGGGTGTCGATCCAGAGGGTCTTCCCGTCCGGCCACGCGTAGGAATGCTCGATCGCTTCCGGCACCCGGTCGCGCATGACCCGCTTGAACATCTCTCCCTGGGGCGAGTCCTCGCTTCCCGGAAAAGCCTCCCAATGGTTGCGTCCGACGATCTCCTCGCGGGCGCGCCCGTCCAGCCGCACCGTCTCGGCGTTCACGTCGAGGATCGTGAAATCGGCATCGAGCAATGCGAACCCTTCGGACATCGTATCGAGCGCCTCGCGATGTTGTTCCTCGCTCGCGCGCAGCGCTTCCTCGGCGCGGCGGCGGTCGGTCACCTCGAACAGGATTTCCAGCGCCCCGCCCACCGCGCCCGCTTCGTCCCGGATCGGCGACCAGGAGGTGTCGAAGGCGCGGTTCTCGAGCGTGCCGTCCGCCTCTTGGAGCTCGACGGACAGGTTGGCGAGCCGGGTGGCCCGGCTGGCGAAGGCGGCCTCCATCACCGGTGCCAGCACGCCCACGTGAACTTCCGGCCAGTTCTCCGCCGCAGGACGCCCGAGCAGAGCGGGATGTCTGTTTCTTGCGATCGGGATATACGCATCGTTGTAGAGCTGGATGTGCTCCGGCCCCCACAGGATGCTGGCGGGCCCAGGCATCGCCAGGATCAGGTCCACCGTGGTGCGCAGGCTGTGCGGCCAGCCCTCGATCGGCCCGAGCGGAGTCTCGCGCCAATCGTGCGCGCGGATGCGCTCCGCCATTTCGCCGCCGCCCGCCGGCCACGTCGCTTCGGAGTCCACTCGCGTCATCGAAGCGCCAACGCGTTGAAAGGGCATTTTATACCCGAGCGTGACACGGTTCCCGACTCGTTCGAGGGCAGCAGCGCCTCAGCCCGGATGGTGCGGACGGCGGGGCTCGAACCCGCACTCCCGTTCGGGAAGCGGATTTTAAGTCCGCTGCGTCTACCGGTTTCGCCACGTCCGCTTGTGGGTTGCGGCATCGGGGCGGGCGCGGCCGGGGTCAAGTCTGCTCTTGGCGACCGCTCACGAGGTCCGCGGCGCTGCCACGTCGATCGCAGCCCGGGCCACGCGCACCGTCACGGGCGTGTGCGCGAGCACTTCGCCGTCGATGGAAATGGGCAGCGGCCTGTCCGTCGACAGGCGCATCTCGACCCCGTGGAACTCGCGCACCGTGCGCTTGCGCGCGCGGAGCTTGAGCAGGCTCGCGGTCCAGCTCCATACCAGCCGGTGCCGCGCGTTGCCGAGCACGACCTGAATCATGATCTCGCCACTGTCGAGCGACGCGTCCTCCATCAGCTCGGACCCGCCATGGAAGCGGCCATTGGCGATGCGCACCTCCACCGCGTCCATGGTCTCGTTGTTCACCGTCAGCCGGAACGGGCGGAAGCGGAGGATTTTCCATGCCGCCCAGGCCAGATAGCCCGCCCGGCCGAGATAGCGTTTGAGGTTGTGCGGCACCGTTTCGGCCACCAGCGGGGCCAGGCCCATATTGGCGGCGTTGGCGAAATAATCGCCGTCGATCATGCCGAGGTCGATCCGCCGCCGCACGCCGGTCGCGATCGTGTCAACCGCGCCGTCGAGGTCGAGCGGCATGCCGAGCGTGCGCGCGAAGCTGTTGGCGGTGCCGAGCGGAAGGGAGGCGAACACCGCGTCGTGCGCCACGAAATCGTCGACCGCGCAGGAGAGCGTGCCGTCGCCGCCGCCGACGATGATCATCGGCGCGTCCTCGGCCAGCGCGCGGCGTACGTAATCGCGCAGCCGCGACGGGTCGCGCACGGCATGCGCGGACATGAGATCGATTCCCCGCTCGAGCAGCAGCGCCTTGGCGCGCCGGAACAGGTCGCGCCCGCGCCTCGATTTCGCATTGACGATCAGCGCGGCGCGTTTGGGCAGGTTTCTTTGTTCCACTGGCGTCCTAACGCGTGTTCGGGCTAGTCGGGCGCCATGCATAACGCCGCTTTCCCCGCGCTGCGACTCCGCCGCACCCGCGCGAGCGCCTGGAGCCGCGCGCTCCATGCCGAAACGCTGCTCACGCCCGCCGACCTGATCTGGCCGTTGTTCGTGGCGGACGGGAACGGCGTCGAGCAGCCGATCGCGACCATGCCCGGCGTCTCACGCTGGTCGGTCGACGGGATCGTCGAGCGTGCGCGCGAGGCCCGCGGGCTCGGCATTCCCTGCGTCGCCCTGTTCCCCAACACGCCCGACGCGCTGCGCACCGATGCCGGCGAGGAAGCGCTCAACCCGGACAATCTGATGTGCCGGGCGATCCGCGCGATCAAGGATGCGGTGCCCGAAGTCGGCGTGCTGACCGACGTCGCGCTCGATCCCTACACCGTGCACGGGCATGACGGGCTGGTCGACGGCGCGGGCTATGTGCTGAACGACCGCACCAAGGACGTGCTTACGCACCAGGCGCTCAACCAGGCGCGCGCGGGCGCGGACATCATCGCGCCGTCGGACATGATGGACGGGCGGGTGGCCGCGATCCGCGCGGCGCTGGAGGGCGAGGGGCACCACAATGTCCAGATCATGGCCTATGCCGCCAAATACGCTTCGGCCTTTTACGGGCCGTTCCGCGACGCGGTCGGCTCGCGCGGGCGGCTGTCGGGCGACAAGAAGACCTATCAGATGGATCCGGCCAACGCCGAGGAAGCGCTGCGCGAGGTCGCGCTCGACCTGGCCGAGGGCGCGGACAGTGTCATGGTCAAGCCCGGACTTCCTTATCTCGACATCGTGCACCGTGTGAAGGAGCGCTTCCAGGTGCCTGTCTTTGCATACGCGGTGTCGGGCGAATATGCCATGATCGAGGCGTCGGCGGCGGCCGGGGCGGGGGACCGTGACGCGCTGGTGCTCGAAACCCTGCTGTCCCTGAAGCGCGCGGGCTGCTCGGGCGTACTGACCTATCATGCGCCGCTCGCCGCGCGGCTGCTGGCCTGATGGCGACGGCCGCGGCGACCATCGACGGCGTGCGCGAAGGCCGGCGGGACCTGGGCCCGCTGTTCGTGGGCACCATCTTCGTCGGCTCGTTCCTGCTGTTCCTCGTCCAGCCGATGATCGCGCGCATGGCGCTGCCGCGGCTGGGCGGCGCGCCCGCGGTCTGGAACTCCGCGATGCTGGTCTATCAGGCGCTGCTGCTGGGCGGTTACGCTTACGCGCATGCGCTTGCGCGGACGAGCGTGCGCAACCAGTCCTTCGTACACCTGACGCTGCTCGCGCTCGCAGCGCTGCTGTTGCCGATCGGCCTGTCCGCGCAGATGCCGCCGCCCGATGCCAGCCCCGTGCTCTGGGTGCCGTGGCTGCTGCTCACCTCCATCGGCCCGCTCTTCTTTGCGGTATCGGCGCAGGCCCCGCTCATCCAGCGCTGGTATGCCGCGGCCAGCGGCGGGCGCGATCCGTATCCGCTCTATGCCGCGTCCAACTTCGGCAGCTTTGCGGGGCTGCTCAGCTATCCGCTGCTGGTCGAGCCGCGCATGGGCACGGTCGGGCAGAGCGCGCTCTGGACCGGCGGCTATGTGCTGCTCGTCCTGCTGACTCTCGTCTGCGCGGCCGTGCTCCCCAAGGGCGGCGTCGATACGAGCGACGCGGGCTTTTCCGCAGAGCCCGCGCCCGCGCTCGGGCGGCGGCTCTGGTGGGTGCTGCTCGCCTTCGTGCCCTCGGGCCTGATGCTGTCCACCACGACGTTCCTGACCACGGACATCGTCGCCATGCCGCTGCTGTGGGTGATCCCGCTCGGGCTTTACCTGCTCAGCTTCACCCTGGCGTTCGGCGAGAGCCGCGGCGTGGTGGTCTCGATCTGCCGCCTGTCGCCCGTGGTGATCCTCACCATCGGCGGGCTGTCCATGCGCAACGCGCCCGCGCAGCCGGTCCTGACCATGGTCTCGATCCTGAGCCTGTTGTTCGTGGTCGCGGTCACCCTCCATGCCGAGATGTACCGCACCCGGCCGAGCCCGCGGCACCTGACGACCTTCTACCTGTGCATGTCCCTGGGCGGCGCGCTGGGCGGCATCTTCGCCGGGCTGCTCGCCCCGATCATCTTCGACTGGACTTACGAGCAGCCGCTCCTGATTCTGCTCGCCGCCGCGCTCGTGCCCCAGGCCTTTCTCGTTCCGGGCGCCGCCTGGCTTTGGAGCGGGAGCCGGACCCGCACGCTGGCGGCGACCGCCATCTATCTCGCGCTCGTCACGCTCATCGCGGTGCTCGCGATCGAGAAGCCCTGGCCGTGGCTGTACGACAATGGCCCCATGTACGGTGTTGCCGCGATCGGCCTCCTGACCTTGTTCTGCATCGGCAAGCGCCCCGTCTATCTGGCGGGCGTCGCGGCCATGGTGTTCGTGTTCGGCGGCTGGGAGGCGGTGCAGACCTCGCTCGAGCCCGGCATGCGCACGCGCAGCTATTTCGGCATCTATACCGTTCGCCAGGAAGGCGACATGCGCACGCTTGCGCACGGCACCACCAGCCACGGGCTGCAGCTCACCGGGCGCGGGCGCGAGGAGGAGCTGACCAGCTATTACAGCCCGTTCGCGGGCGTCGGCCAGGCGATGCTGCGGCTGCCCCAGGTCGCGGGTGCCGACGCGCGGGTGGGGGTGGTCGGCCTCGGCACGGGCACGCTCGCCTGCTACCGGCGGACGGGGCAGAGCTGGCGCTTCTACGAGATCGATCCGGCCGTGGTGCGGATCGCGCGCGATACGGGCGACTTCACCTTCCTGAAGCGCTGCGCCCCGGGAGCGCCGATCGTGGTGGGCGATGCCCGCCTGTCGCTCGCGCGCGAGCCCGCCGCGAGCCTCGACGCGCTCGTGCTCGACGCCTTTTCCTCCGACGCGATCCCGATGCACCTGCTCACGGCCGAGGCGTTCGGCATCTACGGGCGCGTGGTCGCCCCGCGCGGCCTGCTGGTAGTGCACATCTCCAACCGCTTCCTGGCCCTCGAGCCGGTGGTGGCCGCGGCTGCGCGCGCGGGCGGATGGCACGCCGCGCGCTATGACGATTTCGTGACGCCGGACATGCCCGCCTACCGCTATGTCAGCACGTCGAGCTGGATCGTAATGAGCCGCGACAAGGAATCGCTCCGCCGCGTAACCGTCAACCCGCCGCCCGAAGGCAAATGGGTGCCGCTGACGCCCGATCGCGGCTTCGACGGCTGGAGCGACGATTACGGCTCGATCCTACCCCTCATCAAGGCGTTCCGGTGATGGACGGGGTGAGCCTGATCGAGATCCATGGGAAGCGCCCGCGCGTCCACGACAGTGCCTTCGTGGCCCCCGGCTGCCGGCTGATCGGCGATGTCGAGATCGGGCCGGACGTCAGCATCTGGTACAATTGCGTGCTGCGCGCGGACGTGAACCGGATGGTGATCGGGGCGCGGACCAACATCCAGGACGGGTCGGTCTGCCATGTCGACTCGCCCCGGCCGGGCATGCCCGAGGGGCACCCGCTGATCGTCGGCGAGGATGTGCTGATCGGGCATCTGGCGATGGTGCATGGCTGCGTGCTGGAGGACCGCGCTTTCGTCGGGCTCGGGGCGATCGTGATGGATGGCTGCGCGATCGCAGGCGGGGGCATGCTCGCCGCCGGCGCGATGCTGACACCGGGCAAGCGCATCGGCGCGCGCGAGCTATGGGGCGGCCGGCCCGCCCGGCTCATGCGCGAACTGTCCGAGGCCGAGCTTGCGGGCAATTTGCTGGGCGTCGCGCACTATGTCGAGAACGGGCGCGCCCATCGCGCGGCGATCAGCGGCTGATCCGGTCCCGCACCCTGTCGATCGCGCGCTGCTGCGTCTCGACCATCGCGCCCAGCTCCGCCTGCAGCGCCTGGATGTCCGCCGTGCCCTCGTCCTGGCCGCCAAGCAGCCGGTCGGCCAGCAGCGTGTCGAGCCGTGCCAGCGCCGCCGTCGAGGGCTGGCGCGCCGCCTCGAGCGCGCTCAGCAGCTGCTGCGCCTCGACCCAGGCCTCCGATCCTTCGGCGCCCGCGCGCGCCGCCGCGGCGTCCGCGCGCGGGCGGAGCGTGGCGAACGCGGCCTCGCCCTCCTCGGCCCGGCGGCGCAGGCCGGCAAGTTCGGCCGCGAGCTGGGGTCACGCCGGCGCGGGAGCCGCCACGCTGCGCTCGGGCTCGCGGAAATCGGTCGCTTCGACCGCGCGCCGCCCGAGCGAGGGCCCGGCCGCGTCCCCCGTCGCGCAGCCTGCAAGCACCAGAACGGGGAGGAGCAGGGTCGCACGGATCATGGGCTTCGCGCTTAAGCAGCGGGGCGGGGGCGAGCAATGGGCTTGCATCGCGCAAGGCACCCGCCTATGCGCCTGCTTCCCGCGCGCCCGTAGCTCAGCTGGATAGAGCATCAGACTACGAATCTGAGGGTCGGACGTTCGAATCGTTCCGGGCGCGCCATTCTTCCACTCTCCGGAGGCTCGGCCTGCCCGCATGACCCTGCTTGGCGCGGTCGAACTGGGGGGCACCAAGATCCGGGCGGCGCGCGGCGACCCTGCCGGCACCATCGCCGACAGCGTCACCTTTCCGACGGGCCTGCCCGACCAGGCCTTCGCGCGCCTCCGCGCCTTCTTCCAGGCCGGCGAGGCCGTGTCGGCGATCGGCATCGGCAGCTTCGGCCCGATCGGCGTCACCCGCGGCGCGGCGGACTGGGGCGTCATGGGCCGCACGCCCAAGCCCGGCTGGCAGGGCGCGGACGTCGGGGGCGCGCTGGCGGCGCTCGGCGTGCCGGTCCGGCTCGAGACCGACGTCGCCGCCGCCGGCCTCGGCGAGCACCGGCGCGGCGCGCTCGCGGGCACGGCCTGCGGCATCTATCTGACCGTGGGCACGGGCATCGGCGGCGCGCTGATCCTCGACGGTCGGCCCGTGAACGGGGCCGCGCACGCCGAGATGGGGCATGTGACGCTCCTGCGCGAAGCCCGCGACGAGGCGCCGTCGACCTGCCCCCATCACCCCCACTGCGCCGAAGGGCTCGCCGCCGGGCCGGCGATCGCGCGGCGCTTCGGCCACACGCTCAGCGATCCGCAAGCCACCGCCGACCAGCGCGCGCTCATCGCCGACTATCTGGGGCAGCTGGTCGCCAACCTCGTGCTCGTGCTCTCCCCCGAACGCATCGTGATCGGGGGCGGGGTTGCGAAGGCGCCCGGCCTGCTCCCCGCCGTGCAAGCCCGGATGCGCGCGCGCTTGAACGACTATCTGAGCCTCCCCGCCCTCGACCGGCCCGGCTTCATCGCGCCCCCGGCACTCGGCGACGACGCGGGCCTGACGGGCGCATTGTTCCTCGCCGCGGAGGCTTCGGGGCATGCCCCGCGGGCGTGACCCCTCCGGCCTGAACGGCTAGGGGCAGCGGCATGGCTGTCCGTTCGCACATCTTCACCGCGCCCGATGGCGTCCGCCTCGCCTGGCACGAGCTGGGGGAGGGTCGCGCCGTCGTCCTCCTCCACGGCTTTATCTCGTCGGCGGACATGAACTGGATCCGCTTCGGCCACGCCGCCGCCGTCGCGGCCAAAGGCTTTCGCGTGATCATGCCGGACCTGCGCGGGCACGGGGCGAGCGACAAGCCGCACGATCCGGCGCGCTACGGGCCCGACGTGCTCACGGACGACGGCCTCGCGCTCATCGCGCACCTCGCGCTCACCGACTACGACCTGGGCGGCTATTCGCTAGGGAGCCGCACGGTCGCACGGATGCTCGCGCGCGGTGCCACCCCCGCGCGCGTCGTCTTCGCGGGCATGGGGCTCGAAGGGCTCACCCACACCTCGCGGCGGGTCGCGCATTTCCGCCATGTGCTCACCAATCTCGGGCGCTTCGCCCCGGGCACGGCGGGGTTCAACGTGCAGGCCTTCCTCAAGTCGACCAAGGGCGACCCGGTCGCGCTCCTCCATATCCTCGACACCTTCACCGACACGGACGAGGCGGTGATCCGCGCGCTGGACGTGCCTGCGCTCGTGCTCTGCGGCGAGGAGGACCGCGACAACGGCTCCGCCCCCGACCTCGCCGCCGCACTCCCCCGCGGCGCGCTCGTCGAGGTGCCCGGCGGTCATATGAGCGCCGTCACCAAGCCCGAACTGGGCCACGCGCTCGCCGAGTGGCTGGCGACCGCCGCCTAGCGGAGGAACGCAAAGCCCCGGTCGGGGCCTAGGCCTCGGCCTGCGCCGGGGCGACGAGACGCCCGAGCCACCGTCACCCCGGCGCAGGCCGGGGCCCAGCCGGGCCGGAACCGGGTCGACCCGGCTCCTGCGCCCGCGCCCGACCCGGCGCGCCGCGGCTCCGTCCAGAATGAGCAAACCCCCGCGGCTTAAGGCAGCCGCTCCGGGATCATGTTCTCGTCCGCGATCATGGCCTCGAACTGGTCGCTCGAATCGGTCCCGTCGGTCTGGTGCGCGGTCAGCGCGTTGGTCTCCGGCCCAGCGGCCGCCCCGTCCGCTCGGCGGCGGGTCAGCGCATAGAGCGTCGCGGCGACCCCGCCCAGGATCGCGGCGGCCGCCCAGGGCCGCATCTGCGCCTCGAGCGCAAGGCTCTGCTTGCGCACATAGATGTCGCGGTTCGAATGCGTGTCGCCGTCGCGGCGCGGCCTGAACAGATTGTCGTTGCTGCCCCGGCGCGGCGGCTGGTCGGTCGTCTGGATGCCATAGCCGATCATCTCCATGACCTTGTCGGTCATGCCCGGCGCAAGGTTGCCGAGCTTGGAGATCATGTAACCCGTGCCGCCCACCGTCAGCTCGCGCTTACGGTTCTCCGCCGCGAACAGGATCGCGCGCGCGACGAGCTCGGGATCGTACACGATCGGCGGGATGCGGGCATGGTCGGAGAGCTTGTTGCGGGCATGCTCGGGATAGGGTGTGTCGATGCCGTTCGGCTTGATCAGCGTGACGGAGACCGGCGCGCCTTCCTCCTCCAGCTCCATGCGCAGCGCGTCGGTAAAGCCGCGCACCGCATGCTTCATGGCCGAATAGGTGCCCTGAAAGATCATCGCGCGCTCGGACAGGACCGAGCCGATGTTGATCAGCGCGCCGCCGCGGCTCTTGAGCTCGCGCGCGGCATAAAGCGAGGCTTCGACCAGCCCGAAATAGCCGACGTCGAAGACGCGGCGATGCTCGTCCATCGCGGTCTCCTCGAGCTTGGCGTAGAGCGCGACGGCGGCGTCGTTGACCCAGGTGTCGAACGGGCCGAACGCGTCCTGCGTGAAGGCGCCGATGCGCTGCGCGGCGCCGGGCTCGGCCACGTCGATGTCGCAGGCCGCGGCGCGGCCGCCCTTGAGCTTGATCTGCTCGACGGCCTCGTCGAGCGCCTGGCGGTTGCGCGCGACCAGCACGACCCGCGCCCCCAGTTCGGCGGCGCGCCGGGCGGTGGCAAGGCCGATCCCGCTCGATGCGCCCGTGATGACGATGATCTGCTCGGCAACAGGCTTGAGACGTTCGGGCATGGGGGCTCCTTCCGAATGGTTCCGGTTCGGGGCGGCAACGCGCGGAGGCGCAAACTTCTCCCCTCCACGCCTTCGTGGAGGGGTTGGGGGTGGCCCTTCTTTGTCTATGGCGCACAAACCAAGGGAAGAAGAGCCACCTCCAACCCCTCCAGCAAGTGCTGGAGGGGGGCGCAAGTCACCTGAACGGCGGCTCGTTGAACGCGCGCAGCTTGCGGCTGTGGAGCTTGGGGCCCTCGCGGCGCAGCTCGGCGCAGGCCTCGATGCCGATGCGCATATGCTCGTTGATCGCGCGCTCGTAGAAGCGGTTGGCCTGGCCCGGCAGCTTGAGCTCGCCGTGCAGCGGCTTGTCGGACACGCAGAGCAGGGTGCCATAGGGCACGCGGAAGCGATACCCCTGGGCGGCGATGGTCGCGGATTCCATGTCCACGCCCACCGCGCGCGACAGCGAGAAGCGCAGCGCGGACTTGGCGTAGCGCAGCTCCCAGTTGCGGTCGTCGGTGGTCACGATCGTGCCCGTCCGCAGCCGCCGTTTGAGCAGGTCCGGGGCCTCGCCCGATACGGTCTCGGCGGCGCGCTGCAGCGCCTGCTGCACCTCGGCGATCGCCGGCACCGGGATCTCGGGCGGCAGCACGTCGTCCAGCACATGGTCGTCGCGCAGATAGGCGTGCGCGAGCACATAGTCGCCGATGCGCTGGCTGGGCCGCAGCCCGCCGCAATGGCCGATCATCAGCCACGCCTCGGGCCGCAGCACGGCCAGATGGTCCGTGATCGTCTTGGCGTTGGAGGGCCCCACGCCGATGTTGACCAGGCTGATGCCGGTGCGGTCGGGCGCGATCAGGTGCCAGGCGGGCATCTGGTGCCGCCGCCATGCAAAGTCCGCAACCGCCTTGTCGGGATCGGCGTCGCCCGGCGTCAGGAACAGCCCGCCCGGGCCCGACAGCGCGGTGAACCGGTCATCCTCGGCCAGCGTCTTGGCCGCCCATTGCACGAACTCGTCGACATAACGGTGATAGTTGGTGAACAGCACATAACGCTGCACATGCTCGGGCGAGGTGCCGGTGTAATGGCGCAGGCGCGCGAGCGAGAAGTCGGTGCGCAGCCCGTCGAAAAGCGCGAGCGGGCGGGGCAGGGCTCCGTCGGCGGCCGGGATGCCGTCGGCAATCTCGTCGCCGATATAGGACAGCTCGGTGGCGGGGAACCAGCGCGCGAGCTCGGCGGGCGAGACGCCCTCGAGAGTCAGGTCATGCCCCGGATCGAGCACATAAGGGA
>ERZ1066121.2055-NODE-2055-length-13237-cov-10.639281_pt1 | contig 13237 bp, 11 predicted proteins | sample MGYA00382768_ERZ1066121 | MGnify/ENA primary metagenome ERZ1066121 (study PRJEB33369, sample SAMEA5778351) | biofilm metagenome | biome: Industrial cooling water; feature: Water cooling tower basin; material: Biofilm | place: United Arab Emirates | collected... | reverse complement strand
CGTGCTGTACACCGACTACCGCTACGGCTGGAGCGAGCTCGACGTCGGGCTGACCCTCGGCCTCGTCGGCATCTGCAACGCGCTGGTGCAGGCGGTGCTGGTGCGCCGGCTCGTGCCGCGCATCGGCGAACGTCGCGCGGTCGGCATCGGCCTGGCTTGCGGCATCGCCGGCTTCGCGTGGATGGGCATCGCGCCGAGCGGCGCGCTGTTCCTGCTTTCGGTGCCCCTGCTGGCGCTGTGGGGCCTCGCCGGCCCGTCGACCCAGAGCCTCGTCACCCAGCGCGTCGATCCCGCGCTGCAGGGTCGACTGCAGGGGTCGCTCGCTTCGCTGGTGTCGACCGCCGGCATCTTCGGCCCCTTCCTGTTCACCGGCGTCTTCCGGCTGTTCATCGGCGAACACCCGCCGGCCTACCTGCCGGGTGCAGCCTTCCTGTTCTCGGCGGCGCTGCTCGCCGCGGCGTGGGCCTTGGCGCATCGCGCGACGCGGCCGCTGCCCGCGTAAAGGCGCCACGGCATTTCGCACGATGTGAACAGCGCGAGGCCTACGGTCGGAAACATCATTTGAACGCGTGAAGGCTTCCCCCATGAGTGACGACGCCGACCGCGTCTCCCGCACCGACGCCGAAGCGGCCGTGCGCACCCTGCTGCGCTGGGCCGGCGATGATCCGTCGCGCGAAGGCCTGGTCGAGACGCCGCTGCGCGTCGCCCGCGCCTGGCGCGAATGGTTCAGCGGTTACACGCTCGACCCCGACGCGTACCTGGCGCGCACCTTCGAGGAGGTCGAGGGCTACGACGAGATGGTCGTGCTGCGCGACATTCCTTTCGAGAGCCACTGCGAGCACCACCTCGCGCCGATCATCGGCAAGGCGCACGTCGGCTACCTCCCGGGGGGCAAGGTCGTGGGCATCAGCAAGCTGGCCCGCGTGGTCGAGGCGTACTCGCGCCGGCTGCAGGTCCAGGAGAAGTTGACCGCCCAGATCGCCGACTGCATCGAGCGCGTGCTCCAGCCGCGAGGCGTCGGCGTGGTGATCGAGGCCAGCCACGAGTGCATGACCACCCGCGGCGTGCATACGCGCGGGGTCAGCATGGTGACGTCGACGATGCGCGGCAGCTTCCGCGACGACCCGCGCACGCGCGCCGAGTTCCTCGCTTTCGTCGAAGTGGGCGGGCATCGCCGCTGAGGGCGGACGCGGCCGCCCGCCGGCCAAGGCCTGCGCCGGGCGCCGGCGTGCTGGCAACCGTCATCGGCGGCGCGGCTAGAATGTCGCCATGGACCTGCCTCTCCGCCCGCTGTTGATCGACTGCCGCATCGAGCTGCGCAAGGCGATGCGCCAGTTCGACCAGTCCGACCTGTGCCACCGGCTGGATACCGCGCTGTCGATGCTCGCCACCGGCACGCCGCCGGCGCGTGGCGCCGACCGGCCCGACGGTCCGCCGTCGCCCGCGGAGCGCAGCGGCCAGCAGGTGGCCTACGCGTGGCAGATGGCGGCGCGCAACCTCAAGGCGAGCCACCCGTCGCTGTATGCCGAGCTGCAGAAGGAAGTGCTGCGGTTGCTCGACACCGGCGTTCCCACCGACGCCAACGCGGAGATCGAGCGCCTGCAGCAGGACCTCGAGGCGGCCGAAGCCGCCGCCGGCGCGGCGAAGCTGGCGCGAATGAAGGCCACCGGCCAGCTCAACACCGTCTGCAAGACCCTCGCCGCCGCGGCGCCGCACGTCGAGGAGACCGGCGACGCGCAGGCCACGGCGCTGGCGCGCATCGAGGCGCTGGTGAAGGGCCAGGGCGCGGGCCTGCTGGACGTGCAGTCGATCACCGCCGGCGCGGCCGACCCCGAGGCGGTGCCGCCACCGCCCTTCGTGCTGGAAATGGTCAAGGCCGGCGAGCGTCGTTTCAACAAGGGCCAGCGCGAGTTCGCGGTGGCCGAGGCCATGATCGTCACCGGCTGGCAGTACACCCCGGTCGAGTTGCTCGACCGCGGCGAGAGCTGGCTGGCCGGCCTGCTGCTGAACCCCGACGCGCACGCCTGAGCGCCGCGATGCCCGGCCCTTCCGACGCCACCGTCGGGCTGGTGCAGCGGCTGCAGGACAGTCCGCAGCGCGTCGCCGACAGCATCCGAGCCTCGGCGCTGTGGCTGGCCGTGCTGGACGGCCCACTCGATGCGCGCGAGTTCCACGAAGTCGGCCTGGCGCTGACGCACGACCCCGAAGGCGTGCCCCTGCACGACATCGCGGCGGCCTTCGCCGCGGAGCCGATGCCCAAGGACCTGCCGAAGCTGTTCCGCTTCCTGCGCGGCCAGCGCTCCGCTCAGCGCACGGTCTGGCTGATCGATCTCTACATCCGTGTGGCCGCGGCCGACGGCCGCATTTCCCAGATCGAACGCCATGCGTTGATCTTCCTCTCCGACCTGCTCGCCGCCCCGGCCTCCCTGCTGCAGGAGCGCTTCGACGCCGTGCTCGGCCTCGACTTCGAGCCGCCGGCCGATCTCGGCGACCCCGCCTTCTTCGACGCCGCCGAAGCCGTGGCCAAGGCGCGCGCCGCCCGCGCCGCCGCCCGCGAGGCCGACGCCGCGCGCGCGCAGGCGGCCAGCGCGGAGCGCCGCGAGGCCCTGCTGGTGCTGGGCGTGAAGCCCGACGCCACGCCGATCGCCATCAAGGCCGCGTGGCGACGGCTGTCGCGGCAGTGGCATCCGGACCGCCAGCCGCAGGGGGACGCGGCGGCGCTGGCGGCCGCCGCGGCGCGCTTCGACGCGGTGCAGAAGGCCTGGGCGCGCCTGCAGGAGGACGACGATGCGTGACCTCTACGCCCGTCTCGGGCTCGGGTATGGGGCGGAGGAGCCGGCGCTGCGCCGCGCCATCGCCGCGACGCCGGACGCGGAGTTGGCGCGTCGCGCCAAGGCCGTGCTGCTCCAGCCCGAGCGGCGGGCCGCGCACGACGCGGTCTACGTCGTCGCGCGCGGCCTGCGCGACTGGCGCGTCGAGCTGCTGATGGAAGACGGCGCGTGGGCGCAGGCGCTGGCCGACAGCGACCTCGTCCGGCCCGACCTGCCGCCGGAGCCGCTGGTCTCGCCGAAGGGCGCCGGCGCGCGTCGGTCGTGGTGGCGGCGCTGGCTGGGGCGGGCCTAGTCCGCTTCGACCATCTGCGGCGCCCGGCGCGGCATCACGACGGTGAAGCGCGCACCGCCCCCGGGCGGGCTTTCGACGTCGATGCGCCCGCCGAGGCTGCGCTGCACGAGGCTGTAGACGATGTGCAGCCCGAGGCCGCTGCCGCCTTCGCCGAGCTTGGTGGTGAAGAACGGATCGAAGATGCGCGCGAGGTGCTCCGGCGGGATGCCGACGCCGTCGTCGCTCACGCTGAGCGCCACGTGGTCGTCGTCGATCGCGCGCGCCTGCACGCGCACCTCGCCGGAGCGTTCGCCGAGGCCGTGCAGCAGCGCGTTCATGACGAGGTTGGTCAGCACCTGGCCCAGCGGGCCCGGGTAGCTGTCCATCGCGAGCGCCGGCGGGATGTCGACGGCCACGTGGTGCGGCGTCTTGCGCAGCCGCGGCTGCAGCGTGCCGATGACTTCATCGACCACCTCGGCGAGGTCGAAGCGCCGGCGCTGTTCGGAGGTCTGGTCGACCGCCACCTGCTTGAACCGGCCGATCAGCTCGGCGGCGCGGCGCGCGTTGCGCACGATCAGGGCCTGCGCCTCGGCCTGCTGCTCGAGGAAGGCGTCGAGCGACGAGCGCTTCAGCTCGCCGCTCTCCAGCTTGCGGCGCAGCTCCTCGATGCCGTCGCCCAGCGTCGTCGCCACCAGCAGGGCGCTGCCCAGCGGCGTGTTCAGCTCGTGCGCGACGCCGGCCACGAGCGACCCCAGCGACGCCAGGCGCTCGCTGCGCACCAGCTCGCCCTGCGCGCGCTTCAGCTGCTCGACGGTCGCCGACAGCTCCGCGTTCGAGCGGGCCAGGTCGCGGGTGCGCTCGGCGACGCGGGTCTCCAGCACGTCGTTCATGCGCTGCAGCGCCGCGGCGTTCGCCTTGCGCTCGGTGACGTCGAACAGGCTGGCCAGCATCAGCGGCGCGTCCTCCGGCCCGAACCGGGTCAGGTGCACCTCGGCGTCGAACACGCTGCCGTCGGGCCGACGATGGCGCCAGTCGTACACCTGCGGCGTCCCGGCCAGCGCCGCCTCCTCGTGCCGCACGATGGCGAGCTCGGAGGGCGTGCCGTCGTACTGCAGCGGCGTCGACACCATCGACACCGTGGTGTTCAGCGTGGCCTCGCGCGTGCCGTGGCCGTAGATGGCGATGGCGGCGTCGTTGCAGTCGATCATCTGCTTGGCGCGCGGATCCAGCACGATGACCGGCAGCGGCGACAGCTTGAACAGCACCTCGTTGTATTCGGCCTGCAGCTTCAGCCCGCGCGTCTGCTCGTCGAGGCGGTCGAGCATGCGGTTGAAAGCCTCGGCGAGCTGGCCCACCTCGTCGCTGCCCTCGACCGGCGCGCGTCGTCCGCGCGCGTCGCTGGCGTCGATCGACTCGACGACGGCGCTGACGCGACGGATCGGCCCCGAGATCAGCCGCTCCAGCAGGAAGGCGAACACCAGTGCGAGCACCGCGCCCACCGCGCCCGCCGCTGCCCAGGTCTGCGCCTGTTCGCGCAGCCGGTCCTGCACCGGGCGCAGGCTCGAGCGCAGCGAGAGGAGGCCCACGGCCTCGTCCAGCTCCACCGGCACCTCCGCCTCGAGCGAACCGGCCGCGGCCAAGCGCCCGGCCTCATGGCGCTCGGGGCAGGGTGCCGCGCCGTCCGCCGTGTAGGCGGTGAACAGCCGGCCTTCGTTGTCGTACAGGCACGCCGCCTGCACGTGCGGGATGCCGCCGAGCGCGTCGAGGTTCTCCTGCGCCAGCGAGGGGTCGCCGAAGAGCAGGGCGGCCGCGCTGCGGTTCGCCACCAGCGTCGCCAGCGCGGCTTGCTCCGAGGCCAGCGCCTCGCGCGCGGCGTCGCGTTCGCTGACGAGGGCGATGCCGGCGAACGTCACGATGGCCAGCAGGGTGACGGCGCCAATGACGGCCAACAGGCGCGTGCGGATCGAGCGCCGACGCAGCCACGCCTTCATCGCCGGGCGCTCCCGCCGCCGTGCCGCACCTCGGCCACTTCCAGCAGCTTCGCGCTGAAGCGCAGCGGGGATTCGCGGACGCTGGCCAGGTTGACGTGCAGGCGGACGCGGCCGCTGCCGGTGACCAGCGCCACCATGCCGCCGCGGCGCGCGAACGCGGCGTTGCTGGCGACGGTCAGCGTGCCGGGCGACGAGCGTCCGGCGGCCGCTGCTTCGATGTCGGCCGGGGTGTCGTCACCGAGGTAGGCGATCTGGCAGCCGGGCAGGTCGTCGCGGGTGCCGGGCCGCGCGATCTCGATGGCGCGCTCGCCGACGCGGCGCCGGGCCAGCGCGTCCAGGCGCGTGCCGAACGGGTCGGTGCCGAACACGCAGATGCGGAACGGCGCGGCGGGCCCGGCGAAGGCCGTCGCCGGCCATTCGACGAACCGGGTGAAGTGGTACAGGAAGGCGGCCTTCAGCGCGAACTCGTCGGCCGCGGTGGCGCGCGCGCCCGCGGCGCCGGCGCTGCCCGCCGCGGCGAAGGCGGTGGCCGGGCACAGCGCAAGGCCGAGGACGAGCCCGAGGACGATCCGGCGCGCCGTCATGGCGCGTCGCCTGCTCCGTGCCTGGCAAGCCACTCGCCCAGCGCTTCCACCGCCAGCGGCGGCGAGAACAGGTAGCCCTGAAGCTCATGGCAGCCGAGGGCGACCAGCCGCTGGCGCTGCGTCGCGGTCTCGACGCCCTCGGCGATCACCTTCAGGCCGAGCGCGCGGCCCAGCTCGATGATCATCTCGGCGAGGCTGCCGCCGCCGTTCTCGGCGTCGAGCCCCATCACGAAGCTGCGGTCGATCTTCAGCCGCTCGGGCGCCAGCTTCTCGAGGCTCGACAGCGACGAGTAGCCGGTGCCGAAGTCGTCGATCGCGACGCAGACGCCCATCTGCTTCAGCGCGGCGAGGCGCGGCAGCACGATGTCCGGCGACTGCATGGCGACGGACTCGGTGATCTCGATCTCGAGCTGGTCGGGCGGCAGGCCGCCGTCGGCCAGCGCCTCGGCGACCATCACCTCGAAGCCCGGCACCAGCAGCTGGCTCATCGACACGTTCACCGCCATCCGCAGCGGATGGCCGGCCTCGCGGAGCGCGGCGGCGCGATGGATGGCGCAGCGCATCGCCCAGGCGCCGAGGTCCTTGATCAGGCCGGACTGCTCGGCCACCGGGATGAAGCGGTCCGGCGGCACCAGCCGGCCGTCGTCGGAACGCCAGCGCATCAGCGCCTCGAGGCCGACCGTGCGGCCGCTCCTCGCATCGACCTGCGGCTGGTACATCAGGAACAGGCGCTGCTGGTCGAATGCCGAGCGCAGGCCGTGCAGCAGGCGCGTGCGCTCCTTGATCTCGGTGGCGACCTCGTGCGAGTAGAACGCCACCGAGCGGTGCCCGGTCTGCTTGGCGCGCTTCAGCGCCGAGTACCCCATCTTGATCACTTCGCCGCCGCTGCTGCAGTCGCCCACCAGCTCGACGCCGCCGAACGAGGCCGAGAGGCCGATCTGCAGGTCCTCGACGTCGAACGGCTCGTCGAGCCGCCGCGACCATTCCCCGGGCTGCAGCCGCTCGCGCGGGCCGAAGGCGGCGAAGGTGTCGTTGGCCACGCGCGCCACCCGGACGCTGGCGTCGGCAAGACCGATCAGCCGCTGCGCGACGCCGCGCAGCAGCGCGTCGCCGATGCGGTCGCCGAAGGTCTCGTTGATTTCGGAGAACTGGTCGATGTCGACCAGCAGCAGCCGCTGCGGCGTGTCGGAGGGCACCTTCAGCGCGGCATCGATCGTTTCGGCGAGCGCCGAGCGGTTGGGCAGCCGCGTCAGCCCATCGACGTAGGCGGCGTCGCGCAGCCGCTCGACCAGCCGCACGCCGTCGGCGGCGACCGTCGTGTTCTGCACGAACATGTCGAACACGCGTGGATCATGCGTGGCCGGCAGGTCGTCGGCGCCGAGGAAGGCCACGGCGTCGGCGCCGGTGCGGGAGGGCAGGTAGACGGCGATGCCGCAGGCCGAGGTGACGGTGCGCCGCGTCGCGAACGCGAGCTCGATCGCCTGCACCTCGGGCACCCCGCCGAGACCGTCCAGCCGGCGCCACGACCAGTCGGCGTAGCGGCCCAGCGCGGCGACCACGCGGCGACGCTGGTCGTCCGCCTCGTGCACGCGGCGGCCGTCGCTGCAGAACACCGTGTGCGCCGGCAGGCCGTACAGGCCCGCGAGGCGCTCGAGCAGCCCGACCGCGAAGGCCGGCATGGTGTTGGCGGCCAGCAGCTCGGTCTGCGCCTTGAGCAGGTATTCGAGGTCGTTGCGCGTGGCCTCGACGGCCGACAGCGTCTGGTAGCCGCGCAGGGCCGAGGTCAGCACCGTGTACAGGCGCGTGCGCGTCAGCTCGCTCTTGATGCGGTAATCGTTGATGTCGTAGTCGCGGATCGCCTGCATCTCCGGCGCGTAGCCGGGCTGGCCGGTGCGCAGGATGATCCTGGGCTTGTGCAGCTGCAGCTCGTGGCGGATGCGCGCGACGAGGTCGAGGCCCGCGCTCTCCGACTCCATCACGACGTCGAGCAGGATCACCGCGACGTCCGGCTCGGCCTGCAGCAGGTCGTAGGCCTGGGCGCTGGATTCGGCGTGCAGGAACCGCAGCGGCCGCCCGAGGATCTCGACGCCGCGCATCGCCATGCAGGTGGCCGCGTAGACGTCGGGCTCGTCGTCGACGACGAGGACCACCCAGGCCACGCGCTCGCCGGCCGCGTGTTCGCCGGCTTCCTGCGCGAACACGAGGCTGTCGTCGCCGGCTTCCGGTCGATCCTGGCTCATGCCATCCCCTGGGCGTGCCGCAGGGGGGATCCCCCGCAGCGCACTAGGATAGCCACGCGGTGCAACGGCCGCGCAAGCGGCGGCGCGTCAGGCCGCGCTGCGGTCCATCCGGTGCGCCAGCTCGCGCCATCCCGGCAAATGCGCGGCCATGTCGCAGCGTTCCAGCCAGGCCTCGTCCACCGGTCGGTCGAAGGCCAGCGCCGTGGCCACGTGGACGGCACCGACCACGCCGAAGCGGCCGCCGGAGAGCCGCGGCGTCCGCTGCCAGGCCACGGCCTGCTGCAGGATGGTCGGCAGCTGCCAAAGGCCCATCAGGTAGGCCGCCGCCTCGTCCTCGATCGGCGGTGCGGTCGGCAGCGCGGCCACCGGGCCACCGTCGAGCTCGGGCAGCAGGCCGCTGATGCCGGCCAGCAGGGCCGCCGTGGTGGCGACGTCGGGATCGAGGTGGGGCGCCATCAGCCGAGGTGCCAGCCACGCCGCCAGCAGGGAGCGTTCACGCACGCGCTCGGCGCGCACCGCATCGACGCCGCTCAGGGCATAAAGCTCGGCCGCCAGCACGAGGTTGCGCGTCGTCTTCAGGCCGAGGCGGGTGACGGCGTACGGGATGCTGGTGATCTGCCGTCCCGCGCCGTACATCGCCGAGTTGGCGATCTGCAGCACGCGCGCGCTCAGCACGGGATCCGCCATGACCTGCGCGGCGATCGCGTCGATCTCGACGTTCGGGTCGTCGAGCGCGCGGCAAATGGCCATGTAGAGCTTCGGTGCCCCGGGCAGCCGGGTGAGCGCGCCGACCTGGGCGCGCAGGGCGGGGCGATCCAGGGACTGCGCGAGCTGCGCGTAGGCGATGAGCGCTTCGGCCAGCGTGTCGACGGGCGCGTTGGACGGCAGCAGCCCGTGGCACATCGCCAGCAGCGCCGCCGGGACCTCGTCCTGCAGGTCGCGGCACAGCACGAGCCGAGCCGTGGCCGGCGCGGTGTAGAGCAGGTGGCGCAGCAGCGGCTCGGCATCGGCGTGGTCGCGGTCCACCACCACCGCGTCGGCGGCGTCGCGCGCCAGCACCTCGCGGGATTCGTCGGGCCGCGCGTACGAGAGCACCTGCCACGCATAGCCGCGCGCCAGCAGGGCGTCGGCCACCGCGCCGGGCTGGTTGGGATCGGGCGTGGCGAAGAAAACGCGCATCGTCGGAATCGCTTTGTCGCTTTTGACAAATGCTAGCCGGCGCGCCCGCCGGATTCCGGCGCGAGGTCACAGCTTCGACGGCGTTCCGCGTGCGCTGCATCACAGCTTGTCGATCGCGTCGCCCGCGCGGCGCGCGGCGAAGGGGCGATGAGGCCCTCTGCTACAGTCCAAGCCGTCCTCCGTCGACGCCCCTCCGCCGCTTGAGCCTTTCCGCACCGACCGACCCCGACGCGCCGCTGCGCCTGCTGTTCGCCGGGGCGGACGTCGCCGCGGCGACCGCGCTCGCGGAGGCGCTCGGTGCGCGCGCCGAGGTCGAGTCCGCGCTGTCGGCCGACGACGCGCTGGCGCGTTTGCGCGCCGCCGCGTTCGACGCGGTCATCGTGCAGCCCCGCCTCGGCCAGGGCTCCGGCAATGCGCTGCTCGGCGTGCTGAAGCGCGACCATCCCACGGTCGTGCGCTGCCTGCTGCTCGACGACGGCCGCGACGCGCCCGGCCTCGCCGCGCTCGACAACCTCCATCGCCTGCTGCACCAGCCGCTCGACCCCGACGCCCTGCTCGCCGGCCTGCGTGCGCTGCTGGCCCTGCGTCGCCGCCTCGCCAGCCCGCAGGTGGCCGAAGCGGTGGGCCGGATCGGCCGCCTGCCGCCGCCGCCGTCGCTCTCGCTGGACCTCATGCGCCGCACCGAGGATCTCGCGGTGTCGGCGCGCGACGTGGCGCGCCTCGTCGAGAGCGATCCGACCCTGGCCGCGAAGGTGCTCCGCCTGTGCAACTCGGCGATGTACAGCGGCGGTCGTCGCATCGACGACATCCACAGCGCCGTGGTCTGGCTGGGCAACCTGAGCCTGCGGCGGCTGGTGATGGCGGGCGAGATCTTCGGCCCGAACCGCAAGACCCCGGAATCCGACGGCCTCGATGGGCTGCGCGACACCAGCCTGCTCGCCTCGCGACTGGCGGCGCGCCTCCTCCCGGGCGCACGCGCGGACCTCGCCGCCACGGCGGCCCTGCTGGCCGGCGTCGGGCGGCTGCTCCCGCAGGTGCGCCTGCCGTGGGCGCCGACGGACGCCGCCGACCCCGACCGGCCGACCTTCGCCGAAGCCGGTGCCTACCTGCTGGCCCTGTGGGGCCTGCCCGAATCGCTGGTCGAAGCGGCGGCCCAGCACGTCACCCCGGCCGCCGTCGCGGAGTCCGGCCTCGGCGTGGTCGGCGCCTGCCACGTCGCGTGGGCGCTGCTGGGCGACGTGCCGCTCGACGCCGACTGGGTGGCGGCCCAGGGCCTCGACGGCGACGTCGAGCACTGGCGGTCGCTCGCGGCCGACGTGCGCGCCGAGGCCTGATCGCGGTGGGGGACACCACCGACCCGGTCAGCGGCCTGCACTGGTTCGGCGCCGACGACCGCCGGCTGCGGACCTTCATCGACGCGGGTGCGCCGTTCCTCGTCGCGGAGATCGCCCTCGACCGCTTCCTCGGCCTCGTCGACGGCCTCGGCGAAGACACGGCCGGCCGGGCGCTCGCGGCTGCCGCCGATCGCATCGCGGCGTGGGCGATGCCGCGCGGCCGCCTGTGGCGACTGCGCGGCGCCTGCCTGCTGCTGGCGACCGATGCCGCCGACGCGGTCGCTGACCCGGAGGCCTGGGCGCAGCGGCTGCTCCTCGAGCTCGCCGAGCCGCTCGCCGTGCCGCCGCACGCGCTCGACCTCAATGCCAGCATCGGCCTCGCGGTGTTTCCGGACGACGCGTCCGGCGCTGCCGAGGCGTTGAGCGCCGCCGACCGGGCGCTGTACGCGGCGCAGCGTTCCGGCGTAGGGCGCGCACTGCGCGCGGCGCCGTTCCGCGGTGACGCCCGCAGCGTGCCGGCGTTCACCGAGGCGCTGGCGCTCGCGCTGGAGCGTGACCAGCTCGAGCTGCACTACCAGCCTTTCGTCGACGCCGCCGACGGCCGCATCGCCGGCGTCGAGGCGCTGCTGCGCTGGCGCGCGCCCGACGGCCGCCTGCTGGCGCCGCCGCAGTTCCTGCCGCGCGCCGAACAGCTCGGCCTGATGCGGGGGATCAGCGGCTGGGTGCTGGACCGCGTGATCGCCGACGCGCGCCACTGGCGGCGCAGCGGCTTCGACGACCTGCGCATCGCGGTCAACGTCTCGACCGTGCAGCTGCTCGAGGTCGATCTCGTCGACCAGCTCGAGACCCGCCTGGCCGCCGCCGACGTCGCTTTCGACCAGTTCGAGATCGAGCTGTCGGAGAGCACCCTGCTCCGCGACGTCGAGCGCATCCGCACCGCGCTGCGCCGGCTGCGCAGCTACGGCGTCGGCCTCACCCTCGACGACTTCGGCATGGGCGGCGCGGGCCTCGTGCAGCTGCCGCGCTACCCGCTGTCGAAGATCAAGATCGATCGCGATTTCACCGGCGAGATCGCCCACGACCATGGGCAAGCGGCGATCGCCCGCGCGATCATCGCCATGGGCCGCCAGCTGCACCTGAAGGTGATGGCCGAAGGCGTCGAGTCGGAGGCGCAGGTGGGCTACCTGCGCCGAGCCGACTGCGACCAGCTGCAGGGCTTCCTGTTCTCGGGGCCGAAGCCTCTGGAAGAGGTGGAGCCGCTGCTGCGCCAGCGCTACCTCCGGCCCGACCTGTTCGCGCAGGGCGCGGCCTCGCGCACCCTGCTGCTGGTGGACGACGAGGAGAACGTGCTGCGCGCCCTGCAGCGCGTCTTCCGTCGCGACGGTTACCGGGTGCTCGCGGCGAGCCGCGTGCAGGAGGCCTTCGAGCTGCTGGCCAGCAACGAGGTGCAGGTGATCGTCAGCGACCAGCGCATGAACGACGTCAGCGGCACCGAGTTCCTCGGCCGGGTGAAGGAGCTCTATCCGCGCACCGTCAGGCTGATCCTGTCGGGCTACACCGACCTCGCGACGGTGACCAACGCCATCAACCGCGGCGCGATCTACCGCTTCCTGACCAAGCCGTGGGACGAGGACGACCTGCGCCACCACATCCGCGAGGCGTTCCGCACCTGGGAGGAGCTGCAGTGAGGCGGCTGCGCCGACTGCCCAACGCCCTGCTGCTGTTCGCGCTGCTCGCGCAGGTGCTGGCCTGGCCCTGGCTGGACGACCTGCCCGGCGGCCGCCTCGTGCTGGTCGGCTTCGACTGGATCATCCTGGCGCTGGCGCTGAAGGCGGCGCGCGCCGCGAGCACCGAGGCGCGGCTGGGCTGGGTGCTGCTGGTGCCCGCGGTCGTGATCCACGCGGCGGAGGTGTGGCTGGGCGGCGGCCTGCTGTACGTCGCCAGCCAGCTCGCGCAGGCCGCCTTCCACGGCTTCGTCGCGAGCTGCCTGCTGCGCTACGTGCTGCGCGACGAGATCATGACCCTCGACGAGATGTGGGCGCTGGCCTCGCTGTACGTGCTGCTGGCCTTCGTGTTCGCCTACCTGTACGCGGTGGTCGAGTTCCTCGCGCCGGGCGCGTTCTTCATCAACCCCACCAACAACCCCGACGGCCTGACCGGCTGGTGGGAGCTGCTGTACTTCAGCTTCACCTGCCTGACCTCGGTGGGCTTCGGCGAGATCACCCCGGTGCACGACGTCGCCCGCTCGGTGGTGATGCTCCAGCAGGTCACCGGCGTGCTCTACCTCGCGATCGTGATCTCGCGGCTGATGGGCATGAACGCGCGGCGGAAGCTCGACTGAGCGTCGGCGACCGCGCGCGGCGAGCCGTCATTCCTCCGCCCGCACCGGCTGGTGCACCGGCAGCACGACGGTGAAGATCGCGCCGCCCTCGGCGCCGTTGGCCACCTCGATGCGTCCGCCGTGCTTCTTGACGATGCCGTAGCTGATCGACAGCCCGAGCCCGGTGCCGGTGCCGACCGGCTTGGTGGTGAAGAACGGATCGAAGATGCGCGGCAGGGCGTCGGCGTCGATGCCCGGACCGCTGTCGCGGATGCTGATCCACGCCTCGTCGCGCGCTTCGTCGTGGCCGCTGCTCAGCGTGATCGTGCCGCGCTCGCCGATCGCGTGGCCGGCGTTGAGCAGCAGGTTCATGAACACCTGGTTGATCTCGCTCGGGTGGCACTCCACCAGCGGCAGCACGCTGAGCTGGCGATCGACCTTCGCCTTGTACTTGAGGTCGTTCCACACGATGTTGAGCGTGCTCTCG